>Ga0228701_1001117_pt1 | contig 19110 bp, 17 predicted proteins | sample McNCre117_Aug_MG_2_FD_178017 | JGI IMG/M metagenome (GOLD analysis project Ga0228701, IMG submission 178017) | Freshwater microbial communities from McNutts Creek, Athens, Georgia, United States - 11-17_Aug_MG | ecosystem: Environmental > Aquatic > Freshwater > Creek | place: USA: Georgia...
GGCAGTTGTTTGTGCACCGGGGCGGGGCCTGGACCAACCCGCTGTCGAGCGATGCCGTCAATGGCCCGGCAGCCCCCAACAGCGGCAATGGCGTCACCCCTGCCGCCGCCACAACCAGCACACAAGGCAGCACACCGCCCGATGGGGTGCGCCTCCTTTTGGTGTTGCCCCCGGGCTCAGCAGGCCAAGGCACGCTCACGCTGGACTGGATTCGCCCCACACTGTCGGGAGCGCCCACATGAGGCGACAACGACAAAGCGGTGCCGCCCTGCTCATGGCCATGCTCACCGTGGCCCTGGTGGCCACGCTGGCCTCGGCGGCGCTGTGGCAACACTGGCGACAAGTCGAGATCGAAACCGCTGAACGCGGGCGCAGCCAAACCGCCTGGATGATGACCGGCGCACTCGACTGGACCCGGCTCATCCTCAATGAAGACGCCAAAACGCCCCCCAATGTGGACCACCTGAGCGAGCCCTGGGCCTTGCCGGTGCAGGAGTCCAAGCTCTCGACCTTTTTGTCGCAAGACCAGCAATGGCGCGAAGGCGACCCCGACATCTTCCTCTCGGGCCAAATCACCGACGCGCAAGCCAAACTCAATGTGCTCAACCTGCTGGAAGACGGGAAACCCTCCGCCAAAATGCTGGCACGCTGGGCGCTGCTGTTTGACCGGCTGAGCCTACCGCAGAGCGAACTGCTGGCCCTGGCAACACAACTGAGCGCCGCCCAAAAAACCGACCCCGCCGTGACCACCACCCCGCTCATGCCCCAACGCACTGAACAACTGGTCTGGCTGGGTCTGAGCCCGGCCACGCTGGACGTGCTGATGCCCTTCGTCACCGTGCTGCCTGGCCCCACCCCAGTCAACCTCAACACCGCCCCGGCCGAAGTGCTGGTGGTCTGCCTGCCAGGCCTGGACTGGTCAGCTGCCCGCGCGCTGGTGAGCCAACGTGAACGCGGGCACTGGACCAGCCTGGAGGAAGTTCGCCAAGCCCTGGGCAAAGCAGGCCCGTCCATCGATGCCCAGCTGCACAGCATCAACAGCAACTACTTTGAAGTGCGTGGCCGCATGCGCATCGACAACGTGGTGCAACAAGACCTGGCACTGGTCAAACGGGACAACGGGCAAGTGCGCATGCTGTGGCGGGTGCGCAGCCCCGTTTTAAGTCACCCGGCCCCCCTACAATGAGCCGTTCATGCGCACCCTGACCATCCAACTGCCCACCAGCCTGCCCGGCCCCGGCTTGGCCTATGCCCACGCGGTGGTGCAAACCGATACCCCCGCCGCCCAGACCGCCGCCGTGCCGGTGCAATGGGCCGTCACTGCCCTGCTGCCTGCTGCCGACCGCCAAACCGACGTGGTGGCCCTGCTGCCGCCACTGGCCCTGTCATGGCATCGGGTTGAGCTGCCCACCGGGCTGCACAAACAACCGGCCCGTTTGCAGGCGGCCTTGGCGGGGCTGCTCGAAGACCGCCTGCTGGACGACCCCGCCCAGTTGCACCTGGCCCTGCAACCCGACTGGCAAACTGCCCCCCAGGTCTGGGTGGCGGCGTGCCGACGCGACTGGTTGGCGGCCCACTTGCAAGCGCTCGAATCTGCAGGGCTCACCGTGCACCGCATCGTGCCCGAGTTCGCCCCCACCACGGCCCAATTGCACATGACCGCCTTGGGCGATGCCGATACAGGCTGGCTCTGGTTGCAACACGCCGAACGCGGCGTCTGGGGCCTGCCCCTGCGCGCCGTGCCCGCCCAGGGCGATGGCCTGTGGGCCACCGGCGAAGACCGCAGCCAAACCGATGTGCAGGCCGAACCCGCCGTGGTGGCGCGCGTGTCCGAGGCGCTGCAGCAGCCCGCCCGCCTGATGCCGCCCGCCCAGCACTGGCTGGCCGCACTGGATTCGGGCTGGGACCTGGCGCAGTTTGAATTCAAGGCCAACGCCCAGACCCGCACTTTGAAAATCGGACAACGTGCCGCCAGCACCCTGTGGCACAGCCCCGACTGGCGCGCCGCCCGCTGGGGCCTGGGCCTGCTGCTGGCCAGCCAACTGCTGGGGCTCAACGCCTGGGCCTTCAAAACCCGCGCCAACTGGCAAGCCCAGCAACAAGCCTGGGCTCAAGTGCTGCGCGAGACTTTCCCCCAAACCCAGGTGGTGGTCGATGCCCCGGTACAAATGGCCCGCGAAGTGGCACGTTTGCGCCAAAGCTCGGGCCAACTCAGCCCCACCGATCTGGAGCCCCTGTTGGCGGCACTCGGCCAGGCCCTGCCTGCGGGTGCGCCCACACCCACACAAATCAGCTACCAAAACGGCCAACTGCGCCTGCCCGAGCTGAAACTGGACACCGGCCAACAGCAAGCCATGCAAACCGCACTGACCCCCTTGGGCTACCAGTGGCGCATGGACGCCAACGCCGCCGTGATCACCGTGCAGGAGACCCGGCCATGAGCCCCATCACCGCCGCACACCACGCCCTGCGCAGCCAGGCCCAAGCCGCCTGGGCACAGCGCAGCCCCCGTGAACGACAAGGACTGACGCTGGCGGGCGTGCTGTTGGCCGGGGTCCTGCTCTGGTTGGTAGGCCTGGCCCCGGCCCTGACCACCTGGCGTGAAGCGCCTGAACGCCAGGCCCGGCTCGACCAGCAAACCCGGCAAATGCTCAGCCTGCAAGCCCAGGCCCGCCCCTTGCAAAAAACCGCTGCCATCCCGCGCACCGAAGCCGGCCGCTGGCTGGAGGGCAGCGTGGGTGAAGCCCTGGGGGCCGGTGCGCGCATCCAGGTGCAAGGCGACCGCGCCACTTTGACCCTGCAAGCCGCCCCCGCAGCCGAACTGGCCAGCTGGCTGACCCAGGCACGCGAACAGGCCCAGACCTTGCCTGTGCAGGCACAACTGCAACAAGCCCCGGTGGACCCCATCGCGCAGGCCAAGGGCAAAAACGCGGTCATGCGCCCAGCCCCCAAACAGGACACGGGCGCACACTGGCGCGGCACGGTGGTCTTGAGCCTGCCCTGACATCAACACACGGCCCCGTACACGATGACCCCCGCACGCCCTGCCCCATCGCACCGCCCGTCCCGCGCCGCGCGGTGGGCTGCGCTGGGCGCTTTGCTGGGCCTGAGCCTGGCGGTGCTTTTGTGGGCCCCGGCACGCTGGCTGGCCTGGGGCGTGGACCAGGCCAGCCAGGGCCAAGTGCGCTGGCTGGATGCCCGTGGCACGGTCTGGCAAGGCTCGGCCCAGATGGCGCTTCATGGCGCTGCGGGCAGCCGCGACGCACAGGCCCTGCCCGGTCGCCTGCACTGGCACATCCGGCCCGGCCTCACGGGTCTTCGCGTGGGCCTGCGAGCCGATTGCTGCATGGCCCAGGACGCCATCGCCGAGCTGCATGCGGGCCTGTCAAGCCAGCAACTGCGCATCAGCGACCACGTCGCGCAATGGCCCGCCGCCTTATTGGCGGGCCTCGGCGCCCCCTGGAACACCCTGCAAGCCGAGGGCACGCTGCAGTGGCGCACCGAACAACTGCAACTGAATTGGGCAGCCGGTCGGCTGCAGATCCAAGGGCAAGCCGAACTGCAGGCACAGGCCATGTCCTCACGCCTGTCCACCCTCAAGCCCATGGGCAGCTACCGCATTCAGTTGCGAGGTACGCCCACAGGCACCGCCACCCCCGATGTCCAACTGACCACCCTGCAAGGCCCCTTGCTGATCACTGGCCAGGGCCAGTGGGTGGGTCAGCGCCTGCGCTTCACAGGCGAGGCCAGTGCCGAGTCCGGCAGCGAGGCCGCCTTGTCCAATTTGCTGAACATCATGGGCCGCCGTCAAGGCACGCGCAGCCTGCTTTCTCTGGGATGACCCCATGCACACACCCCTGTTATTGAACCCCGCCCGGCTCACCGCCATCGCTCTGGCCCTGGCTTGTCTGGGGGGCACCGCCTGGGCGCAACCGGCCAAACCGGTCAACCCCAAAGAGCCCGTCACGCTCAACTTCCAGAATGCCGAGATCGAGGCGGTGGCCCGCACCCTGGCCACGCTGTCGGGCCACAACGTGGTGGTGGACCCCCGTGTCAAGGGCACCATGACGCTGGCCAGCACCGTGGCCGTGCCGCCCGCGCAGGCGCTGCGATTGTTTGCTGCGCAACTGCGCACCCAAGGATTTGCATTGGTCGAATCAAGCGGCCTGTACACCGTGGTGCCCGAAGCGGAAGCCAAGCTGCAAAGCGGCGGCGTCTCTGCCGGTGCCGTGCCCGCCAACAGTGGCCAGATCGTCACGCAAATCTTTCGTCTGAACCACGAAAACGCCAACAACCTGGTGCCGGTGCTGCGCCCCCTGATCAGCCCCAACAACACCATCAACGTGACGCCCGGCACCAACGCCCTGGTGATCACCGACTACGGCGACAACCTGCAACGCCTGGGCCGCATCATTGCCGCACTCGATGTGGCCAACGCCACCGGGGTCGAAGTGATCCGGCTGCAACACGGCATGGCCAGCGAAATGGCTGCCCTGGTGCAGCGCCTGATCGACTCGGGGGCCGCCACCGGAGCCCCCGCAGCCCAGGGCCAAAGTGACACGGGCTTCAAGACCACGGTGTTGCCCGATGTGCGCGCCAACGCCCTGATCGTGCGGGCCGCCAACCCGGCACGTCTGGCACTGACGCGTTCGCTGATTGAGCAGCTTGACCAGCCCAACGCCAGTGGGGCCAACGCCGCAAGCGGCAACATCCATGTGGTCTATCTGAAAAATGCCGACGCCACCAAGCTGGCCACCACCTTGCGGGCGGCCATCAGCGCCAGCGCCACGGGCGTCACCGGTGCCAACAGCAACCTGACAAGTGCCTCCCCCCCCGCAGCGGCCAACACCTCCGGCGGCGGCACGGGCAGCGCGCCTTCGGCCCAGCCGTCCACCGGCGGACAAATCCAGGCCGACCCCGCAACCAACGCGCTGATCATCACCGCGCCCGAGCCGCAATACCGCCAGCTGCGCAGCGTGATCGACATGCTCGACCAGCGCCGTGCCCAGGTGTTTGTCGAAAGCCTGATCGCTGAAGTCAGTGCCGACAAAGCCGCCGAGTTTGGCGTGCAGTGGATGAGTGGCACCGGCACCTCGGGCACCAACGTGGGCATTTTGGGCACCAACTTTGGCGTGGGCGGCACCAACTTGCTGACCCTGGCCGCAGGGGCAGCAACCGGCAAAGCCGTGCCCTCGACCGGTTTCAACATCGCGCTGGGTCAACAGCGCAACGGCGTGCTGGCCCTGGGTGCACTCGCCCGCTTTTTGCAGACCGAAGGCGATGCCAACGTGCTGTCCACGCCCAATTTGCTGACCCTGGACAACGAAGAGGCCAAGATCGTGATTGGCCAGAACGTGCCATTTGTGACGGGCCAGTACACCAACGCCACCACCACCAATGCAGGCGCGGTCAACCCGTTCCAAACCATCGAACGCAAAGACGTGGGTCTGACCCTCAAGGTCAAGCCGCAGATCAGCGAAAACGGCACCGTGAAAATGCAAATCTTCCAGGAAGTCAGCAGCATCGACACCAAAAGCTCATCCACAGCCGGTCTGATCACCAACAAACGCTCCATCGAAACCCATGTGCTGGTCGAAGACGGCTCCATCGTGGTGCTGGGCGGCCTGCTGCAAGACGACACCAGCAACAGCCAGGAAAAAGTGCCCGGTCTGGGCGATGTGCCTTTCTTTGGCAACCTGTTCAAAGCCGAAGCCCGCAACCGTAAAAAGACCAACCTGATGGTTTTCCTGCGCCCGGTGGTGGTTCGCGATGGTGCGGCCACCGAAGCCCTGTCTCTGGGCCGCTACGAACAAATGCGCCTGAACCAGCAAGCGAGCCAACCCGCGGCCAGCGCGGCGGGGCCCGTGCCCGGGGCGGCGGTGTTGCCCGTCCTCCCCGGCGTCAAGCCCTGAACCGGAGCGCCTGACCCCATGCGCTACCCCCTGCCCTACGCCTTTGCCCGCAGCCACCGCCTGCTGCTGGAAGACGACGGCCAGCACCTGACGCTGTGGCTGTGTGCCGAAACCGACCGTCAGGCCTTGTCTGAAGTCACCCGTCAATACGCCAGCAGCACATCCGAGACCTGCTTTTGCAGCGCCGCCGATCTGGCCCAGCGCATCAGTCAGGCCTATTCGGGTGCGCAGGCCCATGGCGCATCCAGTGCCGCCGCCGTGGTCAGCGAAGTCGAATCCGAAGCCGATCTCTCGCGCATGATGCAAGAGCTGCCCGCCGTGGAAGACTTGCTGGAGGCCAGCGACGACGCGCCCATCATCCGCATGCTCAACGCCCTGCTCACCCAGGCCGCACGCGACGGGGCCAGCGACATCCACATCGAGCCTTATGAACGCCATTCGAGTGTGCGTTTTCGCATCGACGGCACCCTGCGCGAAGTCGTACAACCCAACCGGGCGCTGCATGCCGCACTGATCTCGCGCCTGAAAATCATGGCCGAACTCGACATCGCCGAAAAACGATTGCCGCAAGACGGCCGCATCAGCCTGCGCCTGGGATCACGGGCCGTCGATGTGCGCGTGTCCACCCTGCCCAGCGCACATGGCGAACGCGCCGTGCTGCGCCTGCTCGACAAAAGCCAGGCCCGCCTGACACTCGAAGCCGTGGGCATGCAAGGCCGTGTGTTGGAACAGGTGGACCAGCTGATTCACCAGCCGCACGGCATCTTGCTGGTGACCGGTCCGACAGGCTCGGGCAAAACCACCAGCCTGTATGCCGCGCTGCAACGGCTCGACGCCACCCGCAACAACATCATGACGGTGGAAGACCCCATCGAATACGAGCTGCCCGGCGTGGGCCAGACCCAGGTCAACGCCAAAATCGACCTGACGTTTGCCAAGGCCCTGCGCGCCATCTTGCGGCAAGACCCGGACGTGATCATGATCGGCGAGATTCGCGACTTCGAGACCGCACAGATCGCCATCCAGGCCTCGCTCACAGGCCACCTGGTGCTGGCCACCCTGCACACCAACGACGCGGCCAGCGCCATCAACCGCCTGACCGACATGGGCGTGGAGCCGTTTTTGCTCAGCTCCTCGCTCTTGGGCGTGCTGGCCCAGCGCCTGGTGCGCAAGCGCTGCACGGCCTGCCACGGCGCCGGCTGCGAGGCCTGCGGCCACACCGGCTATGCCGGGCGCACCGGTATTTTCGAGCTGCTGGTGGCCAACGACGCCATCCGCGCCCAGATCCACCACCGCGCCGCCGAAGCCGACCTGCGCGCCACCGCCCTGGCGCAAGGCATGGTGCTGATGCGTGACGATGGTCAGCGTCTGGTGGACGCCGGCATCACCAGCGCCGAAGAACTGCTGCGCGTCACGCGCGACTGAGTGAGCACTGTGCCCATGCCTGACCGTCTGCGCTTTCTGCCTGCTCTGGCGGCCTGCCTGGGACTGGCCAGCCTTGGGACCCATGCCCAAAGCCCCACCGATAGGGCCAATGAGCCCCCTGCGCAAGAGACACTCGAGGTCCCCACATCCGCCCCAGTTGCTGCATCGAACTGGGCCTATGCGCTGGGCCTGAAACTCAAAGCCGATGATGTGGCTCACCCGGGCAACCAGATCAAACTGCGCCCGGTGATCGGCCTGCGCTACGGCCGTTGGCGCATGGGGCAAAGCACCAGCGAAGACTGGTTGCGTTTCAGTGGCTACCGCAAGGACACCGGTCTGGAATACGACTGGAAAGACAGCGAAAAACTCAAGGTGGCGCTGTCCCTGCGCATCCAGAACATCACCGACAACGAAAGCTTTGACGGTTTTGGTTCAGGCAAAAACACCTTGCGCGGCCGCGCCAGCATCAGCTACCGGCTGACGCCGCGCTGGTCCCTGGGTGTCGATTTCACGCAAGATCTGCTGGCTCGGGGCGATGGCACCACGGTGACCATCGGGGGCTCTTATTTGTGGCCGCTGGATGAGCGCAGCTCGCTCAGCATCAACAGCGGCGTGAACTGGGCCACGGCCGACCACTGGCAAACCCAATACCGCACCGCCCCCGCGCCCGCCTCACCCTGGCGCACCGGACTGGGCGGATTGGGCGCTGGCCTGAGCTACCGTTACAGCATCCGCCCCCAATGGGCCTGGTTTGGCACCGTCAGCACCTCACGGGCGCTGGGTCAGGTCAACGAAGTCAGCCCCTCCTTGCTCACCTGGAGCGGCCAGATCGGCCTGCTCTATTTCAGCCGTTGACCCGGCCGCCGCGACCCCACCATGCCCGCATACCGTTTTGAAGCCCTGCAAACCGATGGCCAGCTCCGCCAAGGCGTGGTCGAGGCCGACAGCCTCAAAACCGCCCGCGGTCAATTGCGGGCCCAATCGCTGGTGCCTTTGCAAGTCGAAGTCATTGCCCTGGGCGAAGGCCACGGGGCCAGTGAGGACCTGCCCTGGTGGCAACGGCCCATCGGCACCAGCCGGGCCTTCAGCACCAGCGAGCGCGCCGTCTGGACGCGTCAACTGGCGGGGCTGGTGGGCAGCGGTCTGCCACTGGAGCGTGCTTTGTCGGCCCTGGCCGATGAAGCCGAGGACAACAAACAACGCCACCTGATGGCAGCCATCCGCGCCGAAGTCAATGCCGGCAGCAGCCTGGGCCGGGCGCTGGGCCAGCACAAGGGCGAATTCCCGGCGATTGACCGCGCCGTGATCAGCGCAGGCGAGCAAGGCGGGCACCTGGGCACGGTGCTCGAACAACTGGCCAACGACCTGGAAGACCAGCAAAACCTGCGCGCCAAGCTGCTGGGGGCAGCCCTCTACCCGGCCATCGTCACTTTGGTGGCGCTGGCGATTGTGGTGTTTCTGGTCACCTCGGTGGTGCCACAGGTGGCGGGGGTCTTTGCGGGCACCCAGCGCCAACTGCCCCTGCTCACCCAGGGCATGCTGGCCCTGAGCGATCTGGTGCGAAACTGGGGCTGGCTGATGCTGGCCCTGACGCTGGCGGGCACCACCGCCTTTCGGCTGGCACTGCGGCAAACCGCGTTTCGTTTGCGCTTTGACGCCGCCTGGCTGCGCCTGCCCCTGATCGGGCGGCTGGCCCGGGGCTACAACAGCGCCCGCTTTGCCGCCACCCTGGCCATGTTGACCGCGGCCGGGGTGCCCATCCTCAAAGCCTTGCAGGCCTCCGCCGACACCCTGTCCAACCAAGCGCTGCGCGCAGACGCCCTGGAAGCCCTGGTGCGCGTGCGCGAAGGTGCGCCGCTGGGCATGGCACTGGCCCAGAATGCCCGTTTTCCAGGCTTGCTGGCCATGTTTGCCCGGCTGGGCGAACAAACCGGGCAGTTGCCGGTGATGCTGCAACGCGCCGCCAACCAGTTGTCATCCGAAGTACAGCGCCGCGCCATGGCGCTCGCCACCGTGCTGGAGCCACTGTTGATCGTGGGCATGGGGGGCATGGTCATGCTGATCGTGTTGGCGGTGCTGATGCCGATCATGGAACTGAACCAGTGGGTCAAATGACCCGAAGGAGCCCACATGCCTGCATCGCTTGAAGGCCAGCTTGTCGTCGCGATCTCGTCTCGAGCGCTGTTCGATTTTGAAGAAGAAAACCAGCTGTTTGAGCAAGGCGACGACCGCGCTTACATGAGGCTGCAGCTGGAACGGCTGGAAGTGCCCGCCCGCCCCGGCGTGGCGTTTTCGCTGGTGCGCAAGCTTTTGGCCTTCAACGACGCCGACACGCAGCGCGTTGAGGTGGTGATCCTTTCGCGCAACGACCCGGTCTCTGGCATGCGGGTGTTCCGCTCGGCCCAGCATTACGGCCTGCCCATCCAGCGCGGCAGCTTCACACGCGGCCAGCCGCCATGGCGCTACCTGCGGCCACTCAATGCCAACCTGTTTTTGTCCACCCATCTGTCGGACGTGCGCGCCGCACTCGACGCAGGCGTTCCTGCGGCGCAGGTCTACCCGCACTCGGCATTGGCATCAGAGGCGCACCCGCATGAAGTGCGCATCGCATTTGACGGCGACGCGGTGCTGTTTTCTGACGAAGCGGAGCGGGTGTTTCAGGCCGAGGGCCTGTCGGCCTTTCAGCAGCACGAGCGCGACAAGGCGGCCCAGCCCTTGTCTGCCGGGCCCTTCAAGCCGGTGCTGCAGGCGCTGCACCGGCTGCAACAAGCGGGCACGCCCGCCATGCGCATCCGCACCGCGCTGGTGACCGCCCGCAGCGCACCGGCGCACGAGCGTGCCATCCGCACCCTGATGGACTGGAACATCGAAGTGGACGAAGCCATGTTTTTGGGCGGCCTGCCCAAAGGCGAGTTCTTGCGCGAGTTCGAACCCGACTTTTTCTTTGACGACCAGACCGGTCACATCGAATCGGCGGCACGCCATGTGCCGTCGGGACATGTGGCCTCGGGCGTCAGCAACGCCTGAGCCTCAGACCTTTGCCGGGGGCCTGCGGCTCTCTCGCCGGGCGATCCAGACCGTGGCGCACAAGATGACCAGCGCGCCCAGCCAAGTCGATTGGCTGGGCACATCGCCAAACACCAGCCAGCCCATGAGTGAGGCCCAGACCAGGTCCAGAAAGCGCAGCGACTGGGTGGCTGAAATGTCGGCTGCATGAAACGCCCGGGTCAGGCAGTAATGGCCCAGACTGCCGAGCACCCCGGTGCAAGCAAAGCCCAGCCACTGCGCCAGCGTCGGTGCTTGCCAGTGTGAAACCGCCAAGGGAATGCTCAGCACCATCACCGTGAGGGCCTGCCACAGCACGATGACACCCGGTTTTTCGTAGCGCGTGAGCGCCTTGGTGATCAGAAACGATGCGGCAAACACGGGGGCCGAAGCCAGCATGACCAGGTTGTACCCACCGCCTGCGCCCGACATCTTGGGCAAGACCACCACCAACACCCCCGCAAACCCGATGCCTGCGGCGATCCAGCGGTCACGCCGCATGGGCTCTCCCAAAAACCAGGCTGCCCCCAGCATGATGAATATCGGCCCGGTGAAGCCAATCGCAGTCATGTCGGCCAGCGGTATCTTGGGCAGTGCAGTGAACCACAACATCAGCCCCAGCGTGTGCACGCCCCCGCGCCAGAATTGCCCGACCATGTTGACGGGGCGATAGGCTTGCCAGCCGTCGTGAAACACCCAGGGCAGGATGACCACAAAACCAAAAAAGTAACGCAGGAACTGCGCCTGGTACACGTCCATCTGCATGGACAGGCCCCGTGCCAGGGTGTTGAGCAGCGAAAACAGCAAACCGCCAAGGGCCATCCAGACCATGCCGCGCACCGCCGCAGGCGAGGATGCCCAGGCGCGGGCACTGCGCCGGTGTGCAATCGCCATGTGCCTGAGGGTCGAAAAAAAGGGCTTGCGTGGTGTCATGCAAGCCCTTGAAAGTCAAAATGAACACGCCCCCATCTTAGGGGTTTGAGGGGTGGGTCCCAGTCGCCAGCGTTACCCCCCGTGCCCGCATCACGTGGCGCTGTTTTGCAAAGCGGCGATGCGCTCTTCGATCGGCGGGTGGGTGCTGAACAACTGGCCGATGCCGCCCGCAATGCCCATGGCAGCGACGCTCTTGGGCAACTCGGCCGTGTGCACACCACCCAGGCGGGCCAATGCATTGATCATGGGTTGCTTGCGGCCCATCAGGCGGGCAGCACCGGCGTCGGCGCGGAACTCGCGCTGGCGGCTGAACCAGGCCACGATGATGGCAGCGGCAAAACCGAGCACGATGTCCAGCACGATGGTGGTCACCATGTAGCCGATGCCGGGACCCGTGTTTTCTTCGTCGTTTTTGCGCAGGAAGCTGTCCACCGCATAACCGATCACCCGCGACAGGAACACCACAAAGGTGTTCATCACGCCCTGGATCAACGTCATGGTGACCATGTCGCCATTGGCGATGTGGGCCACTTCATGACCGATCACGGCCTCGACTTCTTCTCGGGTCATGTTGTAGAGCAAGCCGGTGGACACGGCCACCAAGGCCGAATCGCGGAAGGCACCGGTGGCAAATGCGTTGGGGTCGCCCTCAAAAATGCCCACCTCGGGCATGCCGATACCGGCCTTATCGGCAAACTGGCGCACAGTGTTCACGATCCAGGCTTCGTCGGCGTTTTGGGGCTGGTCGATCACGCGCACGCCAGACGTCCATTTGGCCATGGGCTTGCTGATGAGCAGCGAAATGATGGCACCGCCAAAGCCCATGACCAGGGCATAGCCCAGCAAGGCGCCCAGGTTCAGCCCGTTGGCCGTCAGGTAGCGGTTGACGCCCAGCAAGCTGGCGACGATGCCCAGAACCGCCACCACGGCGATGTTGGTCAGAACAAACAAAAAAATGCGTTTCATGAGAGTTTTTCACTTTCAGCCCCATCCAGCAGGACCGTGGAGCGAATGGTAGGGCTTCGCCCATCAAAATCAAACGACGCGGGCGATTTCCTCAGTGGCGTACGGTTTTTTGCGTGCATCTGGCCCGGGCCGTGCACGGCGGGGCCGAAACACCGACACATCGTCGTAAAAACCCGCTTCGGCATTGGCGGGCCACCAGCCCGGCACACCCAGCACCGGCAAGGGGCTGAAAGGCTTGATCGCCAACTTGTCGGCCGTCAGGTCCTGGGCCAGCCAAGCGTCGATGTCGGCGGCAGCCACCGTCTGTGGCACGCGCCACAAATGCGCGGTGATCGACTTGTAGGGCTGCACCAGCTTTTCAAGCGCAGCATGACCAAAAGTCCATAGCCGCGTGTGCGCCCATTCGTTGCGCAGACCCACCATCGCTTCAGCCCAGCGGTGTTCGGTCAGCGCCGCCCACAGGGCATCAGACGGCTGGATCAACAGCGCGTTTTCATCGAACACGGTGGCCGCATCGCGCACCGGCCCGCGCACCTGACCGACGCCGGCGCGGGCGATCTCGGCAGCCTGCAATTGGTTCAGGCGTTTTTTGGCCTTTGGAAAATGCATCCAGCACAGCGCGTTGAAAAAGTCATGCAGGCCCTCACGGGTGGGCACGTGTCCATGGGCAAAGATGAAGTCTTCGTAGGCTTGGCCTTCGGGCAAGTCGGCTTGCGGCACAAAGGCCACCGGAGCCAACCCCGCCTCGGTCAGGGCCTGCGACTGCTGGCAACCCGCCACCACGCGCTGCGCAATGGGTTCGCCCACGGCACGCCAGTCGGCCAGCCAGGGCGCAGACCAGTCGATGTCGGCCACACCCAAGGCCGATGCGCATTCGCAACGGTGCCCGGGGCGGTTGGGGTTCAGGCTGCCACCAGTCGCCACGGCAAGCTCTCGCCCGAGCGCAGGGGTTTGAGTTCGGCATCGCCAAAGGCAAAGCTTGCAGCGGGCGTCCAGCTTTCGCGACGCAGCGTGATGGTGCCGCTGTTGCGTGGCAGGCCATAAAAATCGGCCCCGTTGAAGCTGGCAAAGGCTTCGAGTTGATTCAAGGCCCCAGCCTGGTCAAAGGCTTCGGCGTACATCTCGATGGCCGCATGGGCCGTGTAGCAACCGGCGCAGCCGGTGGCGTGTTCCTTGAGGTGCGCCGGGTGTGGCGCGCTGTCGGTGCCCAAAAAGAACTTCCGGTTGCCGCCCGTGGCCGCTTGCACCAACGCCAGCCGATGCGTTTCGCGCTTGAGCACAGGCAGGCAGTAGTAATGCGGGCGAATGCCACCGGTGAAGATGGCGTTGCGGTTGTACAGCAGGTGATGCGCGGTGATTGTGGCACCCAGCAGGTCATCGGCTTCGGCCACGTACTGCGCGGCTTCTTTCGTGGTGATGTGTTCCATCACGATTTTCAGGCCGGGGAAATCGCGGCGCAGCGGTTGCAGCTGCTGCTCAATGAACACGGCTTCGCGGTCAAACAAGTCGATGTCCTGCGAAGTCACTTCGCCGTGCACCAGCAACAACACGCCTTCACGCTGCATGGCTTCGAGCACGGGGTAAATCTTGCGCAGGTCGGTCACGCCCGCATCACTGTTGGTGGTGGCACCAGCCGGGTACAGCTTGCAGGCCACCACCCCGGCAGCCTTGGCACGGGCGATTTCGGCCGGATTCAGGTTGTCGGTCAGGTAAAGCGTCATCAGGGGCTCAAACGCCATGCCGGCGGGCACGGCAGCCTGGATGCGGGCCTTGTAGGCCAGGGCCTGCTCGGCGGTGGTCACCGGCGGCTTGAGGTTGGGCATGATGATGGCGCGGCCGAACTGGGCGGCGGTGTGCGGCACAACGGTGCCAAGGGCAGCCCCGTCACGCACGTGCAGGTGCCAGTCGTCGGGGCGGGTGAGGGTGAGTTCTTGGGTCATGGGGGTATTGTCTCAAACCTGCAGCTGCCAGCGCCAGCCCGCGCCCTGGGGCGCATGCAACCCAGATCAGCGCTGAGAAAAACTCACTTGCGCACCACCACCAGACCCTTGAGGTACTCGCCTTCCGGAAAGTTGACCGTCATCGGGTGGTCCGGCGCGCCCTGCAGGCGTTCACTGATGAAACCGTCCACGCCGGCGTCGGTGCCGGCCGAGGCCACGATTTTGTGGAACAGGTCGGCGCTGATGCCGCCCGAGCACGAATAGGTGAACAGCTCACCCCCCGGCGCCAACAGCTTGAAGGCCAGACGGTTGATGTCCTTGTAGGCACGGGCGGCGCGCTCGGCGTGGGCGGCCGTGGGCGCGAACTTGGGCGGGTCGAGCACGATCGCGTCAAACGTCTCGCCGCGCTCGATGAACTGGCGCAGGCTGGCGTTCACATCGGCGTCCATGAAGGTCGCACGCGCTTCGTCAAAACCGTTCAGCCGCACATGGGCGCGGGCACGCGCCAGCGCCGGGCCGGACGAATCAATCGACGTGACATGCTGGGCCCCACCCGCCAGCGCCGCCACGGTGAAGCCGCCGGTGTAGCAATAGCAGTTGAGCACCTTGCCAAACTGACGGTGGCGCGTGTGCTGGGCAAAGCGTTGACGGCTGTCGCGCTGGTCCAGATAAAAGCCGGTCTTGTGGCCGGTGGCCACGTCCAGTGTGAGCTGCCAGTCGTGTTCGCGGATGGTGATTTCAGTGGGGCCATCGCCGCGCAGCCAGCCGGTGACTTCGGGCAGGCCTTCCAGGCTGCGCACGTTGGCATCCGAGCGTTCGTACAGCCGCGTGAGGTCCATGATCTGCAGCAGCGAATCGGCAATCGCTTTCTTGAATTTTTCTGTGCCGCAGCTGGTGAACTGCGCCACCAGCGTGTCGGCGTAGCGGTCCACGATCAGGCCGGGCAGGCCGTCGGCCTCGCCATGCACCAGGCGCACACCGTCACTCTGGATGTCAAACCACTGGCGCGCTGCCACCGCCTGCGCGATGCGCGCGTGGATGAAATCGGCATCGATGCGCTGGGCCTCGTCAAAGCTCCAGATGCGGGCCCGAATGCGTGAGCTGGGGCTGAACGCGGCCCAGCCCAAAAACTGGCCCGCGTGCGATTCCACCCGCACTGTCTCACCCGGGTCACCACCGCCTTTGGCGATGGCAGAGTCAAACACCCAGGGGTGGCGGCGCAGCAAGGAACGCTCTTTGCCGTCTTTGAGTCGAATGGTTTTCATGGGGTCTATTGTCGGGCTTGTCAGGCGGCCGCTGCCCCACCTGCTCAGCCTTTGCGTCGGGCCCGGGGGTGGGCCGCGTCATAGGCTTTGGTCAGGTGCTGGAAATCGAGCCGTGTATAGACTTGGGTGGTGGTGATGTTGGCGTGGCCCAAGAGCTCCTGGACGGCGCGCAGATCGCCGCTGGACTGCAGCACATGGCTGGCAAAGGAGTGGCGCAGCATATGCGGGTGAACCGGCGTGGCAAGACCCGCCAGCAGACTGCGACGCTGGAGGCGCTGGGCGACCGAGCGGGCCGTCAGCCGTGTACCGAACCGCCCGGGAAACAGCGCCAGCGATTGCGCAGAGGCCCCGGGCACGGGTTGCATCAGCATGCCCGTCAGCTGCGAACGCAGGGCCAGCCAGTGCCTGAGCGCCTCGATGGCGGTGCGGCCCAATGGCACTGTGCGGCGTTTGCTGCCCTTGCCCTGCACTTGCACTTCGGCGTTTTGAAGATCAATCCAGCCACGCCCTGCGCGTGCGGCATCGGCGCTGGCCACCACATCCAGACCCGTGAGCTCGGCGACGCGCAGGCCACAGCCATACAGCAACTCGACCATGGCGGCATCACGCGCTTCCAGCCAGGGGTCGTCGCCGGTTTCTTCGTGGTCAGCGAGTTGCACTGCTTCGTCCACTCCCAGGGCTTTGGGCAGGGGTTTGGCCACCCGCGGGGCCCGCACATCGGTCACCGGGTTGTGGGTGATCAGGCCTTCGCGGCCCAGCCAGGTGTAAAAACCGCGCCAGCCCGACAGGATGAGCGCGATGCCCCGCCCGCTGCGCCCGGCGCTGTGCATCTGCGCCACCCAGCGGCGGATGTGCCCAGTCTGCACCTGAAGCAGCGCAACCCCCGAAACCCGGGCCATGTCGGCCAGGCGAATCAAATCCAGCCGATACAGCGCACAGGTGCGCTCGGCCAGGCGTTTTTCAAAACGCACATGGTCCAGATAGCGGCTGACCAGCGGGTCAGGCAGCAGGTCTGGCGCAGGCTCGGCCATGGGTGGTAGGCGACAGGCTCAGGCGCGCAGCACCGACAGGGCCGCCCCGGCCAGCTCGGCCAGCCGTTCGAGCAAGTCGGTGCCCATCTGGCTGTTGAAGCGCTGGGCATCGGGCGAGGCCAGCACCAACAGACCAAAAGCGGACTGGCCAGGCGCAGCGCGCAGCGCCAGCAGGGCCAGCGAAGCCGCTTGAGCCGGTTCGGCCAGCCATTGCACGGCTTCATAACCGGTGTTGGGACCCACATAAGGGCGGTCCAGTGAGGTGGCCAGCTCACGGATGGCCTCGGTCACGCCTTGTGCAAACGGCGCATCGGCGTGGGCCGCATCCAGGGACCACAGGCGCAGCGCCACTTGCGGCACCTGAAACAGCTCACGGATGTTGTCCACCGCCGATTCGGTCAGCTGTGCGGGCGGCGTGACAAACAGCTCGCAAGCCCAGCGATGCAACTTGTCGGTCAGGATCATGTTCTCGTTGCCGTGCCGGATCATGTCCATGATGCGGTGTTCAAGCGCCCGGATCTTGTCACGCAGCATCTGGGCCTGGCGCTCTTGCAGGCTCACGGCGCGGTGGCTTTGCGGGTGGGTCAATTCCACCGTCGCCAGCAAAGATGCGTGGCGTTCAAAAAAGTCCGGCGTGTTCACCAGGTAGTCGGCGATGTCGTCTTCGGTGATGGGGTTCATGGGTTCAGGCTGGGTCATGTCTTCACTCTGCAAATTCAGGAAAGATGGTCAGGCACGTCGATGCTGCCTTCAAAAACGGGGGTGGCCGGGCCGGTCATCAGCACCGGGCTGTCGGCTTGTCCGGCCCACTCGATGGTGAGCATGCCGCCGCGAGCTTGCACATCCACCCGGGCATCAAGCCAGCCCTGGCGGATGCCCGCCACCACGGCCGCACACGCGCCGGTGCCGCAAGCCAGGGTCTCGCCCGAGCCGCGTTCGTACACCCGCAATTTGATCTGGCTGCGCGAGACGATCTGCATGAAACCGGCATTCACCCGCGCCGCAAAAGCCGGGTGGTGTTCAATCAGCGGGCCCTGAGCCAGCACCGGGAAAGCGTCCACATCGTCCACCCGCTGCACGGCGTGCGGGTTGCCCATCGAGACCACGCCCACGCGGGCAATGCCCAGATCGCCCAGCGCCAGATCGAACACCGGCCAACCGTTGACCTGGTCGCTGATGAGGCCGATCGGGTTGAAGGGCACACGCTCCCAATCAAACACGGGCGCCCCCATGTTGACGGTGACACGGCCATCGGGGTTCATGGTCAGCTCGATCTCGCCTTGCTGCACCTTCACACGAACGGTGGTCTTGTCGGTCAGGCCCTGGTCGCGCACATAACGCACAAAGCAACGCGCCCCATTGCCGCAATTGCCCACCTCGCCGCCGTCGGCGTTGTGGATCACGTATTCAAAGTCCAGCCCCGGCGCGGGCGAAGGCCGCACCGTCAGGATCTGATCGGCCCCCACGCCAAAGTGGCGGTCGGCCAGATAGCGGTACTGGGCCGCGTTGAGCCCCAGACGGCCCCGGGTTTCATCGAGCACGACAAAATCGTTGCCAGCGCCCTGCATCTTGGTAAATCGGATGTGCATGACCGGCATTATCCGCCCTGAATTCGTGGGAGCCGCGCCCTCGCGGCGATAGGCTTTCACGGCCCCCCTGCGTTCGCGGCGAGGGCGCCGCTCCCACAAAAACAGACCTGCTGTTCCGCCTGAGTTCAGTGCATCACTTTGAACCAAGGCCGCTGATAATGGGGCATGGCACGCACCTCCCAACTCCTGACCCCCCAACGCGAACCCGCCGGCCTGCGCCCCGCCGCCACCGTGCTGCTGCTGCGTGACGGCCCGCAAGGCATCGAAGTGTTGATGACCCGCCGCTCGATGACGGCCAGCTTTGCCCCCGGGGCCTATGTGTTTCCCGGCGGTGGCATCGATGCCGCAGACGCACAGGCCCACCTGCTGGCACGCCGCCGTGCCCAGCAAAGCGATCTGCACCTGACACAAGCGATTGCCGCCATCCGGGAAAGCTTTGAAGAGCTCGGCATTTTGCTGGCCAGCCATGCCAATGGCCGCTGGGCGGGACCTGAAGACATCGCCCGGCTCGACCGCCAGGCCCCATTTGCGGCCCAATGCCAGGCCCAGGGCCTGACGCTGGCGGCCGATCAGGTGTTTGTGCTGGCCCACTGGATCACCGACCGTGACCTGCCCCGCCGCTTTGACGTGCCCTTTCTGGTAGCCCGCATGCCCGAAGGCCAGACCCCGGTGGCCGACGAAGCCGAGCAATTCGAGCCTGTCTGGGTGCGCCCGGCAGACGCCCTGGCGCGCCACGAAGCAGGCCACTTTTTCATCATCTTCCCGACCATCCGCACGCTGGAGCGGCTGCAGGCTTTTGCCTGCGTGGACGATGTGCTGCAAGCCTGCGCCGTGAACGACGAACCACTGTGGACCAGTTGCCCCCGTGCTGGCTGGCTGGCTGGCCACGAAGCGCGCTACATGGAGCACGAGCCCCCCTATGGGGAGTTGGCCCTGGTCAACCCCGATGGGCAGATTCACCACCACCTAGACTGGCAGACCGACCAGCCGGTGCCCCTGCTCAA
>Ga0228701_1001118_pt1 | contig 19107 bp, 20 predicted proteins | sample McNCre117_Aug_MG_2_FD_178017 | JGI IMG/M metagenome (GOLD analysis project Ga0228701, IMG submission 178017) | Freshwater microbial communities from McNutts Creek, Athens, Georgia, United States - 11-17_Aug_MG | ecosystem: Environmental > Aquatic > Freshwater > Creek | place: USA: Georgia...
AGGTTGAGTTTGCGATGGCCCAGCAGGATATTCGCTATTACCTCAACGGCTTGTTATTTGAGATCGATGGCAATCGTTTAAACATCGTGGGTACTGATGGTCACCGCTTGAGCTTTACCTCAACGGAGCTTTCAAGATCCTATGACAAGCACAACATCATCATCCCAAGAAAAACAATTATTGAGTTGATTAAACTACTTGATGATACCGATAATGAGGTGACGGTTGAGGTTTCAGCCACACAAGTTAACTTCAGCTTCAACGACATCAAGTTAATCACCAAGGTGATCGATGGTAAGTTCCCTGACTACACACGTGTGATCCCTGTGGGTCATCAGAATAACTTCACGGTCGATAGAATGACCGTACTCTTAGCGATGCAACGCGCTTCAATTCTTTCAAACGAGAAGTACCGCGGTATTCGTATGGTCCTAGGCTCAAATAGCCTTCGCCTCATCAGCACCAACAGTGAGCAAGAGGAAGCGGAAGAGGAGTTGGAAGTGAGCTACACGGGCGACTCATTGGACATTGGTTTTAATGTGACCTACCTGATCGATGTGCTTAATAATGTGACCAACCCAGAGGTGGTATTCTCATTTGCTGATGCAAATAGTAGCTGCTTGGTCACGGTACCGAATGATGAGAACTACAAGTATGTTGTAATGCCGATGCGCATCTAATGTTCCACGTGAAACAAATTAAAACGTAACTTAAATATAAGATAGAAAAATGACTCAAAATAAAACAGATTACGATTCATCCAGTATTACCATCCTTGAGGGCTTGGACGCCGTACGTAAGCGTCCTGGTATGTACATCGGTGACACATCGGATGGTAGTGGTTTGCACCACATGGTGTTTGAGGTTGTCGATAACGCGATTGATGAAGCGCTAGCTGGTCACTGTGATGATATTAAGATCACCATCCACTCAGACAACTCAATCAGTGTGTCTGATAATGGTCGCGGAATCCCGGTTGACATCAAGCAGGATGACAAGAACGAGATTAAACGTTCCGCAGCTGAGATTGTGATGACCGAGCTCCACGCGGGCGGTAAGTTTGACCAGAACTCATACAAGGTTTCTGGCGGTTTGCACGGTGTGGGTGTGTCTGTGGTGAACGCGCTATCTGATTGGTTGAAGCTCAAGATCTACAAGAATGGTAAGGTTTACCAGATGGAGTTCGCCCGTGGTGTGCCACAGGCGCCATTGGCAGAAACTGGCAGCACAGAGCGTTCAGGCACTGAGGTTCACTTCTTCCCATCGATTGAGACCTTCGGTCTGATTGAGTTTAGTTTTGATATCTTGGCAAAACGTTTACGTGAGTTGTCATTCTTGAATAACGGTGTGAAGATTGAGTTGATCGATCAACGCCACAATAAGAGTGAAAACTTTGCCTACTCAGGCGGTGTTCGAGGCTTCGTTGAGTACATGAACCGAAGCAAGTCAGTACTTCACCCTAAACCGTTTTATGCGGTCGTGGAGAAGGATGGCATGACGGTTGAGGTATCCATGCAGTGGAACGACTCCTACAGTGAGACGGTGCAGTGTTTCACCAATAATATTCCGCAGCGTGATGGTGGTACCCACCTGACGGGTCTACGCACGGCGATGACACGTACGCTCAATAACTACATCGAACAGAACGAATTAGCCAAAAAAGCAAAGATCGAAACCAGCGGCGATGACATGCGCGAGGGTTTAACCTGCGTGCTTTCAGTAAAGGTCCCAGAGCCTAAGTTCTCATCACAAACAAAAGATAAGTTAGTATCAGGTGAAGTACAACCAGTTGTACAGGATGTTGTGTCCAGCAAGCTTGCAGAGTTCCTACTTGAGAATCCAGTGGATGCAAAGGTGATCTGTAACAAGATCGTGGATGCGGCTAGAGCACGTGACGCGGCACGTAAGGCCCGTGAAATGACACGCCGTAAGGGTGTGATGGATACCATGGGCCTTCCAGGCAAACTAGCGGACTGCCAAGAGCGCGACCCAACGAAATGTGAAATCTACCTAGTCGAGGGTGACTCAGCGGGTGGTTCAGCGAAACAGGGCCGTGACCGTAAGAACCAAGCCATTTTGCCGTTAAAAGGTAAAATTCTTAACGTTGAGAAGGCTCGCTTTGATAAGCTCCTAGGCTCACAAGAAATCGCCACATTAATCACTGCGCTAGGTACAGGCATTGGTAAGGCAGACTTCAGTGTAGAAAAACTACGCTACCACCGCATCATCATCATGACCGATGCGGACGTCGACGGTGCCCACATCAGAACGTTATTGTTAACCTTCTTCTATCGTCAGATGACGGAGCTCGTAGAGCGTGGTCACATCTACATCGCGCAACCACCACTTTACAAGGTGAAACAGGGTCGTGATGAGCGATATTTAAAAGATCAACATGAGCTTGATGAGTACCTGTTGCAGTCAGCATTAAAGGGCGCATCTCTACTCACGAAAACTGGTGGTGAGACGCTTGCTGATGAGCCTCTTGCAGCGATTGCTAAGCAGATGGTGCTTACGGAGGCGGTGATTCGCCGTATTTCATCTTTGTATGATGAAAGCGTATTGCGTGCCCTTCAAGACCTTGGCGAAATTAGCCTAGCTGATGAAAAGAGCGCGAACGATGCCGCAGAAAAATTACGCCCGATCTTGGGTGCGATTGGTTCAGAGGTGATCGTGGCATTCAATCAAGAGGCGGGTACATACCGTTTAGAAGTGAACAAGTATGTTCACGGTAACCTGCAGTGCTGCGTAGTGGATACTGATTTCTTGGGTGGTGGAGACTACCGTCAAATTAGCCGTGTGTCAGTGATGTTAGCTGGCCTGCTTGGTGAGGGTGCAACCATTCAGCGTGGTGAAAAATCTCAAGCCGTTTCAACCTTCAAGCAAGCGCTCGATTGGCTACTTGAAGAAGCGAAACACGGCCTTAACGTTCAGCGCTATAAAGGCTTGGGCGAGATGAACCCAGAGCAGTTATGGGAAACGACCATGGACCCACAGGTTCGCCGTCTATTAAAAGTGCAAATCGATGACGCGATCGCCGCGGATGAGATTTTCACAACATTGATGGGTGACCAGGTTGAGCCACGCCGTGCATTCATTGAAAATAATGCTTTAGGAGTCAATAACTTAGATATTTAATTGATACAAAAAAATTAAATAACAGGTTAAAATCTTAAGAGCCCGCAAGGGCTTTTTTGATTTAATGGGAGTGAAAAATATGATCAAAATTTACCACAATTCAAAATGCGGCACTTCGCGTAACACTTTGGCGTTGATCAAAAATTCAGGTGAGAATCCAGAGGTGATTGAGTATTTGATTAATCCGCCGACCAAGACGGAGCTCAAGCAATTAATTGCTGACATGGGCGAGGGTGTGCGTGCGATCATTAGAACTAAAGAAGCAATATATACAGCGCTCAACATGCAGGATGAGAGCTTGAGCGATGATGATTTGATGCTAGCGCATCCGATCTTGATTAATCGCCCCATTGTAGTAACCTCCTTGGGAACGCAGTTATGCAGGCCGTCCGAGTTGGTGCTGGATATCTTGCCTAATCCCCAGTTGGGCGCCTTCGCTAAAGAGGATGGTGAGCGGGTGGTGGATGTAAGCGGCAAGCGTTTGGTGTAAAAGTTTCACACAATAAAAAAGGCCAACAGTGATGTTGGCCTTTTTGCTTTGCAACTAAAACGAGGTCTTAGTTTAATGCATCTTTCAAAGCTTTACCTGCGCGGAAAGCTGGTGCTTTACGTGCAGCGATTTTTAGTTCTTTACCAGTTTGTGGGTTACGGCCGATACGTGCAGCACGTTGGCTAACAGCGAATGTACCGAAGCCGATCAATGTCACAGTATCACCTGCTTTAAGCGCAGCTGTTACGCTACCAGTAAAAGCATCTACAACTTTAGCAGCAGCAGCTTTAGAGATGTCAGCTTCAGCAGCAATCTTAGCAATCAATTCTTGTTTGTTCATAGGATTAGTCATTCATAAAGGGTTACGGAGTTATTATCTTAACTGAATTTTTAACGATTTAACAAACATCCATTACTTTTTTAACAATTTTTTTAAAATTTTTGTGTCATATGAAGGTTATATGACAAACTATTGGGGAAATTAACCTTGTTTGAGCCAAGAATATGCAGACCTTTGTAGAAGAATTGAGCATCGTCTCACACGTAATCCAGCTGGCCGTGGCACCAGCATTCCTTTTAACCGGCATCGGTGCGATCATCTCGGTGCTCGCTATGCGACTCGGTCGTGTGGTTGACCGCTACCGCGTTCTGGTTGAGCGGGATGTCCACTCCGAGAAGAACGTGCAGGAGATCCGCCTCCTCTCCAACCGTGCGGTGTGGGTGCACTGGGCAATCACCCTGTGCTCAATCTCCGCGCTCCTCGTTGCAACGGTGATCGTGGCACTCTTTATCGGCTATGAGCGTAGCCGAGACCCTTCACACGTGGTGTCACCCCTGTTTATCATGGCGATGGTGAGCTTGATCCTCGGGCTGCTGTCTTTTCTGCGTGAGATCTCGCTCTCAACCCATACGATTGAGCTACCGGACGAGTTAAAAGAGTAAGCGCGCATGACACTGAACGAATTAAAATTTATTGTGGCGCTGGCCAAGTCTCGCAACTTCAGAAAAGCGGCCGAGCTCTGCTTCGTCAGCCAGCCAGCACTGAGCCTTGCCGTGAAGAAGCTCGAGGATGAGCTCGGCGTGATGCTATTTGAGCGTAGCCGTAACGATGTGACGATGACCGCCGTGGGTGAGCTCGTGGTTGAGCAAGCCACCCGCGTGATCGAGGAGTCCAAGCGCGTGAAGGAGATCGCTAAGCAGGGGAACAACCAGCTAGCGGGTCCCCTCAAGCTTGGTGTTATCTACTCCGTTGGGCCCTACCTGCTCCCTGAGATCATCCCCATCCTGCGCAAGACCGCGCCCGAGATGCCCCTCATCGTTGAGGAGAACCTGACCAGCAACCTCGAGACCCAGCTTCGCAATGGCGTGATCGATGTCGCCATCATCGCGCTCCCGTTTGAGCTCTCGGGTGTGGTGACCATGCCCCTCTACGAGGAGGAGTTCATGGTGGTTGTCCCCTCTGACCATGACTGGGCCAACCGTCAGGAGGTGGATGCTACGGAGCTTGCCGACGAGAAGGTGTTGCTACTCAGTAGTGGGCACTGCTTTAGCAATCAGGTGGTGCAGGCCTGCCCAAGTCTTAGCCGTAATGGTGAGGTCCTCCAGGGTAACTCGCTCGATACCGTCCGCAACATGGTGGCCTCTAACCTCGGCATTACTGTCTTACCAGCGAGCGCGACCATCAGCCGTTACCAGACCCCGCTCGTGAAGGCGATCCCGTTTAAGAAGCCAATCCCAACACGTAAAATCGCGTTGGCATGGCGTAAGAGTTATGGTCGCGTGCAGGCGGTGGATGAGATTGCGAAGGCGATCCGCTCGCTGGAGATGTTCTCAGCGGGGCTCCTGTAAGTCCTTAGACGGGGTTAGTACACGACAAACGCGCGGAAACCACTGACGGGTAGGTCGGCCGTCTTGATGTTCAGCGTCACGTGGATCTCATCACCCGCAGCTAGGCCATCCTCTGGCTTGGCGTTCGACCCACTCAAATAGTCCTTAGGCGTGATCTTGCGGCGCACGATGGCGATGTCCTGGCTGTCCGTGAGGGCAAGCTCAATCGCTGGGTAGGATTGCGCGTAGGGCGCGTTGTTGATGATCTGGCAGTTGAACTTAACAACCCCCTCGTGCGACTCATCCTTCACGAGCTCGGTGTCATCGATCGCGATCAGTTCGGCGTGCTGCGGGAGCGGGAGATGACAGCCCACTAAATGACAGGCGCTCGATAACGCTGGCTTGAAGGCAGGCCAGGTTCTGGCAATCTCACCGCGCGTGAAGAAGACCAGCTGCAGGAGCGCTAAGATGATGAGGGCATAGCGTGCCCAGGATCGCTTTTGTATAGACTTGCTACCCGAGAGGCTGACGGTCGTGGATGGTTCGATCAGGTGGTCGTTTGCCATGAAGACGTGCTGGCACTGCCCGCACCGCACCTTGCCCTCATGGGCGGTCAGCTGTTCAGGCCTGACGATGAAGCTGGTGTAACAGGATGGGCATTTGGTGACCAAACTCATGGCGGCGATGCCTATTTTTTGGTGCCGGTCAGCAGGGTCCAGCTATCCATGAACACGGGCGCGTCCATCGTAAACCATTCCGCGTAGATGGCGGAGACCTGCTCGGCCTGCTCGCGCAGGATGCCCGAGAGCGCTATCTTTCCGCCCTGTTTACACGCACCGGCGAGGGCGGGGGCTAAGACGCTGAGCGCGCTAGATAAAATATTAGCGACAACAATATCGGCCTGTTTTTCTGGGTAGTCGGTGGCCATATAGAAATCGGCAGATACCTGATTCTGCTCGGCATTGAACTCGCTCGAGATGATGGCCTGTGCGTCGATATCCACACCCACGACCTCGGATGCGCCAAGTTTTTTCGCGGCAATCGCCAGGATGCCTGAACCGCAGCCGTAGTCGAGGACTTGGTGGTGCGGCTTTACCTGATCAACCAACCAGGCCAAACATAGATGCGTAGTGGGGTGGCTGCCTGTGCCAAAGGCTAGGCCTGGGTCCAATACGATATTAAGCGCCTCTGGATTTGGGGCGTCATGCCAGGTCGGCACGATCCACAGGTCGTCCGTGATTCTGATTGGGTCAAATTGGGATTGTGTTGCGCGAACCCAGTCCTGCTCAGCCACGGTCTCCGTGGTGTAGCTTAGGTCCTTAAACCCGGTGATGGCTTCCACCTCTGCCATGACAGCTTTGACATCCACGTCGTCATTAAAGAGGGCGCTGATGATGTTCTTATTCCAGATACCAGGTGGCGGATCGCCTGGCTCACCGAAGATGGGCTGCTCGTCAGGGGTCTCGGCGTTCGCGTCCTCGATGCTGGCTGAGAGTGCGCCAATTTCCATCAGCGTATCACTCAGCAGGTCAGCGTTCTGGCTATGCGCCTCGATATGTAGTGAAACCCAAGCCATCAAGAAACCTTACTTAGTATGAATGCCAAGCTTGTTTTCGAGGTAGTGGATGCTGGTCTCACCTAGTTGGAATGCGGCGTCGTTCATCAGGTCGCGGTGGAGTGCCACGTTGGTCTTGATGCCCTCGACCACCATCTCTGATAGTGCGATGTTCATACGAGCGATCGCCTGTTCACGGGTATCACCGTAAGCGATCAGCTTGCCGATCATTGAGTCATAGTGCGGTGGCACCATGTAGTTCTGGTAAGCGTGTGTATCGACACGGATGCCAGGACCGCCAGGCATATGGAATGTGCTAATACGACCTGGTGATGGGACGAACGTGTATGGATCTTCAGCGTTGATACGGCACTCAATCGCATGACCGCGGAACTGGATATCCTTTTGACGTAGGCGAAGCTTTTCACCATAAGCCACGCGGATCTGCTCTTGTACGATATCCACACCGGTGATCATCTCGGTCACAGGATGTTCCACCTGCACACGCGTATTCATCTCGATGAAGTAGAACTCATTGTTCTCGTAGAGGAACTCGAAGGTACCCGCGCCGCGGTAGTTGATGCGCTTACACGCATCCGCACAGCGTTGACCGATTTTGTCGCGCAGGCGGGTTGAGATGCCTGGCGCTGGTGCTTCTTCTAAAACCTTCTGATGGCGACGTTGCATCGAGCAATCACGCTCGCCCAAGTAGATCGCGTTACCATGCTGATCTGAAAGAATTTGGATCTCAATGTGGCGCGGTTGTTCGAGGAATTTTTCCATGTAAACAACCGGATTACCAAAGGCTGCCTGCGCTTCCGTTTTGGTCATGTTCACTGATGAAATCAGGGCTGCTTCTGTGTGCACCACGCGCATGCCACGACCACCGCCACCGCCTGCGGCTTTGATGATGACCGGATAGCCAATCTGTTTGGCGATACGGATAATTTCTGCAGGGTCTTCAGGCAACGCACCATCTGAACCAGGGACGCATGGCACCCCCGCTTTTTTCATCGTGTCCTTGGCGCTGACCTTGTCACCCATGAGGCGAATGGTCTCAGCACGTGGGCCAATGAATACGAAGCCGCTCTGTTCAACGCGTTCTGCGAAGTCAGCGTTCTCGGAGAGGAAGCCATAGCCTGGGTGAATCGCTTCGGCATCGGTGACCTCTGCCGCGCTAATGACCGCAGGGATATTCAAATAACTTTGGCTAGAGGCTGCAGGGCCAATACAGACAGATTCATCCGCTAATTTGACGTACTTAGCTTCCTTGTCTGCTTCGGAGTGAACCGCAACAGTCTTAATACCCAGTTCGCGACAGGCGCGCTGAATGCGTAGGGCAATTTCGCCACGATTGGCGATGAGGATTTTATCGAACATTTAAAGCCTCTTTAGCCGATGATAAATAAAGGTTCGCCGTATTCGACGGGTTGACCGTTCTCAACCAAGATCGCTTTAATCACGCCAGCGTGGTCAGACTCGATTTCGTTCAATAGCTTCATCGCTTCGATGATGCACAAGGTGTCACCAACGTTCACACTCGAGCCAACATCTACAAAAGATTTTGATTCAGGTGACGGTGAGCGGTAGAACGTGCCCACCATTGGGGACTTCACAACGTGGCCTTCAATCGCTGGGGCAGCAGCTGGCGCTGCATCAGCGGCCGGCGCAGCAGCAGGTGCCGCTTGAGCAGGCTGCGCCTGTTGAATGTATGGTTGTGCGTAGTGCACGGTGCCCTGAGCTTGAGGCAGGTTGCGACTGATGCGAACCTTTTCTTCACCCTCGGTGAGTTCAAGTTCTGAAATGCCAGACTCTTCGACTAAATCGATCAATTTTTTAAGTTTACGTAGATCCATCTCTTCACCTCATATTGCAGTTAAGCACCTAAAATTGCGTGCGTTTGTTTTAATGTTGACGATCAGTCAGCTATTGTTTGAATTGCGTAATCTAAAGCCAGTAAATAACCCTGCGCACCCAAGCCACTGATCACGCCTACCGCGATATCGGAGAAGTAGGAGTGGTGGCGGAAGGTCTCGCGTGCGTAAATATTCGATAGGTGTACTTCAACAAAGGGGACCTTGATCGCTGAAAGCGCATCGCGCAGGGCGACGGAAGTGTGGGTAAAAGCAGCGGGATTGATAATAATGAAATCCACTTTTTTGTCTGCTAGGGAATGTAGTTTCTGGATAAGCTCAACTTCGGAGTTGCTTTGGAATGATTGTAAAGAGATGTTGGCCTCTTTAGCGCGCTTGGCCAATAAGCTATCGATATCAGCCAGCGTGTTTTTGCCGTAATGATTAGGCTCACGCAAACCCAGTAGGTTTAAGTTAGGCCCGTGTAAAACCAGAACGGATTTTGAAGTTGATTCAGCCATATTTTCGATGATTTCCAAAAGAAAGAGCGTTTTTGGAGTTTTCATGTTTGTCGTAAATTAAAGGATATTCTACATCAATTTACCGAAATTTGAAGAAATTAACTGTTTTATTGCTTTTATTTGGCAGCTGAAACGTTGAGCAGCGGGGTGATGGTTTTTTCAAGAAGTTGCTGATTTACGCGACCGAAAAATGTCTTCACAACGGCGCCTTTTGTATCAACAATGACAGTATAAGGCAATATTCCACGATCGTTACCTAAACTTTCAGCAAGATTCATCGCGACTGTATCACCCGCCAAGATGGGGTAGCTTACTGGCGCTGTTTTGATGAATTTCTTGGTCTGTTCGAGATCGTCCGTTGAGAGCCCGACAATCAAGAAGTTCTGTCCCTTATATTGTTCCTGCATGGCGGACAGCTCTGGCATCTCCTCACGACATGGTGGGCACCAGGTTGCCCAAAAATTAAGCACCAGCACCTTGCCCTGCCACTGCTTTAAGGCTTGCGGGTGACCCTCGATGTCTGGAAAGCGCATGTTTGCGAGGGGGTTGCTCGAGCTATTGACGCTCACGGTCTCGCTTTCTGGTTTCTTATCTAGCGTTTGATGAAATAGAAACCAGCCTGAGAGCGCTGATAGGATAATAACGATTAGCAGGCGACCGTAGGATTGCATTCATCATCTCCGAGGCTGTTGAGTTGGTTGAGGACCTTGATAAAGTCTTCAGGGGGTTGATAGCCAACCACCTTGAGCGGCTTGATTTCTTGGCCAGATTGATTAAAGAAGACGATGCCTGGCGGCCCAAACAGCTTGAAGCGGTTAAGGAGTGCGACCTCTTCCGGGGAGTTGTTGGTGACGTCCGCTTGGATGAGGACCGCGTCCTTGAGTGCGTTTTTAACGCCCGCATCGCTAAAGGTGAACTCCTCAAGCTCCTTACAGGCCACGCACCAGTCCGCATAAAAATCGAGCATCACGACCTTGCCCTTGGCCTGCGCAACGATGGCATCAAGCTCGCCGATGCTGTGGATGCGCTTAAAGTTTAATGCGGTGTTGGGGGTGCCTACTTTTTGAGCATTGAGTCCCGTGAGTGGCTGTAGCGGCGATCTTGCGCCAGAGGCAGCGCCAACGATCATGGTGAGGCCTAGGGCGAGTAAGATGATGCCGATCCCCTTCAATAGTCTTGATACCGCACCCGCTTCGGTTGGGAGTGGGTCGAGGGCATGGAGGTAAATTGCTGGGATGATGAGCAAGGCCGCCCAGAGTAGCATTTGTAAGCTCTGCGGGATGACCGGTGCGATCATGTAGATAGCGACACCGAGCATCAAGACCCCAAAGAAGTTTCGCACCGTGGTCATCCAAACCCCCGCTTTGGGCAGCACATGGCCTGCTGATGCGCCAATGAGGAGGAGCGGTACACCCATCCCAATCGAGAGTGAGAAGAGCGCGATGCCCCCTAACCATACGTCATGGGTTTGGCTAATATAGATCAAAGCGCCAGCAAGCGGAGCCGCCACGCAGGGGCTGACGATCAGGGCGGAGAGCGCGCCCATCGTAAATACCCCAAGGAACTGTCCACCCTTAATACCGTTAGCCACGTTCACCATGCGATTTTCAATCGCGCTGGGGAGGCGCAGCTCATAGAAACCAAACATTGAGAATGACAGTAGCACAAAGACGATGGCGGTGGCCCCCAGCATCCATGGACTTTGAAGTGCGCTACTGAGTAGCTGACCCGATAGACCAGCCGCGATACCAGCGAGGCTGTAGCTCAGTGACATCCCAAGGACGTAGGCGAGCGAGAGGTTGAACGCGTGTAATCGGGAGGTGGCGTGGTGGTGCACTTTCTTGTCACCCACAATGATGCCGGACAGGATCGGGATCATCGGGAGTACGCATGGGGTGAGTGCGAGCAACAGGCCGAAGCCAAAGAATCCTGCCACGATCAGCCACAGCTTCCCGCCCTTGAGCAGGGTGGTTGCTTGGTCGTCGTGATCCTTGTTTTGCGCGGGAGTTACCGTTTGCTCAGTTGCGTTGACTGAAGTTAACGCAACCTCCATCGTTTTGTGGATCGGGGAGTAGCATAAGCCCTTTTCACTACAGCCCTGATAGCTTGCCTGTAAGGTGATCTTTTCTAGCTGTGCGGGGATGTCTTTGAGCGTGACTTGGGCGCTAAAGCTTTGATGGTAAACCTCCATCTCGCCGAAGTTCGGATCCTTTTTGATGTCGCCCTTTGGCAAATTGATGTGTGCAATTTGCCCGTTTTTGGTTTCAAACTTAATCCGTTCACGGTAGAGATAGTGGCCCGGAGCGACGGTGAAGTTTGCCTCTAGGGTGGTTTTATCCTTGGCATTGATCATCAGCTTAAAGGCTTGGTCTGGCGATAAGACCTCGTCTTCTTTGTCAAAGAGGCTAGCCGTGCCTGTCGATGAGCGATTGTCTGCAGCGTGCGTGACCGAGACTGCGCTAAACCCTAGAAGAAAGAGGCCAATTAAAAATGCAGGAAGTTTCAAATGTTTGGTCCTAAGTTGGTGATACATTAATTGCGGCGACCCAGTCTAAATAGGCAGGAAGGCCAGCATCAATAGTGACACAAATGATTTCAGGGAGTTCGTATGGATGATGCTTTAGTATGGTGGATTCTATCGCCTGATAATGCTGGCGGGTTGTTTTAATCATCATGGGCAACTCGCTCGCCCTCTCTAGTTTGCCCTGCCAGTGGTAGAGCGAGGTGCACGGTGCAAGGATATTGACGCAGGCAGCGAGTTGGGCGCCCACTAAAATTTCTGCTAATTTTTCTGCAGATGCTGTATCTGGGAGGTTAGTTAGCACTAAAATAGCGTCATTGCCTGATTCGTTTGGCATATTAAACCACTCGCTCAACGAGCAACTTTAGGAAATATTTCATGCGCCTGTTCATGCTGTTAATTTTACTCGCATTTCCAGCTTTGGAGATATGGCTAATGATCGATTTAACTGCCAAATACGGTTGGTGGTTTATCACTTATTTATTGCTTGTGACCATCTTGGGCTGGCGCCTTATTCAAGAAGAAAAGCAGCTATTCGCTGGTCGGCTGATGCAGACACTCGCACAAAGTGCCTCCCCTGGCAGCGCCCTGTTTGGTAGCGTGAAGAATTTAATTGCCGGGATCTTGTTTGTAATCCCTGGGGTGATCACGGACGTGATTGCGGTTATTTTATTGTTGATTCCGAGCGCCCCTTCACCTTCTAAGGCTGCCTTTAAGCAAGGCGCGGCGAACGACGACATCATTGAGGGTGAGTACACCCGTGAAGATTAGCATTCAATTTATCTAATAGGATTTTTCATGTCTCATCAAGTCACCATCAAACCAAGCGGTCACGTTTACCAGGTTGCAGACCATGATACCTTCTTAAGTGCGGCAATCGATGCTGGACTCAACCTGCCCTACGGCTGTCGTAACGGCGCGTGTGGTGCCTGCAAGGGTAAGGTGCTCTCTGGCGAGGTGGATCATGGCGATCACCAATCCACCGCATTAAGTGATGCGGAAAAAGAGGCTGGCCTGGCTCTGTTCTGCTGCGCTAAACCGCTCACTGACGCGGTGATCGAGTGTCGTGAATTGTCTGCGCTCAATGGGATTAAGCCGCGCATCATGCCGGCGCGTGTGCAGATGATGGAGAAGCTCTCGCACGATGTGATGGCGCTGTTCCTCAAGCTTCCGAGCAATGAGCGTATGCAGTTCTTGGCGGGTCAGTACATTGAGTTCATATTGAAAGATGGTAAGCGCCGCGCATTCTCACTCGCGAATGCCCCCCACAACGATGAGTTCTTGGAGTTGCATTTGCGGCTAGTGCCGGGTGGTGCCTTTACGGAGTACGTATTTAACGAAATGCAGGAAAAGGCGATTTTGCGCTTAGAGGGGCCTTTTGGCAGCTTTTACCTGCGTGAAGACAGCAATAAGCCGATTATCTTCGTGGCGGGCGGGACGGGTTTTGCCCCCATTAAGGGCTTGATTGAACACATCTTGCATCAACAAACGCAGCGTGAGATGGTGCTCTATTGGGGTGTGAGAACCTTGGCGGATCTCTACATGCCATCGCTGCCTAAGGCTTGGGCGAGCATCCATCCGAACTTGAAGTTCATCCCCGTGTTGTCTGACCCATTGGCGAGCGACGATTGGCATGGCAGGACCGGCTTCGTCCATCAGGCGGTGTTAGATGACTTTACAGACTTGAGCGCGCATGAGGTGTATTGCTGCGGCGCGCCGGTGATGGTCGATACGGCCAACAATGCGTTTCAGGCGCGGGGTCTGCCTGCCGATGCGTTTTTCTCAGACGCTTTTACTTACGCGGTTCCTGCCCCTAAGGTTTAGGGGAGGGTGGGGTTACTCGTCTAGGTCGTCCTGATGAAAGCGACGTCTAGCGCGAACCCCTTCGGCGAGGGTTTCTAAAATGGTTAGCGTGTCATCCCAGCCCAGACAGGCATCGGTAATCGATTTGCCGTATTCAAGCGTGCAACCGGGCGTGTGATCTTGGCGACCCTCGTTGAGGTGCGACTCCACCATCAAGCCCATGATGCGTTCATCCCCGGCCGCAAGTTGTTCGGCAACGTTCTTCGCCACCTCCAACTGTAAGCGGTATTGCTTCAGACTGTTCGCGTGTGAGCAGTCAACCATCACCTTAGGTGTAAGCCCGGATGCGGCTAATTCCGTTGCGGCTGCATTGACATGTTCGGCATCGTAGTTCGGTGTTTTGCCACCACGTAAAATTACATGGCAGTCCTCATTACCCGCGGTGGAAACAATCGCGGATTGTCCTTCCTTGGTCACGGATAAGAAATGGTGTGGGCTTGCGGCCGCTTTAATTGCATCCACGGCAATGCGAATGTTGCCATCGGTGCCGTTCTTAAAGCCAACTGGGCATGAGAGGCCGGAGGCCAATTCGCGGTGGACTTGTGACTCGGTTGTGCGTGCACCGATCGCGCCCCAGCTCACCAAATCAGCAGTATATTGTGGGGTGATGGTATCCAAGAATTCTGTTCCGGCCGGCATGCCGAGCTCGTTCACTTCTAGTAAGAAGCGTCTTGCGATTTCTAGACCCTCATTAATTTTGAAGCTGCCGTCCAGGAACGGGTCGTTAATTAACCCCTTCCAACCCACCGTGGTGCGCGGTTTTTCAAAGTAAACACGCATGACGATGATGAGCTCTTTTTCATAGTGCGCGCGCTGCTCCAATAAGCGTTTTGCATAGGCAATCCCAGCTGCTTCATCGTGGATGGAGCAGGGGCCAATGATGACGAGCAGTCTGTCATCTGCGTTATGCAGAACCTGATGAATTGCCGCACGGGTGGCAACGATGTTGTCCACCGTTTTTGTGCTCGCTTGCAACGTGTCTAAGAAATCTGAGGGCGGTCTAAGCGCTTTGATTTCTTTGATGCGAACATCATCGGTTGCAAATTTTTGGATAGGGCTCATTTTTTTAAGATTGTTAACAGCTAAATCGCTATTTTAATGCAAATTAGTCATAAATCATGAAAGTGCTTTAATTAAACACGCCAACATTGCGTCATCCCCTGGTGCTGAAGCGGTATGAACATCCAATCCTAATTGGCTTGGCGCTTCAGCAATCCTAGCGTGATTGACACAAATTTTAACCGTCTTAAGCCATGCTTGATTGCTGGCCATCTCGAGCAGATGGCGCATCGCCTCCGAGCTCGTTATCACAATCGCATCTAGTGCATCCTGGGCATCTAGCGCCGTTAATGGGCGAAGGTTTTCTTGCGGGTTGATGCGCCGATAGCATTCCGCAAACTGCACTTCCGCGCCGCGAGATTTGAGGGTATCCGCTAATACTTCACGTCCACCCACGCCCCTAAAGATCATGACCTGCTTGTCCTTGACGTCTATCATGTCTGGCAGGGCTAGGAGAGATTCACTATCAAATCTGCCCGCAGGGATGAGCGTTTTTTCAATACCAAATGTGGCTAGCTCTGCGGCCGTGCTTGGACCGATGGCGGCAAACTTTAATGTGGATGGAAGTGATAGTCTGCTGACATATGGCATGCCATTTTGAACGGCGTTGCTACTAATAAAGATAGCCCAATCAAAGCGCGCGAGGCCCTGAATGTTTTGCTCAAAGGCTTGGTAATCGGCGAGCGGTGCAATCTCAATCAGTGGAAATAAAACAGCCTCACCACCCGCTGTTTTAATTAAGCCGGTGAGTTTTCCTGCCTGGCCGACGGGCCGCGTAATAACGATATGACGACCATGGAGCGGGCTCGCGTTCATGGGGATGGTTAGTGCGTGTCCAGTGCAGCAAGAATGCGATTGGCACCCAGGGCGACCAGTTTCTCAGCAAGTTGTTGGCCGAGTTTTTCTGGTTGATCCATGCCGCCAGTCACGGATTCCTTGACCATCTCTCTGCCATCGACACTGGCCACAAAACCGGTGATGGTGATGCTTTGATTGTCCGTTTGTGCGTAGGCACCAAGGGGCACGGTACAGCTTCCTGCAAGTGCGCGGCTCATGCCTCGTTCGGCCTCAACACAGGCAGCAGTGGCAGGATGATTGAGGGGTGCAAGCACCGCTAACATGTCGGTGCGGCTCGCATTGATCTCGATCCCAAGTGCGCCCTGACCAACTGCAGGAATACTATCCTCAGGGGAGATGAGCTGGCGAATCCTTGACTCTAGCCCCAAGCGAATCAAACCCGCTGCCGCGAGAATAATGGCGGCATATTGCCCCTCGTCTAATTTACGTAAACGTGTTTGTAGGTTGCCACGCAGTGATTCGATTTTTAGATGCGGGAACCTTGCCTGTAGTTGACTCTGGCGACGGAGGCTAGAGGTACCCACAACGCTCCCTTGAGGTAGCGCAGCTAGGCTTTCAAAATCGTTAGAAACAAAGGCATCACGTGCATCCTCGCGCTCGCCAATGGCTGCCATGGCAAAACCCTCTGGCAGGTTCATCGGAACATCTTTCATCGAATGCACAGCCAAGTCTGCACGGCCATCTGCTAACGCTTGCTCTAGCTCCTTAACAAAGAGCCCTTTGCCCCCGATGCGTGCAAGCGGGGAATCAAGGATCTGATCACCCGTGGTGGTCATCCCTAAAATCTCAACGGTGCTCTCTGGATAAAGCGCCTGCAAGCGGGCTTGAATATGCTTGGCTTGCCACATAGCAAGTGCGCTTTCGCGAGAGGCGATGACGATTTTTTTAGGTATTGTGTTCATGCAGTTAGGTCTATCAGTAGTCGTTTTGTGGATTTTAACATACCGCAATGCTTGGCTTATAGAGAAAGGCTGGCTTTGCATCGAACGGGTGACATCGAAAATTCGTTGTTTTGCTTTATACTTGGCGTATAAATTCATTATTGATAAGCGTATTTCAGCATGCAAGATAAATCACAACAAAATAAAGCGTGGTCAGGTCGTTTTAACGAGCCAGTATCAGAACTGGTCAAACGGTATACCGCGTCGGTTGATTTCGATAAGCGCCTCGCTGCGTTTGATATTCAAGGCTCGTTGGCCCACTCAAAAATGCTCGGCGCGCAGGGCATCATTAGCCAAGAGGATGTCGCTAAAATCGCACAAGGTTTAAACGAAATCTTGCAGGAAATCCAAGCGGGTCAATTCGAATGGCGCCTCGACCTAGAAGACGTGCATCTCAACATTGAGAAACGTTTAACGGATAAAATCGGTGACGCAGGTAAGCGCTTGCATACTGGAAGAAGCCGCAATGATCAGGTCTCAACAGATGTGCGTCTATGGCTTCGTTCTGTTGCTGATGATGTCATTACCGGTATTCGCCAGCTTCAAACGTCGATTGTGGATCTAGCGGAAACGCATTTTGATACCGCGATGCCAGGTTTCACTCATCTTCAAGTGGCACAGCCGGTGACCTTTGGTCATCACCTCCTAGCCTACTTCGAGATGTTGCAACGTGATGCGGCAAGATTTGCTGACGCACGTAAGCGGATTAATCGTTTGCCACTAGGGGCAGCTGCTTTGGCTGGGACAAGTTATCCGATCGACCGTGAGATGGTTGCCAAAGAATTAGGTTTTGATGGTGTTTGTGAGAACTCGTTGGACGCTGTTTCAGATCGTGACTTTGCGATTGAGTTTACTGCAGCAGCAGCGCTTGTGATGACCCATCTATCTCGCTTCTCAGAAGAGTTGATTTTGTGGTCTAGCCCAAGATTTGCTTTTGTGGATATTGCTGATCGTTTCTGCACCGGCTCATCCATCATGCCACAGAAAAAGAACCCGGATGTGCCTGAACTCGTTCGCGGTAAAACAGGCCGTGTAACAGGACACTTGATGGCGCTCCTTACCTTGATGAAGAGCCAACCGCTTGCCTACAATAAGGACAACCAAGAGGATAAGGAGCCGCTCTTTGATACCGCAGATACCCTGCTCGTCACCTTAGAAATTTATGCCGACATGTTGCGCGGGATTAAGGTGAATAAAGAGGCGATGCGGGCAGCGGCGACCGAAGGTTTTGCGACAGCAACAGACCTAGCGGATTACCTCGTTAAGAAGGGCACACCATTCCGTGATGCGCATGAGGTTGTTGCATTGGCGGTGCGTCATGCAGTTGATAAGGGCTGCGATTTATCAGATTTGCCCTTGGCTGAATTGCAAAAATTCAGTCCGCAAATCGCAGAGGACGTTTATCAAGTGCTCACCCTTGAGGGATCGCTAGCGAGTCGAAACCATATTGGTGGCACAGCACCAGCGCAAGTGAAGCAGGCCATCGCGCGTGCTAGAAAAACGCTTGCATAATGCTTGGTAGATTGTCGTTTAGGGCGACGCAATCTTGATCAAATCCTTGATGAAAGAAATGGCTACGTTCAACGTGGCCATTTCTTTATCTACAATTAGCGTGAGCGCTTTAAGTCAGCGGTTATCAGACCTAAGATATTGCTTTGTGTTGCTCGTTGGCATCCTCTTCACCCTCAATGTATATGCTGAAGAGGCGGTGGAGCAAGATTCGTTCGATTACAAACTGAGTTACACATACTTTCATACCAAAGCACTCCACGCAAACGATCTTAACTTGCGTGCAGGTCGAGACGACCAAGTATTGTGGCTGGCAGGCTATCAAGAAAATCCCTCCAACTTTCATCAGGTCCGAACGGGTTATGAGAGAACAGATCGTTTCTCTGTAGTAAAGGTCGTTTCTTCATTGCAGCTCGCGAGTCACGGATTTTTAGGGGGTGCAATCACGGCCGAAATTGGGGCGCCTTTTTATGCCATCGTCGGCTATGGAAGAACTAATTTAAAGCCCTATACCAACATTAATTTTGATCCCAACGATGCAGTGACCTTAGGGGCTGGTTGGCATGTAGATCAAGACTTAAGTGTGGCAATTTATGGGGTACAAGATAACCGAGTGGTCGATGGTCAACGGATCACGCACCTCGTGGTCAGTCGATCATTTGAGGGTGCGCAGCGATTGATTCTGGATGTGTTTAATAAGTCAGGCCCCCCCGATAATCAGGGGGAATCGATCCGTGCTATGGGGGCGTCGATCACCTATGATATTGCACAATACTTTATGCGGGTCGCGTATGATCCGAAGGTTAATTTCACCCAAGAAAATATGTTACGTGTTTCTTTGGGGGTCCATTTTTAGAATGGTATAGTGAAGAGATGATCAAATTTATCACGAGCCGGCCACGACTTTTCCTCTCATTTTTAATGGGGGTGGCGGTGGTTATTTTGCTCCCACAATCCTTAGCACTGCATTTG
>Ga0228701_1001120_pt1 | contig 19054 bp, 18 predicted proteins | sample McNCre117_Aug_MG_2_FD_178017 | JGI IMG/M metagenome (GOLD analysis project Ga0228701, IMG submission 178017) | Freshwater microbial communities from McNutts Creek, Athens, Georgia, United States - 11-17_Aug_MG | ecosystem: Environmental > Aquatic > Freshwater > Creek | place: USA: Georgia...
CGAGGTCTACAAAAATGACTTCATCACCCGCAACTGGGAAACCATCCGCTCGATCCGCAAGCCCGTGATCGCCGCAGTGGCCGGTTTTGCCCTAGGCGGAGGCTGCGAGCTGGCCATGATGTGCGACTTCATCATCGCTGCAGACAACGCCAAATTTGGCCAGCCTGAAATCAAGATTGGCATCATCCCCGGCGCAGGTGGCACTCAGCGCCTGCCCCGCGCCATGGGCAAATCCAAAGCCATGGACCTGGTGCTGACAGGCCGCATGATGGATGCCGCAGAGGCCGAACGAGGCGGTCTGGTCAGCCGCGTGGTGCCGCTGGACAAGCTGATGGACGAAACCCTGGGCGCAGCGCTGATGATCTGCGGCTACGGCCAGCTGGCCACCATGGCCGCAAAGGAAAGCGTCAACCGTGCCTTTGAAAGTGGCCTGTCGGACGGCGTGATGTTCGAGCGACGCCTGTTCCACGGCCTGTTTGCCACCGCTGACCAAAAAGAAGGCATGGACGCCTTCCTGAACAAACGTGCGCCCAAATTCGTGAACGGCTGAGGCCATTTGCATGCTTGATGCCCGGCCCGCCTTGGTTGCGGGCTTTATTTATGGGCGAGAGCGACCACACACGCTTGACTTTATGAGTTTCGTGCCGATGTATCCATCAAGCATTCCTGGAAGCACTTATGCACATCACTCCCATCAACCTCGGCCAGACCCTGCGCGTCACAGCCCCGTCGATCAACCCGGCCGGGCGCGTGGAAAAGCGCCAGGCCTTTGAGGCCGTGAGCGGGCGAGGTCGCGTGTCTTCATCTGACAAAACAGGGAAAAGTAGCCGCACAGGCGGCAAACGCCGCAAGATGGGTTGGGATGGCCTGGGCGAATCGGTGGACGTTTTCGCCTGATCAGCCATGCGTGTGCTCACATCACACCCCAATCACAGCGACAGAAAAGCAAAAAGCCCACAGTCGTGAAACTGTGGGCTTTGCATTTGGTGGAGATAGGTGGACTTGAACCACCGACATCAGCATTATGAATGCTGCGCTCTAACCAACTGAGCTATATCTCCGAAACCTTGAGGGCAACGCCATCAGGAACAAGATTATAACCAGATTTTTCGGCGTTTTTTGAAGCACAAAAACGGAAACAAGGAAAACGGGCCAAGCACCGTGCGGGATGCGGCTACAGTTCAGGCATGAACCTCACTGGCGGATGGCATTGGCATTGGCGCGCATGGCGGTCTCAGCAAAGCTGGGCGGCCACATCGGCGCAAATTTCAGACTGGCTGCTGGCGCAAGACATGCCCCGGCGCGAACTGGTGCTCATCGGTGCCAGTGCAGGCTGGATGCTGCCCAGCGCCTGGCTGCTGCGCTTTGAGCGCATCCACCACTGGGACATCGACCCGCTGGCGGGTCGCCTGTTTCGCTGGCGGCATGGTCGTGCCTTGCAACAGCACAGCATTGCTTTGGACATCCACTGCGGCGATGGCCTGACGGGCCTGCACGACATCATCGCGGCACACCCTCAAGCGTTTTACTGGTTTGACAATGTGCTGGGCCAGCTGCGCTTTGCCACCCCCAACCTGAGCGCGCTCGAAGTGCGACTGCGTCAGATGCACAAAGCCCTGCGCCAAGTGGCCTGGGGCAGCCTGCACGACCGGATGTCCGGCCCCGTGACGCGGCAGCCCACCCTGACCTCGGCCCAACAGAGCCGCGCCGGTTTGACAGCCACCTCGACCGAAGTACAGGCCTGGCTGGGCCGCATGGGCGCGGTCAGCCCTTGGCTGGACCACCTGACCGAAGGCGTGCTGCCTTCGGGCACACCGGTGCAATATATGGCTTGGCCTTTCAAGCCCGGTTATGCCCACTGGCTGGAAATGGGCTGGGTTGAGTCACAGCCCCTCAAACAATCCTGACGCTCAAGTTCGGAAAACCATCGATGTGCATTTCAATCACATCGCCGCGCACCACCGGCCCCACGTTTTCTGGTGTCCCTGCATAAATGATGTCACCCGGAAACAATTCAAAAGCCTCCGATAACTGGGCAATTTGCTCGGCCACAGACCAAATCATCTGATTCAGATTGGCGCTTTGCTTGATCTGACCATTGACCTTGAGCCAAATGCTGCCTTGCTCAAAGTGCCCGGTCTGGGCCACTTTGCGGATGGCCCCGATGGGCGCGGATTTGTCGAAGCTCTTGCCGATTTCCCAAGGCTTTTTCTGATCACCCATGCCGCGCTGCAAGTCGCGCCGCGTCATGTCCAAGCCCAGGGTGTAGCCATAGACCAACTCCAGGGCTTTTTCTTTGGGGATGTTCCGCCCGCCCTTGCCCAAAACGGCCACCAGCTCAGCCTCATAGTGGTAGTTTTTGGTCAGCGGGGGATAGGGGTGGTCAGCCACCGTCCCCGCCTTCACGTACTGGATGGCATCGGTGGGTTTTTGAAAAAAGAAAGGCGGTTCGCGAGTCGGGTCCGAGCCCATCTCACGCGCATGGGCCGCGTAGTTACGACCGATGCAATAGATGCGCCGCACAGGGAACATCTCGTCAGACCCCTCAATGGGGATGTAAGTCGCAGGCACGGCAAACGGGGTCTTGGGCTGATTTTGCGCCATGCCGGGCGTAGCGCACCCCACCACCGCGCCGGTGGTGACCAGCGCAGAGCTTTGAAAAAAATGACGACGGTCCATGTTTATGTCTCCTTGTTTGAAAAAGTGGGGCCGGTTCATTGGCCACTTACCCCTTGTCTACACCCTCTTCGTAACGCTTGCCCCATGCCAGCAAAGCCGGTGTTTCAATGACCGCGTTCAGGCCATCGAAATCCAGCATCTTTTCTTGCCATGGCTGCGTGGTCTGGTGCATTTGCAAACTGGCGTAATAGCCTTGCAGCGTGTGCAACACCGCCCGCGCTGTCCCGCCGGGGAAGATCACGATCTTGAACCCACGCTCACCCAGCTCGGCGGCACTTCGCACCGGCGTCTTGCCACCCTCCACCATGTTGGCCAGCAGCGGCACACGCTTTGCAAACTGCGCGCAGGCGCGGTTCATCTGCTCGTCGGACCGCAGGGCCTCAATGAACAAGGCATCGACGCCGCATTCCAAATAGCGTTCGGCCCGCTCCAGCGCAGCGTCCAGTCCTTCCACCGCCACCGCATCGGTGCGAGCCAGAATCAAGGTGTTTGGGTTGTGCCGGGCATCGAGTGCGGCACGCAACTTGCCTTGCATCTCGGCCACCGGCACCACGCCTTTGCCGTCCAGATGGCCACAGCGCTTGGGGAAAGTCTGGTCTTCGATCTGGACCATCGCCGCCCCAGCGCGCTCGAAGTCGCGCACGGTGCGCTGAGTGTTCAGCGCATTGCCAAAGCCGGTGTCGGCGTCCACGATGACCGGGATGCTCACCCGGTCGGTGATGTGGGCCAGGGTCTGCGCCACTTCGGTGGCGGTGGTCAGACCGATGTCCGAGCGGCCCAGGCGCGTGTAAGCGATCGATGCACCCGACAAATAGAGCGCCTCAAATCCCGCCTGCTGCGCCACCAGCGCAGTGAGTGCGTCGTAGACACCGGGGGCCAGCAGGGCCTCGGGCTGTTGCAGGCGCTGGGCCAAATTGGGTTGATGGCTCATGGCGTGTCTTTCAGAAGTTGTTGGGCCGTGTTTGCGGCGATGTGGCCCCCCGCAATGGCACTGAGCAAGCCGTTGCCCGACAAATAGCCCCAAACCGCCAGGCCCGACACGCCCCGCGCCGCGCCGCCTGCGGCCAGCAAGTTGGGCAAGGGTGTACCGTCCTGACGCAGCACGCGGGTGTGCGCATCGATGTCCAAACCACCCTGCGTGTGGAACAAGGCCCCGGTGACCTTGATGGCGTGGAACGGCGCTTGCAATGTGCGTTGGAAGCTGCGACCGGTGAGGGCGTCGGTACCGGGCTGGACCGCATTCAAAGTGACTTGCAATGCCTCTGGCGGGCAGCCGATCAACTGCGCCAATTCATTGGCATTGGCGGCATGTTGCACCGCGCCTGCGCTTTGCGCCGCCACAAAATCAGGAAAGTCTTGCGCAAACGCCAGCAGCGCATCATCAAACACATTCCAGGCCACGCCACCCGGCTGCGCCAGTACATGCACCGCCGCCTCCGAGTAACCCTGAGTCTCGTCGTGAAAGCGCTGGCCATGCGCATTGATCTGCACACCGCCTTCCATCATCAGCGCCCACGAGATCAAAGCCCCTTGCGGGGTGGCCCAGGAGCCATGGCCCTGGTAGGCCCCCAGGTCAGCCAGACGTGCACCCAGTTGCTGGCCCCAGGCGATCGCACTGCCGTCGTTGCCCACATGGCCGGCGTAGGTGGCCTCGGCCATCTCGGGCAGCAGGTCTTTCACCATGGCCGTGGCGCCGCCAAAACCGTTGCAAGCCAGCAGCACCGCATCGCAGCGGATGCGCTCGGTCTGGCCATCGGGCCGCACAAAACCCACACCGTGGATGCGCTGGGTTTCATCGGCCCACAGCTCGGTCACTTGCGCTTGCGTGAGCACCACCACGCCAGCGGCGTCGGCGGCGGCTTGCAGACGGCTCATCAAACCGGCCCCTGTTTTTTCGGGCACGGCATGCATGCGGTGGGCGCTGTGGCCGGGGTACAAAAAATTGTCCAGCACTTGCCAGGGCAAGCCGTGGTGTTGGGCCAGCGCGTCCATGGCTGGGCCGATGTGCTCGGCGTAGGCCTGCGCCAAGTGCGGCGCAGCCTGGCCGTGCGCCTTGGCCTGGATGTCTGAGGCGAACAAGTCCACGCTGTCGGTGATGCCTTGCGCCTGTTGCGTTAGCGTGCAGGGTGCCGGGATGAAACCCGAAGACAAAGCCGTGGAACCGGCAGCAAACGCATCGCGCTCCAACACCACGCACTCCACACCCAAGCGGCGCAAGGCCAGCGCCGCAGTGAGGCCACAAGCCCCGCCACCCACAATCACCACGGACGTGTGATCCTCAGCCACCAAATCAGCGGCCGGACAAATGTGAGCCAGCGTGGCGGTCATGGCTTCAGCCCAGTTGTTTGAGGAAAGTGGCGCTGTCCATCACCTCGGCCACCGAAGCCATGTCGGCCAGCGCAGCCTGGTGCGCAGCGTCACTGAAGGCAGCGCAACCGTCCGACAACACGATGACGTGGTAATCACGCACATGGGCGTCACGCACGGTGCTGGCCACGCCGCCATTGGTGACGATGCCGCACACCACCAGCGTGTCGATGCCCGATTTTTTGAGCACCCAGTCGAGTTGCGTGTTGAAGAAAGCCGAATACGCAACCTTGAACACCGACACATCGACCAGCGGCGCGAGCAGGTCTACATTGGCCTGCCCCCGACTGCCCGGCGCAAAGTCACCCTTGCGCAAAAACGGGCGGCGCACTTTGAGGTGGGCCGAGATCATGGGCTCGCCCTGCGCATCGGGCCACAGGGTGAACAAGCTGGCGGTGACCAAACCGCCACGCCCTTTGATGGCGCGGGCCACCGGGGCCATGCGCTCAGGCAACTTGACGGCTTCGGCACTCAGCGTGTTCCCCCGGGCATAGGCACCGTCGTGGGCCAGAAAATCGTTTTGCAGGTCCACGATAACCATGCCCAGTTTGGCGGTGTGCAGGCTCATGCTGTGCGCTCCACCAACAGGTTACCCAGCTTGTCGACCCGACCCTCAAAGCCCGGCTCCAGCCAGACGGTGGTGTCGGGTTGTTCCAAAATCGCCGGGCCTTGCACCACGGTGCCCACGGGCAGGCTCAGGCGCTCGTAGCGCTGGGCCGTCCACCATTGGCCCTGGTGATACACCTGCTGCTCGCCCACCGGCGTGGTGCTGCCCTCGCCTTGCGGGGCCAACACCGCCAGATCGAACTTGGGGCGCCGACCGATGCGGGCATAGCGCAAGTTCATCACACGGATCACTGGGCCTTGAAGCACGCGGCCAAAGGCGTGCTGATACGCCGCTTCAAACGCTGCCAGCAAACCGGCCGCATTCAAAGCTTCGCGCTTCACGGGCACTTGCAGCGTGTGGGTCTGGCCCATGTAAAGCATGTCGAAGCTGATGACTTCGTCCACCCGCACAAAGTTCACACCGGCGGAATCGAGGCGCACCTGGCAAGCCTCGGCCAAGGTATGAACACGTTGCAGCAACTCAGGCCAAGCCACATCGGCCAGGGTCACGTTCAGGGTCTGCACCGCATCGTGGCGCATGTCGGCCATCACGCAGCCCAATGCCGAAGTCACGCCCGGGTAGCGCGGCACGATGCCGGTGGTCACCCCCACCTCGCGCATCATGGCGCACACATGCAAACCGCCACCGCCGCCAAAGGGCATGTAGGCGAACTGGCGCGGATCGTGGCCGCGCTCAATCGACACCACACGAATGGCACCGGCCATGCGGGCGTTGGCCACCGTCAAAATCGCTTCGGCCGCCGCCAGCGCCGTCAAACCCAAAGGCGCGGCCACATGCTGGGTGATGGCTTGCTCCGACGAGTCCGCATTGAGCGCCTGCAACAAGCCGCCACCCAAAGGCCGGTCGGCTGCAATGCGACCCAGCAGCACATTGGCATCGGTCACGGTGGGGCGGGTGTTGCCGCGCCCGTAACAGGCCGGACCGGGAATGCTGCCGGCCGACTCGGGGCCCACTTGCAGCATGCCGCCCGCATCGACCGAAGCGATCGAGCCGCCCCCGGCACCGATGGTCTCGATCTGGATCATGGGCGAACGCACCACCAGGCCAAACTCGATGGACGTTTGCGCGGCCAGCGCCGCCTCACCACCGGCTACCAGCGACACGTCGAACGAGGTGCCACCAATGTCACCGGTGATGACGTTGTCAAACCCCGAAGCGCGGGCGATTTCGGCGCAGGCCATCACACCCGCCGCCGGGCCCGACAGCGCGGTGCGCACCGGCACATCACAAGCGGTCTGGCGCGACATCACGCCGCCGTTGCTTTGCACGATCAGCAATTCGCCACCAAAGCCCTGGGCGCGCAAATCACCATCAAGGCGCTGCAAATAGCTGCCCACCACGGGCTGCAAGGCGGCGTTGAGTGTGGCAGTGGAGCAGCGCTCGAACTCGCGGATTTCGGGCAGCACTTCGCTGGCCGCCGTCACATAACTGTTGGGCCAGATCTCGCGCACAGCCGCCACCGCGGCTTGTTCGTTGGCCGGGTTGGCGTAGGCATGCACAAAGAACACGCACACCGCTTCACAGCCTTCGGCCAGCAGGGCGCGGGCTTGCTCGCGCACCTGTTCCAGATCGACCGGGGTATGCAGCTGGCCATCGGCCAGCACACGCTCGTCCACCTCCAGACGCCAGGCACGGGGGACCACCGGCGTGTAGCTGCCGCGCAGGCCCCAGGTTTGCGGACGGTCGCGGCGGCGCATTTCCAGCACATCGCGAAAACCGCGGGTGGTGATGATGCCGGTGCGGGCGATCTTGCGTTCCAGTAAGGCGTTGGTGCCCACAGTGGTGCCGTGCACGATGGTGGCGATGTCTTTGGCGCCTTCGTCACCGGTGACCCCGGTCACTTTGGCAATGCCGTTCATGAAGCCCCGGGCTTCTTCGCCCCGGGTCGAGGGCACTTTGACAATGCGGGCCTGGCCGGTTTTTTCGTCCAGCACAAACAGGTCTGTGAACGTCCCGCCCACGTCCACGCCCACCACCCAATGCGGATGGTTCAATGTTGGCTCGCTCATGCTTGTTCCTTGGTGTAGCCCAGTGCGGTGTCGTTGGCGCGGTCTTTTTCTGTGCGCTCAGCGGGCTCTCCCCAGCCGCCACCGCCAGGCGTTTGCAGGCGCACGCGGTCGCCCTTTTTCAGATGGATGCCCAGCATCTTGGAAACCATGGGCGGGGTCTTCCACTCGCTGTTTTGGCAATACTCGAACACATTGGGCAGCGCAGGCTGGCCGCCGTGGATGCCTTTGGGGGCAGACTTGCCGCGCTCGCCAAAAATGAAGGCTTCGGCGCTGTCTTCGAGCAGCTCGATCTCGTAAATCGCGCCCAGACCGCCTCGGTGCTGGCCATCGCCACCCGAGCCGGGGCGCAAGGCCCATTGTGTGAAGCGCACCGGGTAGGCGGCTTCGAGAATTTCCATGGGGGGAATGGTGGCGGTGGAGATCGGGGCGTTGCCGTGCGACAGGCCATCGCCATCCGAATGTCCGCCGTGCCCGCCGCCGAAAAAGCTGAACATCACCCAGCGCTGACCTTGGCGCTTCTCATCCGTGCGGTGCCCGGCAATCGACAAGGCGTTGATGGTGCCGTAGGCATGGGCCACCGCCCGCTGCGGATCGGACAGGGCCGTGGCGCTGAAGATCACATCGATCATGCGCAAAATCGTTTCGGTGTAGCCGCCCACCGGACGGGGCCGCGATGCGCTGATGACCAGGCCATCGGGGATGATGAAGTCCACCGCGTCGAGCACACCCGCGTTGGCGGGCACATCGGGGAACACATGTTTCAAAGCCACATAGCAAGCGGCGACAGCCGTGGCGCGTGAGATGTTCACCGGCCCTGCGCACTGCGCCGAGGTGCGCGAAAAGTCCAGCGTCAGGCGGTCACCAGCCACGGTCATGTCCAGGGCAATCGTCAGCAGCTCGTCTTTCACGCCGTCGTTGTCGAGCACGTCTTCAAAGCTGTAGCGACCATTGGGCAAACTGCCGATGTGCGAGCGCATCAGGCGCACGGCGCGGGTGCGCAGCTCCACCAGGGCCTGCGCCACTTTGGCGTCGCCGTATTCATCGAGCAGGCCATCCAGGCGGCGCGCACCCAATTCGAGCGCGGCCAGCTGGCCGTTCAAGTCGCCCCACAGGCTGTCGGGCAGGCGGGTGTTGGCGCGCAGAATCGCCAGCACATCGTCGTCGAGCACGCCGCCGCGCAAGATGCGCACCGGCGGGATCTGCACCGCTTCTTGCCAGCACTCGGTCGCGGCCGGGTTGTAGTTGCCGGGCACCGCACCGCCCACGTCGTGCCAGTGCGCGGCCGAGGCCAAAAAGCAATACAGCTGCCCATTGCGAAAGCAAGGCTTGACCAGTTTGAAGTCGTTGGCGTGCGTGCCGCCTTCGTAGGGGTCGTTGAACAACCACACATCGCCCGGCTGCATGCCGCCGCGCTCCGCCGCCACGCGCATGGCCGCGCGCACGGCAAAGGCCATGGCCCCCACAAACACCGGCAGGCCGGACTTGCCCTGGATCAGGGTGTCGCCGGTGCTGGCGTCATAGAGGCCGTGGCAAGCATCGTGCGCCTCGGCAATGATGGGGTTGAACGCGCTGCGGTAGAGCGTGGCGTCCATCTCGTCGGCGATTTGTTCGAGTCGGCCGCGCAGCACGGCCAGGGTCACGGGATCCATCGGGGTCATCCTTGCTTTCGTTGTTTGAGCAGGGGCAACAACCCCCCTGCGTCGACCATGTCCATGAGAAAACCGGGGATCGGGGCGCACGTCAGACCCTGCCCATTGGCGCGAATCACCCGAGGCGTGTCGCCTTCAAAACGCAAAGCCACACGTTCGCTCTCTTCGATCTTGTCAGCCTCGGGGCAGGTCAGCAGCAGCAAGCCCAAATTGAAGGCGTTGCGAAAATACAAGCCGCTGTAGGACGGCGCAATCACAGCCGCCAGACCGAGATGCCGCAACACGCCCGCCGCCTGCTCACGCGAGGAGCCAATGCCGAAGTTGGCCCCGGCCACCAGCACATCGCCTTCACGCACGCCGGAGGCAAAATCGCTGCGCACTGCCTCCAGGCAATGCCAGCCGATCACTTCCAACCCGTGTTTCATGTACGCGCCGGGCGCCAGCGCATCGGTGTCGACATCGGCCCCGACACGCCAAACGCGTGCGTTATTGAAGCTGCGCGGGTTCATGCCAGCACCTCGCGGGGGTCGGTGATGCGGCCACGCAAGGCCGAAGCCGCCACGGTGTAGGGCGAGGCCAGATACACGTTCACGCTGGCCGGGCCCATGCGGCCCTTGAAGTTGCGCGCGGTGCTGGAGATCACAGTCGCCCCTTCCTGGAAAGTGGCGCCATAACCAGCGCAAGCGCCGCAGCTGTTGGCCAACACGGTGGCCCCGGCGTCTTGCAGGATTTGCATCACGCCTTCCTGGCGTGCTTGTTCTTGTTCGCGGGCGCTGGCAGGTGCCACCATGAGCTGCACGCCAGCGGCCACACGCTGCCCCTTGAGTACCGACGCAGCAGCACGCAGGTCTTCGAGCTTGGCGCCGGTGCAAGCCCCGATGTAAGCGATGGTCGGCGCGATGCCGGCAAAGGCCGCCACATCGCGCGTGTTGGCCGGGCTGTGCGGCGCGGCCACTTGCGGCGACAGGCTGCTGGCGTCAAATTCGTGTTGTTCGCAGTCAGCCCCTTCGTCGGTGCACCACGACGCGACTTGCGCCAGCTTGTCGGCAGGCACGCCCGCTTGTTGCAAATACGCCAGGGTGGTGTCGTCTGCGGCGATCAGGCCTGCCTGCGCGCCCATCTCGGCGCTCATGTTGGACAAGGTCATGCGCTCGGGCATCGACAGGGCTTGCACGGCCGCCCCCGCAAACTCCACCGCCTGGTACTGGCCGCCATTCATGCCGAAGCGTCCGATCATGTGCAGCATCATGTCTTTGGCCGACACACCGTGTTGCAGGCGACCGGACCAGTGCATGCGCAAGGTGCGCGGCACCTGCAGCCAGATTTGACCGGACACGCACACGCCCAGCATTTCGGTCGCACCGATGCCGAACATGTAGCAACCAAATGCGCCGCCGGTGGGTGAATGCGAATCGCCCCCCACGCAAAACATGCCCGGGTGCAAATGCCCGCGCTCGGGCAGCACCACATGGCAAATGCCTTCGCTGTCAATCACATGGGGCAGCTGCCACTGGCGGGCCGTGTCGCGGGTGATCTGGATGATTTTTTGCGCATCGGCATCTTGCGCGGGCACATAGTGGTCCAGCACCAGCACGACTTTGTTTTTGTCCCAAATCTCGGCGCCCAACTCGTCGAGCATGGGTTTGAGGCGACGGGGCCCTGAAGAGTCGTGGAACATGGCCAGATCGACCTGGCAGGTCACCACCTCGCCCACCGCCACCTGAGGGCGACCGGCGGCACGGGCGATCAGTTTTTGCGCCAATGTCTGAGGGTGTGTCATTCGGGTTTGGCTCCTGCGTACTGCACCACGGCGCGCCAGCGCACGATCTCGCTGTCCACAAAACGGGCGAACTCTTCCGGGCTGTTGCCCACAGGCGTGGCCCCTTCACTTTCAATGCGGCGCTTCACCTCGGGCGACTGCACCGCAGCACGGGCCGCATCCGACAGGCGCTTGGCCAATTCAGGGGCCATGCGGCCAGGGCCAAACAGGCCAAACCAGGCGCTCGATTCGTAACCGGGCAAGCTTTCGGCAATGGCCGGCACATCGGGGTAAGCCGCCAGGCGTTTGGGGCTGGTCACGCCCAACGCTTTGAGCTTGCCCGCCTTGATGTGCGATTGCACGTTGCCAACAGCTGCAAACATCAATTCCACCTGACCGGCCAGCACATCCTGCACGGCCGGGGCGGTGCCCCGGTAAGGAATATTGACGATGTACACACCCGATTTCATCTTGAAGGCGTCCCCGGCCAAGTGCAACGAAGAGCCCATCGCGCCAATGGCAAAGTTCAGCTGCCCCGGTTTGGCCTTGGCCAGCGCCAGCAGCTCGGCCACGTTTTTAACCGGCAGTTTCGGGCTGGCCACCAGCATCGACGGTGAAGTGGACACCATCGTCAGCGGGGTGAAATCCTTGACCGGATCAAACGGCAAATGGGGATAAAGCGAGGCATTGATGGCGTGGCTGGTGAAACTCATCAGCATGGTGTTGCCATCGGGCGCGGCCTTGGCCACCGTATCAGCGGCCAGATTGCCACCCGCACCGGGTTTGTTCTCGACCAGCACAACACGACCCAGTTGCATGCCCAGCACCTGCGCCAGTGTGCGGGCCATGGTGTCGGTGGTGCCGCCCGCAGGCGCGCCCACCAAAATCTTGATGGGGGGTGCGGTTTGCGCATGCACTGACAAAGAAGTCGCCCACAAACCGGCCAACAAGACCAGCGCAGCGCGCCGACCCGTGATTTGAAATGATGTCATGCCATCCCCAAATATGCCTGGCGCAGCGTGTCGCTGGCCAACAGGTCTGCCGGGGTGCCCGAAAAACGGATCAGGCCGTTTTCCATCACATAAGCCCGGTCAGCAATGTCCAGTGACTGACCAACGTTTTGCTCCACCAGCAAAACCGCCAGGCCGCTGCTGCGCAATTGCGCAATCAGGCCAAACATTTCTTCGACCAGCAAAGGCGACAGCCCGAGTGAGGGCTCGTCCAGGATCAGCAAGCGCGGCTCGGCCATCAGCCCCCGGCCAATGGCCAGCATTTGCTGTTCGCCGCCACTCAGCGTGCCGGCCAATTGCGCCACACGTTCTTTGAGGCGTGGGAAGGTTTCATAAACCCTCTCCAGGTTATGGGCGCGTCGCTCGCGGCCTCGGGTGAAGGCCCCGAGTTCCAGGTTTTCGTGCACGCTCAGGTTGGGGAACACCTTGCGGCCTTCAGGCACCTGAATGAGGCCGCGCAGCACCACCTGTTGACTGTGCTGGCCTGTCAGATCATGGCCGTCAAACTGCACCTGGCCGGCGCGGGTGGCCACCAAGCCGCTGAGCGTGTGGTTGAGTGTGGTCTTGCCTGCCCCATTGCTGCCCAAAAGCGCCACCAGCTCGCCGGGCATGACCTGCACATCCACCCCGCGCAACACTTCGACGGCGCCATAGCCCGACTTGAGGCCTTTCACATCCAGCAATGCTGTGCTCATGCCTGCACCTCTTTCTGACGGGCGGCGCTCTTTTGCAGGCGCTCGGCCGTGCCGTGGCCCAGATAAGCCTCAACCACGGCTTGGTTGTTCGTGACCTCGGCCGGTGTGCCGTGGGCAATCAGCTGCCCCTGCGCCAGCACCCAGACCTCTTGCGCCAGACTCATCACAGCCTGCATGACATGCTCGATCATGAGCACCGTCACGCCGCCCTGGGCAATGCCCTGCACCACCGGGATCATCTCGGCAATTTCCTGCGGATTCAGTCCCGCCAGCACTTCGTCGAGCAGCAACAGGCGCGGGCGGGTGGCCAGCGCACGGGCCAGCTCCAAGCGCTTGCGGCCGGCCACTGTCAAGTCACTGGCGAGCTTGTCCAGTTGCGATGCCAGCCCCACTTGCCTGGCCACCAACTCGGCAAAGTCAAGCGCTGGCGCACGGCCGGGCAGGTGCAAATGTGCCCCGACTGCAATGTTTTCACGCACGGTTTGCGCCGCAAAGGGCTGCACGATCTGGAAGGTACGGGTCAGGCCCATGCGGGCGTTCAGGTGCGGCGGCTGCCCGGTGATGTCTTGACCGGCAAAGGCCACACGGCCTGTGTCGGGTTTGAGGAAGCCCGACATGAGCGCAAACAAAGTGGTCTTGCCCGCGCCGTTGGGGCCAATCAGGGCGCTCAGGCGGCCTTCGGTCACCGACAGGCTGACGTTTTGCACGGCTTTGAGGCCGCCAAAGGATTTGCCCACGCCGTCGATCTGCAGCAGCGTGCTCATGATTTGTCTCCGTCCGTCTTGTGCCCACGCAACCACTGCTGTGGCGTGATGGCCCCCAAGCCCGCAATGCCACGCGGCAGAAACATCACGATCAAAATCAGCACCGCGCCGTAAATCACCATGTTGATGCCAGGCAACTGGCCAAACAAATTGCGCGTGAGGTCGGCCAGGATGTGCAGGCTGATGGCCCCCAGCAGCGGCCCCCACAGCGTGCCCAGGCCGCCCACAATCGCGCCCACCAGGGCCTCGACCGAGGTGTGTGAGCCAAAAGCGATGCCCGGATCGATGTACTGGAACACTTGCACATAAAACGCACCGCCTGCGCCCATCAAGCCGCCCGACAAGATCGTGGCGATCAGCTTGACGCTGAAGGGGTTCACGCCAATGGCACGTGCCGCGTCTTCGTTGTCACGCACGGCTTGCAGGTAAGCCCCAAAACGCGAGTGGCGCAACCAGGCCGTGACGCCCAGCGCCAGCGTGACCAGGCCCAGCATGAGCCAGATGAATCCGGCACGGCTGGCAAACTGCATGTTGGCGACCGACTCTTTCAGTGGCAACATCAAGCCCACACCGGCACCGGTGAACGGCACCGACGTGGCCACGATGCGGAACACCTCGGCAAAGGCCAGCGTGACCAGCGCAAAGTACGAGCCCTTGAGGCCATAGCGAAACGAGGCCGCGCCTACAAAAGCGCCTACGCCCGCCGCAAAAGCCACCGACACGGGCAAGGCCAACCAGGGGTTCAGGCCCCACTGCATTTGGGCAATGGCTTGCACATAGGCACCTGTGCCAAAAAACAGCGCATGGCCAAAAGAGAACTGCCCGCCAAATCCACCCAACACATTCCAGGCTTGCGACAGCAGGCAGGCGTACAGGGCCGTCATGACAAAGTTGAGTACCACGCCCGATTCCGTGAAAAAGGGCACCGCCCCCACCAGCAAAACAAACAGCGCGATCTTGCGAAAGTCTTTCATGCCTTCGCTCCAAAAAATCCTTGCGGCCTGAGCATCAGCACCGCAATGAAGATCACAAAAATGCCGACCTGCCCCAGCGACTCGCCCAGCAACAAGCCCCCCAATGACTCAACCACACCGATCAACAAACCGCCCAGCAAGGCCCCGGCAAAACTGCCCATACCGCCCAGCACCACGATGGTGAAGGCCACCAGCACAAAGCCATTGCCCACCTGCGGGTTGACGTAATAAGCCGGCATCAAAAAGCAGGCCGCAGCCCCCAGGCTGGCCATGCCCAAACCAAAGCACATGGCATACACATGGTCCACATCGATGCCCATCAAGCGGGCCCCTTGTTTCTCCTTGGACACAGCGCGAATGGCGCGGCCCAGATCGGTTTTCTGAACGATCAGCAGCAGCACCGCCGACACCACCAAGGCCCCGCCAAACGCCACCAGCTTGGGCAGCGCAATGAACGCCGGACCGATCTCGACGGTGGCCAGGGTGTAGGCGGTGTCAATGGTGCGGGTGTCGGATTTGAAAAATAGCAAAGCCAAGTTTTCCAGCACGATGGACACGCCCAGCGTGACCAGCAGGATGTTTTCGTCCTTGCCATGGCTGGCGCGATTGATGACACCGCGTTGCAGCGCATAACCCAGCACAAACATGGCAGGCACCATGATGGGCAGCGCCAGATAGGGGTCGACCCCGAGCTTTTCCTTGAGCAGGTACACGCCGTAAAGCGCCACCATCAGGGCCGCGCCGTGCGCGAAATTGATGATGTGCAGCACGCCATAAATCAGCGTGAGGCCCAGCGCGATCAATGCATAGACGGCACCGGTGGTGATGCCGTTGAGCAAAGACGGAAACAGGATGTTCAGGTCAAGCATCGGGGGCCCTGGCGATCAGCCTTTGAGCGGGAAAACCGGCTCAACTTCGCGGTAATCGCGCGGCACGATCACCTTGATGTCGCCTTTGTAGACCTGGGTCATCAAAGGCTGCGCGCCCATGTTCTGGCCGTTCACGAACTGGGTGGGGCCGTACGGCATGATGTGGTTGGCGAACTTGCTCGAAGCCAGCGCGTCGGTGATGGCGGCGCGGTCTGGCGACTTGGCACGCTCGATCGCATCGGCCAGCAGCATCATGGCGGTGTAGGTCATGAACACTTCGTAGCTGAAAAATTGGCCTTGCGCTTCGACACGCTTTTTGAGTTCGGCCGAGCGCTTGTCTTTGGGGTTGAACCAGTGGTTGCAATCGATGATGCCGTTGGCTGCCTCGGGGAATTCCTTGACGAACTTGTAACTCGATGCAGCACCCCCCAGCACCGAATAGATGGCCTTGGGCGTGATCTTTTGCTGCTGCAAGGTGCGCACCAGCAAGGCATATTCGTTGTAATAGTTGGCCGGGATCAGGATGTCGGGGTTGACCTGCTTGATGCGCAGCGCGATGTTGTTGAAGTCACGCGTGGGGTTGGCGTGCTTGATGATTTCTTTCACTTCGTAGCCATAGCCGGGCAGCTCTTTGGCCAGCAAGTTGGCGGTGCCGGTGCCGAACAAGGACTCTTCGTGCACGATCATCACGGTGCGGGCGGGCTTGCCAGCGGCGGTGTTCAGGGCATGCAGGCTGGCCACGGCCACTTCGGCGCATTTTTTGTAGCCGGGGCCAAAGCGGAAGGTGTTTTTCAGGCCGCGCTCGACGATCTGGTCGGCCACGCCGACATCGACCACATGGGGCAGGTTGTATTTGGCAGCCGCTTGCGTGGTGGCCAGGCAAATGGCCGAGGCAAAGGCCCCCACCACAGCGCTCACGCCAGCCTCGTTCATCTTTTCGATTTCGGCGGTGCCCGCTTGGGGGCTCGACTGCGCATCGCCCAGCATGGCTTCGATCTTGGCCCCGCCCAGCGACTTGATGCCGCCGGCTTTGTTGATGTCGTCAATCGCCATCAAAGCGCCCAGGCGGCACTGCTGGCCGGAATAAGCCAGCGCCCCGGTGACCGGGTGCAAAACCCCCACCTTGACAGGCTTGGGCTGCGCCCCGCTCACCAAAGGAAACGCGAGTGCCGATGCCGCTGCAGCGGACTGGCCCATGAAAGTGCGACGTGAGGTCATGTGAACATCCTTTTTGAAGGTCAGTGAAAGTTGGCGGACAACTCCTGGCTTACCCACACCTTGGCATCGATGCTGCCAACACGGGATAACTGCATTTGGTATTCGTACCGGTCCGGGCGGTACAAGCCATGCAACCATTGAACGGGACGTTCGTCCTCGTCGTAAATCAAACGCCGTACGGCCAGCAAGGCCGAGCCGACAGCCACATCCAAATGCTGGGCCAGCGCCACATCGGCCAGGCGGGCCGAGATGGTTTGCTCGGCACGTCCAACCTTGACGCCCGACTCTTCGAGCAGCACCAGGATCGGTTTTTGCGCCAACTCGCGCTCACCGAACCCGGCCGAGATGGCATCGGGCACCCAAGTGGTGATGTGGGACAAGGGGCCCTCAGGGGTGCTGCGCACCCGCTCGGCTTTCTGGACGGCAGCCCCGGCGGTCAACTGCAAGGCCGTGGCCACATCGGCCGGGGCACGCAGGCGCTGCACCGACAAGACCTTGACCGTGGTGCGCAAACCCATGGTGACCAGGTTTTCCAGCAAGCCGGTCAGCCGGGCTTGCTGCCCATTGGCCAAGGCGGTGGGGGGCAGGCCTGGCTCTTGCGCCGACACCGAGGTCGGGCGTGTGCCTCGTCCGGGCGCGCGCTGGATCAGACCTTCTTGTGCCAGCTGAGACAAGGCCCGCCGCACGGTGACGCGGGCCACGCCAAACTGGCTCATCAGCGCCAACTCGCCCGGCAACCCCTCGTCAAACCGCCCTTCGCGCAACTGCTCGCGCAACACCAGATAGACCTGGTGGTACTTGGGCAGAGGCAGGTTGGGATTCATGCCCTCATGGTCGATCCGTCCTATTGTCCTGTCAATAGGACAATCAAGTCCTCTGCATAGGACATTTGATCAGGACTTTCCCTGATGGGGCTGTACCAGAAATCAGCTTTGCCAGGCAGCGACATCGCCACCCAGCAGGGGCGGTGGCAGAGGGGCCGTCATGCGCTGACCGTCCATCAGCATGGGGTTGGCGATCATTGGGGGCATGGCCGGATCGGCAAAGCCAAGCTTCATGCCGCGGGCCAGCACATGCGGGTGGTCCATCACCTGGGCCACATCCAGAATGGGCGAGCACGGCACACTGACATGGTCGAGCAATTCGCCCCACTCGGCGGTGCTGCGCTGCATTGTCCAGGCGGTGAGCATGGGCACCAAGCTCTGGCGGTTTTTGACCCGTGCCGGGTTGGTCTGGTAATCCGGATCAGTCGCCACATTCGGGTGACCGGCCGCCTCGCAAAAACGGGCGAACTGTCCGTCGTTGCCCACGGCCAGCACCATGTGACCATCTCGCGTAGGGAACACCTGGTACGGCACGATGTTGGGGTGGGCGTTGCCCATGCGCGTGGGTCGGGTCTGACCCACCAGCTGGTTGCTGGCCTGGTTGGCCAGCATGGCGACCTGCACATCAAACAACGAAGCGTCGATGCAACGCCCGCGCCCGGTGGTGTGCCGCTCATGCAACGCCGCCAAAATGGCCGTGGTGGCATAAACGCCGGTCATCAGATCGGTCACGGCCACGCCCACTTTCTGGGGCTCTCCGCCTTTTTCACCGGTGATGCTCATCAGGCCCGCTTCGGCCTGGATGGCGAAGTCGTAACCGGCCTTGTGCGAGAGCGGGCCTTGCTGGCCATAGCCGGTGATCGAGCAATAAATCAGCCTCGGGTTGAGTGCCTGCAAGCTGGCGGCGTCCAGCCCGTATTTGGCCAGTTGCCCCACCTTGTAGTTCTCGATCAGCACATCGGCACCGGCCGCCAGTTGCCTCACTTGCGCGATGCCTTCGGGGCTGGCGATGTCGATGGCCAAAGAGCGCTTGCCCCGGTTGGCACACAAAAAATACGCCGCCACGCGCTGCTCACCCTCACCCCACCAGGGCGGGCCCCAGGCACGGGTGTCGTCCCCGGTGCCGGGGCGCTCGACCTTGATGACTTCGGCACCGTAGTCGGCCAGCATTTGCCCCGCCCAGGGGCCCGCCAGCACACGCGACAAATCGAGCACGCGAACCCCGGCCAGGGGGGTGGGCGCAGGGGCCAGGGTAGCTTCGGTCACAGCGCAGCCCGCCACTCAGTTGGCAAATGCCGCAATGCCGGTGATGGCGCGGCCCAAAATCAAGGCGTGCACATCGTGCGTGCCTTCGTAGGTGTTGACCACTTCCAGGTTCACCAGGTGACGCGCCACGCCGTATTCGGCGCTGATGCCGTTGCCACCCATCATGTCGCGGGCCAAGCGGGCGATGTCGAGCGCCTTGCCGCAGCTGTTGCGCTTGAGGATGGAGGTGAGCTCCACCGAAGCGGTGCCGGCGTCTTTCATGCGGCCCAGCTGCAGGCAGCCTTGCAGGCCCAGGCTGATTTCGGTCAGCATGTCGGCCAGTTTTTTCTGGATCAACTGATTG
>Ga0228701_1001121_pt1 | contig 19038 bp, 19 predicted proteins | sample McNCre117_Aug_MG_2_FD_178017 | JGI IMG/M metagenome (GOLD analysis project Ga0228701, IMG submission 178017) | Freshwater microbial communities from McNutts Creek, Athens, Georgia, United States - 11-17_Aug_MG | ecosystem: Environmental > Aquatic > Freshwater > Creek | place: USA: Georgia...
GGCTCAATTCTTGAGGTACGCATTACCGATGGGCAATCCCGCGGGATGCTCACCCTCACCTTCTTCAACCAGGCCTGGCGTGCTCGCGACTTGGTGCCTGGTGCTCGTGGAATTTTCGCGGGCAAGGTGAGTCGTTATCGCGATGCACTTCAGCTTGCGCATCCTGACTATGAGCTCTTCGCAGATGCCGAAGCTGCCGGCATGGACGATGCCGCAAGCGCTTGGGCAATGCAACCCATTCCGATCTACCCGGCCACGAGTACGCTCGCGAGCTGGCAGATTGCCAAGGCGGTTGAGCTAGTGTTGCCGACGGTTGAGACCCTGGCTGACCCGATTCCGCAGGCGATTCGCGAGCGCAATAAATTCGTTGATTACGCCACCGCCCTGCGTTGGGTGCATCAGCCTGAGCTTGATTCTCAGTGGAAGCAAGCTCGTGAGGCGCTGCGCTTTGCTGAAGCACTGGTGTTGCAAACAGCTCTGCTGCAGCGTCGCGCTGAGAGCAAGCACCAGGTGTCCCTGCCCCGCATGGCGGGCTCGCTGTTGGCTGAATTCGATGAGCACTTGCCGTTCGCTCTCACCGACGACCAGCTCACCGTGGGACGTGAGATTGCGAGCGACCTGGAGCAACCCACTCCGATGAACCGTTTGGTGCAGGGCGAGGTGGGGTCGGGTAAAACCCTGGTTGCCCTGCGGGCAATGTTGCAGGTGGCTCAAGATGGCGGGCAAGCTGCTCTGCTGGCCCCCACTGAGGTGCTGGCTGCGCAGCACTTGCGCTCGATTGTGAAGGTGCTCGGCCCCGACCTGGCTGCCTCGCTCGTTCCCACCCTTGTCACCGGCCAGCTCTCCGCCGCCGAGAAACGCGCGGCAACTCTTCGAGTGGTTTCGGGTCAGGCGCGCATTGTCGTCGGCACGCACGCGCTCATCTCTGACCGCGTGGAGTTCTTCGATTTGGGTCTCGTGGTGGTCGACGAACAACATCGTTTCGGTGTGGAGCAGCGTGCGGCGCTGAAACTCAAAGCTCAGAACACGCCCCACACGCTCGTGCTCACCGCAACGCCGATTCCACGCACGGTGGCGATGACGGTGTTCGGTGATCTTGATGTTTCCGTGATTGCGCAGTTGCCCTCGGGGCGGGCGGGAATCACGAGCCATACGGTGGCGCTCGCCGAGCATCCGGGTTGGCAGACGCGCGTGTGGGAACGCGTTGCCGAAGAGCTCGCCACCGGCCGCCAGGCATTCGTGGTGTGCCCGGCGATTGACGCCGCCGGTGCGAACGAGGGGGATGGAGCGGTTCTCGACGAGGTCGAGACGGTCGCCGACGAAGCGACACCCGAGCGCGCCTCGGTGGAATCAACTCTGGCACTGCTGCGCGCTCTGCCCGTGCTCGCCGGTCGCCGAATCGAAGCTCTGCACGGCCGCATGAAATCCGAAGAAAAGGATGATGTGATGCAGCGCTTTGCTGCCGACCAGATTGACGTGGTGGTCGCCACAACTGTCATCGAGGTCGGTGTGGATGTGCCGAATGCTTCCACCATGGTCGTGCTCGATGCCGACCGATTCGGCGTCTCACAGCTGCACCAGTTGCGCGGTCGCGTCGGCCGTGGTGAGCACGCGGGCCTCGCGCTTTTTGTCACCCACGCAGCGCAGGGTACGCTCGCGCGTGAACGCGTCGACGCAGTCGCCTCTACAACGGATGGTTTCGAACTCGCCCGTGTCGATCTCGAGTTGCGTGCCGAGGGGGATGTTCTTGGCGCCCTTCAATCCGGCGGGCGCTCCTCGCTCAAGCTCCTGCGGGTGGCTCGCGACGGCGACATCATCGAGCGAGCTCGCGAGGCTGCCGCCGAGGTGCTTGAAGCCGACCCGAGTTTGGCCGAGCATCCAGCCCTGGCTCATGCCATCGCTCGTCGCCTCGATGAAAGCGAAGCCGAATTCATGGAAAAGAATTAGGCTCGTCATATGAGCAGGATTGCAGTCGTTCCCGGATCATTCGACCCCGTCACCCTCGGTCACATTGACGTCATCGCTCGCGCGGCCGACCTCTATGACGAGCTGCACGTGGTGGTCGTGCACAATCCCGGTAAGACGGCGCTGTTGCCACTCGATGTGCGCGTCGACTTGATCACCCAAGCAATCGCCAATGCCGGTTTGCCGAGCAACATCGTGGTCGCATCCTGGGGTGAAGGTCTGTTGGTTGACTACTGCTCGCAGGTAGGTGCCCGTGTGGTCATTAAGGGCATTCGCAACCAGGCAGATGTCACCTACGAGACGCCCATGGCGCTCGTCAACCGAAATCTCGCCGGTATCGAAACCATGTTCATGCTGCCCGAACCTGGGCACGCCTATGTCTCGAGTTCGCTGGTTCGCCAGGTCGCAGCGCTCAAGGGGGATGTTCGTCCCTACGTTCCGCACGTGGTCGCCGACTACCTCAACCGCAGCGCCTAGCCGAAAGCAACACCATGGCAAAGTTTGTGCACACCCCGTACACGATCAGCGTTCACGACCTGATGTACAGCCCCGGAGCTCACCGCGAGGTCGAGCTCGACATCGTGGTTCCCGAGAAATTGGGCGAAGGGATGATTGCTGTTCCCGCCGGTGCTCCGATGCATGTTGACCTGCGTTTGGAGTCGGTTCACGAGGGAATTTTGGCCACCGCCGAGGTTGATGTGACCGCCGTGGGGGAGTGCGGCCGATGCCTCGACCCCATCGAGCAAGACCTTCAAGTCGAATTTCAAGAACTTTTCGCGTATTCTGTAGATGAAGCCTTTGACTTCAGTGTTCACGAAGACCACGTCGACTGTGAACCTCTGATCAGAGATGCGGTTGTGCTTGCACTTCCGTTCCAGCCGGTGTGCCGGCCAGACTGCGCAGGTCTCGATAGTGAGACCGGGCAACGACTGGCTGAACCACGTGTGTTGGAGCCCGAGGAACCTTCGGATCCGCGGTGGGCTGCTCTGCGTGAGTTTGGGCTTGAAAAAGACAACTAGACTTTCAGAGCAGATTTAAGTACGAAGAGAGATCATCATGGCTGTACCCAAACGCAAATCATCGCGTTCGCGCACCGCACACCGTCGTTCCGCATGGAAGGCTGAGGCACCAACCCTCGTCAAGACCATCGAGAACGGCAAGGTTGTGTACAGCCTTCCTCACCGCGCCAAGGTTGTTGAAGACTCTGCCGGCACCGCTCTGTACATGGAGTACAAGGGCCGCAAGGTCGCTGACGTCTAAGTCAGTCTGGGTAGCTCATGTGCGAGCATCCTGAAGTTGCCACACTGGTGGCTGCCCTCGGGTGTGAACCCGAGAATTCGTTGTTGCTGCAAGCACTGACGCATCGCTCGTTTAGTTACGAGAACGGTGGCATATCCCACAACGAACGCCTGGAATTTCTGGGTGACTCTGTGCTGGGTTTGGCCGTGACCACCAAGTTGTTCGACGACAACCCGGAGTTTGCCGAGGGTGAACTCGCGCGGCATCGCGCTGCACTGGTATCGACTCTTGCACTTGCTGAGATCGCCCGCTCGATTGGTCTGGGCGACTATGTGCGTCTGGGCAAGGGTGAAGAACTCACCGGCGGTCGCGATAAAGACTCGATTCTGGCCGACACGGTCGAAGCCATCATTGGCGCCACCTACTTGTCGTGTGGCCCCGAGGATGCGCAAGCCCTGGTCCGTCGCCTCATTGAGCCGCTCGAACGGGATGTGAACCGGTTCGGCGCAGCAACGGACCCCAAGACCTACCTGCAAGAGCTCGCCGCCAAGCGCTCGCTCAGTGTTTCTTATTCCGTGGTGGCTCAAGGGCCCGATCACGCCAAAGAGTTCACGGCAACGGTCACGGTCGGTGGCGTTGAAGCCGGTAGCGGCATGGGCTCGAGCAAAAAACAAGCTGAAATGGCCGCCGCGCTCATCGCGTGGAACTCGCTGTCTGAGGCATAGTGCCTGAGCTGCCCGAGGTCGAGGTGGTTCGAGCTGGTCTCGAGCCAGCGCTGGTCGGTGCCACGATCGAGCGCGTCGAGGTGTTCGACGCCCGTTCGCTCAAGCGCCATGATGCCCGACGCGGTGACTTCGTCGGCATGCTCACTGGCGTGCAAGTTGTGTCAGCGCAGCGCCGGGGAAAATTCATGTGGTTTCCGTTGGCCACCGGCGATGCGCTAGTGGTGCACCTGGGCATGAGCGGCCAAGTTCTGTTGCGAACCACGGATGCTCCGACCGACCGCCACCTGCGCATCCAGTTCACGGTGCGCACCGCCACGGGTGACACGGTGCTCGTCAACTTCGTCGACCAGCGCATCTTCGGCTCGATGGCGGTGGACTCGATGCTGACCGTGGGGGAGCGCGAAGTGCCCAGCCAGGTCGCACACATCGCGCCCGATCCGCTCGAGCCCGCGTTCGATGACGAGGCGTTCATCACTCGCGTTCGTGGCAAGCACACCGGTATCAAGCGTGCCCTGCTCGATCAGACGGTAATCAGCGGCGTTGGCAATATCTATGCGGATGAGTCGCTGTGGGCATCCAAAATTCATGCCGAACGAGCTTGTGATTCGTTGAGCAAGGCTCACGTGCGCACGCTGCTGGGCGAGGTTCGCGCCGTGCTTAACAAAGCTCTCGGCGAGGGTGGAACGAGTTTCGATGCGCAGTACCTCAACGTCAACGGCGAGGCTGGCTACTTCGCGCACTCGCTAAACGCTTACGGTCGCCAGGGTCAACCTTGCTCGCGCTGTGGCACCGCTATTCGCCGAGTCTCCTTCATGAACCGCGGAACTCACTTTTGTCCGCGTTGCCAGCGTGAGAACATGAGATAGGCCATCGGAGGTGAACATGAGCGACGCAGTATCGGATGCGCCCGCCCAAGCCGGCGCCAGCGTGACCTCGCGCGCGCTCGCCATTCTCGCCGCCTTCGAAAACTCCACCGGATCGCTCTCGGTCGCCCGGATTGCTCAGAAGGCGCACTTGCCGCTGTCGACCACGTACCGACTCGTGCGCGAGCTCGAGGAGTGGGGCGGACTGCGCAAGGGCTCCGACGGCAAGTACCAGATTGGTTTTCGCATTTGGGAGCTTGGTCAGCTTGCCGGTCGCCGTCTACGCGACCGCGCGCATCCGTTCTTGCAAGACCTGTTTGAGCTGACCCACGAGAACGTGCACATGGCGATTCGTGACGGCATGCAGACTCTCTACGTCGACAAGGTTTACGGCTCGCGCAAGATGCCCGTGGTTTCACGCATCGGTGGTCGCTTGCCCATGCACGCTACCGCGGTCGGCCGCGTGCTGCTTTCGGCTCAACCGCAGTGGTTCATCGACGCTTATTTGCAGCGGGAGCTCGAAGCCCCCACGGCCAAGACCATCACTGATCCCAAAGTTCTCGCCGAGATTATTGCGGATGTTCAGCGTGACGGTTATTCGGTCACGCACGAGCAAATGCGCGCAGGCATGCTCTCGATGGCGCTGCCGGTGCACTACAACGGCCAGGTCGTTGCCTCAGTGGGGCTGGTGTTTGAGGTCACCCGCTATCGCGAGGTGCAGCGTCTGATGCCACTGCTTCAGGGCACGGTGGACCGCATTGAGTCAGCCATGTCTGGCTCGCCAACGCGCATTGTGGGCTAGTTCGACTTTTCATTCTCACTGAGTGAGAAGAAAGTGTAGGTTTCGGTTCTTTTCGGGTGGAAGCTAAGAACATTCGTGTTCGAGGAGGAACCGCTATGAGCCCCACTGCAACCGAGACTATGCACTTCGGTAAGAACTACCACGGCTTTGAGCCCTTTAAGTTGACCAGCCCGTTCGGCTCGTGGAAAGAGCTTCGTGAAGAGGCTCCGGTGATGTGGGATGACCGCATCAACATGTTCGTCGTCACCCGTTACGAAGACGTCAAGGGCGTCTTCGAAGATTGGGAGACCTTCTCGTCCAAGGACGCTCAGCAGCCCATCCGCCCGCTGTGCGCTGAGGCCAAGCAGATCATGAAAGACGGTGGATTCACCACCTATTCGGGTCTCTCGGCTCGCATCCCACCGGAGCACACCCGCATTCGCGCAGTTGCTACCAAGGCTTTCACCCCGCGCCGCTACAAGGTGCTCGAGCCTTACATTCGGGAGAATGCCGACAAGCTCATTGACGCGATGATTGCCAAGGGCACCAACTCGGGTGACATCCTCACCGACTTGGCTTACGACCTTCCGACCATCACCATCTTCACCCTCATCGGTGTGCCGCACGACATGATCGACCAGGTCAAGGAGTGGGCAACCAGTCGCGCTGTTATCACCTGGGCTGACCTCACCGACGAAGAGCAGCTTCCGCACGCACACAACATGGTGGCGTACTGGAACTTCTGCCAGTCGATCGTGAGCAACGCTAAGGAGAACCCCGGCGACAACCTGGTGACCGACCTCGTCAACCTCCAGGCTGCCGGCGAAGAGATCACCGATCACGAGATCGCGTCGTTCCTCTACAGCCTCCTGTTCGCTGGTCACGAGACGACCACCACGCTCATCTCGAACGCGACGCGTCAGCTGCTCATCAACCGCGACAGCTGGGAGGCCATCAAGGCTGACCAGGCCAAGATCCCCGGCGCAATCGAAGAGGTTCTTCGCTCCGCTGGTTCGATCGTGGCATGGCGCCGTACCGCCGAGCGCGACGCTGTTGTCGGTGGCGTAGATATCCCCAAGGACTCGCAGGTTCTCGTGGTCATGGGTGCTGCCAACTACGACCCAGAGATGTTCCCGAACCCCGACAAGTTCGACATCGAGCGTGAAAACGCTCGTCAGCACCTGTCATTCGGTTACGGCATCCACTACTGCATCGGCAACATGCTCGGAAAGCTTCAGACGCGCGTTGCGCTCGAAGAGCTGACCACCAAGCTGCCGGACCTCCACATCGTGGACGGCGAAAGCATCGAATTCGGCGACAACCTGTCGTTCCGCGTTCCGCTGACGGTTCCCGTCACCTGGTAATCCAACTAGATTCAACTCACAACACAAGCAAGGAAAGCAATGGCGCTGTATACCTTCCCGTTCGACAGCACGGAAACCCCTGAACACGACCGTCTCGGTGGCAAGTGCACCAGCCTGGCCATCATGACCAGCGCTGGAATGCCGGTTCCTCCCGGATTCGCGGTGACCACCGACGCGTACAACGCTGTGGTGAACGACCCGAAGCTGCAGGAGCACATCCACACCATCCTCAGCCGTATTGATCTCGAGAACGTGGCCGATCTCGACCACGGTGCTGCCGAGATCCGCGAGCTCATTCTGACCCAGCCGGTTCCCGACGAGGTCTACAACGAGGTTCACGGCGCCTACAAGACGCTCATGGAGCTGTGTGGCGGCGAGGTTCCGGTAGCTGTTCGCTCGAGCGCGACCGCTGAAGACCTGCCCGACGCATCGTTCGCTGGTCAGCAGGACACCTACCTGTGGATCACGGGGGAGACCTACGTTCTGCAGAAGATTCGCGAGTGCTGGGCTTCGCTCTACACCGCACGCGCTATCACCTACCGTGCGGCAAACAACATTCCTGACGAGGGCCTGTCGATCGCTGTTGCCGTTCAGAAGATGGTGAACTCGCGTTCCTCTGGCGTGGCCATGACCATCGACCCGAGCAACGGTGACCGCACCAAGATCGTCATCGACTCCAGCTGGGGCCTTGGCGAGATGGTTGTTTCGGGCGAAGTGACCCCCGACAACTTCATGATCGACAAGGTCATGCTCTCGGTGGTCAACCGCATCATTTCGGACAAGCACGAGGAGCTCGTTCCTACCGGACACGGATCCATCGCTCGTCGCGAAGTTGACGCAGAGCGTCGCAATTCTTCCAGCCTGAGCGAAGAGGAGATTCTCTCCGTCGCCAAGCTGGCCAAGGCTGCCGAGAAGCACTACGGCAGTGTGCAAGACATCGAGTGGGCAATCGACGACGATCTGCCTGCTGGACAAAACGTTCTCCTGCTCCAGAGCCGTCCTGAGACGGTGTGGTCGCAGAAGAAGTCAGAGACGAAGGTTGTCTCTGCCGGTTCAGGTATCGAGGCCATCACGAAGTCGATGCTCGCGAGCATGAACCAAAACAAGTAACCCGAAAAAACAGCAACACCTCATCTATTCATCTGAGAACAAAGGAAAGGCAATAAGCAATGTCGCCTAAAGCCGCAAAGAGCTTCCCGTCTCCGTACAGCATGAAAGCCCCCAAGGGTGCTGAAGGCTGGCAGGATCTCTACCCCTACTACCTCACGTTCCGTGACAACCTCCGCAAGCAGGAGGAAGCAAAGTTCTGGTTCTGTGACAGCCAGCACTGGCCGAACGTGTTCAAGCCTTTCGAGGTCATCGGTGTGGAATTCGCATCGCGCTGCCTCGGTGCGTACAACACGCGCCACTACATCATTCCTCCGGCAAACGGTATCGACTTCCGTATCCACATGGGCTACAACTACTTCAGCCCGGTCGGTGTCGCTCCTGAGCTCATCCCTGACCGTGTTCCTCACTTCCTCGAGCGCGCTGGTCACTACTTCGCTAACTGGGGTGACCTGCTCGAGAACTGGCGCAAGGATGTTCTGAAGAACATTGAAGAGATTGACTCGATCAACTTCACCAAGCTGCCCGACATGGTTCCTCTCGAGGACATCACCGGCGGTAAGGGCATGGACCCCTCGGTTCAGCTGTTCGACGACTTCGACCGTCTTATCTCGCTCTGCTACAAGAACTGGGAGCGTCACTTCGAGTTCCTGAACCTTGGTTACGTCGCGTACCTCGACCTGTTCATGTTCTGCAAAGAAGCATTCCCGGGAATCCCCGACCTCGCTATCGCCAAGATGGTTATGGGTGTGGACTCGGTTCTGTTCCGTCCGGACGACGAGCTCAAGACCCTCGCTGACCTCGCAGTCAAGCTCGGTCTGACCGCTCACTTCACCGGCGACGACTCGAAGACCGTGCTCGCTGCTGTGGCTGCCGCTTCGAACGGTGCCGAGTGGATCGCCGCATTCGAGAAGGCTCAGGACCCGTGGTTCAACTACACCGTAGGTAACGGTTTCTACGGAACCGACGTCTACTGGCGTGACAACCTCGACCTCCCGGTCGGATACATCTCGGACTACGTTGTACGCGCTGCCAAGGGCGAGCGTCTGCACCGTCCGAAGGACGAGCTCATTGGTGAGCGCGACCGCATCACCGAAGAGTACGCCTCGGCGCTCGATGATGAAGCCCGTGAAACCTTCATGGGCAAGCTTGGTCTGGCTCGCGTTGTGTACCCCTACGTGGAAGACCACAACTTCTACATCGAGCACTGGACCATGGGTGTGTTCTGGCGCAAGGTTCGTCAGCTGGGTCAGCTCCTGGCAGACGAGGGATTCTGGGGCAAGGCCACAGACATCCTGTACCTCAACCGCGACGAAGTTCGCCCGGTTCTCTTCGACTACGCAAACGCGTGGGCCGTGGGCACCGAGCCGATTGGTCCGACCTACTGGCCGAACGAAATCGCTCGCCGCGCCAAGATCATCTCGGCACTCGAGACGCAGCGTCCTGCACCTGCGTTCAACGAGCCGCCGGCAGAGATCAACGAGCCCTTCACCGTCATGCTGTGGGGTATCACCACGGCTCAGGTCCAGCAGTGGCTGGGTGCCGACGACAGCGGTAAGGGCGGCCTCAAGGGCATGGCCGCTTCGGGCGGTGTCGTTGAGGGCAAGGCTCGCGTGATCATGAGCCCCGACCAGCTCGGTGAGCTCGTTCAGGGTGAGATCCTCGTCGCACCGGTTACCGCACCTTCGTGGGGTCCGGTCTTCGGCAAGATCAGCGCAACCGTTACCGACATCGGTGGAATGATGTCGCACGCCGCCATCGTGTGCCGTGAGTACGGTCTGCCCGCTGTGACCGGAACCGGTAAGGCCTCGACGACCATCAAGACGGGCATGATGCTCCGTGTTGACGGTACGAACGGCACCGTTGAGATCCTCTCGAAGTAATTCGAGATAGGTAACAACCTCAGATGAAGCGCGTATCCCGTTCGCCAATCAACCACCTTGGTCGTGACGTCACTGACAAAATCCCCGTGTGGGATGACGTTCCCGGCCTGGTGAAGATGGGCGAGCGGGATGCGCGTATCTGGGAGCTCGCAACCCCCTACCTGCAGACCCGCGACAACGATGTGCACACGCTCTACTCGTTCAGCATCGCTTCGCAGCTCTGCCGCGTGATTCCTGACGCCGACGAGCACATCGTTCTGCCAGCAATCATCATGCACGACACTGGATGGTCGACCGTGGACGAGGAAATCGCTTTTCAGGCGATTGCTCCGGGTCGCGACGGCACCTACACCTGGGCCATCCTCCAGCACGAAAAAGAGGGCGCGCGCATCGCACGCGAGATCCTCGAGCAGGTGGACTATTCACCTGCGGACATCGATGAGATTTGCGCCATCATCGATGGGCACGACACCCGCCTGACCAGCATTAGCTTGAACGACTCGCTCGTGAAGGATGCCGACAAGGTGTGGCGCATCACTCCGCATGGTATCGATGTGGCGATGCCCCGCTTTGGGCTCAACCGCGAAGAGTCCCTGCGCATCAACGGCATTCGTGCCTACGAACAAGTTTTATTCACCGAAGAAGCCAAGCACATGTCGCTGGGCATCATGGCGCTGGAGTCGATGGACATCAGCGTGCAGATGGCCGACATGCAAGAAAGAGGACGAGCCAATGTCACAACAACTGAGTGGTAAGACCGCCATCATCACCGGTGCTGCCGGTGGACTGGGTCGCGCATTCGCCATCGGTTTCGCCGAGCGCGGTGCCAATGTCGTGGTTGCTGACATGAACGAGGCCGGCTCCGCCGAGACGGTGGCTCTCATCGAAGCTGCCGGCGGCAAGGCCATCTCCGTCAAGACCAACGTGACTGACAAGGCTTCGGTTGACGCCATGGCTGAGGCAGCGGTCAAGGCCTTCGGCGGACTCGACATTCTGGTCAACAACGCTGCTATTTACGCGACTATCGAGCGCGCAAACTTCTGGGAGATCGACCCCAACGAGTGGGACAAAGTCATGGCGGTCAACGTTAAGGGCGCGTGGCTCGCATCGGGCGCTGCTTTCCAGCGCATGAACGAGGGCGGCTCGATCATCAACATCGCTTCGGCAACCGTGTTCAGCGGTTCACCGCTGTGGATGCACTACGTGGCTTCGAAGGGCGCTGTGATCGGCATGACCCGCGTGATGGCGCGCGAGGTCGGTGGCAAGAACATCACTGTCAACGCCATCGCACCCGGGTTCACCCTCACCGAGGCGAGCCTGTCCATCATGGAAGACGCCGAGAGTTACGGTGTTTCTAGCCGCGCTATCAAGCGCGCTAGCCAGCCCGAAGACATGGTCGGAACCGCGTTGTTCCTGGCCAGCGATGACGCCTCGTACATCACCGGACAGACACTCATCGTCGACGGCGGCAAGCAATTCCTCTAATCACATCTTTCGCACACAGAATTCATAACAAGGAGCAAATATGCCTAACGTGACCTACATCCAGCCCAACGGCGAAGAAATCACCATTGAGGCTCGCGACGGCGACTCGGTCATGGAGACCGCTGTGCGCAACGGTGTCAAGGGCATCATCGCCGAGTGTGGTGGCGCTTGCGCCTGTGCCACCTGCCACGTATTCGTCGAAGACGAGTTCATGGCCAAGGTTGGCCAGCCGGGCGACCTCGAAGACGACATGCTTGACGGTGCTGCCGACAATCGCACCGAGTGCAGCCGCCTGTCGTGCCAGATCAAGATGAACGCCGACCTCGACGGTCTGCGCGTTCGCATCGCCAACGAACAGGTCTAATCGTGTCTGAGCGCATCCTCATCATCGGGGCTGGGCAGGCCGGCATGCAGATCGCGGTGTCGCTGCGTGATGCCGGTTTTGACGGCTCGATCACCATGGTTGGTGAAGAACCGCACGGCCCGTACCAGCGCCCGCCGCTCTCGAAGGCCTACCTGGCGGGGGAGTCCGATGAGGAATCGCTCGAGCTACGTAGCCCCGCGTTTTACGTGGACAACAACATCGTTGTCATCACCGACGAGCGTGTGGTGGATGTGCGCTGGGATGCCGTTCACGGCACCGCGATCACCGAAACAGGCCGTGAAATTGCGTTCGACAAGCTGGCGCTGACCACGGGCGCTGACGTTCGTCGCCTCGATGTCGAGGGCAACGACCTTGACGGTGTGCTCTACCTACGCGGCATCGCCGATGCCAAGGGTCTCAAGCAGCGCTGGGATGCCGCTAAGAATGTCGTTGTCATCGGCGGCGGATTCATCGGCCTCGAGGTCGCTGCCGTTGCTCGCAAGAACGGCAAGACCACCACGGTGGTGCACCGGAACACGCGTCTACTGTCGCGCGTGGTTGCCCCCGAAACCAGCGAATTCTTCAAGCAGGCGCACGAGCGCCGCGGCACGACCATTCGCTTGAACACCAACTTCACGCGTTTCATCGGTGAGGGCGGCAAAGTCACCGGCGTTGAGATCGAGGGCGGCGAAGTGATTCCCGCCGATCTCGTCATGGTCGGTATCGGCGTGATTCCGCGCGCCGATTTGGCCGAAAAGCTCGGGCTTGAGCTGGCAAATGGGTCGATCGTGGTGGATGCTCAGGCACGCACATCCGACCCGCGCATTCTTGCTGCTGGTGACGCTGTCACCATGCCCCACCCGCTCACCGGCGAGGGCCAGATTGTGCTGGAGTCGGTGCAGAACGCCGTTGACCAAGCCAAGGTAGCGGCCAAGACCATCATGGGTGAAGAGACCGTCTACACCGCTGTGCCGTGGTTCTGGTCGGATCAAGACACCATGAAACTGCAGATGGCCGGTCTCAACATTGGTTACGACCAGGTCGTCGTGCGCGGAAACCCCGATGACGAGAAGTTCTCGGTGATTTACTACCAAAATGGCCGCGTCATCGCGATCGATTCGGTCAACGAAGTGCTCGACTACATGGCTGTGCGCAAGGCGCTGGGTGCCGGGCAGTCGATTCCTGCAGACAAGGCTGGCGACACCAGCCAGAAGCTCAAAGACCTGGTTGAGGATTAAATGACCACGTACACCTTCGAAAACACGCCCTGCATTGGTTCGGGTGCCACTCCGGTTGGCACCTACACGAACATCGATCACGTGTGGCTGGCCGCTGAGCCCTTCATGCGTACGCGCATGAACGATGTGCACCTGCCGATGACCGTCACCTACGCCGAGTTCATTCTGGACACCGAGCCTGAGGCCGATGAAGAGGTCACGCGCGTAGCTGCCCTGCTGCACGACGTTGGCTGGTCGCGCGTCGATGAGTCGCGCATCCTGTCGGAGGGTTTTCGTAGCGACAACTTCTTGACCAGCGACATTCGCGTTGAGCACGAGAAGCACGGCTGCGACATTGCACGCGAAATTCTGCCTGGATGCGGTTACGACGACGAGTTCATCACCAAGGTGACCGACATCATCGACGGCCACGACACGCGTGCTGAGAGCTACAGCATCGAGGACTCGATTATGCGCGACTCCGACCGCATGTGGCGCTTCAACCCGACCGGTCTGGGTTTCTCGGCCGAGTGGTTCGCCAAGACTCCGCGCGCGATTGCTGAAGCGCTCGAGAACAAGATCATCAAAGAGATGATCACTGAGCGTGGCAAGGCCATGGCACGCGCCGAGCTCGATGCCACCAAGAAGCTGTTCCGCCTCGATTTGATCTAATTCCTCGGGCGTAGCCCATCCTGCAAAAGAAAGCGCTGTCATGACCACTCTTGAGATGTACACCGACGACCTGTTCATCGGTGGCGAATGGGTTAAGTCGAACTCGGGTGTCTTTGTTGACGTCACCGACCCGGCGACCGAAGAGGTTTGGGCGCGTGTTCCCGCCGCCGATGAAGAAGACATCAACAAGGCCGTCGCTGCAGCCAAGCGCGCTTTTCGCGGCAAGGGCTGGAGCGACATCGGGGCAGCCGAGCGTGCGGTGTACATCAACCGTCTCGCCGACGAGTTCGAGGCCCGTGCCGAGCAACTTTCGCAGATCATCACGAGCGAAAATGGCACCCCGGTAACCGAGACAAGTCAGGCAGCCAAGCATGGCGCCGGTCTGTTGCGCTACTACGCCGGTCTCGCCGACTTCGTTGACGCCGACGATCGCCGCCCGTACCCGGGTAACCCCAAGCAGTACACCCAGGTCGTGCGCATGCCCCGCGGCGTGTGCGCGCTCATCGCCCCGTGGAACTACCCGGTGGCCCTGGTCATGATTAAGCTCGCTCCGGCACTCATTGCCGGATGCACGGTGGTCATCAAGCCCGCATCGGAAACCCCGCTCGACCTGCGCGTGTTGATGGAGGCTGCTCAGGCTGCCGGCATTCCCGCGGGAGTCATCAACTTGGTGACGGCAACTCGTCACACGATTGGTGCCCTGGTCGAGCATCCGGATGTCGCCAAGGTTGCCTTCACCGGTTCGACCGAGGTCGGTCGCATGCTGGCCGAGCAGTGCGGACGCCTGCTCAAGCCGGTCACGCTTGAGCTCGGTGGCAAGTCGGCGAGCATCGTGCTCGAAGACGCCGACCTGGGCTACTTCAACTCGATGATTAACAAGACCTGCCTGCGCAACACTGGGCAGACTTGCTACAACTCCACCCGTATTCTTGCCCCGCGTTCGCGCTACGACGAGGTTGTTGAGGCTGTTGCATCGGCAGTTCGCAACGCACCGCAGGGTGACCCGTTCGATCCGGCGACCGTCTATGGTCCTTCGGCATCGAAGAAGCAGTTCGCGACTGTCACCGACTACATTCGTATCGGCCAAGAAGAGGGCGCTAGCGTCGCTACCGGCGGCTCTGGACGCCCTGAGGGCCTCGACAAGGGCTACTTCGCTAAGCCCACCGTGTTCGCCAACGTGAACAACAAGATGCGCGTGGCTCGTGAAGAGATCTTCGGCCCGGTTCTCGTGGTTATTCCTTACGAGAACGAAGCCGATGCCATTGCCATCGCGAACGATTCAGACTTCGGTCTGGGCGGCACGATTTACAGTGCTGATGTGGATCACGCTGAGTCGATCGCTCGTCAGATCGAGAGCGGCTCGACCGGTATCAACTTCTTCCAGAACAACCAGGCTGCGCCCTTTGGTGGCTGGAAAGATTCCGGTTTGGGAATGGAATACGGTCCCGAGGGAATCAGCGCGTACACGCGTCTGAAGTCCATTCACCGCCCGGCGTAAAGCCCGGTTGCGGTTGCGAACCTAGGCGGGTAGGTCGCTGCCCGGGTTCTTGGCGAGCGCGCGCTTGCCAAGAAGTGTGCCGATGTAGGCGATGAGCAACGAGATCGCGCCCAGCACGAGCATCGACTCAGCAGGATTGGGGCTGATCGTGCCCACAAGTGTCGAAACCACGGCGGCCACGATGAACTGGAAAAGGCCCATTTGTCCGAGTGCTGTGCCTGAGGCGTGCTTCATGTGCGTGATGCTGAGCGATGTGATCGGGCCGAATCCCATCCCCAAGAAGCCGGCGACCAAGAAGTAGACCACGAAGATCGCGATGACATTGACGTTATTTGTGGCGAGCGAAAAGCCAAGAAACAAGATGCCGAGCAGAACGCCGGTGTAACTAATCAGGGTGATGGTCACGCCGTGCAGGCGTTTGGCGAGCTGACCAGCAATCCAGGCGGTGAGCACAATCGTGCCACCGTTAATGGCCAGGGCGAGGGCGGCGACCCAGGCTGGCTGGCCAAGCTGCACTTGGATGGTCAAGGAGCAGGTGCCCAAATAGCTGAACATAAGCGCGTACGAGGTGAACATAACGATCGAGAACCAGCGGTAGACCGGCTCGGTCCACATCTTGCCCATGACTCGAACGGTCTCGCCAAAGCCGTGCGTGTGACGGCGTTCGATGGTGAGTGATTCACGAACCGTGAACATGACTCCGACTGTGCCGATGCCGGTGAAAATGGCCAGGGCAACGAAGATGCCCTGCCAGCCGGTGAAGGTGAGCAGCAACACGCCACCCACAGGGCCGAAGATGGGTCCGAGCATCATGATCGAGGTGAACTGTGAGAAGGCCCGAATGGCATCGGGGCCATGCGTGAGGTCGGCGATGACGCCACGAGCGGCAGTTTGCACCGAGGAGGCGCCGAAGCCCATCAGAAAGGCCGTGCACAAGAACCAGATGAGATTGGGCGAGAGCGCTGCGAGCAAGCAGCCGGCAACCATGAGCCAACCGGTAATAACCAGGGGAGCCCGACGACCCCAGCGGTCGGAGAGCAGGCCAATAGCGAAGGTGCCAATGGCCATACCGATGGTCGTGGTCGAGAGGCCGAGCTGCACCATGCTCGCCGGAACGCCGAACGCTTCACCCATTTGCGGCAATGCGGGCAGGTAGACATCGATGGCCATCGGCCCGATGATTCCCAGAAAGCCGAGCCAGAACAGCATTCCGCCGGAAAGTCTGGTCGCAAAACGGGGGCTACGCGCGGAACTACTCACTCTTTGACGCTACCGGGTCATCCACCCAGGTAATTGTCACACCGGGCATCTTGGTAGTGAATTGGAGCAGATGACGCCCGAGAACATCCTTGATTCGCTCGAGCATCTCGCTTGTTTCGGCCGATGCGCGGAGCTCAAGTGTCGCGGGCTCAGCACTCTCGTGCGGATAAATCTCACCCAGACCGTCGCCAATGTGGGCCTTCCACCCTTGTGGGACTTCGTCGATCTGCACGCGATGGCCTATGTGGTTCGCGAGCTGTTTGCCGTAGCGAGTTGGCCGCTCGAGGGCGACCAGGGCGAGACTAGTGAGGGATGCCAAGGTCGCGCTTGTTTCCGTTCAGGTCGGTGTGCACGAACGAGTTATAAGCAACCAGGATGTCCTTGAACAGGCCGTCTTCGACTTCGTACATGATGACGCCGTTGAACTCGAAGGTTTCGCCCATCTTGACATCGCCGAAGAGGGACTCGGGTGCGTCGTGCTTCGGCGTGAAGATAGTGATCATCTGAATGGCGATGCGGTTTTCGCTGCTCACGAAGCGAGGAACGATGAGTTTCTCGTTGAAGTCAGGCCAGATGAGGTCGCGGTAGTGGTGCTTCATGCCGTCGATACCGTCGAACTCGAGCGTGCCGTTCTTCATGTGCATCTCGGGGTGCAAGAAGTCATCGAAGGCGGTGTCGTCTTCGGCGTTGAAACGCGCGATGTACGAGTCGAACTTTTCTTTCGAGTAGTCAGCCATGGTTAGTTCATCTCCTCAAAAGTTTCAGCGACCCAGTCGGCGATGTAGCCGGCCACGTAAGGCATGTGGTCGATGCTGATGTGCTCGGTACCGCCCTCGGGCTCGTCGAAGATGCGCAGTTCGCGCTTGCTCGACGCGGTTGCGGCATCGTAGGTCTGCTGGGCGTACTTGACGTTGATCTGACGGTCATTGGCACCGTGCGTGATGAGGAAGGGCGCCTTGATGCGCTCGACCACACCGTTGAGGTGCATGCCCTTGGTCTTCTCCATGAAGTCATCGATGTTATCGACGCCCCACACCCAGAACACGTGCTCCCAGTAGTGGGGTACCGGGTTTTCGCCCTCGCGGTTGCGGCGACCCTGCTGTACCTCGGCCCAGTTGTGGTTCGCACCCCAGGCGACACACAGCTTGAGGCGGTCGTCGAAAGCGGCAGCGCGCGGCGCGTAGTAGCCACCGAGCGACCAGCCCACCACACCGACCTTGGATGAGTCGAGTTCTGGCTGCTTTTCAACCCAGTCGACGATGGGGGAGATGAACTGTTCGGTTTCAACGCGGGCCTTGATGTCGCGAAGGCGCAGAGCCTCACCGGTGCCGCCGTGGTCGACCATGATGGTCGAAATGCCGCGGCGAGCGAGCATCTGCGGGAAGCCCGAGTAGTACATCATTTCTTTGGTCGAGTCGAGGCCGTTGAGTTGAATGACAACCGGTGCCGGCTTGCCGTCTTTGCGCTCAGCGCGGTAGTAGTAGGCCGGCAGGCTGGTGTCTTCGAACGGGATGTCCAACTTGGTCATTGGCACGTCGGAGAGCTCGAGGTGCTTGAGCAGCAGGTCGATGCTCTTCTGATACGCGGCCTTGCGACCGGCCCAGGTCGGCGACTGCAAACGCTCTGACTGCGAGACGTACAGGCTCGCACGGTAGTACTTGTCGCCGGCGCCGATGAGGCGACCGCGCTTCTCGTCGTCTTCAGCTGACTTGATCAGGCGGTCGGCGACCTCAACCCAGGCGGCATAGAGCTCTTCGGTGCCCGCGTCGTCACCGTTCTTGGATGCCTCGAGAACCGGCTTGCACGCGCGGTCAACCTCGTCGATGAGACCACCGTTGTTGAGCGTTGCGACTACAGCCATCGACCACACGTAGTTGGTGGGGAAGTACATGAACATAGTGATTTCCTTTGTTGCGGGGAGCCTGGGGGCTACTTCTGGGTAGCCATGAATTTCTTGATGGTGTCGGACATGTATTTCACGCCCGCGCTGGAGATGAATCCGCCGTCTACGGGGATCTCGGCGCCATTGATGTACGAGGCATTGTCTGAGAGCAGGAAGGCCACGGTGGCAGCAACCTCTTCGGGCTGACCCGTGCGCTCTAGCGGGGTGAGCGCGAGCTGCGCATCCGTCATGATTGCCGGTGCTGCCGCCATCATCTCGGTCTCGATGTACCCCGGGTGCACGATGTTGGTGCGAATGCCGCGGGGCCCAAATTCGGTTGCGGTGACATGCGTCAGACCACGCAGCGCCCACTTGCTCGAGGTGTAGGCAACAGTGTGGTGTGCGTTGAGCGCTGCCGATGACCCAATGTTGACGATGGATGCGCCCTTTTTCATAAGCGGAGCCAAAGCCTGAATGCCGAGCATGGCTCCGGTCACGTTGATCGCGAAGACTTTGTCCCAGTCCTCGCGCTTGATCTCACCAATGCGACCGCGGAACGGGATGCCCGCGTTGTTGACCAGGCCGTCAACACGCTTATAGGTCTTCGTGATGTAGGCGGCCAGACCGGTCCACTCGGCTTCGTTCGAGATGTCGAGCTGAGCGTAAACCAGGGTTCCGGGCAGAGCATCGCCGGCTTTGGCCAGCGGTGCCGGGCAGGTCTCGGCGAGGTCAG
>Ga0228701_1001123_pt1 | contig 19006 bp, 23 predicted proteins | sample McNCre117_Aug_MG_2_FD_178017 | JGI IMG/M metagenome (GOLD analysis project Ga0228701, IMG submission 178017) | Freshwater microbial communities from McNutts Creek, Athens, Georgia, United States - 11-17_Aug_MG | ecosystem: Environmental > Aquatic > Freshwater > Creek | place: USA: Georgia...
CGCAATCTTCAACGAGAAGAGCCGCGAAGTTCGCGACACCTCACTCAAGGTTCCTCACGGCGAGCAGGGCACCGTTATCGGCGTCAAGGTCTTTGACATTGAAGCTGGCGACGACGAGCTTGGCACTGGCGTGAACCAGAAGGTTGTCGTTCACATCGCTCAGAAGCGCAAGATTACCGAGGGTGACAAGCTTGCTGGTCGTCACGGTAACAAGGGTGTTATCTCAAAGATTCTTCCGGTCGAAGACATGCCATTCATGGCTGACGGCACCCCGGTTGACGTCGTTTTGAACCCGCTCGGTATTCCTGGTCGAATGAACTTCGGTCAGATTCTTGAGACCCACCTCGGCTGGATCTCTAAGCAGGGTTGGAAGGTTGAAGGCACCGCAAAGTGGGCTAACACTCTTGTTGCAGAAATGCGCGAGGCTGCCCCAGGCACCAAGGTTGCCACCCCAATCTTCGACGGCGCTTCAAAGGATGAAATCGTTGGTTTGCTTGGTTCAACCTTGCCTAACCGCGACGGTGAGCGTTTGGTCAAAGAGACCGGCAAGGCTCAGTTGTTCGATGGCCGTTCGGGTGAACCGTTCCCAGAAGACATCTCGGTCGGTTACATGTACATCTTGAAGCTGCACCACTTGGTTGACGACAAGATCCACGCTCGTTCAACTGGTCCTTACAGCATGATTACCCAGCAGCCGTTGGGTGGTAAAGCTCAGTTCGGTGGTCAGCGCTTCGGTGAAATGGAAGTTTGGGCTCTGCAGGCATACGGTGCTGCACACACCCTTCAAGAGCTTCTCACCATCAAGTCAGACGACATCACTGGTCGTGTTCGCACCTACGAGGCAATCGTTCGTGGCGAGAACATCCAGGCGCCTGGTATTCCAGAATCGTTCCGCGTTCTTGCAAAAGAAATGCAGTCGCTAGCTCTAAACGTTGAGGTTCTCAACGCTGCTGGTCAGACCGTGAATCTAAAAGAAGAAGACTTCGAGTCAGATCGCGCCGCCGAAGAGCTCGGTATCAACTTGTCACGCAACGAGAACAGCTCAGTTGACTCTGAGTTCTCGGACTTCTAAGAGATTTCGAAAGGTTAAGGAATAATCATGGAAGTTGAATCATTCGACGCCCTACGAGTTGGTCTAGCCACCTCTGAAGACATTCGTTCATGGTCAAATGGCGAGGTTAAGAAGCCTGAAACCATTAACTACCGCACCCTAAAGCCTGAGAAGGACGGTCTTTTCTGCGAAAAGATCTTCGGCCCAACCAAAGACTGGGAGTGCTCGTGCGGCAAGTACAAGCGCAACCGTTTCAAGGGCATTGTTTGTGAGCGTTGTGGCGTAGAAGTCACTAAGAGCTCAGTTCGTCGTGAGCGCATGGGCCACATCGAACTTGCTGCTCCGGTCACTCACATCTGGTACTTCAAGGGTGTTCCAAGCCGCTTGGGTTACCTATTGGCTATGGCGCCAAAAGACCTTGAGAAGATCATCTACTTTGCTGCTTACCGCGTTATGCGCGTTCGTGAGACCGACAAGTCGATGGACGCCCTTCTTATCAAAGAAGACTACGTAGCTCGCGTTCGTGCACTTTGGAACGCTCGTCACGAAGAGATGATGGCTGTTGCTCAGGCGGAGTTCGACGCTCTAGCCGAGAAGGGTCTAACCCTTGAGCCATCAATCAAGTTCTGGGAGGCACCGCTTTGGGTTGACGCCGCATTCGCTAAGAATGTTGAGCAGCTAATCGACGCCGAAGAAAAGAATCCTGAAGGCTTCTGGGGCAAGAAGGCGCTTGCTAACGCAGCTAACGCTAACGAGAAGGCAAGCACCACCACTGAAGAAGAGGGCGAAGACGCACCAGTTGTTCGCACCCCTGCCGAAGAGAAAGCCATCAAGCAGCTCATCTCAGAGTTCAAGAAGAAGACCGACAAGATCGTTCGCGAATACGCTCGCATCGAGCGCCCAACCAACCTTCAGAAAGAGCAGTTGGCTTGGCGTTTGTTCCTGACTCTAAAGCAGGGCGACCTTATTCAGAACGACGTCATCTTTGACCACTTCGACTACTACTTCAGCGAATACTTCGAGACCTCAATCGGTGCCGAAGCTGTTCAGCAGGTTCTAGCCGAGTTCGACCTTGACGCTGCCGCTGCTGAACTTCGCGAGCAGATTGCAACCACCAAGGGTTCAAAGCAGACCCAGGCCATCAAGCGCCTAAAGGTTGTTCAGTCGTTCATCACCTCAAGCACCCCTCCGACCTCAATGGTTCTAGACGTTCTTCCGGTCTTGCCACCAGAGATTCGTCCGATGGTTCAGCTTGACGGTGGCCGTTTCGCTACCTCTGACCTCAACGACCTATACCGTCGTGTGATCAACCGCAACAACCGTCTAAAGCGCTTCATCGACCTTGGTGCTGTGCCTAAGACCATCTTGAACAACGAAAAGCGCATGCTTCAAGAGGCTGTTGACGCGTTGTTCGACAACGGTCGTCGCGGTCGTGCTGTTACCGGCACCGGCAACCGCGCCCTCAAGTCATTGAGCGACTTGCTCAAGGGCAAGCAGGGTCGTTTCCGCCAGAACCTTCTGGGCAAGCGCGTTGACTACTCGGGTCGTTCAGTAATCGTTGTTGGTCCACAGCTCAAGCTTCACCAGTGTGGTCTGCCAAAGCTTATGGCTCTAGAGCTCTTCAAGCCTTTCGTTATGAAGCGTCTTGTAGACCTAGGTCTAGCTCAGAACATCAAGAGCGCAAAGCGCATGGTTGAGCGCAGCCGTCCTCAGGTTTGGGGTGTTCTCGAAGAAGTAATTCGTGAGCGTCCGGTGCTTCTAAACCGTGCACCTACCCTTCACCGCCTAGGTATTCAGGCCTTCGAACCACTATTGGTTGAAGGCAAGGCTATTCAGCTTCACCCACTCGTTTGTACTGCATTCAACGCAGACTTCGACGGTGACCAGATGGCCGTTCACCTACCGCTATCGGTTGAGGCTCAGGCCGAGGCTCGCATCTTGATGCTTGCTTCGAACAACATCTTGAAGCCTTCAGACGGTCGCCCAGTTGCTGTTCCAACTCAAGACATGATCATCGGTCTTTACCACCTAACCACCTTGAAAGAGGGTGCTGTTGGTGAGGGCAAGGTATTCGGTTCAATCGCAGAAGCTCAGCAGGCCTTCGACGCACGTGTAAACGGCAAGTCGATTCTTGACCTGCAGGCGCTTGTAAAGATTCGCATCGATGGCGAACTTCGCGAGACCACCTTCGGTCGCGCGCTGTTCAACCAGACCCTACCTGCCGGCTTCGCCTATCAAGAGCGCCAGGTTGGCAAAAAAGAAATCGGTCAGATCGTTACCGAGCTAGTTGACAGCTTCAGCCGCACCGAAGTTGCACAGGCACTCGACCGCATCAAAGACGCTGGTTTCTATTGGGCAACCCGTTCAGGTGTTTCGATGTCAATCTCAGACGCTAACTTCGACTCAGGTGAGTTCGAAACCCAGCGTGCCAAGATGATCATCGCCGCCGAGGCTGAGCACACCAAGATTCAAGAGGCATTCGACTCTGGTCTAAAGAGCGACCTTGAGCGCCGTGACGAACTGGGTTCGTTGTGGTTCAAGCGCACCAACGAGATTCAAGAGCTTCTTCAGAACTCGATTCCTGCAGACAACGCCATTTCAAAGATGGTTAACTCAGGTGCTCGTGGTAACTGGCTACAGATTCGTTCGATCGTTGGTATGCGTGGCCCAGTTGCTACCTCATCGGGTGACTTTGCTCCGATGCCAGTGAAGGGCAACTACCTTCTAGGTCTAACCGCAAACGAATACTTCATCAACGCGACCGGTGCTCGAAAGGGTAACGCTGACACCGCGATGAAGACCGCAGCTGCTGGTTATCTAACCCGTCGTCTAGTTGACGTTGCGCAAGACGTAATCGTTCGCGAAGAAGACTGTGGCACTACCCGTGGCCTTGAGAAAGACCTTCTAGACGCCGAGCAGGTCGAGCTTTCGATTTTGCACCGCTGCCTAGTCGAAGACATCAAGGTTGGCAAAGACACCCTGGCTACCGCCGGACAAGTTGTTGACAACAAGCTTGTAGCTTTGTTGACCGCAGCAGGTGTTGAGACCGTAAACGTTCGTTCAGTGCTCACCTGTGAGTCACAGACCGGTGTTTGCGCTAAGTGCTATGGCACCTCGTTGGCAACCGGCGATGCAGTTGACCTCGGTGAGGCCATCGGCATCATCGCAGCTCAGTCAATCGGTGAGCCTGGAACCCAGCTAACCATGCGTACCTTCCACACTGGTGGTGCCGCATCGAACGCTAAGAAGCAGACCATTTTGAAGTCGATTGGTGGTCAGAAGGTTCGTGTTGAGCGTCTGATTTCATACGACATCACCCAGGGTCTAAACGGTGTTACCGACTTGCTCGAAGCTCGTGTGGGTTGGCGTCAGGCCGGCAAGGTTGCTGTAATGGCATTCTGGCCAGGCAAGGTCGACATCGTTGAGGTTCCAACCGCTTCAGGTGCTTCGAAGTACGACGTCTATGTTCGCCCAATCGGCGAAGCAGCCGAAAAAGAAGCTGAAGAGCTAGCAAATGCTTACTCATTCAGCCGCACCACTTCAAAGACCTTCAAGAAGTTGTCACCTTTTGCACCGATTACTTCGGTGACCAACAAAGATGACCTTCTTGTCGAAATCGGCGAAGAAGTGAAGGCTGGCGACTACTTGGTTGACGGAACCCCGATTCCTCACGAAGTTCTGATGGTTAAGGGTGCGCGTGAAGCTGCAGCCGAAATCATCCGCGGTGTTCAGGCGATCTATGGTTCACAGGGTGTGCCTCTGCACGACAAGCACCTTGAGGTTATCGTTCGTCAGATGCTTGGCAAGGTTACTGTTATCGAAAGTGGCGACACCGACATGCTCCCTGGTGAGATCATCGACCGCAACCGCTTCACCGCAGCTAACCGCGAGGCAGTTAAGGCAGGCAAGAAGCCAGCTTCAGCTCGTCAAGAAGTTATGGGTATGACCCGTGCTTCGCTAGCCGCTCAGTCATGGCTGTCAGCAGCGTCGTTCCAAGAGACCACCCGAGTTCTAACTCAGGCTGCTCTTGACCGTCGCGAAGACAAGCTCGTTGGTCTCAAAGAGAACGTGATTATCGGAAAGCTGATTCCTGCCGGAACCGGTTTGCCGCAGTATCGCAACATCTCAGTCGAGGCAACCGAAGCTGCCAAGAACGAGAAGTACCCAAACCGCATTTGGGCAGAACCGATCGAAACCCCAGGAGCCTTGGCTGCTGACCCGTTTAGCTCGGTCGACCTGTTCTCATCAACTTCACTCGAAGCATATTCAGGCGACGAGTAAGAAAATCCATTTGACCCATCGGAGCGTCGTAGAGTAGGCTTGCATAAGCGTGTGCTAAGCAACACGCAGATGCCCTAGCTAGCGATAAACGCTCCGGTGGGCCACCGAACTTTAGAAACGCCAAAATGGCGTATCAAAGCTTGCAAATTAGTAACATCCGAACAAGGAGAAGCAGTGCCAACAATTCAGCAGTTGGTCCGCAAGGGACGCACGGCAAAGGTCAGCAAGACCAAGACCCCTGCGCTTAAGGCCAGCCCACAGCGCCGCGGTGTTTGCACCCGTGTGTACACCACCACCCCAAAGAAGCCGAACTCGGCTCTTCGCAAGGTGGCACGTGTGAAGCTAAGCAACGGTATCGAAGTTACCGCCTACATCCCTGGTGAGGGCCACAACCTACAGGAGCACTCAATGGTGCTCGTGCGCGGTGGCCGTGTTAAAGACCTACCAGGTGTCCGTTACAAGATCGTCCGCGGTGCTCTAGACACCCAGGCAGTTAAGAACCGTAAACAGGCTCGCAGCCAATACGGTGCAAAGAAGGGTAAGTAATGCCTCGCAAAGGTCCAGTATCAAAGCGCCCTGTTGTAGCCGACCCAGTGTATGGCTCACCAGTCGTTTCACAGCTAGTAAACAAGATCTTGCTTGACGGCAAGAAGAGCTTGGCTGAGCAGATCGTTTATGGCGCACTTGAAGGTGCCAAGAACAAGAGCGGCTCAGAAGCAGTCGTATTGCTAAAGAAGGCCCTAGACAACGTGCGCCCAACCGTTGAGGTTCGCTCACGTCGTGTTGGTGGTTCGACCTACCAGGTTCCAGTTGAGGTTAAGGCACACCGTGCCAACACTTTGGCTATGCGCTGGTTGGTTAGCTATGCCAAGGCTCGTCGCGAGAAGACCATGACCGAGCGTCTAATGAACGAGATTCTTGACGCATCAAACGGTCTAGGCGCTGCTGTTAAGCGTCGCGAAGACACCCACAAGATGGCTGAATCAAACAAGGCTTTCGCCCACTACCGCTGGTAGCAGGCAACTACATCCGCTTGTTAACTATTTGTTTAGCAAGCGGATGTATTTTTCTTTTTAGGCTTCATTAACCAAATAACACTCGGAGGAATCCCGTGGCACAAGACGTGCTTACCGACCTGAACAAGGTTCGCAACATTGGCATCATGGCTCACATCGACGCCGGCAAGACCACCACAACTGAGCGAATCCTGTTCTACACCGGTATTACTCACAAGATTGGTGAGGTGCACGATGGTGCAGCCACCATGGACTGGATGGAACAAGAGCAAGAGCGTGGTATTACCATCACCTCAGCTGCAACCACCTGTTTCTGGAACAAGAACCAGATCAACATCATTGACACCCCAGGTCACGTGGACTTCACCGTTGAGGTAGAGCGTTCGCTTCGTGTTCTTGACGGTGCAGTTGCCGTATTCGACGGCAAAGAGGGTGTTGAGCCTCAGTCAGAGACCGTATGGCGTCAGGCTGACAAATACGACGTTCCTCGCATCTGTTTCGTAAACAAGATGGACAAGCTGGGTGCTGACTTCTACTTCACCGTAGACACCATCATCAACCGTCTAGGCGCAAAGCCACTTGTTATTCAGCTTCCAATCGGCGCTGAGAGTACCTTCGCTGGTGTTGTTGACCTAGTTGAGATGCGCGCACTCACCTGGCGCGGCGACGTCGAAATGGGCGCAAAGTACACCGTTGAAGAGATTCCTGCCGACCTTGTTGACAAAGCCAACGAGTACCGCACCGCTCTTCTAGAGGCAGTTGCTGAAACCGACGAGCAGCTAATGGAGAAATACTTCGCAGGCGAAGAACTAACCGTCGCTGAAATCAAGAAGGCCATTCGCCACTTGACCATCAACTCAATCATGTACCCAGTTCTTTGTGGCTCAGCCTTCAAGAACAAGGGTGTTCAGCCAATGCTTGACGCCGTTATCGACTACCTACCTAGCCCGTTGGACGTTCCTTCGGTTGAAGGTGGAGACCCTCGTGACGAAGAAGTTCGCCTACACCGCGAAGCCAAGTCAGACGCCCCATTCGCAGCTCTTGCGTTCAAGGTTATGACCCACCCATTCTTCGGCCGTTTGACCTACATCCGTGTTTATTCAGGTTCAGCTAACCAGGGTGACCAGGTTGTCAACTCGACCAAGGGCAAGAAGGAGCGCATCGGAAAGCTATTCCAGATGCACGCCAACAAAGAAAACCCAGTTGAGTCAGTAACCGCAGGCCACATCTATGCAGCTATCGGTCTAAAAGACACCACCACTGGTGACACTCTTTGTGACCCAGACAACCAGATCGTTCTAGAGTCGATGACTTTCCCAGAGCCGGTTATCTCGGTTGCTATTGAGCCAAAGACCAAGGGTGACCAAGAGAAGCTTGGCCTAGCAATTCAGAAGCTAGCCGAAGAAGACCCGACTTTCCGCGTTGAGCACGACCACGAGACCGGCCAGACCGTTATCTCGGGCATGGGCGAGCTTCACCTAGACATTCTTGTTGACCGCATGCGTCGCGAGTTCAAGGTTGAGGCAAACGTTGGCAAGCCACAGGTTGCCTACCGCGAAACCATTCGCCGCACCGTAGACAAGTATGACTACACCCACAAGAAGCAGACCGGTGGTTCAGGTCAGTTCGCTAAGGTGCAGATCAAGCTTGAGCCTATGGAAGTTGAAGGCGACAAGACCTACGAGTTCGTTAACGCTGTTACCGGTGGTCGTGTTCCTCGCGAATACATCCCAAGCGTTGACGCTGGTATCCAAGACGCTATGCAGGTTGGAACCCTAGCGGGTTACCCAATGGTAGGCGTTAAGGCATCTCTACTTGACGGCCAGTACCACGACGTTGACTCGTCTGAAATGGCGTTTAAGATTGCTGGATCGATCGCTTTCAAAGAAGCATCGCGTCTAGCTAACCCTGTACTACTCGAGCCGTTGATGGCTGTCGAAGTGCGCACCCCTGAGGAATACATGGGCGACGTAATCGGTGACCTTAACTCTCGTCGTGGTCAGATTCAGTCAATGGACGACGCTTCTGGCGTCAAGGTCGTTCGCGCCCTAGTTCCATTGTCAGAAATGTTTGGTTACGTCGGTGACCTACGCTCGAAGACTTCGGGTCGTGCGGTCTATTCGATGACCTTCGAAACCTACGCTGAGGTTCCAAAGGCTGTCGCTGACGCAATCGTTCAGAAGGCCAAAGGCGAGTAGTAGTTTTACTAAGACCGCTCAAACCTAGTAATATCAAAGCAAACCCTAAATCTCTTCGGGCAAGACCTGCCCGATGATTTACTACGAGTCCTGAGGAGGACCCATCATGGCTAAGGCGAAATTCGAGCGCACCAAGCCGCACGTCAACATTGGTACCATCGGTCACGTTGACCACGGTAAGACCACTTTGACTGCTGCTATTACCAAGGTGCTTCACGACAAGTATCCAAACCTAAACGCAAGCTACGCGTTTGACCAGATCGACAACTCGCCTGAAGAAAAGCAGCGCGGTATTACGATCAACATCTCACACGTTGAGTACCAGACCGAGAAGCGCCACTACGCACACGTAGACGCTCCAGGTCACGCTGACTACATCAAGAACATGATCACCGGTGCTGCCCAGATGGACGGCGCTATCCTTGTTGTTGCTGCAACCGACGGCCCAATGCCACAGACCCGCGAGCACGTTCTTCTAGCTCGCCAGGTTGGCGTTCCTTACATCGTTGTTGCTCTAAACAAGTCAGACATGGTTGACGACGAAGAAATCCTAGAGCTTGTTGAGGTTGAGGTTCGCGACCTACTATCAAGCCAGGAGTTCCCTGGTGACGACGCTCCTGTTGTTCGCGTTTCAGCTCTTAAGGCTCTTGAAGGCGACGCCAAGTGGGGCGAGTCAGTTCTAGCTCTTATGGACGCAGTTGACGAGAACGTGCCTGAGCCTGTTCGCGACACCGAGCGCCCATTCCTTATGCCAGTAGAAGACGTGTTCACCATCACTGGTCGTGGCACCGTTGTTACCGGCAAGATCGAGCGTGGCCAGATCAAGGTTAACGAAGAAGTTGAAATCGTGGGTATCCGCGACAAGGCTAAGACCACCGTTACCGGTATCGAAATGTTCCGCAAGCTTCTCGACTACGCAGAAGCCGGCGAAAACGTTGGTCTATTGCTTCGTGGCACCAAGCGTGAAGACGTTGAGCGTGGCCAGGTTCTAGTAAAGCCTGGTTCAGTAACCCCTCACACCAACTTCGACGCAAACGTCTACATCCTTTCAAAGGATGAAGGTGGCCGTCACAACCCGTTCTACGCTAACTACCGTCCACAGTTCTACTTCCGTACCACTGACGTGACTGGTGTTATCACCCTTCCTGCAGGCACCGAAATGGTTATGCCTGGCGACACCACTGAGATGACCGTTGAGCTCATCCAGCCAATCGCTATGGAAGAGGGTCTACGCTTCGCTATCCGTGAGGGTGGCCGTACCGTAGGCGCAGGTACCGTTGTAAAGATCAACAAGTAGTCTCTACTTAGATCTCGAGAAACCCTCGACCCAGCTTCGGCTGGTGTCGGGGGTTTTTCAATTGATCGGATGCGCTTCGCGCTAAAACGGCTGCTCAATAATCTAGCTATCGAGCGTGTCTCAACTTGCCGTGCGCTAAAACTGTTAGCGTTTAGCCAAGATTTGATTGAACTGTTAGGGGATTCTCATGGCCGTATTTTGTTCAAACTGTGGCACAGCTGCAGCAGCAGGCGCTGGCATTTGCTCAACATGCAACATGCCGATCGGTGTTGGAGCAGCAAGCGCAGGTGCCGCGCCAGTTGCTAGCGCCGCTCCAACCTATGCTCCTCAGGCTGCCGCGCAGAAGGGTGGCAACACGCTTTCGACTCTTGCCATCGTATTCGGCGCTATTTCAGCTCTCTTCTTGCCGGTGCTATTTGGCCCAGTGGCCATCATTCTTGCGGCGATTGGCAAGTCTAAGAAAGAAAGCCGTTCGACCGTCGCACTCATTGTGGCAATCGGTGGTTTGGTTGTGGGTATGGTGTTTGGCTTCATCGTCGGCTACATGAACGCAACAAACTAGAGCAAATCCTTCAAAGCACTCTCGAAAGGGAGTTCGCGAGGACGCCACTCGCATATTCGGCAATAAGTCGCACTTTTGCCTGACTTTAACTTGCACTGACACGCCATGATGTGGCAGGATAGACAGGTTCGCAAATTTGCGTGGTATAAATCGCGCACACCGCAGGCACCTTGCACGCTCTCTTTGATTTAAAAGAGGATGCGCGCCGGCCGCGGAAAGAACAGAAAATTATCCGATCAAATTTTGTTTGGTGTTCGACTGAGGTTATTCAGGCGACACGCCCGACAGCGTGGGTCGGAGGAGCAGTACCCCACCGGGTTCATGCCGCAAGGCATTCCGATGGGTTTTGACAGAAGAACAGTGGTGCAACACAAGTAGTGCTACTAAAGCGTCCTGTGCCGAGAGGTGCAGGTGTGAATGAGAGCGAGTCAATATGGCGGCTAACAAAATCCGCATTCGACTAAAGTCGTATGACCACGAGGTCATCGATTCGTCGGCGCGCAAGATTGTCGACACGGTTACCCGTGCCGGCGCCACCGTTGTAGGTCCAGTTCCACTGCCTACCGAGAAGAACGTAGTCTGTGTGATTCGTTCACCTCACAAATACAAAGACAGCCGCGAGCACTTCGAGATGCGCACCCACAAGCGCGTAATCGACATCATCGACCCAACTCCTAAAGCAGTTGACTCGTTGATGCGTCTTGACTTGCCTGCTGACGTCAACATCGAGATCAAGCTTTAAGGAATCCCATGACTACCGAAAACAAGACTGTTAAGGGTCTGCTCGGCAAGAAGCTGGGTATGACTCAGGTTTGGGACGAAAACAACAAGTTGGTTCCAGTTACCGTTATCGAGGCTGGCTCAAACGTTGTTACCCAAATCAAGAACGTTGAGACCGACGGTTACAACGCCATTCAGGTTGCCTACGGCGCAATCGACCCTCGCAAGGTAAACCAGCCTGCATCAGGCCACTTTGCTAAGGCTGGCGTAAACCCACGTCGTCACATCGCAGAAATCCGCACCGCTGACGCTGCTTCATACGAAGTTGGCCAAGAGCTCGGTGTTGAGGTTCTAGAAGTTGGCATCAAGGTTGACGTTGTTGGCACCAGCAAAGGTAAAGGCTTTGCAGGTCACATGAAGCGTCACGGCTTCTCGGGTGTTTCAGCATCGCACGGTGCTCACCGCAACCACCGCAAGCCAGGTTCGATCGGTGCATCATCGACTCCATCACGCGTGTTCAAGGGAACCCGCATGGCTGGTCGCATGGGCACTGACCGCGTCACCACTCTTAACCTGACCCTGCACGCAGTTGACGCCGAGCGCGGTCTATTGCTAGTCAAGGGTGCTGTTCCTGGTCCTAAGGGCCAGCTCGTATTCGTTCGCAACGCAGTGAAGGGAGCGTAACCTCATGTCAGAAAACAGCAAGGTTGACGTTCTAGACGTTAAGGGCAAGAAGGCCGGCTCAATCGAGCTTCCTGCAGACCTTTTCGATGTTCAGGCAAACGTTCCTCTAATTCACCAGGTTGTTGTTGCTCAGTTGGCAGCTGCTCGTCAGGGCACCCAGTCAACCAAGCGCCACGGTGAAGTTTCGGGCACAGGCAAGAAGCCTTTCAAGCAAAAGGGAACCGGTCGCGCCCGTCAGGGTTCGCTACGTGCACCTCAGATGCGCGGCGGTTGGGTTGCACATGGTCCAAAGCCACGCGACTACGACCAGCGCACTCCTAAGAAGATGATTGCAGCTGCAATCAAGGGTGCTCTCTCAGACCGTGCCCGCAACGGCCGTCTTCACGTAGTTGCTCAGTTTGCTCAGGGCGAAGCTCCTTCAACCAAGGCAGCAGCAGCTTTCTTGGCTACCGTAACCCAGCGCAAGAACGTTCTAGTTGTTCTAGACCGTTCAGACGACTTGAGCTACAAGAGCCTTCGCAACCTGCAGACCGTTCACGTTCTGCCAGTTGACCAGATCAACGCCTATGACGTAATCGTTAGCGACGACGTTGTATTCACCCAGGCCGCACTTGAGGCCTACATCGCAGGTCCTGCTAAGGGCGCATCGGTCAAGGCCGCTGCAAGCTCAGCTGAGATCAAGGAGGCCTAATCATGACCGCTCTAAACAAGAACCTTCGTGACGTCATCATCAAGCCTGTTGTCTCTGAGAAGAGCTACAACTTGATCGACCAGGGTAAGTACACCTTCGAAGTTGACCCACGTTCAAACAAGACCGAAATCAAGCAGGCCATTGAAAACATTTTCAAGGTTGAGGTTGCTTCGGTTAACACTTTGAACCGCGTTGGCAAAGTGCGCCGCACCAAGTTTGGTCTTGGCAAGCGCAAAGACACCAAGCGCGCCATCGTCACCTTGAAGTCGGGCACCATCGACATCTTCACCAACGTCGGTTAACCCCAAGGCCAAAGAGGAATTTAGAAAATGGGAATTCGCAAATACAAGCCAACAACCCCTGGTTTGCGTGGTTCATCGGTAGCTGACTTTGCCGAGATCACTCGCTCAACTCCAGAGAAGTCGTTGTTGCGTCCGCTTCACAAGACCGGTGGCCGCAACGCCTCAGGTCGCATCACCACTCGTCACATCGGTGGTGGCCACAAGCGCCAGTACCGCGTAATCGACTTCCGTCGTAACGACAAAGATGGCGTTCCAGCAACCGTTGCTCACATCGAGTACGACCCGAACCGCACCGCTCGCATTGCTTTGCTGCACTATGCAGATGGCGAAAAGCGCTACATCATTGCGCCTAACAAGCTAAAGCAGGGCGACCGCATCGAGCAGGGTCCAACCGCTGACATCAAGCCAGGCAACAACCTGCCACTAAAGAACATCCCAGTGGGTACCGTGATTCACGCCATTGAGTTGAAGCCTGGTGGCGGTGCAAAGCTAGGCCGTTCAGCCGGTGCAAGCATTCGTCTTGTTGCTAAAGATGGACCATATGCGCAGCTTCGTCTGCCATCAGGTGAAATCCGCAACGTGGATGCACGCTGCCGCGCTTCGATCGGTGAAGTTGGCAACGCAGAGCAGTCAAACATCAACTGGGGTAAAGCCGGTCGCATGCGTTGGAAGGGCGTTCGCCCAACCGTTCGTGGTGTAGCTATGAACCCTGTTGACCACCCACACGGTGGTGGTGAAGGAAAGACCTCTGGAGGTCGTCACCCAGTAACCCCATGGGGTCAGGCAGAGGGCCGCACCCGCAAGCCAAACCTTCCGAGCGACAAGTTGATCGTTCGTCGTCGTACCGTTGGCAAGAAGCGCTAGTAGGAGTCTGAACATATGCCACGCAGTCTAAAGAAGGGCCCTTTCGTTGACGACCACCTTTTCAAGAAGGTAGTCAAGCAGAACGAGGCCAACACCAAGAACGTAATCAAGACCTGGTCACGCCGCTCGATGATTGTTCCAGCAATGCTGGGCCACACCATCGCAGTGCACGACGGTCGCAAGCACGTTCCAGTTTTCGTAAGCGAGACCATGGTTGGTCACAAGCTTGGCGAATTCGCACCTACCCGCACCTTCCGTGGTCACGTGAAGGACGACAAGAAGGGTCGCCGCAAGTAAGCGGCGCCTGAGAAGACGAGAGGAAAGACAATGGAAGCAGTCGCACGCGTGCGCCACATCCGCGTCACCCCAATGAAAGCTCGCCGCGTCGTTAACCTGATCCGCGGCAAGCAGGCAACTGAGGCTCTAGCTATCTTGAAGTTTGCTCCACAGGCAGCAAGCGTTCCAATCTACAAGTTGGTTCACGCTGCAATGGCAAACGCAAAGGTCAAGGCTGACGCAGCTAACACTTATTTCGATGAAGACGACCTAATCGTTTCGGCAGCATTTGTTGACGAAGGCACCACGCTTAAGCGCTTCATGCCACGTGCACAGGGTCGCGCATTCCGCATCCTAAAGCGCACCAGCCACATCACCATTGTGGTTGCTACCCCAGATGAACTTGCTGAGAAGGCAAGCGCGAAGAAGACGAGGAACAACTAATGGGTCAAAAAGTAAACCCATACGGCTTTCGCCTTGGAATCACCACTGACCACGTGTCACGTTGGTTCGCAGACTCAACTAAGAAGGGTCAGCGTTACCAGGACTACGTAACCGAGGACATCAAGATCCGCGCATTGCTAACCAGCCGCCTAGACCGCGCTGGCGTTTCACGCGTTGAGATTGAGCGCACTCGCGACCGTGTTCGCGTTGACATTCACACTGCACGTCCGGGCTTGGTTATCGGCCGTCGTGGCGAAGAAGCAGAGAAGATCCGCGCTTCGCTCGAGGCTCTTACCAAGAAGCAGATTCAGCTAAACATTCTTGAGGTTAAGAACCCTGAGATGGACGCCCAGCTTGTAGCTCAGGGTGTAGCCGAGCAGCTTGCCAGCCGTGTTGCATTCCGTCGGGCAATGCGCAAGGGCATGCAGGGCGCAATGCGTCAGGGTGCCAAGGGTATTCGTATTCAGTGTGCCGGCCGTCTTGGCGGCGCTGAAATGTCACGTTCAGAGTTCTACCGCGAAGGCCGTGTTCCACTACACACCCTTCGTGCAAACATCGACTACGGCTTCTATGAGGCTAAGACCACCTTCGGTCGCATCGGTGTGAAGGTATGGATCTACAAGGGTGACATCACCAACAAGGAGCTTGCTCGTGAGCAGGCCAACGCAAAGCCAGTTCGCAACAACGACCGCGATGGCCGCGGATCAGACCGTCCACGTCGTGGCGCTGCTCCTCGCGCTGAAGCACCAGCTGTTGCAGCAGTAGGAACCGAGGCATAATCATGTTGATTCCACGTCGTGTAAAGCACCGCAAGCAGCACCACCCAAAGCGTTCAGGCGCATCAAAGGGTGGCACCACTGTGAACTTCGGTGAGTACGGTATTCAGGCACTAACCCCTGCTTACATCACCAACCGCCAGATTGAGTCGGCTCGTATCGCCATGACTCGTCACATCAAGCGCGGTGGAAAAGTTTGGATCAACATCTTTCCAGACCGTCCATTGACCAAGAAGCCTGCCGAAACCCGCATGGGTTCAGGTAAGGGTTCACCAGAGTGGTGGGTAGCCAGCGTTAAGCCTGGTCGCGTGCTTTTCGAAGTTAGCGGCGTTTCAGAGCAGCTAGCTCGCGAGGCAATGACTCGTGCAATCCACAAGCTCCCACTAAAGGCTCGCATTATCAAGCGTGAAGAAGGTGACGCATAATGGCTATCGGTTCAAAGAACCTAAACCCAGATGCTCTAGACAAGATCGAAGATTCAGTTCTCGTTGAAGAACTGAAGAAGGCGAAAGAAGAGCTATTCAACTTGCGTTTTCAGTCGGCCACCGGCCAGCTCGAGAACCACGGACGTTTGCGCGCTGTAAAGCGTGACATCGCACGTATCTACACCATCATTCGTGAGCGTGAACTTGGCATTCGTGCCGTTCCAGCTGTGGCAGCCGCTGCTCCAGCAACCAAGGCAAAGAAGGCTGCAGCTGCTGAAGCTGCAGTAACCGAGGAGGCATAACCATGGCTGAAGCAAAGAAGGCAGCTGCCGTCGAGACCGCAGCAACCGCTGACGAGACTCGTGGTTACCGCAAGACCCGTCGTGGCTATGTAGTCAGCGACAAGATGAACAAGACCATCGTGGTTGAGGTTGAAGACCGCGTAAAGCACCCGCTTTACGGCAAGGTTATTCGCCGCAGCAACAAGGTCAAGGCTCACGACGAGCTTAACCAGGCCGGCATCGGTGACCTCGTTATCATCAGCGAGACCCGTCCATTGTCAGCTACCAAGAACTGGCGTCTAGTCGAAATCGTCGAAAAGGCCAAGTAAACCCCTGGGGTCTCGCAAAATCGAGCGCCCCACTATCAAGGAGTAACAAATGCTTCAGCAGGAGTCACGACTCAAAGTTGCCGATAACACCGGCGCTAAGGAGCTACTCGTCATCCGTGTGCTTGGCGGCTCAAAGCGTCGTTATGCAGGCCTAGGTGACATCATCGTTTGCACCGTTAAAGACGCGATCCCTGGCGGCAACGTCAAGAAGAGCGACGTCGTTAAGGCAGTAATCGTTCGCACCAAGAAAGAGACTCGTCGTCCAGACGGTTCATACATCAAGTTCGACGAGAACGCAGCAGTAATCATCAAGAATGACGGCGAGCCTCGCGGCACCCGCATCTTCGGCCCAGTTGGCCGTGAGCTTCGCGACAAGAAGTTCATGAAGATTATCTCGCTAGCCCCGGAGGTTATTTAATCATGGCGACCATTAAGAAGGGTGACCTAGTTCAGGTCATCACTGGCAAGAAGCAGAGCCGCGGCGGCGACCGTGGCAAGCAGGGTCACGTTTTGAGCATCGACAAAGAGCGCAACCGCGTTGTAGTTGAGGGCATCAACCTAGTGACCAAGCACGTTAAGGTTTCAGAGACCGACCGCGGCACCAAGACTGGTGGCATCGAGACCGTTGAGGCCCCGATCCACATCTCAAACGTCGCGCTAATCGACCCATCGAGCAAAAAGCCGACCCGCATCGGTGTTCGCTTCGAGACTGTTGTTAAAGACGGCGTCAAGAAGACCGTTCGCGTTCGCGTTGCCAAGAAGTCAGGTAAGGACATCTAATGACTGACGCAGCTGTAAAAGCAACCAAGGCAGCCCCAAAGAAGGCTGCAGCTAAGACCGCCGTTGCAGGCAAGGCACTTCCTCGTCTAAAGCAGCAGTACCGCGACGAGATCGTTGCCAAGCTAATCGCCGAGTTCGGTTTCGCTAACCCACACCAGGTTCCTAACCTGACCAAGATTGTTGTAAACATGGGTGTTGGCGACGCTGCTAAAGACGGCAAGCTAATCGACGGTGCGATTCGCGACCTAACCGCGATCACCGGCCAGAAGCCACAGGTTAACTTGGCTCGCAAGTCAATCGCACAGTTCAAGCTACGTGAGGGCCAAGCAATTGGTGCACACGTTACCTTGCGCGGCGACCGCATGTGGGAGTTCCTAGACCGACTATTGTCACTAGCTCTTCCTCGCATCCGCGACTTCCGTGGCCTAAAGCCAAACCAGTTCGACGGCAACGGCAACTACACCTTCGGTCTCTCAGAGCAGTCAGTGTTCCACGAGATCGACCAAGACAAAATTGACCGTGCTCGCGGTATGGACATCACTTTTGTGACTACTGCCAAGACCAACGACGAGGGCCGTGCGCTTCTAACCGCACTCGGCTTCCCTTTCCAGACCAACTAATCATCGGATAGGTCCAGCTGCTCGTAAAGCTTCTGGAAACCACCGAGAGAGGCGCAACAAAATGACAATGACAGATCCGGTCGCTGACTTTCTGACCCGTCTGCGCAATGCCAACAGCGCGTATCACGAGTCGGCTAGCCTGCCTTACAGCAAGCTAAAGGCTAAGATCGCTGAAATCCTCAAGTCTGAGGGTTACATCGCTGGCTATGCAGTAGCAGACGCAGAAGTAGGCAAGACGCTTACTATCGACCTAAAGTACGGCCCAAACCGCGAGCGTTCAATCGCTGGCATCAAGCGTGTTTCAAAGCCAGGCCTTCGTGTTTACGCGAAGTCAACCGAGCTTCCTCGCGTTCTTGGTGGTTTGGGTATCGCTATCCTTTCGACCTCTTCAGGTCTTCTAACTGACCGTCAAGCAGCCAAGAAGGGAGTAGGCGGAGAAGTTATCGCCTACGTTTGGTAATCAGACATGTCACGTATTGGTAGATTGCCGATTCCGGTTCCAGCCGGCGTCGAAGTAAAGATTGAAGAGAACGTTGTGACCGTTAAGGGCCCTAAGGGCACCTTGACCCACACTGTTCCTGCCCCGATCCAGGCTGTTCTAGAAGACGGCAACGTTGTGGTTACCCGCCCAGACGACGAGCGCAACTCGCGTTCGCTTCACGGCCTAACCCGCACCTTGATCGCAAACCAGATTCACGGAGTTACTCAGGGCTACACCAAGGGCCTCGAGATTGTTGGTACCGGTTACCGTGTTACCGCCAAGGGCTCTGACATTGAATTCGCACTTGGATATTCACACCCGATTTTGGTTAAGGCGCCAGCAGGCATCACCTTCACCGTTGAGGGCAACACCAAGCTTTCTGTATCAGGCATCGACAAGCAGGCTGTTGGTGAGGTTGCTGCTAACCTCCGCAAGCTACGCAAGCCAGAGCCATACAAGGGCAAGGGTGTTCGTTACGCCGGCGAAGTTGTACGTCGCAAGGCCGGAAAGAGCGGTAAGTAATCATGGGTCTAACTAGCAAAACTCGCGGCAAGAGCAAGAGCGCTGCCCGCACCCGTCGTCACCTACGTCTTCGCAAGAAGATTGTTGGCACCGCAGTGCGTCCACGCCTAGTGGTTACCCGCTCAGCACGCCACGTATTCGTTCAGATTGTTGATGACAGCAAGGGCCACACCGTTGCTTCAGCATCAACCATGGAAGCCGAACTGCGTTCATTCGCAGGCGACAAGACCGCTAAGTCAACCGAGGTTGGCAAGCTTGTTGCAAAGCGCGCAGTTGCTGCTGGTGTTACTGAGGTCGTATTCGACCGCGGTGGCAACAAGTATGCAGGTCGCGTTGCTGCGATCGCCGATGGCGCACGTGAAGGTGGGCTGACACTATGAGTCAAGAAGTCAAGGAGACAACCGTG
>Ga0228701_1001124_pt1 | contig 19004 bp, 13 predicted proteins | sample McNCre117_Aug_MG_2_FD_178017 | JGI IMG/M metagenome (GOLD analysis project Ga0228701, IMG submission 178017) | Freshwater microbial communities from McNutts Creek, Athens, Georgia, United States - 11-17_Aug_MG | ecosystem: Environmental > Aquatic > Freshwater > Creek | place: USA: Georgia...
CTGCGTACCGATCATCGCTTTTGCCGCATATTCCCATTCAGCTTCCGTTGGTAGGCGGTAAGATGGTAAAACACGGCCAGATTCAATATTTAAGCGAGCATTGGCGTTAGTTCTCGGTGCGGCAGCTGTTGTGGCAGCAGCTCCTGAAGCGGCTTTTTTAGGAGCCTTCGTTTTGGCTGTTGGTGCGGCTAAATTATTGTTTACCGCTGCCGTTCTCCAAATGCAATAATCCGTTGCTTGCTTCCAAGATACACCCACCACAGGATACATACGGAATCCGGGAAAACGTAAATATTGTTCTACATACGGGTCATTAAAGGCTAAATCATTACGCCAAACGGTCGTGTCTGGTAGAGCTGATTCGTAAAAATCTTGCGTTGAATCCTTTTGGATGGCATGCAAATATTCTAAATAATGCACATTGGCAATTTCTGTTTCATCCATGTAAAAAGACTGCACAGAGACTGTTCGTTCAATATTGTCATGCAATCCCAAAACATCTTCCTCCAAAGATCCCATCGTGAAACGGCCTCCTTCAATGAATACTAAATTAGGGCCTGTTAATTGACCCGTAAATTTTTTATCCACCTGAAATCCATTTTTGGAATTGTAGGCTAAGCCAGTTGTCGTGGAAGTATTTCCAATATTTACGCTATTGGGTTTTGATCCACTTGCAAGTCCTCCTTTTAAGCCACCTGGGCAGGAAGTCAACATAAATAAGCTAGCGCAAAGGCCAAGTACGTTTAATAATTTAGCAATCATCTATATGCTCTTTCGTCAGAATTTGAAAAACAAAGGTATAAAAATCAACTTAATCCTGCTATTCTATCCCAAAATATCCACTAAAATAGTGTTTAATTCTGGAATGGTGCTCACTCGGTCAACTTGTAGAATCATTTTGCCTGATTTTTCGCGTAATTGGCAAAGACCCTTCTTTCCATTAACAAATTGGATTACCTTGATCACGATTTCTTGCGGAATCTCTTGGGAAACGAAGTAGAGCTTTAGAATATTGCTCTTCAAGGTTATTTTTTCCACGCGAAGTAATTGTGCTTTCCACCGACAGCGCACCAATTCAATCATGTCTGTCACTTCGATGGGCATCTTCCCAAAGCGGTCCTCCATTTCTTGGATGAATACCATCAAATTCGCCTCATCATCAATTTCATCCAAGCGCGTGTAAAGTCCTAAGCGCTCCGAAATACTTTGCACATAGTCCTCAGGTATCAAAACACGTAAATCCGTCTCGATTTGGCAATCTACCTTCAAGGACTCAGCAACCTCCGCTAAATCTGTTTCAAATAGCGCCTTGAATTCATTCTCCTTCAATTCCTGTACCGCCTCATCCAAAATCTTGTGATACATATCATAGCCTAAATCATTGATAAAGCCCGATTGCTCTGCACCCAATAAATTACCCGCTCCGCGAATATCCAAATCGCGCATCGCCACTTTGATCCCATCCCCTAAATCCGAGAATTCCTCGAGTGCACTCAAACGCTTTCGTGCGTCACTTGTTAGCATGGATAATGACGGTGTTACCAAATAACAATAGGCCTTCTTGTTGGACCGACCCACCCGTCCGCGCATTTGGTGTAGATCGGATAAACCAAAGTGATTCGCATTAATGATAAAGATAGTATTGGCATTGGGGATATCCAGTCCCGATTCGATGATATTGGTAGCCACCAAGACATCATAATTTCCTTCGATAAAATCCATCATGATTTTCTCGAGTTTGTCGCCCTCCATTTGTCCATGCGCCACGCCAATTTTCGCATCAGGTACCAGGCGCAATATCCGATTCGCCGTACTCTCCAATTCATTAATTCGATTATGGACTACGAATACTTGTCCCCCTCTTGCTAATTCTTCCCGAACCCCATCACGAAGCAATTCGTCGGTCATGACCACTAATTTCGTTTCTACCGGTTGGCGATTCGGTGGAGGAGTCGCAATGATCGACAAATCGCGTGCCCCCATGAGCGAGAAATGCAAGGTTCTCGGAATCGGTGTAGCGGTTAAGGTTAACACATCCACATCTACGCGCATTTCCTTTAAGCGATCTTTTACCTTCACTCCAAATTTTTGTTCCTCATCGATGATCATCAAGCCAAGTTTTTTGAAATGAACATCCTTATTGACCAATCGATGGGTACCTATTAATATGTCCGTTTGACCATTTGCCACACGTTCCAATGTCTCTTTAATCTGTTTCGCAGATTTGAATCGATTCACATATTCTACCTTACAAGGAAAAGCGGCCAAACGGTCATGAAATGTTCGGTAATGTTGCATAGCCAAAACGGTCGTCGGTACCAACACCGCAACTTGCTTGGAATCCGCTACGGCCTTAAAAGCCGCTCGAATCGCAATTTCCGTTTTCCCAAATCCCACATCCCCACAAACCAAACGGTCCATCGGATGAGGCTTTTCCATGTCGGCCTTCACCTCCATCGTCGCCTTTGCTTGATCCGGCGTATCCTCATATAAAAAAGAAGACTCTAATTCTGCCTGCAAATACGTATCGCGTGAAAAGGCAAAACCGGGGGCATTTTTACGTTTAGCGTAGAGTGAAATAAGCTCCTTGGCAATGTCTTTTACCTGCTTCTTGACGCGCGATTTCTTGTTTTCCCATTCCGGGGTGCCCAATTTCGACATGGTCGGAGGAGCACCTTCCTTCCCCGCGTATTTGGAGATTTTATGCAGGGAATGAATGGAAACCGATAGCACATCGTCATCACGGTAGATCAATCGGATAACTTCTTGTTCTCCATTGGAGGTTTCGATGAGGTTTAATCCGGCGAAGCGACCGATTCCATAATCTACGTGGGTGACGAAATCGCCAACTTGCAGACTTCGTAATTCTTTGAGCGTTAGTGCCTTGCTTTTTGAGAATTTGTTCTTCTCCTTCGAGCGATGGAAACGGTCGAATAATTGATGGTCTGGGTAAAAAGCGATTTGTGTCTGCTCATCGATAAAGCCTTCGCGCAAGGAAATTTGCAAAGGCTTGAATTGAATACTCGTATTTATCTCGTTGAAAATAACATCGAGGCGTTCCAATTGTCGGGGGGATTCCGAGCAGATAATATTTTGGAATCCTGCCGTTTGGTTATCTAATAAGGTATTGGCAAGACGTTCGAAATCCTTCTGGAAAACACCGGGGTTTTTAGAAGGGTAGGTGATTGTCTGGCTATTTTTCAGGTGGTTCCGTTTCCCAAATTCGATGCAAGTGAATTGTTGCAAGGATTTTTTGATGCTTTTGGGAGTTTCCCAGCGTTCCTCGGGTTTATTTAAAAGATTAATATCCGAACTGCTGTTGGCCTGATAAGCCGCTTCCCCCTTTTCAAAATTGGTTTCGATGACATCCGTCAACATGCTGAAATCTTTCAGCCAGATGCGCGTGTTTTCAGGCAAGAAAGTGAAAAAGGATTCCCGAGTTTCTTGGATCAGTTTCGTTTGAACATCCGGAATTAAGTGCATGGCCGATACGGATTGGATCGACAATTGCGTTTCTGGATGAAAGGTTCGAATGCTGTCGACTTCATCCCCGAAGAAATCAAGTCGGTACGGATATTCCGCTGCATAAGAGAATACGTCCAAAATACCTCCACGCACGGAATATTGTCCAGCCTCATAAACGAAGTCGGTCCGTTCAAAATCATATTCGTTCAACGTTTCCGCCACGAAATTTCGATCGATCTTGTCACCAACACGAATCGAAAGCGTATTTTTTACGAGGGATTTTCGATTGATTACTTTCTCCGTCATCGCCTCGGGATAGCTGACAATGACCAAGGCCTGTCCGTTGTAATTACTCAGCACATTCAATACCTCAGCGCGCATGAGCACATTGGCATTGTCGACTTCCTCCCATTCGTAGGGTTTTTTGTGCGACATGGGGAAGAGAATGACAGCGGATTCGCCGAGAAGGGCCTGCAGGTCATTCAAAATATATTGCGCCTCTTCTTTCTCTTCGCAGATAATCAGAAATGGATTTTTTTCTTTGAGGAGTGATGCGATTAGGACGGTGTCTAATGCGCCGCAAAGACCTTTGATGTAGGTATTCGATTCCGGTACGGCACGATGAATTTGTTCAGAAATGTGTTGAACAATTCCGTCAGATTTGTAAATGGAAAGAAACTCTTTAACAATCATAAATTTCTGAGCAGGCGAATGGCTTGCAAAGGTAGGAAAATTTGTATCTTTGTGCATCCACAAAAAGGGGTGCCTCTAAAAAAGGCTGAGATTATACCCATTGAACCTGATACGGGTAATTCCGTCGAAGGGATTTTGTCGAGTTTTTAGCGCTGAAAACTCAAAAAAATCACCAAATGAAGGGTTATTGTTAAATTCTACAGGATTTGACTCCTTTACCTGTTGTTAAACTTTTCAAAAAAATGAAAAATCTAACGACAACAATTTTTGTTTTTATCATGTTGTTCGCTGGTCAAGTTTTTGGCCAAAAGATCGAAGGAATTGTTTTCGATCAAGAGACGAATGCGCCTTTATGGGGCGCGTCGGTGCGTGTTCAGGGAAGCCAACGTGGCGTTTTGACTGATGCGAAAGGCCATTTTGCCTTAACAGGCATTTCCAATGCAGCTACGTTAAATGTTTCCTTCGTAGGCTATCAGGCCAAGGATGTTTCAGCTACTGCAGCGTCTAAAATTCTTCTAGTTCGTTCGAATTACTTACAAGACGAGGTCGTGGTGCAAGCCACGCGTGCCGATGAGAATTCAGGGATGGCCTATTCCAATGTGTCGGCCAAGGATTTAGGTAAAAGTAATTTGGGGCAAGACATGCCTATGTTATTGAACTTTACACCTTCCATTGTAACCACCTCAGATGCGGGGGCTGGTATCGGTTATACGGGTATTCGAATTCGGGGTACGGATGCGACTAGAGTCAATGTAACAATCAATGGAATTCCGGTAAATGATTCGGAATCTCAAGGGACTTATTGGGTCAATATGCCCGATTTTGCCTCGTCGGTTAATTCTGTGCAGATTCAGCGCGGTGTGGGAACATCGACCAACGGTGCTGGTGCCTTTGGAGGGTCTGTTAACATGCAAACGAATACCTTTGAAGAGAAAGCTTATGCGGATATCAATGCGTCCGGTGGTTCTTTTGGGACATTGAAAACTACGCTAAAAGTAGGTACAGGTTTGATGAATGGCAAATTTACGGTCGACGGTCGTTTATCACGCATTGTGTCAGATGGGTATATCGACCGCGCGTCATCTAATTTACAATCTGCCTATTTATCGGCGGCCTATTTTGGAAAAGGTTCATTTATTCGTTTCAATTATTTTACGGGCCGAGAAAAGACCTATCAATCTTGGTATGGAACGCCCGAATCGAGAATTACGGGTTCCGTGGCAGACATGCAGGCCTACATCGATCGAAATTATTTAACCTCAGCCGAGGCAGATAATCTGCTGAAAAGTGGTCGGACGTATAATTATTATACCTATGCCAACCAAACGGATAATTACGCGCAGGATCATTTACAGTTATTGACGAATCATCGTTTGTCGGCCAACTGGGATTTGGATCTGAACTTTCACTACACTTATGGTCGGGGATATTATGAGGAGTTCAAGCCTTCTGTGGACTTAAGTTCCTATGGAATTTTTGCGAAACCGATTGTTGACATCGTGCGGCAAAAATGGTTGGACAATGATTTTTATGGATCGACTTTTGCCTTAAAATATGAGGGGTCTCAAAAAATCAAATTGACTTTTGGCGGTGCTTGGAACCGGTATGTTGGTCGGCATTATGGCCTAATCATTGAGCCCGTGGCATTTGCGGGACACGAGTGGTACCGTAGCCGTTCGCAAAAAACGGATTTAAACTTATATACGAAGGCCAACTGGTCAATTTCGTCAAATTGGAATGCTTATTTCGACTTGCAATACCGCACGGTGGGGCATAAAATGGCAGGTATTGCCGATAAGCGCCAAGACATCAGTCAGGTTTGGTCATATCAATTCTTGAATCCGAAGGTGGGAATTACGCATCAACTATCATCTAATGCGAAGGTCTATGCATCCTATGCGGTGGGTAGTAAGGAGCCGAGCCGACAAGATTTTGTGGATAATCCGGGAACGACGCCACGTCCAGAATTCTTGAGAGATTTGGAAGTAGGTTTTCAAGGGGGCTTGTCGAAAATTTCTTATCAGTTGAATGGATATTGGATGAATTACACGGATCAATTGGTTTTAACCGGAGCGGTAAATTCAACGGGTGAGGCCATTCGGACGAATGCACCAAGGAGTTATCGTTTAGGAATTGAGGCGTCTTTGAACGCTCAATTGGCAAGCACCCTGACATGGCAGGCCAATCTAACTTTAAGTCAAAATCGAATACAGGACTTCACAGAGAAATTAGTTGAGTACGCGGATTACAGTATTGTTGAGGTAAAGCACGGCACCACGGATATTGCGTATTCTCCGTCTGTGATTGCGGGAAGTACCTTGACTTATGCGAAAGGTAAACTGGAAGCAGCTTTGCTCAGCAAATATGTAGGTAAACAATATTTGGATAATACGTCCAACGAAGCGAGGGCTTTGCCGAGCTATATGACGCAAGACGTTCGTTTGGGATATGCTTTCACGAAGAAGATTCGCGCGACGCTATTGTTGAATAACGTGTTGAATACGCTTTATTCGTCTAATGGTTACACATTCAGCTATCTGTACGAAGGCGCCTTGACTACGGAGAATTTCCATTATCCGCAGGCCGGTTTTAATTTCTTACTGGGTTTCGCCATCCGATTGTAATCAAAAAAGGCTTTGCAAACGCAAAGCCTTTTTTTTAGTTCATGAGATCCCATTTCCAGCCCCATTTCGCTAATCGGTAGCGGATGGAATACCAGATGACACCTAATCCGTAAATCGAGCTACGTTTGAAATTAATGGAAGATGCTTCTTCAAAATATTTTGTGGGGCAGGTCACCTCGCCAACTTCAAATCCTTTCCAAAAGATCTGGAGAATCATTTGATTGTCAAAGACAAAGTCGTCATCGCATTTGTTGAACTGAACAGCTTCCAGCACTTCTTTGGAAAATGCACGGTATCCGGTATGGTATTCGGATAATTTTTGATCAATTAGGATATTTTGGAATAGGGTTAAAATGCGATTTGCGATGTATTTGTAAATCGGCATGCCGCCCTTGAGGGCACCTTTTCCGAGAATTCGGGATGCAAAAACCACAGGATATAAACCATTGCCAATGATGGAAATCATGGCTTTTAATAGCATCGGCGTGTACTGGTAGTCGGGGTGAAGCATAATCACAATATCACCACCTAATTCCAATGCTTTCGTGTAGCAAGATTTTTGATTGCCGCCGTATCCTTTGTTTTTGTCGTGTCGAATGATGTGTTTGATGCCGATTTGCTGCGCGACCTCTACCGTATTATCGGGGCTGTAATCGTCAACCAAAATGACTTCATCCACCCAATCGTGTGGGATTTCGTTGTATGTTTTTTCAAGCGTCAATGCTGCTTTGTAAGCGGGCATTACGACGATTACCTTTTTGCCTTCGTACATGTGATATTGGTCAAATATTTACGACCTTTGTGCCTTAAAATGTAAAATTAGTGATTTATGAGTGAAACTCTATTTTTTCTTGTCTTTTCAGTGGCAGTCATCGCGGTGATGTTGGTGGATTTAGGGGTATTCAAAAAGGCCGGTGCTGAAGAGGTTAGTTTTCGTGAAGCAGGATTTTGGAGTGGAGCTTGGGTGCTTTTGGCCATCCTATTTTATGTTTTTTTAGGTTACAATGGTGCGATGGTTCATGGGATTCAAGATGCTGCGGCTTTGCGTGCGGTCCAACAAGCCTATGCACCGCATATTGACTTGGGATCTGGGTCTTATTTTGACCAATTAGCCGTTTTTCAAGATAATTTGTCACTAGAGTTTATCACGGGATATTTGGTTGAGTATTCTTTGTCGGCCGACAATGTCTTTGTGTTTATTCTGATTTTTAATTCTTTCGGCGTTCAAAAGCGTTATTACAAGAAGATTTTAGTGTGGGGAATTTTGGGGGCGATCGTGCTGCGATTGATTTTTATCTTTTTGGGAGCCGCATTGTTGCAGAAATTTGACTGGATTATCTATTTATTCGGTGCATTCTTAGTTTATACGGGGGTAAAAATCTTGTTTTCGAAGGAGCATGAGGAGGAAATCAATCCAGGTGATCATCCTGTAGTTAAACTGTTGTCTAAATACTTTAATGTATACAAGCGAAATGTCATTGGACGTTTCTTTGTTCGAATGAAAACGGGTAAATTGTATATCACACCTATTTTTGTGATTGTGGTTGTCATTGCCTTCACGGACATTCTTTTTGCCGTGGATTCGATTCCTGCGATCTTTTCAATTTCGAAGGATCCTTACATTGTTTTCTTTAGCAATGTTTTTGCGGTCATGGGCTTACGCTCTCTGTTCTTTTTCTTATCGAGTTTAATGGGACTTTTCCGTTTCCTTCCGATGGGTCTGGGTGTGTTGCTGAGTTTTGTCGGCCTAAAAATGATTGGACATCATTATTTGGAGCAATGGGGATTTGGAACGTTGGCTTCGTTGGGAGTTATTCTTGGAATACTCACGGTCAGCATTGGTTTAAGCTTGGCTTTCCCCGAGAAAAAATAATCAGTTTTTTATCAGTTTTAGTTTAGGTGGTTTTCATCTTAAAACTGATATTTGCTAACGCTGCCGGGGTCTTCAGACCCCGGCAGCGTTTACTCCCCCACCTGCCATTCACGAACTAATTTCCGGTATTGCAAAGGCGTTTCATTCATGTATTGCTTGAACTGTTTATTGAAGTGCGATAAATTTCCAAACCCACTCTCAAAACAGATTTCCACCATGGACTTGTTGCTTGTACGCAATAACTCACAGGCGTGTTTAATTCGAAATTCAGTTACCAGCGAAACAAACGTTTTCTTGGTAACCTTTTTGAAATATCGACAAAACGCCGTTTCTGTCATGTTCGCTAAATGTGCCACCTCATCCAAATGAACCTCTTGCGTGTAATTGGCAATGACGTATGCATAAATCCGATTGATGCGTTCTAGGTCGGTGCTCGACAACGGATAACTACCTTCATTGGAATCAATTACCTGTGCATCCGCACCGGCCAAACTGATTAGTTGCAAAATGTTCAATAAGGAAAGCAATCGGGCAAAAGGGGCTAAATCCTTCAAAGCAAGCATCTCCCTGACCACACGATCTTGCGTAGGTCCTTGAATGGAAAATCCACCCTTTGATTTATCTAATAGTTGCTTGATCGCCTTGCATTCCGGTTTTTTGAAGAAATCAGTACCTAAAAAATCCTCCGTGAAATGAATGACCAATGCCTGGGCTTTCTGGGTATCGTCATTGTCGGCCAACCAATCTTGTCGGTGATTTTGCCAACAATGCGGTAGGTTAGAGCCCAACAATACCAAATCACCTGGGTGGAAATCCGTGATGTGATTTCCCACAAAGCGCTTTCCTTCACCAGCAATGATGAGTGTCAGCTCAAATGCCGGATGATAATGATAGGGTGCATCAAATCGGCTTTGAACCACTTCTTTGATATGAAAAGAGGAGTTTTCTTGGGGCTCTAAATGTTCTAAACTTGCTTTCATTTTAGCAGATGATGCAATTGGTTTATTGCGATAGGGTAAAATTGCATCTTTTTTGGCAAATATTGATGAAAGATCTGCGAAGTATTTTCAACAATTTTGTGGAAACGAATAAAACATGCGAAACGAAATCTATACGTTAAAAGACCAACAGATTGCTGATTTTCAGCGCAATGGACATATTTGTTTGTCATCCGTTTTTCCTCAGCCTGCATTAGGTGAATATCGGGAGGCAATTGTGGATTGGGCTGAGGACTTTCGCAAAAAACAAAAGCCTATCTCGGAGAGAGATACCTACGGGAAAGCTTTTTTGCAGATGATGAATCTTTGGGAGGAGGATGCTAAAATCAAGGAATTTGTATTGGCTAAGCGATTTGGGCAATTGGCAGCCGACTTACTCGGTGTGAAGAAAGTAAGACTTTATCACGATCAAGCCCTTTTTAAGGAGGCTGGTGGTGGCCATACCCCTTGGCATCAAGATCAATTTTATTGGCCCTTAAGCACGAACAAAACAGTGACGATGTGGATGCCTTTAGTCGATATATCAGAAGAAATGGGAATGCTAACTTTCGCTTCAGGGACGCAAAATGTGAAACTTCCGCCGATGCCCATCTCGGATGAATCCGAAGCAACAATCGCCAAGTTTGTTCAGGATCAGGCTTTCCCGATTGTGGCTCAAAAAACGATGAACGCAGGAGATGCCACTTTTCACATGGGTTGGACACTTCACGCCGCCCCCGCAAATCATTCGAACACGATGCGAGAGGTTATGACGATTATATTCATGGATGCAAATGCGGAGGTGATTGAGCCCCAACATGAAAACCAAGAGGCTGACCGACAACGCTGGTTGGCCGCAAAGGAACCCGGCTCGCGAGCAGACTCTTGGTTAAACCCGATTATAAATTAGGGCAATCACATTTCTTCGGCTTCTTCTTGAATAATCCCCAGAGAAAACCTTTTTTCTTGCGATAAACTTTAGGCTTGTTATAGCTAATGACGGTCGAGGCCATGGCAGCCTCACAAACCGGTTCGGCAAAAAATAGACACAAACCTAACAGGACGATGTACTTTCGCATGTTACTTTAAACGAGTTTTGAAGTAATTTATTGCCATATTCCAAGCTTCTTCTGTAGCGGCTTTGTCAAATGCAGGATTTGATGGATTCGCGAAAGCATGCTCGGCGTCGAAAGATTTGATCTGTATTCCTTTTCCTGCTGCTTTCATATTTGCCTCAAACTCCGCGACAATCGCCGGGGAGATAAACTTTTCACGTCCAGCAAATAAACCCAACACGTCGGTTTGTAATGTTTTCAATTGCTCCACATCTTTAACCGGCATGCCGTAATACATAACACAAGCTGCTGCTTGTGAACCCGCTAAAATCGATGCTTTCAGCGATAATCCGCCTCCAAAACACCAGCCTACCGTTCCAATTTTTGCCTGCGGCCCCGCATAGGCAATCGCCCCTTTGATGATATTCTCTAAGCGTAAGGGGTTCGCACCTCCCATGTATTTGCCCGCCTCTTCACGCGTCGTGGCAACTTTTCCATCATACATATCGATAGCTAACACATTCACATTTCCCAAAGTGCTGTAAAAATGCTCTGCCTCGCGTTTGATGTGATCATTCAGTCCCCACCATTCTTGGAAAACAAACAAGGTGTATTGCGTTGGCTTGGCTGCCTTGATGTAAAACGCATTGGCTGTTTGGCCATCCGGAGTCGAAAACGTAATCATTTCACCCCCCGCCTTGCTGACATGGTGATAGGGTTTTGGCAATTTATGCGAGCGTTGAAACGCCTTGTCAGATGCCATTAATTGCATGTCGTCTTTCGTAACAAAGCAACATGACTGCCCAAAGGCGAATGTGCTGACGAATAGAAGTAGAAAAAGGGTGTATGTTTTGTTCATGATAGAAATATTTAATGAAATTTATGAATAAAATTTGCTTTTAGGCTATCTTGCAAGACCTATTGTATAAAAATATCAACTATGAAAAAGAATTTGTTCGGTTTCGGCCGAGTGTTGTTGGCCATTTTCGTTAGTCTAACAGCAATCTCCATCGGCTTCGCACAAGAAGCTAACCCATTAAAGGGACAAAAAGTTTTGGTTTTCTCCTTAACCAAAGGTTTTAGACACAGTTCCATTAAGCCTGGCCAAATCGCCCTGTTCAAAATGGCGAAAGAAAAGGGCTTTAGTGTAGATACCACAGAAAATCCAGCCGCTTTCACGGAAAAGAATCTGAAGAACTACCGTGTGGTCGTATTTATGAGCACGACAGGGAATGTATTAAACGACCAACAGCAGAATGCGTTCGAGCGCTACATTCAAGCCGGTGGTGCTTATTTCGGCGTGCATGCCGCGACGGATACAGAGTACGATTGGCCTTGGTACAATAAATTAGCCGGAGGACAATTTGCCTCTCACCCAGGCCGACCAAACGTTCAAAAAGGTACGTTTACCGCGGTAGATAAATCGCATATCTCGACGGCGCACATGCCGACTACCTTTGATCGTACGGATGAATTCTACGATTTCAAGAACTTCAATAAAGACGTTAAAGTATTAATTACCTTGGATGAAAAATCCTATAAGGATGGTAAAATGGGGGATTATCACCCGATGGCTTGGTACCATGAGTTTGATGGTGGCCGCGCGTTTTACACCAACTGGGGTCACACGCATGAGACATTCGATGAGCCATTAGTCTTACAACATATTTGGGGAGGTTTGCAGTGGGCAGCATCAGGTCCGGCGATCAACTTCAATAAGCCTTTACGCACAGGCCCACTTCCCGAAGAAAATCGTTTCACCAAAACAATCTTAGATAAGAACTTGGATGAGCCGACTGAATTGGCTTTGACCAACGGAGGAAAAATTTTCTACGGCGAAAGAAAGGGTAAGTTGAAAATGTACGACCCCAAGAAAGGGAAAGTGAAGGTGGTCGCTAACATGAACGTATTCTCGAAATTCGAATATGGTTTGATGGGGGTAAACGTGGATCCCAATTATGATAAGAATCACTGGATCTATTTGTTTTATTCTCCACAGACAGGTCAGCCTGATACGGCCCAGCATCTATCTCGTTTCGTTTACGATGACGTAAAGGATACATTGGTGATGGACAGCGAAAAAGTTTTATTACGTGTTCCTGTTAAGCGTGACGGCTGCTGCCATACAGGTGGCTCCATCGCTTGGGATAAAGTAGGAAATTTATACTTATCAACGGGGGATGACACCAATCCATTTGATTCGAATGGCTATGGACCGATTGATAACCGCGACAAACGCTCAGGATGGGATGCGCGCGCGACATCTTCCAATACGAACGATTACCGTGGTAAAATCTTGCGTATTAAGCCGACAGATGACGGAAAATATACGATTCCAGAGGGCAACTTATTTCCAAAGGGATTGTATCATACGAAACCTGAGATTTATGTGATGGGTAATCGGAATCCATACCGTATTGCAGTGGATCAACGTACTGGTTTCTTGTATTGGGGTGAGGTTGGACCAGATGCTGGAGAAGATTCGCCAAAATATGGTTCCAAAGGACACGATGAGGTAAATCAAGCCCGTGAGGCTGGTTATTTCGGATGGCCATTATTCGTAGCGGATAACCGCCCGTACAACCAACGTGATTTCAATAAAGATTCAACATGGGCTAAATTCAATCCGAAAGCCCCAGTGAATGATTCTCCACACAATACAGGTTTAGCACATTTACCAAATGCGCAAAAGGCATTTATCTATTACCCTTATGGCGATTCTCCGGAATTCCCAGTTATGGGTAAAGGTTCCCGGAATGCCATGGCTGGCGGTGTATATTACAGCGCTGACTATCCAAAGGATTCGAAAGTGAAATTGCCTAGTTATTATGATGGCAAGTTATTTGCTTATGATTGGGCGCGCGACATGATCTATACCGTTAGCATGAAGGCGAATGGTGACTACTTGGGCATGGAGCGTTTCTTGCCTAACATGACCTTCTCTCATCCGATGGATTTTGCGTTCTCGAAAGATGGGGCTATTTATGGTTTGGAATATGGGCCAAACTGGTTTGCTCAAAATGAGGAGGCTGTTCTTTACAAATTAGAATACAACGCGGGTAACCGTACTCCAAAGGTTGTCGCATCCGCAAGTAAGAAAGAAGGTGCTGCTCCTATGCAAGTGAAGTTTTCATCGGAAGGCACATTGGATTACGATAAGGACCCAATTACCTATTCTTGGAACTTTGGCAATGGGCAAACAAGTTCATCGGCTAACCCAACCTATACCTACACAAAAGCGGGTGTTTATGATGTTGTCCTAAAAGTGAAGGATAATAAAGGCAATTCGAATTCGTCTACGATCCGTGTTAAGGTAGGTAATGACGTTCCTAAAGTAGATGTTCAAATTACGGGGAATAAAACGTTCTATTGGAATGATAAAGCCGTAGACTACAAGGTGTCTGTAGAGGATAAGGAAGACGGTACTTTGGACTCCAAGAAAATTTCGGAAGAAGATGTTGTTTTGAATATCAATTACTTGCAAGGATTCGACAAGACCTTAATCGAGCAAGGACATAAGAGCAATACCACATTCTCAAACGGTAAGCGTTTAATTGACTTGTCGGATTGCAAGACATGTCATGCGGTTGAGAAAAAATCAATTGGACCCGCTTACAAAGAAATCGCTAAGAAATACCGTGCGAGTTCCCAGAACATCGATGAACTTTCGAAGAAAGTGATCAGCGGTGGTGGTGGTGTTTGGGGCGAGCAGGTAATGGCCGCACACCCTCAGATTTCGAAAGCTGATGCGCGTGAGATGGTGATTTACATTCTTGGGTTAAATGATGCGAAGAAGGCATCTCAACCGGTTAAAGGATCTTATGTGACTTCAGATAAAGGTAAGCCAGGTACATTCATCTTCTCTGCGTCGTATACCGACAAAGGAAATGGCAAGATGGCGCCAGCGACAGGCCAAAAGGTAGTTACCTTGCGCGATGCGAAAGTGGCGGCAGTTTCCTTAGACGCTAGTGCGAAGGTTATGAAAACGAAGGTAGACGGAATGGGTGAAATCGTTGCGGCTTTGGGAGATCAAGGATATGCAGCTTTCAATCAAATCGATTTGTCGGGTATCAAGAATATCAAGGTTTCTGCTGGTTTTATGGCTGGTATGACAGTCGGTGGGAAGCTGGAGTTGCACTTAGGTAGCCCAACAGGTAAACTTGCTGGAAGTATTGATATTCAAAGTTCGGGCCAATTTGCCATGCCGGTTTCTGTGAACGGGGTGAATGATTTATACTTCGTATTTGTGAATCCAAATGCAGGCGATAAGCCTTTATATGCTTTGACTGAGTTCTATTTCGAGAATTAGTCTGAAAGGATAATAAAAAAGCCCCGAGCGTCGCTTGGGGCTTTTTTTATTTGGGGGGATGTTCATCCATTCGAATCGCTTTGATGTACAAGTTTTCTACCTTCTTCCTTGCCCATTCCGTTTTTCGCAGAAAGGTCAAACTTGAATTCACACTTGGTTCATGCGCGAAGCAATTGATCCGGATGCGACTGGCAAGCCCTTCCCAACCATATTTATCGACTAAATATTCTACAATAAACTTTAACGTTTTGCCTTCTAATGGATCCATGGTTTATGCTCTTTCCGATAGTTCTAACCAGCGTAATTCTTTCTCTTCTAAGGTATTCTTGATTGTTTCAATGGCTTTTGCCCAGTCGGCCAACAACTGAAAATCCTCCGAACCGCCATTCAGTTTTTCGATGAGCGCCTCTTTTTCCGACTCCAATGTGGCCATTTCTTTCTCCAATTCCTCAAACTCTTTCTGTTCTTTGAAGCTCAACTTAGCGCCCTTTTGAGCTGGGGTAGCTGGAGTATCAATGACAGGAGCCTTCACCACAGGAGCAGGCTCTTTTTCTTTATTTTCCAGCGAGATGCGGTAATCCGTATAATTTCCATTGAAGAAATTTACTTCCCCTTCTCCCTCAACAAGGATTAACTGGTCGACCAAATTATCCATGAAATAACGGTCGTGCGATACCAATAATAAACATCCTTGGAACTCACTTAGAAAGTCCTCCAAGAGCTGTAAGGTATCTAAATCCAGGTCGTTGGTCGGCTCATCCAAAATCAAGAAATTGGGATTTTTGACCAACACCTGCATTAATTGCAATCGCTTCTTTTCGCCACCGGATAGCTTGGACACCGGGGTGTATTGTTGGGCCGTTGGGAACAAGAACTTACTCAAAAATTGACTCGGTGTTAAGGATTCGTTTTTACCATAGGGAATCACCTCCGCAATTTCCGTGATGGTATCAATTACCCGTTGTTCCGGCTTGAATTCGAAGGGTAATTGGGTGTAATAACCAATGACCAAAGTCTCCCCGGGATCGATGGTTCCTGAATCGGGTTGTTCCAACCCCGTTAGTAATTGAAGAAAGGTGGTCTTGCCGGCACCGTTTTTTCCAACGATACCAATGCGATCTTTTTTCTTAAAGGTATAGGTGAAATCATTGACGATTTTCTTCTCGCCCCAGGCCTTTTTCAGGTGGTTGATTTCAATGATTTTATTCCCTAAACGGGACATTTGAATATTTAGCTCCAACTTGCTATCATCGACTTTGCGATGGGCCACTTCTTCCGTTTCGGCAAATGCATCGATTCGGTATTGGGCTTTGGTTCCACGCGCTTTGGGTTGGCGACGCATCCATTCTAATTCTTTGCGATATAGGTTTTTGGCCTTGGCAACGGTGCTCGCTTCCGATGCTTCACGTTCCGCTTTTTTCTCTAGGAAATAGCCGTAATTCCCTTCGTAGGTATAGATCGAGCCATTGGCAAGCTCCATCATTTTGTTGCAAACTTTATCAAGGAAATATCGGTCGTGGGATACGACCAAAACGGTAACATTTGGTCCAGATAAAATACCTTCTAGCCATTCAATCGTCTCGATATCCAAGTGGTTGGTCGGCTCATCCAGAATCATAATATCTGGACTTTCGATCAATAACTTGGCCAGCGAAAGACGCTTCTTTTGACCACCAGATAAGGTAGAAACTTGTTGGTCCCCATCCGGAATCCCTAAGCGGGTAATAATTTGCTTAGCGCGCGCCTCGTAATCCCAGGCATTATTCGCTTCCATCAGCGCAAAGGAATCTTCAAGCTCTTGGGGATCACCCGAAAGCATTGCTTTTTCATAGGCCTTGATGGCTACTGCGCTTGGAAGATCATCGGAGAAAAGGTAATTCAAGACACGCTCATTCTCTTCAAAAATCGGGTTTTGAGGGAGGTATCCAACGCGAATTCCCTTGCGGATTGTAATCTTACCTTCATCGGGGGATTGCATGCCCATGATGGATTCCATCAAGGTCGTTTTGCCCGTTCCATTTTTTCCGATGAGCGCAACTTTTTCGCCTTTCTGCAAGCCGAAAAACAGGTTTTTAAACACCCAGCGTTCGCCAAGATTACGCGAAATATTTTCCGCCGATAGATAATTCATAAGGTATTAGTCGTTTGCTTCTGCAGCTTTTTCACGCATTTTTCTGCGCAATACTCGGCCCGAAACGATGATGCTGATCTCATATAACCCAAATAATGGGAAAGCGACCAACAGTTGGGAAATCACATCCGGCGATGGCGTAATAATCGCTGCCACTAACAAGATGACGATTAAGGCATGCTTGCGGTATTCGCGCATGAAGGAAGGCGTTAAAATTCCTACCTGCGACAACACGAATGCAATCATGGGTAATTGGAAGGTTAGTCCACAGGCTAGTGTTAACATGGACAACAAGGAAATGTAATCGTTGATGTCAAATTGGTTTTGAATGGATGGATCCAATTTGAAATTAGCCAAGAAATTAATCGCCATGGGTGCAACGACAAAATAGCCGAAGGAAACCCCGATGAAGAACAACATGGATACCCAGAAAACGGCGCCGCGCGCGGCTTTTAGTTCTTTGGACTTAAGACCTGGACGAATGAACCGCCAAACCTCGTAAAAGGCATAAGGGAAGGCAAACATCAACCCCACAATAATCGACTGCGTCAAGGCCATCATGAATTGACCGGAAACCTCCCGACTCTGCAAGATGAAATCTGCTTGTTGCATGCAGAGACTTGTCATCCCTGTCACATCCGCCAAACGACATAGGACTTGATTCGTCCAGAAGTCTACTTTGGTGGGACCCATGATGATGATACCGAAAATTTCATTTCGGAAAATCCAGGCCGCAATGGTAAAAATCAAGATAGAGGCAATGGACCGGATGATATGCCAGCGCAACTCCTCCAGGTGATCCAGAAAGGACATTTCGGTCCCGTCTTTCTCCTCGTCTAATTCATCGTCCCAATCTTGATCTAATGCCATTTTCGTTTATTATAGATATAATGGGAATTGCTTTACCCATTCATTTACTTCACCTTTAATTGTTTTTAAGACCGCTTCATTGTCGTGGTTCATCAAAGCCTTATCAACCATGTCCACAATTTGTGACATATCTGATTCCTTCAATCCACGCGTTGTCATTGCCGCAGTACCTACACGCATACCCGAAGTAACAAACGGTGATTTGTCGTCAAAGGGTACCATGTTTTTATTAATCGTGATATCCGCTTGAATCAGCGTGTTTTCAGCTAATTTTCCACTTAATCCCTTTGGACGCAAGTCGATCAACATCAAGTGGTTGTCTGTACCTCCGGAGATAATATCATATCCTTTCGCTAAGAATGCTTTCGCCATCGCCTGTGCGTTTGACTGCACTTGCTTCGCATACGTTTCGAATGTTGGCGTTAATGCCTCACCAAACGCTATCGCTTTCGCAGCAATCACGTGCTCTAACGGACCACCTTGCGTTCCTGGGAACACGGCGCCGTCAAGACATGCCGACATTAATTTCAAATCCCCTTTTAGTGTCTTAAATCCGAATGGATTCTCAAAATCATTTCCCATCATGATCAAACCGCCACGTGGTCCACGAAGGGTCTTGTGTGTCGTCGTCGTAACGATATGGCAATGTTGCATCGGGTTGTTTAATAAACCTTTGGCAATCAAAGCGGATGGGTGAGATATGTCGGCCAATAAAATCGCGCCCACCTGATCTGCAATCGCACGAAGACGCGCATAATCCCAGTCACGTGAATAAGCTGATGCACCGCAAATGATCAATCTTGGTTTCTCTTTTACTGCGGTCGCTTCTACTTTGTCCCAATCGATTAATCCCGTTTCTTTTTCTACGCCGTAAAAGAATGCTTGAAAATATTTTCCTGAGAAATTTACCGGAGATCCGTGTGATAAGTGACCGCCGTGCGACAAATCAAAACCTAAGATTTTATCGCCGGGGTTCAAAAATGATAAAAATACAGCTGCATTCGCTT
>Ga0228701_1001127_pt1 | contig 18991 bp, 13 predicted proteins | sample McNCre117_Aug_MG_2_FD_178017 | JGI IMG/M metagenome (GOLD analysis project Ga0228701, IMG submission 178017) | Freshwater microbial communities from McNutts Creek, Athens, Georgia, United States - 11-17_Aug_MG | ecosystem: Environmental > Aquatic > Freshwater > Creek | place: USA: Georgia...
GGTAATGCAAGAAAAGTTTTTTGGCTCCTTCGGGACCTTCTTGCTGAATGATCGCCCTGCTCGCTTTTTCTACATCAATCAACATCACTTTTTCCTGTGCGGCTACTTCCCGAACGACAGCAGGGTAGTCGGCATGCTGATCCACAAACACACCCGTTGAATCAAATTTACGACGTTGCGTAGGAGTTAATAAGATAGGCGTTGCACCTGCGGCACGTGTTTCTTTCACGTAGCGAATTAAGTTTGCTCTAAAATCAGTTTGTGCCGGGGCATATCGGGATGTATCGCTTGCTTTGGCATCATTGTGGCCAAATTGGATGAACACATAATCCCCCTTTTTTAATTGCGATTGTACTTTGGCCCAGCGACCTTCGCGACGGAAGCTTTTCGTGCTTCTGCCATTATAGGCATGGTTTTGAACTTCGACTGCTTCGTTGAAAAGTTTGGCAAATGGCATCCCCCAGCCCGTTTCAGGGAAGTCGGCCGGAATCTTATCCGCCATGGTGGAATCTCCAATCAAAAAAACCCGAAGGGGTTCAGAGGTTGTAAAACTAAAGAATAAAAAGGTGCTGAAAATCAGCGCTAATCGGGTTCTCATAAGGTCGTAATTTGACCTTAAAAGCGAAATTCATCGACTTTTTACTGCTTTATTAGCGATTAATTGCCACCGAACTTAAAATAGTTTGGATGATTTGTAAGCTCGTGATGTTATCGGCCTCCGCTTCGTAAGTCAAAATGATCCGGTGATTTAGCACATCGGGTGTCATTTCTTTGATATCTTCCGGCAAAACGTAGTCACGTCCAGCTAGGTAAGCCATTACTTTGGCTGCTAAATTCAAATGAATACTAGCGCGCGGAGAAGCACCAAATTGGATATAATCGGCTTCCTTGGTTAAACCATAATCTTCCGGATTACGCGTCGCAAAAATCAATTCAATGATGTAGCGTTCCAATGTTTCCGATATCGTAATCTCATTTATTTCCTTACGAATTGCTTGGATGTCCTTCAGACTCAAGACGGCTTTGGGCTCGTATTGAAAATCCATGTTGGACATCTTGCGCATTACCTCCAGTTCCTGATCCTTATCCAAGTAATTCAAGAAGACCTTCAACATAAATCGGTCCACTTGCGCTTCCGGAAGGGGGAATGTTCCCTCTTGCTCCACAGGATTTTGAGTAGCCAACACCAGAAAGGGTTTGTCGAGCGGATAGGTCGTTTCACCAATGGTTACTTGCTTTTCCGCCATCGCCTCCAAAAGGGCCGATTGTACCTTGGCAGGCGCACGGTTGATCTCATCTGCCAAAATAATCTGGGCAAAAATTGGTCCCTTCTTAACCTCAAATTCGTTTTTCAAGGGATTGTAGATCATGGTCCCCACCAAATCCGAGGGTAACAAATCGGGGGTAAACTGAATTCGTTGGAAATGCAAATCCAGAATTTTGGCTAATGTATTGATCGTCAATGTCTTCGCAAGGCCGGGAACTCCTTCCAACAGAACGTGTCCTCCGGTAAAGAGACCCACTAATAGGCGATTAATCAGGCGTTCTTGGCCAACGACCACCTTGCCCATTTCGTCAATCACCGCTTGAATTTTTTCTCTTGAAGTCATGATAAGATCATTCCGATTTAGCTACAAAATTAGGTAATTTATGTAGATTCCTACTATTGCAATTTCTTGTAACGAATACGCTTCGGTGCCGCATCTCCCAAACGCTTTTTGCGGGCTTCCTCGTATTCCGAATAGTTTCCTTCAAAATAAGTGACTTGAGAGTCGCCCTCAAAGGCTAAAATGTGGGTCGCAATTCGGTCTAAGAACCATCTATCGTGGGAGATGACCACCGCACATCCCGCGAAACTTTCCAAACCTTCTTCCAAAGCACGTAAGGTGTTGACGTCCAAATCGTTGGTCGGCTCATCCAGCAACAACACATTCGCGCCTTCTTTCAACATCATCGCCAAATGCACGCGGTTACGTTCTCCACCCGATAGGTTACCGATTTTCTTCTCTTGATCCGCCCCGTTGAAATTGAACTTGCTGACATAGGCACGGGCATTGGCCTGCTTGCCGCCCAACATGATCCAGTCGTTTCCATCGGCGATGGTTTCATACACCGATTTTTCGGCAACGAGTTGGTTGTGCTCCTGGTCTACATAGGCCAATTTTACCGTTTCTCCTACCTCGAATGTTCCCGAGTTAGGTTGTAATTGACCTGTGATCAATTTGAACATCGTTGTTTTACCCGCACCGTTTGGTCCGATGATTCCCACAATACCTGCCGGTGGAAGTGAGAAGCTAACGTTTTCATACAATAATTTGTCTCCGAAAGATTTCGAAACGCCTTGTACTTCGATGACTTTATTTCCTAAACGGGGACCTGCCGGAATGAATAATTCCAATTTGTCCTCTTTTTGACGATTTTCTTCCGATAGTAATTTTTCGTAGGCTCCGATACGCGCTTTTGATTTAGCCTGACGGGCTTTGGGGGCCATACGAACCCATTCCAACTCGCGTTGAAGGGTTTTTTGACGGCGAGATTCCGTCTTCTCTTCTTGCGCTAAACGGTTTTGTTTTTGCTCCAACCAAGAAGAATAGTTTCCTTTCCAAGGTATCCCTTCTCCACGGTCTAATTCTAAAATCCACCCTGCCACGTTATCCAAGAAATAACGATCGTGGGTTACGGCGATAACGGTACCCTTGTACTGACGTAAATGCTGCTCTAACCAATCCACCGATTCCGCATCCAAGTGGTTGGTCGGCTCATCGAGTAACAACACATCCGGTTCTTGCAACAACAAACGGCACAATGCCACGCGGCGTTTTTCTCCTCCGGAAAGTGTGCTTACAAGCGCATCGGAATCCGGGCAACGCAAGGCGTCCATGGCTTTCTCCAAACGTGTATCTAATTCCCAGGCATTGCAATGGTCAAGTTTTTCTTGCACCTCACCTTGTCTGGCTAATAATTTGTCGAAGTCGGCATCTGGATCCGCAAATGCCTCATTGATTTCATCGAATTCTTTTAGGAGGTTTTTGATTTCTACAACGGCCTCTTCAACGACTTCAAGTACGGTTTTGTTGGGGTCCAATTGGGGTTCTTGCTCCAATAAGCCCACGCTATAGCCTGGTGACCAAACGACATCCCCTGTGTAGGATTTGTCGAGTCCGGCTATGATGCGTAAGAGGGTCGACTTACCCGATCCATTGAGACCGAGTACCCCGATTTTGGCACCATAAAAAAAGGATAAGTATATATTTTTAATGATCGTTTTCTGTGGTGGGATGACTTTGGAAACCCGCTCCATTGAAAAGATAATTGTCTCGTTACTCATGTTATTTGTTTAAAATTTTAAAAGAACCTGCAAAGAATGTGAAATTTGTGTAAAAAATTGAATTTCAGTGTAGGAATTCTTTATTTATTCATAAAAAATTAGATAAATTGTGTCACGATTTTAGTTTGAATAAATCGAATAAGTTAAGACCTTGAGTTAGAGTGTTTGCTCGAAACTCTTTATTTATACCCACTATGAGCCACCTCGTAAAAAATGAGTACGGATTTTGCCAAGACGGCAAGGTGTACATCAATGCCTATTTATCCTTCCCACAGCGTGAAATCGGATTTGTTCGCAGTACGGAACAAGAAGCCCTCGATTATTTTGTCAATCGTTTTGAATTAGCCAAAACCAAGGTCATTCAATTGGCGTCCGAGATTAACGATGTTCAAAACAAAGGATCTTACCTGACCAAAGTAATTCAAATGAAAGCCTATTTGGCAGATTTTGATGGCTTGGGGGATTTTGAGCCGCTATTTAAGCAATTGGATGCCTTGGAAGTATTCTTGCGGAATTTGATTCAAAACAATCAAATCAAGAATCTAGAAATCAAGCGTGCTTTAATTGAGGATGCGAAAGCAATTGCGGAAAAGGAAGATGTTTTGCAGGCCACCGAGGAGTTAATGGAACTCAAATCTAAATGGGTAAAAACCGGTCCGGTCGATAAGCAATATCAAGATAGCTTAAGTGAAGCGTTTCAAGAGATCATGGATCAATTCTTCTTGAAACGCCGTTCGTATTTTGAAGAGAAGAATCGCCAAATCGATGAAAAAATCGCCTTGTTGCAAGGTTATATCGATTCGGTTCATCAATTGCGTAAAGCGGAAGATTTGGATGATTCGATCATCAAGGTGAAGGAATTGCAAAAAGAATGGAAAAACGTACAAGGTTTGCCACCGAAGAAACAATCCATGTTGTGGAAGAATTTCAAGAAGGCGAACGATATGTTCTTCGAGAAATATAACCGTGTCAAAGGTATTGAGTACAAGCCACGTGTTGACCCTCGAATTCAAGAGTTAACATCCATGACAGGGGAGTTGGAGTTGAAATTACATGACCAGCCCAATATGACTGCCACGGCTGATTTAGCTAAGGCATATTTAGTCAAGTGGAAGGAGATTACGGCGCAAGTCAAGACGATTGACCGTCAAATGGCCGAGCGATTCCGAAATGCTTGCGATAAGATTTTCGAAATGAATTACTTGTTGCGTGTTATTTCGTATCGCCATCCTGCATTAAACGATAAGCCGCGGATCGAGCAATTGAAAATCATGATTAATCAGATGGATTACATGACGAAAAAAGAACGTGGTGAATTGGAGGATTTTATTGCCCAGTCGGAGCGCGACGGTCAAATGGAAGAGAAACTCATCATCAGCAAAATCAATACGCAAAAGCGCAAGATTAGCATGAAGGAGTTACTTCTAAATGGCTTTAAAGTGGAGCTAGACGCCTTACTAAACGCTTAATAATCCCATTTCTTGCCCTAAAGCCGGAAGATCCAGTCCATCAAATGTACCTGATGACATCATCAATAGGTTGGCATTTGACCACGATTTTTCCAGTATCGCTTGCTTTAAGCTTTCCGCATCTCGGATAACCCGAAGGTTTGGATGCTTAAAATAAGTTTGTACGACGGACTCCTCGATGCGGTCCATGCGCTTGATTTCCCGAGCATGTTCACTTAAATACACGATTGCCTCGTCGGCCAGATTTAAGGTCCCCGCATACTCAGGTAAAAAAGCAGGGTTCAGACTACTGAATGTATGTAGCTCCAAACACGCGATTAATTTACGATTGGGGTATTGATTTTTGAGCGCTTGGGTTGTGGCGTTGACTTTTGATGGGGCATGTGCAAAATCCTTGTACAGTAAGGAAGAATCCGAGGATGCGACCAATTCCAAGCGTTTGGCGGCACCTTTAAAACTACGAATGGCCTCGTAAAAGTCACTTGAAGATATGCCAATTTGCTCACAGATTAAGCGTGCTCCATTTAGGTTTTTCAACGTATGCTCTCCAAAAACCTGAATCGGATATGATTTGCCATCTTCTCCTTTCAGGATCGTATTTCCTTGTTCAATGCTGGCCGGATGTGCTTCATAACCTGTCTTTTCGCAATGTTCTGGGCAATTTTCCGTTAATTGATTGAGGACAGAATCTGTTTGATCAAAAAACAAACTCCCCGCTTTGGGTAAGCCTTCGATGAGCGTCTTGAATGAATCGGTATAGGATTCAAATGTAGGATAGACGTTGATATGATCCCACGCAATGCCTGAGATGAGGCAAATATGCGGTTGATAGAGTAGAAATTTTGCTCGGCGGTCGATGGGAGATGCCAAATATTCATCCCCTTCGATGATGATAATGGGGGCATCGGAAAGAGAGGCCATTAATTCGAATCCTTCGATGCGTGCGCCCACTAAATAGTCAAATTTCCGACCTAAGGTTTTTAATACATGGAGCACCATCGAAGTAATACTCGTCTTCCCATGACTACCTGCGATCACGATACGCTGTTTGTTGAGACTTTGCTTGTATAAAAAGGAAGGGTAGGATTCGATGGGAATACCTAATTCCTGTGCTTTCAATAATTCGGGGTTATCGGGGCGTGCATGCATGCCCACAATCACAGCTTCTAAGTCGCTCGTTATTTTTTCCGGGAACCAGCCAAAGTTCGCGGGTAGGATGCCGTGCTGAGCCAAAAGGCTTTTGGAAGGTTCGTAAATTTCATCGTCGGAGCCACTGATTTCGTAGCCTTTTGATTTAAGTGCTAATGCTAAGTTGTGCATGGCAGCGCCACCGATTGCGATAAAATGAATTTTGGACATAATAACTTAATAGGTAATTCGTTTGCAAAGTACATACTTTTATTGCAGTTTTGCACGTTTTTCCACAAACTCAAGTGCGCTTGGGTACAATTCATCAGACTGAATGAAAAATTACGTCGATCTAATTGATCAAACCATTGAGTTCCCCACGCGTGAATTCAATATCAATGAGAATAATGAGTTGTTGTTTAACAACGTGCCTTTGATGGAAATCATCAAGCAATATGGTACGCCGTTAAAGATTTCTTACTTGCCTAAAATTTCTGAGCACATCGAAAATGCCAAATTGCTTTTCCGTAATGCGATCAAGAAATACAATTACAAGGGAAATTATACCTATTGCTATTGCACGAAATCGTCGCATTTTTCCTTCATTTTAGAGGAGGTACTGAAGCAACATGTGCACTTGGAGACTTCTAGCGCGTTCGATATCCCGATTATCCGAGATATGTATAACCAAGGAAAAATCACCAAGTCGACGTACATTCTATGCAATGGCTACAAACAGCCCTTGTATACCCAATACATTTCAGAATTAATCAATGACGGATTTAATTGCATTCCAGTATTGGATAATTTGAAAGAAATTGATTTTTATGAGAAGTCGGTCACGGCAGAAAAGGCCAATTTAGCCATTCGTATTGCGACTGATGAGGAGCCGGATTTTGCGTTTTATACCTCACGTTTAGGGGTTCGTTACTCCGATGTAATTTCCTTGTACGAGGAGAAAATTAAGCCCAATCCGAAGTTTAAGTTGAAGATGTTACACTTCTTCATCAACACGGGTATCAAGGATTCGGCCTATTACTGGTCGGAGCTTAGCCGTTTTATTTATAAGTATTGTGAATTAAAGAAGGTTTGTCCGGAATTAGATTCCATCGATTTAGGAGGAGGCTTGCCGATTCAGACTTCGTTGCAATTTAATTATGATTACCAAGCGATGGTCGATGAGATTGTCGAGTCGATTTCCTGGATTTGCAACAAGAATAATGTGCCGGTTCCGAACATCTTTACCGAATTTGGTTCGTATACGGTAGGTGAGAGTGGTGCGGTATTGTACGAAATCATCGACCAAAAATTACAGAATGATAAGGAGTTGTGGTACATGATCGACGGATCTTTCATTACGCAATTACCTGATTCATGGGGTATGAATCAAAAGTACATCATGCTTCCGGTGAACAATTGGAGTTCGCCTTATCAAAAGGTCAATCTCGGTGGATTAACATGTGATTCCATGGATTTTTACAATACGGAGGCGCATAGTTCAGATTTGTACTTGCCGATTTTTGAAGAGGATCAAGAGCGTCAGTATGTAGGTTTTTTCCATACAGGGGCGTATCAGGAATCATTAGGAGGCTATGGTGGAATTCAACATTGTTTGATTCCTGCGCCTAAGCATGTGATTGTGGACCGATTGGAAGATGGAACGATTACGACCCGACTCTTCCAAGAAGAACAAGGAAGTGCTCCGATGTTGAATATTTTAGGTTACAATAACAATTCAAATACGAAAACGAAAGACGTTAGCGTTAATGAGCTAAGTCAGGAAAAACCAAGTAAATTGGCGTCAGTTTAAACTCAAGAATATGAAAAAGATTATCGCATTGAGCGTTTTGGCAAGTCTAATAGTAAGTGCATGTTCGCAACAAACGAATTGTCCGGCTTATGGGACAACTCGCGTGGATGTACCTAAAGTGAAAAGAGGCTAGTCTTCCGCCCAGTCAAAACTTTTCGTTACTGCTTTTTTCCATTGTTTCCGGAGGCCTTGTCTTCTCTCGGTTGGCATGCTTGGCTTCCAAGTATGTGCAATCGCCCAGTTTTTACGTAAATCGTCTAGGTTTTCCCAATAGCCCACGGCTAATCCGGCGGCATAGGCTGCTCCCAAAGCTGTCGTCTCGATGATCTTTGGACAAATCACTTCCTCGCCTAAAATATCCGATTGAAATTGCATGAGCAGCTGGTTCACCACCATGCCACCATCCACGCGCAATGAACTGATTGCGATGCCCGCATCTTTTTCCATGGCCTCCAAAACTTCCCAAGTCTGAAAGGCAGTGGCCTCCAACGCAGCACGAGCGATATGCGATTTATTGATGTAGCGCGTTAAGCCTACGAGTACACCACGCGCATCTGATTTCCAATACGGGGCATATAAACCCGAAAATGCCGGGACAAAATAACAGCCCCCATTGTCATCCACGAGTTTTGCTAATTTCTCAATATCCGGGCTGTTCTTTATTATTCCCAGATTATCGCGTAACCATTGTACCAACGCACCGGTAATCGCAACCGACCCTTCCAAGGCGTAGTGAACGGGTTCATCCCCGAGTTGGTAAGCGACCGTTGTCAATAGCCCATGCTGGGACGGAACCGGTTTTAAGCCGGTATTCATTAACAAGAAGCATCCCGTTCCATAGGTATTTTTTCCTTGGCCGGGGTTGAAACAGGTTTGGCCAACCAAAGCCGCTTGTTGGTCCCCAAGTATTCCCGCCAATGGCACACCACCCAAAACGCCTTTCGCTTGTCCATAGACCATCGAGCTGGATTTGATTTCGGGAAGCATTTGCTTCGGGATTTTTAAGACTTGTAGGATTTCATCGTCCCATTGGCAAGTAGCGAGATCCATGAGTTGGGTCCGACTCGCATTCGTTACATCGGTGATGTGAATACCTCCATCAACGCCACCGGTCAGATTCCAGGCGATAAAGGTATCCATGTTGCCAAATAGGGCGTCGCCCTTTTCGGCATCTTCGCGGAGGCCTTCGATATTATTTAAAAGCCAGCGTAATTTTAATCCACTGAAATAGGTGGCTAAGGGTAAACCCGTCTTCGCGCGAAAACGATCCATGCCGCCGTCTTTGGCGAGTTCGGCTAATTCATTGCCGACACGCGTATCTTGCCAAACCAAGGCATTGTAATAGGCCTTACCGGTTCGCTTATTCCAAGCGACTGTAGTTTCACGTTGATTGGTTATTCCTACCGCGGCAATATCTTTGGCGGAAAGGTTTGCTTTTCCGAGTGCTAGGCCGATGACCTCTTGCGTATTTTTCCAGATTTCAGCAGGATCGTGTTCGACCCAACCAGCTTGTGGATAGATTTGTTTGTGTTCTTTTTGGCCGACGGAAATAATCTCACCGCCTTTGTTGAAAATAATGAAACGAGAACTTGTAGTTCCTTGGTCGATCGATCCGATGTACATCTAGCTATTGATTTAGAGTCAACAAATAAGCTCCCAATACGGCTCCTGCCGCTGGTCCTAATACGGGAATCCAAGCATAGCCCCAATCGGAACCACCTTTATTTTTGATTGGTAAGATGGCATGCATGATGCGTGGACCTAAATCACGCGCAGGGTTGATGGCATAACCAGTTGTTCCACCTAATGCCAGGCCAACGACCCATACTAAAATTCCGACAGTAAAGGGTCCAAGACCTGTTTCTACAGTACTAAATGAGCCCAGGGCAACGATGGCCACGGCTGATGCGAATGCCTCTGAAATAAAATTGAAGAGCGTGCTGTTGATCGCAGGATCCGTACAAAAAGTAGCTTTGATAGCACCTGCGTCCTCCGTAATATCATAGTGCGGTTTGTAATGTATCCAAACCAATAATTGTCCAAGCATGGCACCTACTAGTTGGGCCCCTATGAACGTAGGGAACAAACTCCAATCCCCTGATTTTACGCAACCTGCAATGGTTACAATTGGATTTAAGTGAGCGCCTGAGCTTCCAAAATAGGTAGAAACATAAATGGCGACGGTTACGGCAAATGCCCATGCGGCTGCAATGGCAAGTAATCCGGTTCCGTTTCCTTTGGTATTTTTTAAGAGTACGTTGGCCACTACGCCATTTCCAAGGTATAATAGGGTTGCTGTTCCGGCTAACTCGCCGATAAAAATTGAACTCATAGGTTTAGATATTCTTGTTGGTTTGTCAAAACTATAAAATCTTCGCAATAAAAAAATTATCTTTGAGTTCAATTTTGAATCAAGATAGTCCTATGCGGGAAGATTACTTAACAGGGGATGCGGAGGCGCTAAATCCACAAGAACGTGAGATTGATAAGGCCTTACGTCCATTGAGCTTTTTTGATTTTACGGGTCAAGGAAAAATCGTGGATAACCTTAAAGTTTTTGTAGGTGCTGCCAAAGCCCGCGAAGAGGCCTTGGATCACGTATTACTGCATGGCCCTCCGGGACTTGGGAAGACAACACTTTCGCACATTATTGCGAACGAATTAGGGTCTACTTTAAAAATTACTTCGGGCCCTGTGTTGGATAAACCCTCGGATTTAGCAGGTTTATTGACTAATCTGCAGCCCTTTGATGTTTTGTTCATTGATGAGATTCATCGTTTAAATCCCATCGTGGAAGAATATTTGTATTCTGCCATGGAGGATTATAAGATTGATATTATGTTGGATTCCGGACCCAATGCCCGGAGTATTCAAATCAGTTTAAATCCCTTTACGTTAATCGGCGCCACTACTCGCGCGGGATTATTGACCTCTCCCTTACGAGCTCGTTTTGGAATTAATGCCCGTTTGGAATACTACGATGCCAAATTGCTAACGAACATCGTGAAGCGTTCAGCCCAAATTCTCAAAATGCCGATTGAAGAATCGGGGGCTTTTGAGATTGCGCGACGTAGTAGAGGAACCCCTCGTATCGCGAATAATTTGTTGAGACGAACACGTGATTTCGCCCAAGTAAAAGGCAATGGTGAAATTGATGTGCGCATCGCTCAAATTGCTTTGGACGCTTTGGATGTGGATCAAAATGGTTTGGATGAAATGGATAATCGAATTTTGATGACCATTATTGAGAAATTTAAGGGTGGACCTGTTGGGCTAACGACCATCGCTACCGCTTGTGGCGAGGAGGCGGAAACCATTGAGGAAGTGTATGAGCCCTTCTTGATTCAGGAAGGGTTCTTGAAGCGTACCTCTCGGGGACGCGAGGCGACCGAGAAGGCCTATCGCCATGTGGGAATCGAGCCCAAAGCTCAAACCGGAACTTTGTTTTAATGCGTTATTTTATCTGTTTTTTGTTGTTGGCCACAACCTGTTTGGGTCAAAAAGTTCAGTCTTTCGACGTCATCGTTTATGGGGCCAATCCGGCTGGTGTTATCGCAGCATATTCTGCCAAAGTTGCGGGTAAAAAAGTATTATTAATCGATGCCGCTGCTCAAGTACCTTATGCCCAACAAGGTTTTGGGGGACGCCTAGAGGTTAATCGAGCGAGTATAAAGGGGCTTTCCCGCGATTTTTTCCGGAAGGTGGGTTTGAAACTCGGAAAATTTGAGGCGTATGAATTTGATTCGAATGTGGGGATTGAGGTGTTGCAGTCTTATCTGGAGGGAGCCAAGGTGATTGTTTGGCCGGAACATGCGGTGATCTCCAGTCTTGTAGAGGATAATGAGGTAAAACAACTAAGCTTGCAAACGAGCGAAGGCGTGAAGTTGGTCCGCGCGAAATCCTATATCGATTGTTCTTATACGGGAGACATGTTGCTCAAAACGGGATACCAAGCCCGAAAAGAGTTGGAGGAAGATGGTATGGGGGGCTCGTCGACCCGTTTGGTTTATGGAGAACCTACTTTGAAAAACATCCAGGCTCCGGTTTTAATTGCAGGTAAAAATTCCGATTTATGGGGTTTACAGATGGGCCAAATAGCGGCGATTGTCGCTTTGGAATCGATGTCTAAGGATGTTGCAGTTTCGAAGGTTAGCCCCGAGGAAGTGGAGCGTTATTTTAAATACAATCCCTGGATGGATGGTTCGCGGCCTGACTTGATTATTGATGATGCGGATATGGCCAACATGGAAATTATTGGGCATTGGAATAAAATAAAAAATCAGTCGGGGTCCTATGGTGCCTTGCATTTGCAGACAAATCCCTTAGATGATTTAGGTTCTCGAATTCGGTTTTCATCAAAAACGCCTTTGAAGGGAGATTATGTGTTGTATTATTATATTCCTGCAGTTCGAGGAGGGACTACCTTGATTAATATGGAGGTATATGTGGCAAAAACGCGATATCCTGTATCTTTGAAATTAAGCCCAAATGTAGCCGAAACGTGGGTTCCTGTGGGAACTTATCATTTTGATGAAAACATGACGGGGGATGTATTGGTTTCCCAACGAGGAGCCAATGGATTATTGGTGGCAGATGCCATTTTATGGTTACCTAAAACGAAATAAGTATGAAAAAGTATTTGATTTTACTCATGGGGATGTTCATTAATTCGGCCGCATGGTCACAATTACCTTATCCAAAGACGCGTCAAGTAGCTCTTGAGGATGTGTATCATGGGGTAACCGTTGCTGACCCCTATCGTTGGTTGGAAGACGACAATAGCGAAGAAACAAAAGAATGGGTAAAGGCCCAAAACAAGGTTAGTTTCGGTTATTTAGAAACCTTGCCTTTGCGCGAGACTTTCAAAAAACGAATTGAGCAATTGAGTAATTATGAAAAAATATCAGCGCCTTTTAAGCGTGGCGATTGGTATTATTTTTATAAAAATTCGGGCCTACAAAATCAATCGGTTCTTTATCGTCAAAAGGGTTTGTCGGGTACGGCAGAGGAGGTTTTAGATCCGAATAAATTGTCGGCGGATGCGACCACGCGTTTGACGGTATTTAGCCTAAGTAAGAATGGTCGATATGCATGTATTGGTTTGAGTAAAGGCGGTAGTGATTGGCAGGTATATGGCGTGAGGGATATGGAGACTGGAATGGATTTGCCGGATCAGTTGAATTGGGTGAAGGTCAGTGGCGTGGCATGGAAAGGGGATGGTTTTTATTATTCACGTTATCCTGCGCCTGCGGAAGGAAAGGAGTTAAGTACGAAAAATGAGAATCACCAAGTTTGGTATCATCAAGTGGGAACGGCGCAGAGTCAAGATCGTTTGGTCTATGAGGACAAAAAGAATCCTCAGCGTTTTCATACGATGAGCACGTCGGATGATGAAACCTTAGCCTATTTGACGATTAGTGACCGTGGAAAAGGATTGGATGGGAATGCCCTTTGGTTTATTCGTACGGATGTTGCTGGGGATGTATTTAGACCGATTGTTCGTGAGCCTGGGGCATTTCATTATTCGGTCGTGGACAATGAGGGAGATCGCTTAATTCTTGAAACGAATGATGCTGCGCCGAATGGGAAATTGGTGGAATTGAATTTGGCTAAACCTGAGAAGGCGAATTGGAAGCCGCTCATCCCTGAGCGCGCAGAGCCTTTGCAATCCGTTGCGAGTGCAGGAAATCGCTTGTATTTGACCTATTTAAAAGATGTAACGTCTCGAACCTTGATTTATAATTACAAGGGTATCGGAATCGGCTCTGTCAAGCTACCGGGCCTCGGAAATGTGAGTGGATTCGATGGGGAGAAGGAAGATACTTCGGTGTTTTTTACGTATTCATCCTTCAATTTTCCGCCAACGGTTTATCAATATACCATCGCATCGAATTCGAGCAAGGTCTTCCAAAAGCCACGTTTGGCATTTAAGCCCGAGGATTTTCAAGTGATTCAAAAGTTCTACCAAAGCAAAGATGGCACGCGAGTTCCCATGTTTATCGTTAGTAAAAAGGGCTTGGTGTTGAATGGGAAGAATCCGACGATTTTACATGGATATGGCGGATTTAATATTAGCTCTACCCCAACATTCACCGCGAGCCTAATGGCTTGGTTGGAAAAGGGAGGAGTCTATGTCTTGGCGAATTTACGTGGAGGCGGAGAATATGGGGAGAAATGGCATCAGGCCGGCATGAAGTTGAATAAGCAAAATGTGTTTGATGATTTCATTTATGCAGCGAAATATTTAATTAAAAATAAATACACCTCTTCCCCCTATTTAGCGGCTTCAGGACGTTCGAATGGCGGCTTATTGGTAGGTGCTGTGATTAATCAAGAGCCAGCATTATTCGGAGTAGCTTTGCCGGGCGTGGGTGTGATGGATATGTTGCGTTTCCAGAAGTTCACGATTGGTTGGAACTGGATTGCCGATTATGGATCGAGTGATAACCCGGAGGAATTTAAGGTATTGCGTAGTTATTCTCCATTGCATAATATCGAAGCGAAGGCATATCCTGCCACATTGATTACGACGGCCGATCATGACGATCGGGTGGTGCCAGCGCATTCATTTAAGTACGCGGCGACTCTACAAGCGAAGAATACCAGTAAGAAACCCATCATTATTCGGATTGATACCAATAGTGGACATGGTTCGAGTAATACGGCGAAGTTGATCGAATTAACGGCAGATATGTATGCGTTCGCTTGGGCCAATATGGGTAAATAAAAAACCCCGAGCGGAGCTCAGGGTATTGACTTAGGCGGCATAAATTAACCCCAGGCAGAAGCCTGGGGAAATAAACTAATCAACCTTAACGCGTCGAACCGCACCATCATTGCCCTGCGTTACGCGAACAAAATAGACGCCAGCTCCAGCCTTCTTCACATCAACTTGACCTAAGAAATCTCCTTGGAAATCTTTGATCTGTTGATTGGCTAATTCTTTTCCATTCACATCCAAAACAGAAATCGTCACATTCCCTTTTTCCGGGGCATGAAACTTGATATTCATGGTGCCATTAAAGGGTTTATTGGGTGTGATCTTTAACCCTTGAACGGTTTTAGACCCTTCTCCGAGGATGTTTTCATGGATTTTACGAAATTCCTTCATCCCTTTTCCAGGACCATCCAATTGAATATTAAATTCCTCGGGGCCTTGTAAGTTTTCGGTAATTGTCTCTCCGTCTTTTCCTCGGATGATCATCACACGTCTATTTTCCCGCGGACCCATTCCACCCTCTTCGCGATGAATGATAATGTTTTCTCCATCTTTTTCGATAGTCGATCCCTTGGATTGTTTTTTATTTACGTCCATTCGGATGATCTTTTTCTTATCACCGGATACTTTGATGTCTAAGTCCAACGAGTCTGAGAATTTCTTGAATTCACTATCAGCCTTGCTGAAATCAGAGAAGTGACGTTCGATTACTTTCTGCTTTCCATTTTCTTCCACCACGATTTTGATGGTGGCGTCTTGTTTTTCTTGAGCTTTTAAGGTTAAGCTCGACATCGCCATAGCGACGCTTAGAAGGATGTATTTCATAGAGTTATTTTTTAATGCGGGACAAACTTACGAAATGCCTGTAACTAATGATTGTTAAGAAGTGTTAAGACTCCTTTCTTCATTGCCTTAAATTGATAATTTTGTTATTCCATTTTAATTCTATGTCGCAAAAGAAAATTCGTTTGGTCGTAAGTTTGATGTCACTGGCTTTGCTAGGGCTCATCGCCTTTCAGGCCTATTGGTTAGGCTTTATGCTCGAAACCAAGAAAGAACAATTCGCTGTCGATGTACAAGATGGTTTAGCGCAGGTTGTGCGTAAATTAGAGAAACAAGAACTAGTCATGTTGGCTCAAAGGCAAAAATCCTATGAAAGCCAACAGCAGAAAATTAAGGAGCTTTCGGATAAATTAAGTTCCAAGAAGCCCAAGGTAAAGCGTATTCCTAAGCCCAATGAGATAGCTTCACCGGAATCTCACATAGCGCCGGAAGTCATAGCGAAGAACCGAATTGGACGAACCTTTTCGAATGAGATTCGCTCCGACATCATGTATGTCCGGAAATCATTTATGCTTCCCAACGGTCAAATTGCTGAAATTACGGAAGAGTATCGTGTGGACGTCGACCCAGAGCAGGAAATGCAACGACGCCTTCAAGAAGACCAGCAGCTGTCTAATTTATTAGGCGAAGTTGATGCCTCTCATTGGCCAAATGGACAAATGCGGATTAAACCGGAAGGGCGAAATTCAAAAAGACATTCGAATAAACAGCCAAAATCCCAAGTAAGTGGATCATCCCTTCAAAACGCAACGCCTGAATTAAATAAAGTCATTCAAAAAACGGCTTTAGCCAAAGAGGTATTTTCGGATTACTTGTTTAAAGAGCGTCCAATTAATGAACGCGTAGAACCTCATTACATCGATAGTTTGTTGCGTAAAGAGCTTGCGGAAAAACACATTACCTTGGACTATTCTTTTGGCATCGGCCCCGTCTCTCCCAAGCAGCCCAAAGATTGGATTTTTGCTTCGAACGCCCAAATCAAAAGACAGCCTGTTCAATTTATGGCAGCCTTATTTCCGAATGATTTACATAATTCGGGGCAGTTTCTACATGTCCATTTTCCAGATTCGATGGGCTTTATTTGGCAAACCATGGGAGTGAATTTATTGGGATCGGCCGTGTTGTTATTCATCATGATTGGTTGTTTTTACATTGCTTTGATGACTATTATTCGTCAAAAGAAATTAGCTGAGATCAAAAATGATTTCATAAATAACATGACGCATGAGTTTAAAACGCCTATTTCCACGATTTCGTTAGCTACTCAGCTCATTCAAGAGGATACGAGCGTTGTGGATAATGGAACGATTCAACGGTATTTAGGGATTATTAAGGATGAGAATGTACGTTTGGGCCAACAAGTGGAACGGGTTTTACAGACGGCTCAAATGGAGCGAGAAGAAATTATTTTGAAGAAACGAAATGTAGATATGCATGAGTTGATTCAACAAGTGATTGATATGAACCAGCCTATGTTGGTTGCGAAGCAAGGTTCATTAAGTACTGAATTACGCGCGGATCCAGCACAGGCCTTCATCGATGAGGTTCACATGACGAATGTGATGAATAATTTGATCGACAATGCGGTGAAATACAGTTCGAATGAACCTGTCATTCACATTGAAACCTATTCAGATGCGTCCGGGTTTCACCTGACTGTTTCAGATCAAGGAATCGGCATGCAAAAGGATGTTTTGGGGCAGGTCTTCGAACCTTTTTATCGTGTACCTACGGGTAATGTACACAATGTGAAGGGCTTTGGATTGGGATTGAGTTATGTGAAGAAAATCGTTGTAGCGCATGGCGGGAACGTTTTTGTTAAGAGTCAATTAGGAAAAGGAAGTACATTTGAAATCACAATACCTTATGGCAACGAATCCTAGCATTTTATTGGCGGAAGACGATCCAAATTTGGGATTGTTATTGTCTGAATTCTTGAAGAAAAAGGGCTATGAAGTTTCATGGGCCCAAGATGGTGATCAAGCGCTTGATTTTTTCGTCAAAGGCCATTTTGACCTTTGCGTACTCGATGTCATGATGCCTAAGAAAGATGGTTTTTCTTTGGCAAAAGATATTCGTGCGACGCACCTTGATGTACCTATTATTTTCTTGACAGCCAAGTCGATGGAGGAGGACACCCTACAAGGATTCAAAGTGGGCGCTGATGATTACCTGACGAAACCTTTTTCCATGGATGTACTCGTCGCGCGCATGGAAGCCGTATTACGACGTATGAAATCCGATAAATCATTGCCGGCCTTGGCGGATGAAATAGCCTTGGGGGATTTCATGTATTATCCCGCTAAAATGCGTTTGGTGCTCAAGGGGAATGAACAAAAGTTCACGCCGAAGGAGAACGAGTTAATGAAATTGTTGTGTGAGAATTTAGGCCGACCGGTCAGTAGGTCGTATGCACTAAAATTAATTTGGGGGGATGACACCTATTTCAATGCGCGTAGCATGGATGTCTATATGACCAAGCTTCGTAAACTCTTAAAAGAAGACCCTCGCGTACAATTGATTAATTTGCACGGCGAGGGTTTCCGATTGAGTGTGGATTAATTGATGTGTGTAAATCCTGTATAAGGTACCAATACCGCTGGGATCTTGATTCCATCCGGACCTTGGTTATTCTCTAGAATTGCTGCCACAATACGTGGCAATGCTAATGCAGAGCCATTTAAGGTGTGGCAAAGAATCGATTTTCCATCGATTTTCGTGCGCAATTTCAAGCGGTTCGCTTGGTAGGTTTCAAAGTTAGACACCGAACTTACTTCCAACCAGCGACCTTGCGCAGCCGACCACACTTCCATGTCGTAAGTCAAGGCAGATGTAAAACTCATGTCTCCTCCACAAAGACGTAATACCCGGTAAGGTAATTCCAATTTTTTTAGGATGCTTTGCACGTGTAAAGACATCTCTTCCAAAGCCGCGTACGAATGCTCTGGTTTTTGAATCTGTACGATTTCAATCTTATCGAATTGATGTAAGCGATTGAGCCCGCGTACGTGAGCGCCCCACGATCCTGCCTCACGGCGGAAACAAGGTGTATGACCTACGTTTTTAATCGGCAATTCTTTCTCATTGACAATGACATCCCGGTAAAGGTTTGTAATCGGCACCTCGGCTGTGGGGATTAAATAAAGTCCTTCTGCCTGCGTTTGGTACATTTGGCCTTCTTTATCTGGTAATTGTCCCGTTCCAAAACCTGAATCCTCATTAATCAAAATAGGAGGTTGGATTTCGTAGTAACCCGCTTGAATTGCCTCGTCCAAAAAGAAATTGATCAGGGCACGTTGTAAGCGCGCGCCTTTTCCTTTATAGACCGGGAATCCGGCACCTGTAATTTTGTTCCCTAAGTCGAAATCAATGATGTCGTAATCTTTGATTAGGTCCCAGTGTGGTTTGGCGTCAGCCGAAAGGCTAGGGATACTTCCCCATTCGAGCACGACTTCGTTATCTTCGGCTACTTTTCCTTCCGGAACCGAGCTATGGGGTAAATTTGGGAGCGTGACTAATAAATCGTTAAGCTCCTTTTCAGCTGCACGTGCAGCTTCCTCCATCGCTTTGATCTCGCCTTTGAGTGCCGCAGTTTCTGCGCGCTTCCCTTCAGCTAATTCTTTCTGTCCGGATTGCATTAAGGCGCCAATTTCCTTCGCGGTTGCGTTGGATTTTTCGAGCGCTTGTTCGGCTTG
>Ga0228701_1001131_pt1 | contig 18961 bp, 19 predicted proteins | sample McNCre117_Aug_MG_2_FD_178017 | JGI IMG/M metagenome (GOLD analysis project Ga0228701, IMG submission 178017) | Freshwater microbial communities from McNutts Creek, Athens, Georgia, United States - 11-17_Aug_MG | ecosystem: Environmental > Aquatic > Freshwater > Creek | place: USA: Georgia...
GAACCACTCAAAGCTCTTGTTGGTGGCCAGGTTGTTGACCGAAGTGGGCGAGCGGCGCGCATCGATCGGGCCACCCATCATGGTCATGGTCAGTGGTGTCTTTTCGCCACGGCTGGCCATCAGCGACACGGCAGCCAATACAGGCACAGTGGGCTGGCAAACGCTCACAATGTGGCAGTTGCCATAGATGGACTGCAGGTGGCGGATGAATTCCTGCACGTAGTTGATGTAGTCGTCCAGATGGAATTCACCTTCGGACAAAGGCACCAGACGGGCGTTTTTCCAGTCGGTGATGTAGACCTTGTGGTCTTGCAGCATGGTGCGCACGGTGTCGCGCAGCAAGGTGGCGTAGTGGCCCGACAGGGGGGCCACGATCAGCACGGCCGGCTGGGATTTGAGTTGGGCCAAAGTAGCTGGATCGTCCGAAAAACGCTTGAAGCGGCGCAACTCGCAAAAAGGTTTGTCGATTTCAATGCGCTCATGGATGGCCACATCGGTTTGATTGACCTTGACGGTCTTGATGCCGAATTCTGGCTTTTCGTAGTCTTTGCCCAGACGGTGCATCAAGGCGTAACCGGCCGATACGCGTTGGGCCAGCGGGGTCTGCGAAATCGGGCTCAACGGGTTGCTGTAGAGCTTGGCCGCAGCCTGCGCCAGATCGGAAAAAGGTTCCATGATCGAGCGTTGTGTTTCGTAGATCTGGTAGAGCATGTGACTGTTTCCCTTGTGGCGGTGCCAAGATATGGTGCGGTGCAGCAATGCTACAGGACTTGGCTGGATATTTTTTGAGTGCTGACCCTAATCGGCGTCGCCTTCCGGACCGATCAAAAAAAAACCGCCCCGTCTGGGGCGGTTGAAAGCGGGCCGTCAGTGCGTTCAGACGACTTTGGCGATGGCCTGGCAGACGTAGTCAATGTTTTTGCTGTTGAGCGCAGCCACGCACATGCGACCGGTGTCGGTGCCGTACACGCCGAACTCGTTGCGCAGGCGCACCATCTGGTCTTTGCTCAGACCCGAGTAGCTGAACATGCCGATCTGGCTGGTGATGAAGGACATGTCTTGCTTCACGCCAGCGGCTTTGAGGCCGTCGACCAGCTTCTGGCGCATGGCCTTGATGCGCACGCGCATTTCGGCCAGTTCTTTCTCCCACTGGGCACGCAGTTCAGGGTTGCCCAAAACGGCAGCCACCACCGCGCCGCCGTGAATGGGCGGATTGGAGTAGTTGGTGCGAATGGCGATTTTCAGCTGGCTCAGCACGCGGCTGGCTTCTTCTTTGTCGGTGGCGACCACCGACAGGGCGCCCACGCGCTCGCCGTACAGGCTGAAGCTCTTCGAAAACGAGGTGGACACGAAGATGTTCAAGCCGGCGTCCACGAACTTGCCGATCACGGCGCCGTCTTCGGCGATGCCATGGCCAAAGCCCTGATAAGCCATGTCCAGGAAAGCGGTCAGGCCACGGGCTTTGACTGCGCTAATGACCTGGTCCCATTGGGCGTCGGTGATGTCGTAGCCGGTGGGGTTGTGGCAGCAAGCATGCAGTACCACGATGGTGCCTGGGTCCGCCGAATTCAGGCTGGCCAGCATGCCGTCAAAGTTCACGCCTCGTTTGACAGCATCGTAGTAGGCGTAGGTGCCGACCTCAAAACCGGCGTTCACAAAGATGGCGCGGTGGTTTTCCCAGCTGGGATCGGAAATCAGGACTTTGGCATTGGGGCTGACTTTTTTCAGGAAGTCGGCGCCAATTTTGAGGCCGCCTGTGCCGCCGATGGCTTGCACAGTGGATACGCGACCGGATTTGACCACGTCGGAGTCCGCACCAAAGACCAGCGCCTTGACGGCGTTGTCATATGCCACGATGCCATCGATGGGCAGGTAGCCGCGTGCTGTGGGGGTGGCCATCATGGCTTTTTCGGCAGCTTGCACACATTGCAGAAGAGGCAGTTTGCCGTTGTCGTCGAAGTACACGCCAACACCCAGGTTGACCTTGTTGGGGTTGGTGTCGGCGTTGAATTGTTCGTTCAGACCCAGGATCGGGTCGCGGGGGGCCATTTCGACGGCAGAAAACAGAGACATGAAAAGTCCTTGAATGGTTCAGGTGTGGCAGGAAACCCGTGACTCGGTTAGGCTTTCGGGTTGTCCCTGATTTTAACGGCCCGCGCAGCCCGCTTGTGCGCGGGACTGACCCACCACGATGTCCATCTTGTCCGAAGTTTCTCCCTCCGAGGCTGAAAACGCCCCTGCGGGCCAGTTTGTCAGTTACCCCGGTTCGCCCTTTGAGCTGTTTCAGCCTTACCCGCCTGCAGGTGACCAGCCTGTGGCGATTGAACAGCTGGTGGAGGGCGTGCACGATGGTGAGGTGTTTCAAACCTTGCTGGGCGTGACCGGCTCGGGCAAGACCTTCACCATGGCCAATGTGATTGCCCAATTGGGGCGACCAGCCATTGTGTTTGCCCCCAACAAGACACTGGCGGCGCAGCTTTACAGCGAGTTTCGGGAGTTCTTCCCCAAGAACGCGGTGGAGTACTTCGTCAGTTATTACGACTATTACCAACCTGAAGCCTACGTGCCGCAGCGCGATTTGTTCATCGAAAAGGACAGCGCGATCAACGAGCACATTGAGCAGATGCGCCTGTCTTGCACCAAAAGCATCATGGAGCGGCGTGATGTGGTGATTGTGGCGACCGTCTCGGCCATTTACGGTATTGGCGAGCCCGAGAGTTACCACCGCATGATCATGACGCTGCGCACCGGCGACAAGTTGGGCCAGCGCGATGTGATTGCGCAGTTGATTCGCATGCAGTACCAGCGCAACGACATGGAGTTCAGCCGTGGCAAGTTCCGGGTGCGGGGCGATACGATCGATGTGTTTCCGGCTGAACACTCGGAGCTGGCGATTCGCATTGAGCTGTTTGATGATGAAGTGGAGAGCCTGCAGTTGTTTGACCCACTCACGGGGCGCGTCCGGCAAAAGATCCCGCGTTTCACGGTTTATCCGTCGAGCCACTACGTGACGCCCCGAGACAAGGTGCTGGCGGCGGTCGAAACCATCAAAATTGAACTGGACCAGCGCCTGAAAGAACTGGTGGGCATGGGCAAGCTGGTGGAGGCTCAGCGGCTGGAGCAACGCACCCGGTTTGATCTGGAAATGCTGTCTGAAGTGGGGCACTGCAAGGGCATTGAGAACTACACCCGCCATTTGTCGGGCGCAGCCCCGGGCGACCCACCGAGCACGCTGACCGATTACATGCCGCCTGATGCCATCATGTTCTTGGATGAGAGTCACCAGATGATCGGTCAGCTCAACGCCATGTACAACGGCGACAAGGCGCGCAAAACCACGCTGGTCGAATATGGCTTTCGCTTGCCCAGCGCTTTGGACAACCGACCGCTCAAATTCGAAGAGTTTGAAAAGCGCATGCGCCAGTGCATCTTTGTCTCGGCCACCCCGGCCGATTATGAGAAAACCCACGCGGGCAAGGTGGTCGAACAGGTGGTGCGCCCCACCGGGCTGGTGGATCCTCTGGTGGAGGTCCGTCCGGCCACCCATCAGGTGGACGATGTGTTGCAGGAAATCCGCATTCGGGTGGACAAAAACGAGCGTGTCCTGATCACCACCTTGACCAAGCGCATGGCCGAGCAGCTGACCGATTACCTGAGTGACAACGGGGTCAAAGTGCGTTACCTGCACAGTGACGTGGACACTGTGGAGAGGGTGGAGATTTTGCGTGACCTGCGTCTGGGGGCTTTTGATGTGCTGGTGGGCATCAACTTGCTGCGTGAGGGGATTGACATTCCCGAGGTGTCGCTTGTGGCGATCCTGGATGCAGACAAGGAAGGTTTCTTGCGTGCCGAACGCAGCCTGATTCAGACCATCGGGCGTGCTGCACGCAATTTGCATGGGCAGGCCATTTTGTATGCCGATCGCATCACGGAATCCATGAAAAAAGCCATGGGCGAGACCGAACGCCGTCGCGCCAAACAACTGGCCTTCAATGAGGCGAATGGCATCACGCCCAAAAGCATCGTTAAAAAGGTGCGCGACCTCATTGACGGGGTGTACAGCGAAAAGTCGGGCAAGGAGGCTGACAGGCTGGAACAGGCGGCCTTGCAAAAAGCCAAGGTCGAGGACATGAGTGAAAAAGACGTCGCCAAAGCCATCAAGCAATTGGAAAAACAAATGATGGAGCACGCTCGCAACCTGGAGTTTGAAAAAGCCGCAAAGGTGCGCGATCAGCTGACCATTTTGAAAGAGCAGGCGTTTGGTGCGACAGGTGGCGACAACATCGTGCCTTTGATTCGGGCTTAAGCCGTCAGAAAATGACCCTATAACCCGAGCGATTTGATCGGGATTGCGTTATACTTGACTCGTTTAGTCGGGAACCTGCAAGGCAGATCCAGACTGAGCTTCCACACACTTCAGGAGCCTGCCATGCGTTTGACCACCAAAGGCCGTTTTGCTGTCACCGCCATGATCGATCTGGCTTTGCGTCAAGACGCTGGCCCCGTCACGTTGGCCGCCATCAGCCAGCGTCAGCAAATTTCGCTGTCATATTTAGAGCAGTTGTTTGGCAAGCTGCGTCGCCACAACCTGGTTGAATCGACCCGCGGGCCTGGCGGCGGTTATACCTTGGGCCGTAAATCCACCGACATCACTGTGGCAGACATCATTTTGTCGGTGGACGAGCCCATTGATGCTACCCACTGCGGTGGCAAGGAAAACTGTCATGGCGGTGACAGTCGCTGCATGACGCATGACCTGTGGGCGTCCTTGAATGCCAAGATGGTTGAATTCCTCGATTCCGTTTCATTGCAAAAGCTGGTGGAAGACCAACTGGCCAAGGGCCTGGTGGTTGAGTCCAAGCCCAACATTAAACGCGCCATTTCACCCATGCCGGTGGTCAAACCCATCCGCGTGACGGGTCCCAATTCGGTTTTTGAATTGGGCACCGTGTTTGCCAAATCCTGATTTTTGAAAAGAAGTACCGCCATGGACACGACCCCACACCTGCCCATTTACCTCGACTACGGCGCAACCACCCCATGCGACCCTCGTGTGGTGGACGCGATGATTCCCTGGTTGCGCGAGCACTTTGGCAATCCCGCATCCCGCAGCCATGCTTGGGGCTGGGAAGCCGAAGCAGCCGTTGAAAAGGCCCGCGAAGACGTGGCGGCCCTGATCGGCGCCGATACCCGCGAGATCGTCTGGACCAGTGGCGCGACCGAATCGAACAACCTGGCCATCAAAGGTGCCGCACACTTTTACAAGTCGCGTGGCAAGCACCTGATCACCGTCAAGACCGAGCACAAAGCCGTGCTCGACACCATGCGCGAGTTGGAGCGTCAAGGTTTTGAAGTGACGTATCTGGATGTGCAGGAAGACGGCATGCTCAGCATGGATGCGCTCAAGGCGGCCATTCGCCCCGACACCATCCTGATCAGTGTGATGTTCGTGAACAACGAAATCGGTGTGATCCAGGACATCACTGGGATCGGTGCACTGTGCCGCGAAAAAGGCATTATTTTCCATGTGGACGCCGCGCAAGCCACCGGCAAAGTTGCCATCGACATGGCTGCGCTGCCGGTTGACCTGATGAGTCTGGCCTCGCACAAGACCTATGGCCCCAAGGGCATTGGCGCTTTGTATGTGCGCCGCAAACCCCGTGTGCGCCTGGAGGCCCAGATGCACGGTGGTGGTCACGAGCGTGGCATGCGCTCAGGTACTTTGCCCACCCACCAGTGCGTGGGCATGGGTGAGGCCTTCCGCCTGGCCAAGCTTGAGATGGCGCAAGACAACGCCAAGGCGCGTGTGCTGCATGACCGCTTGATCAACGGCCTGAAAGATATGGAGCAGGTGTTTTTGAATGGCCATGCCACTCAGCGTGTGCCGCAAAACATCAACATGAGCTTCAACTTTGTGGAGGGTGAATCGTTGATCATGGGCATCAAGGGCTTGGCGGTGTCGTCGGGCTCGGCCTGCACCTCGGCCAGTCTGGAGCCCAGCTATGTGCTGCGCGCACTGGGCCGCAGCGACGAGTTGGCTCACAGCAGCCTCCGCATGACGATTGGGCGTTGGACCACTGAGGCTGAAATCGATGAAGCAATTGCCACCATTCGTCACAACGTGGCCAAGCTGCGCGAACTCAGCCCCCTGTGGGAAATGTACAAAGATGGTGTCGATCTCAGCACCATCCAATGGGCGGCTCATTAATAGAGGAAAAACACCATGGCTTATTCTGAAAAAGTGGTTGACCACTACGAAAACCCCCGCAACGTCGGCTCGTTCGACAAGGGCGACGAAGATGTCGGTACAGGTATGGTCGGCGCGCCCGCTTGCGGCGACGTGATGAAGTTGCAGATCAAAGTCAATCCGCAAACCGGTGTGATCGAGGATGCACGCTTTAAAACATATGGCTGCGGCTCGGCCATCGCGTCCAGCTCGCTGGTGACCGAGTGGGTCAAGGGCAAGACCTTGGACGAAGCGGCGGCCCTGAAAAACAGCCAGATTGCCGAAGAATTGGCGCTGCCGCCCGTCAAAATTCACTGCTCCATCCTGGCCGAAGATGCCATCAAGGCTGCGGTGGACGATTACAAAAAGAAACACGTGAACTGACATGGCCATCACTCTGTCTGCCGCTGCCGCCCGGCACGTCAACCGCTACCTGGCCAAGCGTGGCTCGGGTGTGGGTGTGCGTCTGGGTGTCAAGACCACCGGCTGCTCGGGATTGGCCTACAAGCTCGAATACGTGGACGAGATCGCCCCGGAAGACGTGGTTTTTGAAGGCCATGGCGTTAAAGTCCTGGTGGACCCTAAAAGCTTGGCCTACATCGACGGTACCGAACTCGACTTCGTGCGAGAAGGCCTGAACGAAGGTTTCCGCTTCAACAACCCCAACGAACGCGACCGCTGCGGTTGTGGCGAGTCGTTCCGTGTTTGAACCGACTGTGAGTTATAGCGCGTGATTTCCCTTCAGGCCGACGACTTCGAGCTGTTTGGCGTGCCCGTACAGTACGCACAAGACCGTGCACAACTTGACGTCCGCTGGAAAACCTTGCAGCGCGAGGCCCACCCCGACCGCTTTGCCGCAGAAGGCGCAGCGGCCCAGCGCATCGCCATGCAGTGGTCGGTGCGCATCAATGAGGCGTATCAGCGGCTGAAAGACCCGCTTAAACGCGCCGCCTATTTGTGTGAGTTGCAAGGCGCACCCGTGCAGGCCGACAACAACACGGCCATGCCTGCTGCCTTTTTGATGCAGCAGATGGAATGGCGCGAAAACCTCGAAGCCACCGACAGCGCCCAAGGCTTGGAAGCCCTGGCCGACGAGGTGGCTGCAGAGCAGCGCCGAGTGCAGCAAACCTTGGCCCAGTTGCTGGATGTGGCCAAAGACCCCGTGCAAGCTGTGGGGCAGGTGAGGGCGCTCATGTTCATTGAGCGCTTCACACAAGAAGTGAACGCTAAACTTGACCGATTGACCTGACCCTCGGGTCGCAGCGCCTCAAGCAGGTGGGCGACTTGAACTCCACCCCTGATTGACCATGGCGTTACTGCAGATTTCTGAACCGGGCCAGTCGCCCGACCCCCACCAGCGCCGCATTGCCGTGGGCATTGACCTGGGCACCACACATTCGCTGGTGGCTTCGGTGCGCAACGGTGTAGCCGAGTGCCTGCCGGACGACGATGGCCGGGTGATCCTGCCATCGGTGGTGCGTTTCATGCCGGGTCAAGGCCGCCAGATCGGGTTTGATGCTGTGCAGTCTGCCGCCAGCGACCCCGTCAACACCATCGCCTCGGTCAAGCGCTTCATGGGGCGCGGCCTGCAAGACATTGCCGACCGCAGCAAGCTGCCTTACGAGTTCATCGCCAGTGAAGAGGGCATGTTGTCCATCCAGACGGTGCAAGGCCCCAAGTCGCCCGTGGAAGTCAGTGCCGAAATTTTGGCCACGCTGCGTTACCGCGCCGAAGACACCTTCAACGACGACCTCTACGGCGCGGTCATCACGGTGCCTGCTTACTTTGACGATGCCCAGCGCCAGGCCACCAAAGACGCCGCGCAACTGGCGGGCCTGAACGTGCTGCGCCTGATCAACGAACCCACCGCAGCGGCCATTGCCTACGGTCTGGACAACGCCAGTGAAGGCATCTATGCCGTGTTCGATCTGGGGGGCGGGACTTTTGATATTTCCATTTTGCGATTGACACAAGGTGTTTTCGAGGTCTTGTCCACAGGCGGAGATTCCGCTTTGGGCGGTGACGATTACGACCTGGCCCTGGCCGATGCCGCCATGTCGCGCCAGCCCGGCTTGCAGGCCGCAAGCGCCGAAGACAAAACCGTGCTCAAGGCCGTCGCACGCGCCGCCAAAGAAGCGCTTACCCACGCCGATGCGGTCACGCTCCAAGCAACCTTGTCCACCGGCAGCTTGTCGGTGCAGATCAGCCGCGCCGACTTCGAGCAAGCCACACAAGCCCTGACCGCCCGGTGCATCACGGCGGTGCGCAAAGCCTTGAGGGATGCGCATTTGGCCAAGGACGATGTGCAAGGCGTGGTCATGGTAGGGGGCTCAACCCGCATGCCGCAAATCCAGCAGGCTGTGGCCGAATTTTTTGGACAGGCCCCGCTGAATAACCTGAACCCCGACGAAGTCGTGGCCTTGGGGGCGGCCATCCAGGCCAACCAGCTGGCTGGCAACAACGCTGCAGGTGAATTGTTGTTGCTGGATGTGATCCCGTTGTCTTTGGGCATTGAAACCATGGGTGGACTGGTCGAGCGCATCATCCCGCGCAACCAGACCATTCCCACGGCCATGGCGCAAGACTTCACCACCTACCAGGACGGGCAGACTGCGCTGGCGCTGCATGTCGTGCAGGGCGAACGCGATCTGGTGCAAGACTGCCGCAGCCTGGCCCGCTTTGAGCTGCGCGGCATTCCGCCCATGGCTGCAGGGGCAGCCCGCATCCGCGTCACCTTCACGGTCGATGCCGATGGCTTGCTGAATGTGGGTGCCAAAGAACAAATCAGCGGTGTGGAAGCCCGCATCGACGTGAAACCGTCTTATGGCCTGAGTGACGAGCAGATCGCCACCATGCTGCAGGAAAGTTTCACAACCGCTCAAGCCGACATGAAAGCGCGTGCGCTGGTGGAAGCACGCGTGGATGCCGACCGCATGCTGCTGGCCACCCGCAGCGCTTTGGCTGCAGATGGCGAATTGCTCAGCGATGTCGACCGCGCCAGCATCGATGCAATGATGGCCACTTTGCAAGCGGCCATTCAGATCGAGCAAGATGCCAAGGCCTTGGAAGATTGCACACAGGCGCTCGCCAAAGGCACCGAAGCCTTTGCCGCCGAGCGCATGAACCACAGCATCCAGAAAGCCTTGTCTGGCCAAAACATCCAGACCTTGTAAAGTCCGAGCTGCACCGAATTCGAAGACTCCTATGCCCGTCATCAAAATCCTGCCTCATCCTGAGTACTGCCCCAGCGGCGCAGAAATCACGGCGCCTGCTGGCACCAGCATCTGCGAAGCGTTGCTGGACAACAAAATCAACATCGAGCACGCCTGCGACATGAGCGCGGCTTGCACGACTTGTCACGTGGTTGTGCGTGAAGGATTCCACAGTCTCAATGAGATGGAAGAAACCGAAGAAGACCTGCTCGACCGAGCCTGGGGCCTGGAGCCCAACTCTCGCCTGAGCTGCCAAGCCTTTGTGGCCAAAAGCGACCTGGTGATCGAGATCCCGCGCTACACCATCAATCACGCCAAAGAAAACCACTGATCGGGAGCCGGGTATGCGCCAAATTGTTCTGGACACCGAAACTACCGGCCTCTCGGCCGAAGGTGGAGACCGCATCATTGAGCTGGGCTGCGTGGAGCTGTATGCCCGCAAGCTCACGGGCAACAACCTGCATTTCTATTTCAACCCCGAGCGCGACAGCCACGAAGACGCGCTCAAGGTGCACGGTATCAGCAACGAGTTCTTGCGCGACAAGCCCAAGTTCTCCCAGCTGACCGATGACATCCTTGAATACCTTGCGGGTGCGGAGCTGATCATTCACAACGCAGCGTTTGACATCGGTTTTCTGAACAAGGAACTGGAGAGGGTGGGCAAGAAACCACTCAAGGCGTATGTCAGTGGGGTGATCGATACGCTGGCCATGGCCAAGGAAATGTTCCCAGGCAAGCGCAACAGCCTGGATGCCTTGTGTGATCGCCTCGAGGTGGACAATTCCGGGCGCACTTTGCACGGCGCTTTGCTGGATGCCGAACTGTTGGCCGACGTGTACATCAACATGACCCGGGGCCAGGAGGCATTGTTGATCGATGTGGGTGATGCACCTGAGCAAACCCAGCAGGTGGTGGTGACAGTCGATCTGGCGGAGTTTGTTTTGCCTGTGTTGTCTGCCAACGCTCAGGAGATGGCTGCACACGATGAGGTTCTAGCCCAGCTTGATAAATCCAGTGGCGGCAAGACCGTGTGGCGTCAGTTGGTATCGGCCTGAAAACTCTTCAAAAATTTTGGGTGCTGCGTCATTCGGCCTGAATTTCTGTGCCATAATTGAGGTCTTCGCTGCACTGCAGTGAGGGGCGATTAGCTCAGCGGTAGAGCACTGCATTCACACTGCAGGGGTCACATGTTCGATCCATGTATCGCCCACCAAATCCAAAAACACCTTGAAATCTTCAAGGTGTTTTTTTTTGCTCGTTCAATGGTGCTTTTGACTCTCAGTCACTTCGGGTTCATGCTGAACGCTAGGTCATGCTGAAAATATGCGTTCGGAAATGAAAAAAGACTTAGCACCTTTCGATGCTAAGTCTTGATGTCAATGGTCGGCGTGGCGGGATTCGAACTCGCGACCCCTTGCACCCCATGCAAGTGCGCTACCAGGCTGCGCTACACGCCGACAAGCTGCAATTATAGCCCGAGAAATTCCCTTAAATGCTCAACAGCTCACGAATTTCCAAAAGCTCAGCACGAAGTGAGTCCGCGGCGTCTTGCTCACCCATCCAGGGTGTTTGCGCAGGACCCATTTGAGCGGCATCGCTTTGTGTGTTGATTGGCGGTGTTGCGTTGTCAGGTTCGGTTTGATCAACCAGCGCTTTACGAAGTTGACGGTCGGCTTGCACCAGTTCCTGTAATTTGTTGCGTGCACCACTGATGGTGAAGCCCTGGTCATACAGCAAGTCCCGGATGCGCCGGATCATCAGCACTTCATGGTGCTGGTAATAGCGGCGATTGCCCCGGCGTTTGACAGGGCGAAGCAATGTGAATTCCTGTTCCCAATAGCGCAAGACGTGTGGTTTGACGCCACACAATTCACCCACCTCACCGATGGTGAAATAGCGCTTGGCTGGAATGGAGGGCAAGGAACTGTCCATGAATGACAACACGTTACGTGGAAAACCTTGTAGCTTACTGCAACTGCCTCAGGGCTGGTGTTGCGTGGTGGCTTATCAAGCTGGTGGATGGCCAATCTCTTGCTTGAGCATGCGCACCATTTCCTGCGCGGCGGGGGAGAGGCTTCGGTTTCGTTTGGTCACCAGGCCGATGGGGCGTTGAATGTCCGGATGGGTTAGTTTGCGGCTGACCACTCCTCCTTGTTGCACAAAGGCTGCGGCCAGCTCCGGCAGTGCGGCAACCCCCAAACCTGATCTGACCATGGCATGAATGGTCGCGATGTGCTCGACTTCATAGTGTGGAGAAAAAACGATGCGATGCTGGATGAACGCTGCATCGGCATATTGGCGCACGCTGGCGGGCCGTGGCATCGAGATGTGTGTCAAGCCCGCGGTTTGCAGCCAGTCCACAGGTGCGCTCGATGCTGCCAGGGGATGGTCGGGGTGCAGCAGCAGCACAAAGCTGTCAGCCGACAGGGGTTCATAGTCTAGATCGGCGTAATCCGGGTTGGCGGCTGTGATGGCGAGGTCGACTGTTCCTGCGCGCACCAGCTCGAATGCCGGACCAGACAGCGTGTCGTGCAAAGTCAATGACACACCTGGAAATTGCAGGGTAAAGCGCGCCATGATTTTCGGGATCACTGTGGCGGCCAGGGAGGGGAGTGCGGCCATGCGCAATTGACCTGTTTGCAATTCGGTGATGCGCCGCACACTTTGTAAGGCTTCCAGTGTCTGGGCGCGTATCAGCCGGGCTTGCTCTGCGAACGCATGCCCAGCGGTTGTCAAATGCACGCTGCGTGTTGTGCGATCAAACAAGCGCGCACTCAAGGTGTCTTCGAGTCGCGCAATCACCCCCGAGACGGCGGATTGCGATAAATGGACTTGAGATGCGGTGCGCCGAAAGCTTCCGGTTTCTGCCAGCACCAGGAAAACATCAAGATCACGGGGTGTCCAAAGGATGGTTGAATTGATCTGCATTTCAGATCAGTTTATAGAAAAAATCGGCTGGACGAAACGAACATTGGTTTCTAGACTGGCATTTTGATTCCGAAAATTCTCATGCTGCACACCCAAGCTTCTCAATCGCGCTCGGTCATTGTGGGTGGAGGCACCATGGGCATGGATGTAGCCATTGTGTTGGCCCGTGGCGGCAGTCATGTGACGGTGGTGGAGCCAGATCCAGCCAAACGCGAAGCATTGGCAAAGCATGTGCTTCAAAATTTGATTCCTTTGGGTATGGCCCACCGAGCGCCACGTGTCAACGCCGTAGCCAGTCTGGATGAGGTGAACTGGCCGGGGGTGTGTGTGCTGGTGGAATGCATTCCAGAGCAATTGCCGCTCAAGCAAGCCTTGTTTGCCCGCCTGGCAGCCCTGGCAGCGCCAGAAACGCTGCTGTGCAGCAACAGTTCAAGCTTTCCGATCAGCGCCATCGCACAAGATCTGCCCACGGCGCAACGCATGTTGGGCTTGCATTTTTTCATGCCAGCGCATCTGGTTCCTTTGGTTGAGGTGGTGCTTGGTCCCCAAACAGAGGCGCTGCTGGCATCGCAGTTGTGTGACTTCATGCGCAGTTGTGGCAGTGTTCCTGTCCTGGTGCGCAAAGACAAGCCGGGTTTTTTGGCCAACCGCATGCAACATGCGCTGGCGCGTGAGGCCTTTGCATTGATCGATGAAGGGGTGGCTTCCCCTGAAGATGTGGATGCCGCCGTGCGTTTTGGTTTCGGGTTCCGTTTTCTGGCGGCAGGCCCCGTCATGCAGCGCGATCACGCCGGCCTGGAAGTGCACACCGCCGCTGCGGCCAGCATGTACCCGAGTCTGGCGACCAATGCACAACCTGCACGGGTTTTGCAAGAGCGCGTGGCACGGGGCGATTTGGGCATGAAAACAGGGCAGGGGTTTTTTGCCTGGTCACCCGAGTCTCGGCAGGCCGAACGGGAGCGTTATGACCGACTGTTGCGGCAAGGCCTGGATTTGCTCGCCAGCGAATTGCCGCCGTTGGACCCCCTGAATTGACTGAAACGCACATGCAAAGGCTGAATATGGCTGTTTTCCCGCCCCCCCTCTTGATCACTGTTGCACCTAACGGGGCCTACAAACAGCGGTCAGATCACGCTGCATTGCCCGTGACATCCGCAGAGTTGGCACAGACAGCCAAGCAGTGTCTGGATGCTGGCGCGGGCATGATGCATATGCACATTCGAGATGCTCAGGGGCGACACAGTCTGGATGTTCAGGGATACCGCGACGCACTTCAGGTGGTGAAGGCGGCTGTCGGGCAGGAGCTGATCGTTCAGGTGACCAGTGAAGCTGCCCGTGTTTACAAGGCTCAGGAGCAAATCGCCATGGTGCAAAGCTTGTGTCCGGAGGCTGTATCTGTGGGGTTGCGTGAGGTGGATCAGCCTGAAATCGGTGAGGTCGGTCTGGCGCAGTTTTTTGCGTGGCTGGCCCGCGAGCGTGTAATGACGCAAATCATTGTCTATGACGTGGCGGATTTGTTGCGATGGCAGATGCTTCGGGCTCAGGGGGTTGTACCTGACGCGCCCTGGTCGTTGTTGTTTGTGCTGGGGCGTTATTCCGTCGGGCAAACATCAGAGCCCAAGGATTTGTTGCCTTTTGTGATGACTCACACAGGACCAGAGCCCTGGTCTGTGTGTGCTTTTGGCGCTGGGGAACATGCGTGTGCGACCACGGCTGTCGCATTGGGAGGGCACGCTCGTGTGGGTTTTGAGAACAATCTCTTGCTCAACAATGGCCAAGTCGCCCCAGACAATGCGTCGTTGGTGCGCCAGGTGGCTGACTCTGCACGGGTTCTGGGCCGTGAACTTTGCACTGCGGGACAAGCACGTGATGCTTTTGCCGATTTTTTCCGTTGACGATACCCCGATTGAAAACAAACAGGAGACCCCATGAAACGACGCCATATGGCCACTGCCCTGACTGCCGCTTTGATGATGGCCATCTTGCCGGCCGCAGCGCAAGACAACTACCCGAGCAAGACCATCCGTTTTGTGGTGCCTTACCCACCGGGAGGGCCCACCGATTTGATGGCGAGGCTGATTCAAGGGGAGCTGTCCTCTCGTTTGGGCGTGACTGTGGTCGTGGACAACAAAAGTGGCGCGGGGGGCAATCTGGGCAGTGCCGATGTCGCCAAACTTGCCCCAGCGGATGGCTACACCTTGCTGTTGGCTGCCAGTGGTCCAATGGCGGTGAATCCCTCGCTTTATCGCAGCATGCCGTTTTCACCCATGGCGGATCTGGCACCTGTCATTCAGATTTCTTCCTTTCCTCTGGTGTTGGAAGTGCATCCCAGTCTGGATGTCAAAACAGTCAAAGATCTGGTGGACCTCGCCAAGAAGACCGACAGCAAACTTGCTTTTGCTTCGGCAGGCAACGGTACACCTCAACATCTGGCTGGTGAGATTTTCAATACACAGACCCATGTAAAAATTTCGCACATTCCTTACCGAGGGGCAGGGCCTGCGCTGAATGATGTCATTGGGGGGCAAGTTCCGGTGATGTTTGATATTCTGGGCAGCTCCTTGCCGCATATCCAAAGCGGCAAATTGAAACCTCTGGCCGTCACATCGGCCAAGCGTCATCCATCGCTTCCTCTGGTGCCGACCATGATGGAGGCTGGCATTGCAGGTTACGAGATCACGGGTTGGCATGGCATTGCTGTGCGAGCGGGGACACCCACCCCCGTGATCAACAAACTCAACACCACCCTGAATGCAATGTTCAGCGATGCAGAGTTCAAGAAAAAGTGGGAGGCCATTGGGACCCCGGTGGTTGGGGGAACACCTCAACAGTTTGCTGACCTGATCCGCAAGGACACGGCTCGTTTGGGGCAGGTGGTCAAAGACGCAGGTGTCACGTTGGATTGATTGATGCAACCTCTCGGCGGCACTTGCCCCCGCAGACCGTGTTCAAAGTTGTGGATAAGTGGGTGAACAAGCGGCGCAAGCCGCATGCCTATTGACTTGCTACGGTTTGCTTACATATTGGGCACATTGGGGCATCTTGCCACCAGGATGCACACTGCCTGAAGCTGTGCCGGGGTTTATTTGGGCAAGTCCCGTGCGCCGCTTGCGGGGCGATACAACTTGAACAGCTGTGTGGGGCCAATCGTGAAGTAGTCGGCAGGGCCTCCGCCTCGCAGCACATGCCCGGCATGCGCTGTGTTGTATGTACCGTCTCTTAGCAGGGACTGATCGATGTGAACGCCGACCACTTCACCAAATACCATCCAGGTGTCCAACGCAGTGCCTTGCAGAGTTTCCATTTGCACAATTTGAGTGCAGCGGCACTCAAAACTGACTGGGCTTTGTGCGACGCGTGGGACACCCACAATGCGTGAAGGTGTGGGTGTCAGGTGTGCAATGTCAAATTCACTGACTTCCGGCCCCACGGCCTCGCATGTTTGATTCATGGCTTCTACCAGCGAGGATGTCACCAGATTCCAGACAAATTCGCCAGTAGCTTCGATGTTATTGAGCGTGTCCTTGCGGCCGATGCTGGAGAATCCGATCAGTGGCGGCACGTAATTGAAGGCGCTGAAAAAGCTGTAAGGAGCCAAGTTCAGAACGCCATGAACATTTTGTGAGGAAATCCAGCCAATGGGGCGAGGTCCGACGATGGCATTGAAGGGGTCGTGTTTCAGTCCGTGACCCAGACGGGGTTCGTAAAAGTGCGCCATGTGATCACTTTAAAACCTGTTCAGTGGCCTTGCTGACTCAGAGGGGACTATTGCCCATTTCAGTTGGCGTAACCTTCGCAAGCGCCTGAATTCGGTTTGCCGCGGCATTCACGCTGCAGGCGTTTGTCCCGTTCGACCCGGTTTTCTCCATAGCCTTTGTCGACGGGCGGTTTGGGTGCTTTGGCCTTTCTGGCTTTGGCGGTCGGGGGGCTGGATGTTGTCGTGCTGTCGGCGGCCTCAGTGGCTGGCGCGATGCACAGTCCGCAAGCCATGGCATAGGCCTGAATCAGCTTGAGGATATGGTGGTTTTTCATGCGAGCCCTCCCTCCGGGGTGTTGGTTTGTGATGATAGGCAAGCGGTTGATTTGTGCAAGTGTTGTCGTCCAAGGCTTGTTGGCTGCCGTTACGATGCAAGCATGAACAGAACGACAGCCCATTTCATGCGTCAGGCCCTCATGGACCTGGATGAGTCTCGCATCCGTGAAGTTGCTAACGCGGGCATGGGGCGACCCGATGTGCTGGCTTTCTGGTTTGGCGAATCCGATGAGATGACACCCGACATCGTGCGCCAGGCAGCCATCGATTCGATGCAAAAGGGTGAGACCTTTTATTCACACAACCTGGGGCTGCCCGAGCTGCGACAAGCCGTGTCCGACTACATGTCGGCCTTGCATGGCCCCATTGGGGTGGAGCGATTGGCCATCACTTCGGGAGGCGTGAATGCGTTGATGCTGGCCGCGCAAGCTTTGATCGATGCAGGCGACGAAGTGGTCGCCGTCACGCCCGTCTGGCCCAACCTGACGGCGCAGGCGCTGGTCATGGGGGCGCATTTGAAATGCGTGTCTCTGCGCCCGGTGGCTGGCCAGTGGCAGCTCGACATGGCTGCGCTCAAAGCGGCTGTGACGCCTGTTACGCGCATGTTGATTGTCAATTCGCCCAACAACCCCACGGGCTGGACGCTGAGCCGCGCAGAGCAGGCCGAAATCCTGGCGCACTGTCGTCAAACCGGCACCTGGGTGCTGGCCGATGAGGTGTACGAGCGTCTGTATTACGAGGCCGACACCGCCAACGGTTGTGCTCCGTCATTTCTGGATGTTGCTGAGCACGATGACCGTTTGATCGTGGTGCACAGTTTCTCCAAGAGCTTCTTGATGACCGGCTGGCGCCTGGGTTGGCTGGTTATGCCCGCTGCCATGACGCATCACATGGGGAAGTTGATCGAGTTCAATACTTCATGCGCTTCAGTTTTCACCCAACGGGCTGGCGTGGTAGCTTTGCAAAACACCTCAGACATCACGCCTCGTGTGGTGGCGCATCTCAAAGCCTGCCGTGACACCCTGGTGCCTCTCTTGCAGGCTGTGCCCGGCGTACAAGTGGCCCCGGCCAAGGGCGGCATGTACGCTTTTTTAAAACTGGACAGACATCCCGAATCGGTCGCCACTGCCAAACGCTTGGTGGCAGAAGCCGGACTGGGTCTCGCTCCGGGTGAGGCCTTTGCCCCTGAAGCAGCGGGCTGGTTACGTTGGTGCTTTGCGTCCAAAGACCTGAGTCGATTGGCTCAAGGGGTGGATCGTCTCAAGAGTTGGCTGCTTAAAAATTAATTGGGATCTGACCCCAATTTGATTGGGATCTGACCCCAATTTGCACAATTTGCCCCCAATTTAAAATCCTTGGACTGTCTCCCGTATTGATCAAGCGGTCAGGTCGGTGTACTTGGTGTATGCCGCATGTCAGCGCTGAAGCTCTCGCTCTGCGGGTTTTTGAGGTGGTTTCGCGCTATAATTGACTTGTTTTGCGACTTGCAAAACGCACGTCATCCGCTTTTCCGGCAGTTGGCGCAAGTCATTAACCCGCTGAAATTCATTCTTGAATGCAGGCGAAAAACAAGGAAATACCATGATCGCATCTTCGATCAAGGCCGAGGTCGTCAAGGCCAACGCACGTGCCGCCAACGACACTGGGTCCCCAGAAGTCCAAGTGGCTTTGCTGACAGCCCGTATCAACGAGCTGACACCTCACTTCAAAACTCACGCCAAAGACCATCACGGTCGCCGTGGTCTGCTGCGCATGGTGAGCCGTCGCCGCAAACTGTTGGACTACCTCAAGTCCCGTGATGCTGACCGTTATGTTGCGCTGATCGCCAAGCTTGGCCTGCGTAAGTAATCGTCTCTCCAGATGAAAAGCGCCTGAGTTAGTTCACTAGCTCAGGCGCTTTATTCTTTTTTCAGTCGGATTTTGTCAGGGCGATCTCGCGCTGTGTCATTCCACAAGGCTTTAATTCAAGGTTTTGTGGAATGGCATCGAGTTCAGAGTGTCAATTTCCGGGCCCCCAGCGCAGCCTCATGCGCTGTTGTTTTCAGGAGTACTGAACATGTCCATTTTCAATAAAGTCACAAAAACCTTCCAATGGGGCCAACACACGGTCAAGATGGAAACCGGCGAAGTTGCTCGCCAGGCTGGCGGCGCCGTGCTGCTCGACATGGATGGCACCGTGGTGCTCGCCACCGTGGTGGGTTCCAAGATCGCCAAAGCCGGTCAAGACTTTTTCCCCCTGACCGTCGACTACATTGAGAAGACTTACGCTGCAGGCAAGATTCCCGGCAGCTTCTTCAAGCGTGAAGCCAAACCCAGCGAGCACGAGACCCTGACCAGCCGTCTGATCGACCGCCCGATCCGTCCTCTGTTCCCAGAAGGTTTCTACAACGACGTGCACGTGGTTATCCACACCGTGTCCTTGAATCCTGAAGTCGACGCCGACATCGCTGCAATGATTGCTGTGTCGGCCGCTTTGTCCATTTCGGGCATCCCGTTCAACGGCCCCATCGGTGCCGCTCGCGTAGGCTACATCAACGGCGAATACGTTTTGAACCCCGGCCA
>Ga0228701_1001132_pt1 | contig 18949 bp, 28 predicted proteins | sample McNCre117_Aug_MG_2_FD_178017 | JGI IMG/M metagenome (GOLD analysis project Ga0228701, IMG submission 178017) | Freshwater microbial communities from McNutts Creek, Athens, Georgia, United States - 11-17_Aug_MG | ecosystem: Environmental > Aquatic > Freshwater > Creek | place: USA: Georgia...
TTTTTAAAGAAGTCATTAAAACGTTTCTTTAAGTCAGTTGGGCTAGTACGTAGTACTCTTCCTGATACTGCACCTTTTGGGAAGTAGTCTCGATAATCAAGTAATAGATCATCTATCTGCGGGTGTTTCATCTGGTTTGTTATAACAACTTTCTTCTTTGGCTCGATCTGAGCATAGAACTCATCTATTATTTTTATACCAGACGGGGTAATAGCTCCTTTATCTGTCATGAATCCTTTTAGTATTAACGCTTTGTCAATATTAGGGCTGTCAATAAGATCAGGGGGAGGTATAATACCCTTGTGTCTAAAATCTAAGTAGACAAACTGATTCAGTGTTAGACGGTTAAGAATCAGCGGTGTCCAGAGGTTTATAATCATAGGCTACTTTTGTTTAGGTTATTTGTACAATATTTAATATATTATTATGTAGAGATTCTCTAAAGGGGATGCAAAGATAACGCTTTGATTCATATCTCCAAACTACTGCTTAACGCTATTAAAAACTTTATATAAGATGGCAACATTAAAATATTATGCCCAGAAAGATTATTTAGGGTTTCCGATCCCTGGTACTATGATGGCAACTACTGGTGATGTACCAGCTGATAGTATAGAATTACCAACACTTATTGCTTTACCAGCTCATCCAGATGGATTAAAGTATATAGTTCGTAAAGACAAAAAAGGTAAGATTATACCTAACTCATTAGTTGCTGTACTTAACTTACCAAAAGGTAATATTATAGATGTTACAGCAGGAGTAGCAAAATTACTTACAGAAGATAACTATAGTCTAGTTGCAGAAAACGAAGACTTAATCATACTATAACATTTAACATACATTAAACATGGCAAATAAACGCATTAGTGAATTAGCTTCAGCATCTGCCTTATCAGGCGCAGAAGTATTACCAATAGTACAAGTAGGTGCTACAAAGAAAGTAACAACTCAAGCTATTGCTGATTTAGCTGGTGGTGGTATCCCTAGCGTAACAATCGTAGCTGATGGAAGTATTGGTGGACCACTTACTATAGGTTGTAACACAACATTATTTATTCCCGAAGATACCAATGGGACTGTTCAAGCAGAGATTAAAATCCTTCCAAATATAGGTATCAGTGGTGGTGGCGGATATGGTGGGGGACCAGTTACTGCTACTACTATATCTTTTCCTGATTTAGAACTTGCAGGTGATTTTCAAATACAAGGAGTTAACTCACTTGTATCTTTATCAGCTAATGCATTAGTAAGATCTACAAATCAAGTATCTGTTTATAATAACTCATCATTGCAATCGCTTAGTCTTGCTAATCTAGAGACAACAACTTACTTAACATTAGGTAATACACCTAACTTAACATCGCTTAGCTTTCCTAAGTTAAAAAGTGTTACTAATGGTCTTAGTATTAATGGTCCTATTAGTTCAACTATTACAGGTTATACATCTGCTATTTTCCCTGTATTAGAAACTGCTAATATTGGATGGGGATATAGCTACTTATCATCATTTAATGTTGATCTTCCTAATCTAAAAAAACTAACAGGTCTTAGTGGTACAAATTCAGTTGCATCATTAACCATCAACTTGCCAAACCTTATTGAGGTAACTAATGCCTCACTTTACATCAGTTATATATCTGGTTTAACAAACTTAATTCTTGGTACTCCTGGTGTTACTAAAAAATGGGGTGTTGGTAATAATCCAAATATTTCTGCTAATAACTGTGCATTAAATCAAGCTTCAGTAGATAACTTGTTATCAGTATTAGCAAGTTTAGATGGTACAAATGGTACTACAGCTGCTAATAATGGTTCTTTATATTTAACATATGGATCTAATGCTTCACCTTCTTCTACTGGTTTAGCTGCTAAAGCTGTATTATTAAATCGTGGATGGTACATTCAACACAACTAATTAATAACTAATAAATAAAATAGACATGGCATATATTCAAGCTGATCAAAACGGTATTAAAACAGTTACCGGAAAAAACTGGAGATTAATCCATGATGGTATTACTGTTATGGGTTTATCAGAAGAAGAATCTGAAGGTTCTGCTGGTGGTAATACTCAAATCTTTGCAGTAGCTACTAAAGCTGAAGCAGAAGCAGAGATTGCTCGTTTAGGTTTATTTGTTCCTGAGCATATTACTGCACAGTAATAGTTTTAGTGAACAAAATAATACACCAGATCTGGGTTGGTCCTGAACCTATACCATTAAGAGAAAGATATTTCATTAGAGATACTAAACTTAAGAATCCTACATGGGAGTATATGTTCTGGACTGATTCAAATCTACCAGAGTTACCAGATAACATAAAAGAAATATACGATATCTTTGGTAAAGATAAGAAGTATGCTTTTCAAGCCGACCTTTTAAGGCTTTATGTTATTAAAGAATATGGAGGACTATATGTCGATGTAGACTTCCAACCAATAAATAGTTTTGATGGTTTAGAGGAATCAAGTACTATTTTTTGCAGCTGGAATAACTTATTACTGAATGGATTTTTTGGTGCTGATAAAAACCATGAATCTATTAATAAAGCTTGTGACCAAGTATCATTAATGAACACATGGTATGGACCAAGCTGGTTTACAAGTATAGTACAACCGTATGCAGATAAGATTATTACTCTAGATGATTTTGAGAATCAGTATGCTAAGCATCATGCTTTACATTCTTGGGGTAAATAAAGTATCCCATAAACATTAGTAGTATGAATAAAAAGTTTTATGCACAAAAAGACGCTCTTGGGTTTCCTATAGTAGGAACTATGATGAGTGGTGCGTCAGTACCTAATCAAAAGAACTTGATCGAGATTAAAGCTGGTTTAGGTTTAGGTACGCACCCACAAAAGTTTAAGTACTACGTTCGTAAAGATAAAACTGGAAACATCTTACCTAATAGTCTTTTTACAAGTTTTGCTGCACAAGATCCAGGTAAGACTATTAACTTACATTTAGCCGCTAATGGTTGTATTCAGTTTGTTGCTGATACATCATTATATAATCAGTTTAACTTTGGTATGAGTGTTTATGTAACTGGTACAGTAAAGTATACTGCTACATGGGGTGATGGAACAACTACTACAGGTACAATTGACGCTGATACTAATGCAGATATAGAACACTATTTTAATGATGGTGGCGAATATACTGTACAGTTATGTTTTAGTGATCCAACAAAAGTAGAAAACTTAAACTTCTGGGCAGCTGATTAATCTTATATAACATGTCAACAACAATAACATCGTTAACTGGTTTACAAAAGTTACCAAACTTAGTTGGTCTAAATGCTGACTGGGTTTCATTGCAATCAGTAAACTTATCAGGACTTAGCAAACTAACAAACGCTGACTTAAGTGACAGCATCCGTTTAGATAATGAAGGTCATTCATTAACTAATGTTGTTTTAACAGGATGTACATCACTTGAATCTTTACGTCTTGACGGTAGTGACTTCTCAGCGGGTATTCCTAATCTACAAGGTCTTAATGCTTTAACATGGTTAGATCTTGACAGTTGTGGTATTACAGGTGAAGTTGATTTAACAATGCTTCCTAATCTTAGAGGAGTTGATCTATCAAGTAATCAAGTAACATCTTTAATAATCCCTGAATCACCTATTGATAGTATTAATCTATACAATAATGCTTTAACAGATACTGCAGTTAATAGCTTATTACAGTGGTTAAATGGTAGTGGTATCCAAAGTGGTTATTTGGATTTGTCAGGTGGTACTTCTGCTGCTCCTACTGGTAATGGTATCACAGCTAAAGCAGACTTAGAAAGTAAAAGTTGGTATGTTGTTGTTAACTCAGCAAATGCAGGTAACTTATCACTGACTGTTACTAATACAGGACAGTTTGATATTTCGGCAGGTTCTGATTTTACTATTGAGTGGAGTTCACAATATCGTGGTCTTAATAATCATCCAAGAGCATTTAGTTTTGGTTCATATAACTCAGGAGGTGCTTCTCATGCTGTAAGTATTGAGAATGGTATTTTTTACTGGTGGGTAAATGGACAGATAATCATTTCTCAGTCTGTATCTGTTGAGTATTCATGGCGTCATATCTGTATACAACGATCAAATAATGTTGTAAAAGTATTTATTAATGGTGCTGTTGTTGCTTCCGCTAACTTTGCAGGTGCAATTCCTACAAGTGGTAAACCTTTATATATAGGTTCTGAAGGAGATGATAGTTTATCAAATGCATGGTTCTCTAACTTTAGATGGAACAGTACAACAGCTGTTTATAACCATGAAGGATTTACAAAACCATCAAGTCCTTTAACTTCTGTATATGGTACAAAACTTCTCCTATTCCAAGGAGATTCATTACAGCAACAACTTACTGATAATTCAGGAATGGGTAATGTAATCACTAATGGTGGTGGTACATACAACATCAATCATGCCTACGATCCATTTGGTTGTATTCAGTTTGGTACTATGCCAACATATTTTGCTGGTGTTGGTACATATAACACAAATGTAAGTGTAGCATGTAGTGATTTTTCAAGTAATCAAATACAATGGTTATACTATCCTATTGAGATTGTAAAAGTTGGTAACCCAATATTCTTAGATACAGCACTAACAACGCCTATACCAGATGGCTATTTTGTTATTAATGGTACAAGATATACTACATTAAATGGTTCTATAACTTCACTTCTTGGTTCTTGCTAAACAATGGCTCCTCGTAACGATTCTTTTCAAGCTTTTAAAAACTGGATCTTTCCAGGTTTAGTTTCTATCCTTGGTATGATGATCTGGCAAGACGTCTCTGAGATTAAATCAGATGTCAAAGCATTAATGGCTCAGTCAAATATAGATAAGACACGAATAGATAATCTTGAACGAGTAGTATATGCTGGTAAGCAACCTGTAGTAGCAATAAAAGTACCATTTCCACCAAACAAGTTACCATCACAAGTATTTTATCATGAGATGGTAGCTATTAAACCTAACCAAGATGAAGAAGACAACAGAATCAACAAGCTTTTGGACGATATTTAAAGACAACAACGACTGGAATGAAAAATCAGTAGTTGGTTTTATGGCTTTTGCTGTAATGGTTATAGCAATGACTGCAGACTTAGTTACAGGATATCTAGGACAAGAGTTAGTAATAAACGATTACATCTTTAACGCTTTTGCTATTATTACATTAGGTTCTTTTGGTATCTCTGGTGCTGAAAACATCATGGGTAAGAAGACAAAAGACTCAAACAAAGAGGAAGATGTTCACATGGAAGGATAATAATGAAGAATATAGTTATCGTCGCTATTATTATTATAGCGTTTTTTGTAGTTCTGACCCAGCGAGGATGTATAGGTCACTCAAATAGTAGACAACCTGATACTCTTATTGTCACTGACACGTTCTGGACAAAGCACGATAGTCTTATCGTGAAACCAGTCCCTGTTCCATATGAGGTTCCAGTACCTTTTGAGGTATTAAATACTGAGTATAAAGCTGATACAGCTTATCCCAAACTAAAGCAGCAATATGAAGACTTAGCTAAACGCTTTGCTTCAAGAAAGATTTATACTGACAGCGTTCATGTTGGTCAGTATGGTCATATACGTATAGTTGATACAGTTACTGAAAACAAGATTGTTGGACGCAGTTTTAGAGAGAACTATAAGATCCCTGTTGTAAAAGAAACCAAAACGATTACTAAATACGATGATCCTAAACGACAAGTCTATGTTGGTGGTGGCCTTAACCTTACTAGCGGGGGTAACGTCAGAAGTGCTGAAGGCGGTATATTATACAAGACAAAGAAGGATCAAATATATGGTGCGAAAGTTAACATTGCCACGGATGGTACAACGTCTTTTGGCATACAGACGTACTTTAAGATCGGAAAGAATTAACCTAAACAAATAAACCATGAGTATCTTATCATTTTTTAAGAACGTGTTTAACACTACTAAATCTGTAGTTGAAACACAAGTAGCTCCAGTAGTTGCTCCCATTGCAGAAACAGTTGTTGAAACTGTAAAAGAAGAGATCGTTGAGATCCCTGAAGTAGTTGCTGAGAAGATTGCTGAAGAAGCAGTAATTAAGCCAAAGAAACGCTACTATAAACGTAAGAAGAAGTAATAAATCACCTAACCACTATATAATATGTTATTAAGACTAGGATCTGAAGGAGAAGATGTAAAGAAACTCCAGCAGTTTTTAGGTGTTGATATTGTTGGTAAGTTTGGACCAAAGACAGATGCTGCTGTAAAAGCATGGCAAGCTGCTCATGGTCTTACTGCTGATGGTATTGTTGGTGATGGTACTTGGGCTAAGATGTTTCCATCTCAGACACAAGCACCTGTCACCCAAGTTACAACACCCCCTGCTGCAACTTCCAGCTTCAAACTAGATCGTTTAAAAGGACATGTACCTGATGCAGTTATTGCAGCTATTCCAGATACTGCTCGTTTATTTAATATTACTACGCCGTTACGTCTAGCTCATTTCTTAGCTCAGTGTGGTCATGAGTCTGGTGGCTTTAAAGCAACGCAAGAGAATCTTAACTATTCTGCAAAAGGTCTTAGAGGTATATTCAAGAAGTACTTTCCAACTGATGCATTAGCTGCAGCTTATCAACGTAATCCACAAAAGATTGCTAACAGAGTTTATGCATCTCGTATGGGTAATGGTCCTGAAGCATCAGGAGATGGATTCAAGTTCCGTGGTCGTGGTTATATTCAGTTAACTGGTAAAGAAAACTATACACGTTTTGACGCTACAGTTCCAGAAAACATTGTTGCTAATCCAGATCTTGTAGCTACAAAGTATGCATTAGCATCTGCAGCATTCTTCTTTAACAGTAATAAGCTATGGGCTATCTGCGATAAAGGAGCTGATACAGCTACAGTTACTGCAGTTACTAAACGAGTTAATGGCGGTACTATTGGCTTACCAGATCGTATTAAACACTTTAAAGAGTATTATCACTTATTAGCATAAACTATGGCAAATCTTATTGATTATCTAACCCAACCATTACGAAAACTATTCAGTACTTCTGATTTTAAGAGTGCTGTTAGAAGATATACAAAACCTGCATCATCTGTTAGTTATCCATTTCAGTGGTATCCTGAAGCTGGTTTAACAAATGAAGGTGTTAAGTTTAGATATGCTGATGGTATGGAGCTGATCTCCTATCATATAAAAGGTGTTTATAGTATAAGTAATTCTGGTAATGGATTTGAAGCTTATCTATGCTCGGTTAACTTTCCAGGTGGATCACCGTTTTTGTTTCCAGGAAGCATTACTGGTAGTTTCTTAATTGGAACTGGTCAAGATGATAGTACTATGACACCATTAGCTAACGGTGGTATGGTATTACTTAATGGTATACCAACACCTGTTTCTAGTTTAGATATTAATCTATATTCTTATGGTGGTAATCCTAATTCAGATGGTTCATACACATTTGCATTAGTAATGGATGCAACTGTTGAAAACCCTGACAATCAAAACATAGGTGGATTAGTATCATATGACTTTGAGTTTTTATTACCTAGCACTAGTGCAGCACCAACTATTTTCCAAGACTAATATGGCAACTCTATTTAACCCACAAGACGCTCCTACCACAGGAACCTCAACACAAGTACAAGAGATTATTCAAACTATAAAAGAGAAGAAATAATGGCAAAGGCAAAAGGATCTGCTGAATCAAAGAAAATTGTCTTCGGTACTAGACGTAAAGGAAAACATGCAAAGACTGCTGGACCAAAAGCAAAAGCAGTAAAGAAGAGTTACAGGGGACAAGGGCGTTAATCGCTCTTTTTCCATGTATAAACCAAAACTATATGAAAGCACTACTGTTTGTTGTTTGGAGTATTGTAGCATCTGCGCTATCGATACAGAGTTACTTTATATACTCTCACTTTTTTGCTCCTCAAAACATTGTTAATCTTATAGGACCAGGAGAAAGCATAAATGTTTCTTCTGTTGAGAATAAGATTGTTATGGGTAACCTAGCTGGTAATCGTAATCTTGCTTTTGGTGTTAAGAATATCATGGAAGAGTTCTTACAAGAGAAAGACTACGTGATCAATCCATATGCTACAAAGAAGATAGAGATTGAGATTGTTTATCTTGATGTATTAAAGACTCAGTCTAACCTATCAGTGTTCCATAAAAATACAGATGCTGTAGTTATACGAATGAAAGGTAAGTTGATTGAAGACGATAAAGTAAAGAAGACAGTTATAGTTGAAGAGTCTGCTGAGGAAGTATCAATGGCTGCGTTAGTTATAGATGAAGGTGGTAAGTTTAACCAAACTAATCTATCATCAGCCCTAAAAAAATCTTGTAACACATTGATTAACAAACTATTATAATGAAAAAAGCACTATTACTTGTCACAGTTTTATTATGTTTTTGTGACATTGTTCAAGGTCAAAACATTAAGTTAAGACTACATGATGATTCAACCTCAGTAAATACTGCAGGTGCTGTTATCAATAAAGGAGATGAGTTTATAGTATCAGTAAAAGCAGACGGTAATGGCAATACAACAGCTAGATCGCTTTATTTCGATTTTGAGTACCAAAACACAGCGTTTGAGCTTGTTACTGTTACAAATACGGGAACAGGTGGTAACGGTGGGATACTTCCTTACGGTTCTAGTATTACTATGGACTGGTATACTTATCCTGGTTATTCGTGGACATCTTCGCAACAAAATACCACTACAGACGGTAATACTAATTATAATCGTGCTGCTTATACTTTTACGGCTGGTGGACCTAAAACTATTCTTAGGGTCTATTTAAACTGGGCTACTCCTAATGGTATGCCATATGCTGGAGGTTGGGATGATTTAATTCGTCTTAAGTTTAAGTTAAAGACTACTGCCCCAGGTTATGCATGGAATCCTATTAAGATGAACTTTGCTGCTGCGTTTAATCAAAATGGTACATCAGGTTCAACTGAGATGACAATACCATTAACAAGTGTTATCTATCTTGATCCTACAGCTACTAAGTATGTTAATGCAACTATAGAAACAAATCCTAATATTGATCCATACACATTACATCGTGTTTTGTTTTTGAATCCTGCAACAAACACAGGTATTATTGCTGATGCTACTTCAGCTGGTGCAATAAATATCGATCAGTCAAGACTAGAGCCTAACACAGAGTATCGAGTAATGATGATGCTAAACATGGACAGTATTCATAACTTGTATGCTGCTGCTGTTACAGTATCTGATTATACTACAGCTCAAGCTGAGTTTGTACAACAGAACTTAGATGGTACATATAAAGGTCAATCTATTATTACAGGAGCTGGTTACTTAGCTGCTGATGTTAATCATTCAAAGACATTTGACGGTGGTGACTTAACAAAGTTATACTCACAAGTAATCGGTGTTGATAAGTTGTTTACGTTACCATCAAACTATACCGCAGGAACAGACATGTATGCTTCAGTTCCAACGTTTACTGATAGTACATTCAATGCGTTAACACCAGCAAACTGGAAAGACATTACAAACAGTTATGTTACTTTCAAGACTGGTCTTATAGGACAGAATAAACCTTTAAAGCTTAAGTTTTTAATCCCTGGTGATATAAATCGTTCACACTCATCTCAGATGGTTGTTAATGGTACTATAGCAACAAACGCAGCTGTATCATTAAAGACTAACTCAACAGCAAACAAGACGTTAAACAGAACAGTTGCTGCTTCAAACATTTCAGTAAGCTTAGCTAATCAGACTCTAACATCTAATACTATTGAGATACCAATCAAGGTTAATACAAATGGTAATAAGTTATCAGGTTTACAGTTTGAGTTCAGATATAATCCTGCTTCTATTAAGTTTGAAGAGATTATGAATCAGATGCCAAACACATGGTATGCTTTTGCTGATAATACTAAGCCAGGTGTTATTCGTTTTGGCGCATTAGATAAAGCTCTTAACTCATCTGTTACAGGAGAACTAGTACCGTTTAAACTTAAGTTTAGTGCAATAACAAACGGTTTAGATATGAATACCTTGATTAAAGTAAGTCCAGTAATGGATGCTGCATCAAGTACAGGTGCTCAGTTAGGCATTACACTTAACTCAGATACTATTAAGATCACTGGATACAACAACTTTTAATACTTAACCACAATGAAGAATACATTATTGTTATTATTGCTTATCACGTTTGTGTTTGCATGCTCTGATCTTGAAAAACTTGAGAGTACACCAATAAATCTAGGCGCAAAATCTACGTCAACAGAAATATTGAGTGCAACATCTATTGGTGGTAAGGTTACTGCTTTATTTGCTGTAACACCTGGAGCTAAATACTCTGTTCAGGTTTACTCTTTTGCTGCTATTGAACCAGTAAAGACTTTACCATTAACAGCAGAGACTGAGATTACAACAAAGATCTACGACTTTAGTGACCTACCAGATGGGTTATATGACTTAACATTAACAGATGTGTCTGGTACATCTATTAGAAAACCTTTAGTTATTAAACGATAAACAACATGTCAGAAGAAGCAGAAAACACAGGAGGCTCATTAAAGAGCATCTTAATCGGATTAGCAAGTACTATCGCACTAGGTGTTGGTGGTTACGTTACAAAACAATTAACAGGTGAAGGAGATGAACCAGCTCCAGCAGCAACAACTGCAGCAGCTCCTGTTATTAATATCAATCAAGCAGCGGCTGCTCCAGCACCTGTAGCTAAAACTATTATTGTTAATAAGACAGCAAGTCCAGCAGCACAAGCAGCTCCAGCTCCAAAACCTAAGCCTAAAACAGCGAAGGAAGAGTTAGAAGAAGCTCCTAAGTGGTAATATCATGGAACAAAGTACAAGTACAGGGTTTAAAGACCTGTTAAATCAAATGATGACAAGACGATGGTTGATAACAGCAATCGTTCTTGGAGGTTTCATGCTTATTATTGGTGGTATTTTCTTAGCTATTGCTCAGAATACTACTATTGCTGGTGAGTGGAAAGAGTTATTGCTCTTATTACTTGGTGCATTTATTGGTTCTTATGGTAAGATCATTGACTATTGGTTCTCTGATACAGACAAAGACAAGATGCTAGTCCAAAAAATGGATGAGGAGGACGGTATAAGCTTATCTAATACTTCAGATATGCCTGCAGCTCCACAGATTAATAATACTCCAGAATCAGTAGTATTACTACCAAAAACTGAAGCAAAACAAACTGGTACCGAAATCGATGAAGACGGTGACGGCGTTATGGATGGCTTAGATATTGATGGTGATGGTAAAATCGATGTATACTTTGCACACAGACAATGCGAACACGTATGGGACGATGTTGACAATGACGGTGATGAAGAGTGCGTTAAGTGTGGTAAAATAAAAGACAATGAAGAAACTGTATGAAAAAGTTAAGCGTATTCTTAATTGCTTGTTTTATATTCTTTCTAGCTTCCAGTCATAAGACTCAAGCACAGATAGCAGCAACAAGAACAGAGTCTTATACTGCATCTTTTGAGAAGAAGATAAACATAGATTCTTTAATGGACTATGAAGGTCCAAAGATTCCTATACAGTTACTATCTTTAGGTATAAACGAAGATGTTTATGCTGCTTATCCTGAGTTAAAAGATAAACGTGTTGGTCTTGGTGTTACAAACATTGTTGTTGAATACCTTGAAGAGACAAACCGTTTTACTTTTACTGAAGACAAAGCTGAACTAAAAAATCGTATGGTAAAGCAGTTTCAAGCTTCACAGTCTGGTATAACAGAAAATAAGTTAGATGGTAGAGGCAAGATTAAGCTTGCTCAGTATTTTGTTTATATTGAGGTCTATGATTTTTCCGTTTCTGAAGATGAATCATTATCTTTGAAAGACGGTGTAAAACAGACAGTTGTAACTCGTATGGGTTTACAGGTTAAGTTTGTTAACGCTGAGACGGGAGAGTATTTTACAGGCTCAGGAATGGGGGAAGCTAAGACTGTTAGGGAAGCAACACTAATGAACGATGCTAACTTTGCTGATATTAAGTTTAATCAATCCACGATTGGTACAACGACTAAGAAAGCACTTGAAAACGCTGCTAGTAAGATTGTGGTACGGATGATTAAGAAAAAGATTTTCACTAAATAAACCAAACCATGTTAGAAAAACTAATCATTGCTGGCACTATAGCAATAGCTGCTAGTATTTACCCTGCGTATAAGATATACGAAAGTGCTAAGATACCAATGTATCAAACACGTATCTCTAATCTAGAACATCAGATGGAGATTGTTAAGTTAACAGAGACTGACCCTGCAAAGCGTTATGTAAAGCTTTCAAAGCTTGAGGGTAAGATTCTTAAGGTACGTACAAAGATTAAGGCACGTCAAAAGATTAAAGCTCTTGAAGCCAAGTGGGACTATCAAGATGAGATGCTTAAGTTAAAGCGTTTTCAAGTTTCTGTTGATTCAACTATAAAGATTGAACCGAAGTAGTGAAATGGTTAGGGATTATCATGTTGTTATTATTGTGGAACACAAGCAATGCTCAAGTGTTGTCACAAACATATGTTGATCCTTGTTCAGGAAAAGTATTAACGGTAACTGTACCTATCGCAAGTGGGTCAGTTACTGTTGTTTACAGAGGTCAATACAAAGTAGTTACAGCAAACGATATAACTACAGGTGCTTTAACAGCATGGTTAAATATGTTGACAACAGCATATCCATGTCCTGAAACACAACAAGTAGTTAATCAAGTAGTTACACAGACAGTTAATACTGCAGTTAGTGCAGCAGTTAATCAAGCGACTGCAAGTGCAACCGCTGCTGCTACTGCCGCTGCAACATCTGCGGCGACAAGTGCTGCTACTAGTGCAGCAACAAGTTCTGCAACGTCAGCTGCTACATCAACAGCTAGTTCTGCTGCATCTGCAGCTGCATCTTCTGCAGCAAGTAGTACTCCAGCACCAAGTGCAACAAGTACTAGTAGTTCATCATCATCTAGTTCATCCTCTAGTTCCTCAGAAAGTAGTAGCAGTTCAAGCTCTTCTTCTGAAACAAAGAGTGAAACCAAAAGCGAATCAAGTAATGAGTCAAAGTCAGAAAGCAAAGAAGAAAGCAAAAGTGAGTCCAAGTCAGAGAAAAAAAGTGAAGATAAGAAAAGCAATAAGAGCTCTGCCAAATCCAGTGCCCGTGTTAATCCTATCTTATATAACTCTGATCTTACTTCTCTATTATCTGATGATAATAGTTTTTCTCAGATAATATCAGTTGGTATGTCTCAGTCTTCAATGACTGGAGCAGACTCATGGGGTGTTACCAGTATGATCTGGTCTACCTTTAATCAGTTTGCTTTATCTGGTAGATATACAAAGATGAACTTTGCAAAGGGCCAGTTATCTCATATAACAAACTATGGTGTTACAGGTGTTTACCTATCAGGAAACTATGTAGCATTTGCTACTGCTGCTTATATCAAGCCTTTAAAGAATAATAAAGGTATCTTTGGTATAAACGAGACTATCAGTTATGCAATGAACACAGTAAGTAGTAGTTTGCTTATGTTCTATAGTAAGCCTATTGTACTTAGTAAAAGAGTATCGATAGCTCCAACAATCACAGCATCAGCTTTTCCAGTTGTTGCATCAGAAACAGGCGTTGATGTTACTCCAGCATTCAACGCCATGACAGGATCTAGTTTTGATCTTAATCTAACCAAACGTTTTAAACTTAACTGTGGTCTAACACTCGCTTTTAGTGAGCAGAGCATTAGACCTAACAGTTATATGTTTATGATTGGTACCAAGCTTAACCTTTAATAGTATAGCCTTTCTTATCAACTGATAAGATTCTTTCACCATCAAATACAGACATCTGATTTTGATGGTAGTCAGCTAGTACGTGGTCACTAAAGTAACTAAACATACTACCTTTAACACCAAGGAAGAATACTTTATCAGTATAGACACTACAACGATCTTCTGCATCAGTAAGTACTAAGCTGTTCTCTTGTGATTTAATCACATGCTGTACTACCTTAGTAATACTTGTACCACCCATATCATCCAAAGATGCAATAGCAAAGTCTGTTGTCTTTAGAGGATGGATATCTTGATTAAAAGAATATAGTTTGTTAAGCATGTTATTCTTTTTCATTACAAGGGCGATCGCTTTTGCAAACTCAAGCTTGCTTAATCCTCTACCGTCAACATCTCTAACACCACATCCTTCAGACATCGAACCAGATATATCGATATAAAGGTTAATCTTACCTTTACGCTCAACGTTTCTTGTTGTAATATCCTCTGGGAATAGATTTCTAAGCTTTGGATGAAGCATTACATAGTCTTCTAAGCCATCAAAGTTACCTGACTCGAACAAAGACTCATGTGTAATGCGTTCTTGCCCTGAGAAGTAATTCTTTGACTTATCTAAGATCATCTTGATGTTATTCTTAAGTACAGAATCGTTCATCTTGATCTTTTTTAAAGACTCAATTGCTCGCTCAATCTCATGTTTAGTCATACCACCGATACCAGTGTTCTTGTTCCAAGCTTCTTCAAGCTCTTCTTCACCAATATTCTCAGTTAGTTCATTGATATGTTGAGCTGCATCTTGCATCTCTTTTTCTAACTGATCTCTAGTTTGCTTAAGAGCTTTATCAATAGCTTTTTCTATCTTCTGCTGATTCTTTGCAGATCCTTTACCAGAGCCACTTTGATCTTGTGCTTGGTCTTTTTGGTCTCCATCTTGATCATCATTATCGTCGCCATCAGGTTGATTTAGCTGATTTTTCATCTCCTCATGAGCTTCTTCATCTTGTTTCTTTAGTCTTAACATAAAGTAAGTAAGATAAGTCATCATACTCTGAGTAAACATACCAGACTTAACGTTTGATCCTTCAGTTAAGATCTTTAAGCTAGGATCATTTGCTAACTCAAGAAGCTTATAACGCATCTGATTCTTCTCATTACGAGCTTTGAAGTCAATCTTGTCAATAGGTTTGTTAAACATATTAAAGATATCGTTCTTTAGTGAAGATGGGATTGATTGATAAGCTTCAGTCATCTCTTCAACTGAAAAGTGCCACTGCTCACGTCCTTTCATCTTAACAATCTTCTCAGCGGTTTGTGTAAGTGCACTATGATTACTTCCACTAGCTGAATAGCCAGGAATAAAGGCTTTCTTTACAAACTCATTTAATCGATAAGCATCTATATAGTGAATATATGGCTCTACTAACTCAGGTTTTTTATACGAACCAATGATACTCGTAAATCGGGAAGAGCCAGAAAAATCTAGCTCCCCCTTCTTTACTTTCTCCATGATTGTAAACACGTTTTTATACTGTTTCTTAGCCATGGCTTTCTCTTATTTAGAATGGATCTACATTACTGTCTGCAGGTGATGTAGACGTTGTGTAAGCAGCATATTGAATAGTACCAGATAAAGGCATGCTTGACTCACTCATATCTCCTTCAATCTCACTTAAGATCTCTGATGCTAACTCTTCTTCTGCTTCATCTTGATTAGCAAGAACGTGGTTCTCAAGTACAATAGTCATTGTAGCATCGATAGTTTGAGCATCATCATCTGCAAGTTTACCGTTTGAGATATAAGTTGCTGTTAGATCTTCGATCTCTTTTACAGCAAGAGATAAACTAGTTTGATCATGATAAGACTTAAGCATATCGATCTTAGACATGATAATCTTCATCTCCATTGATGTAAGCATGTCATTAAGACGAGTACTAGCTGCTTTATCAACCATCATCTCAGCTAACTTAACTAAAGCTTTGTCAAGACTAACATCCCAGATATAGTGAATACCTGCTGCAAGACGAGGAACAAAGGTTAAAGTACGGTCAGTTGTCTTGTCATAAGACACTTCGATAAACTTCTCGATACGGCTTGGTGATAACACAACATCCTTTAACTCTTGTGAGTTTGGAATGTTAAGACTGATATTCTGCACATAGTCTTTACCACCTTTGCTGTGATACTTAACCATATCACCCGCAGAGATACGAGATACTTGCATCTTAATCATAAAACGATCCCAGAAAGGTGAGTTAATCTCGTCTTTTGGAATCTCATTACAAGTTGCAACAAACAACTTCCACTTACATGGTACCTTGTTCTTACCGTTAAATAAGAAACGCTCGTTCATAATACCCAACAAAGAGTTGCGGATACCTGAACTAGCTTTATCTACCTCGTTAATGATAATGATCTCAGCCTCAGTGATAGGAGCATTAAGTTCAAACTTATTGTTTGTAAACAACGCTTCTAAGTCTGGCATACCTTTCACCTCTGATTGCTTAGTACCTTCGTCAGTCTCTAAGATATAGATCTTTGACATGAAGTTCTCAGCAGTTGCTAACTTATTCTCAATCAACCATGCTTTTGCATACTCGACTACAGTCTTGGTTTTACCAACACCAGGACGACCCTCTAATAATACTGGTAACTGAGCTGACTCTGCTAATGCTAGAGTCTTGAACACTTCTTCTTTGTTCATTAAAGAAGTACTGATTGTACGTACTTCTTGAGTTTTTACTTTTGCTAGTGACTTTGCTTTTACTGTTGACATTAGTTTTTATTATTAGATATGAATGAATGCATTTAACTCTTCTTGAGATGTTTCTTCTACTTGAAACATATCAGATTGTGTGATGTTTTCAGCTACATCAAACTCTTTTGGTTTGCGTTGACGCTTCTCTTTTACAAGAGAGATGCTTTCTTCTTGAAGATCATCGATTAAGATAAATCTCATGAAGTTAGGCTCTACATCTTTAAGCTTTGGATGCTTTTTAATCATATTGATTTCAGCATCTGTTGCTTCATATGTTTCTTGGATAGATCCAAAACCTTGGTCTTCTGACTTAAGCCAAGATAAACCGCTTTCTAGTGCCTCGATTAAGGTACTGATATGTAATTCTACTTTTTTCATACTACCATTTAATTGTTTGATCCTTGCCGTTATTGGCTGCAATAATCTCATTAACTTTATTAAACACATCTTCACAGTCCCACTCTTTTGATCCTTGATAACCAGCGGATGCAGGGTGTGAGATTAAAAACTTATAATGATTACTACTAACAAGAGACTCTAACTCTTGTGCTTGCTTACCCATGAATACCCAGATTAAACCTGGATTATACCATGAAAGCATATCAACTACATATACTATAAACTTTAGCCACACATTATAGTGACTACCAATCTTTCCCACTTCTGTGGTTAACGCCGTATTAAGTAACAATACGCCTTGATTTGACCAACGAGTTAGATCTGGATCTTGGTACGTTGGAAACTCCTGATGTACAGTCTTTTCAATAGCATCAAAGATGTACTTAAGACTTGGTTGTAACTCTTTTGTTATTGAGCAAGAGAATGCTTTACCATCTGCCACACCTAACTGTGGATATGGATCTTGTCCTATGATGACAACCTTAAGATCTCTATAAGGACATTCTTCAAAAGCAGAGAAGATATGCTTTAAAGGTGGGGTAAAACGTTTACCATCATCCTTCATTGAGTGAAGTATTTGGAGTACTTCACTAAACTCATTAGACATCAAGAAGCTTTTTAGCTTATCCGCCCATCCTGAATCTCTCAGCTTATCAATCAACTTCTCTTGAATCTCTTTCAGATCAACTGTTTGTGAACTCATAAATCTTGTTATCTTTGTAAAAAAAATATAATACTATGTCAAAAGGTGTTCCCGTTCTTCCTCCAAACACTGAGGTTCCTATTAGTATAGGCACAGGTTTTGTTCAACAGCTATTCACTACTATGGGTTTTATCCTTAGTGATAAGAGTCCAGAGCAAGTAGCTGCTTTAAATAAAGCAATAGAGAATAATACTTACAACGATGAGCCTTGGATGGCTGCGTATGTAACTATTGCTGTATTAGTTAAACATATTGAGGAAGTTGCTGTCGAAAAGAATCTAGTAACATACTCTGATCTTAGTGAACAGGACAGCCCATCTGCTCCCCAAGTACAATAGCTGCTTGGATAACATCGCTAAGTTCATCTCTACTACAATCGCCAAAGCTTTTGACAATATGTTGTCCTTCAGTCTTTATAATTAGACCAGCTCTGTCTTTAACGTAGTATTTCATCTCATCAACGGTATGACCACCGTGATTAGCAAGCTCTCTTATCATTGCATGGATCTTACTGATCTGTGCTAAGGTAGCATTAGGGTTATACACCTGCATGGTGATCTCAATCATTGAACCATCAGGAACACTGTCTTTAAACTGTCCGTATAAAGCTTTGTCCTGATTGGTTAATGGTTGAAAGCTATCACCCTTCTTAATCATTTTACCTATATAAAGTCTCATTAGGATACTCCGATTGTGTGATACGTGATTTTAGTTGGATCTAAATCCTTTAGTGCTTCTTCTACCCAGTCTTCATCTTTTGTATTTGCATAGCATAAGATATGAACAATAGCTGTTTCATCAGGATTAAGTCGCAACATACGACCTATTCTTTGGTTAGACTTTCGTTCATTACCAAATGCATGCATGATGATACCGCACTTTAAGTCAGGGATAGTTACACCTTCTGACAACTGTGCAACACAACTAAGCTGCATAATCTTTCCTTTTTCAAAGGCTGCAAGATGTAAGTCAGAGTGTTCGTTATTACTATGGTAGGAATGCGGACATAGACGATCTGCTTGCTCTTGAGTATTACAGAATATGATGCACTTATCTTTTATACCTTTAAGCAAGTATTCAGCATACCTCTCTTTAGTCTTAAAGTCCATCATTACTCTCATTCTCATTACAGCAGATATCTGTTCCATCTTCTTTGATGGTGCTGTTGCTAATCTCTTTGTCCAGTAAGCATATGACTGAGTCTCAGAAGTAAAAAAGTTTTTACCTTTTAGATTTACAGGAATGTCAGGTGCTCCACTTAACGGCAGCTTATGTACAAATATCCTA
>Ga0228701_1001133_pt1 | contig 18948 bp, 19 predicted proteins | sample McNCre117_Aug_MG_2_FD_178017 | JGI IMG/M metagenome (GOLD analysis project Ga0228701, IMG submission 178017) | Freshwater microbial communities from McNutts Creek, Athens, Georgia, United States - 11-17_Aug_MG | ecosystem: Environmental > Aquatic > Freshwater > Creek | place: USA: Georgia...
CAGCGCCGCGCGGCAAGAAATCGTCACCCTGCGCGGCCTGGTCGCGGGCGAGTACGTGGTCAACGCCCACTACTACGAAAGCCGCAACCAACTGCCCGTGGACGCCACCGTGACCGTGGTCAAGATCAACCCCCAGGCCGAAATCGTCTTCACCGGCACCCAGCAAATTGGCGCCAAGGGCGAAGAACGCACGCTGGTGCGCTTTTCGATTGACGACAACGGACAGGTGCTGGACGTGAACACCAACCCCAAACCCATCGTGATGCGCTCAGGCATCTGACCCGTGAGAACCCCATGATTCCGACCACCACCCTCGAACTGCTCTGGCTGGCCATTGCCTATGCCTTGCTGGCTTTCCTGCTCTTGTGCCTTTGCCTGGCCACCCGATGGCACTGGCTCCTCAAGGCCGTCATGGTCGTGGTGGTCAGCGGCTTCTTCTTGTTCCACCACCAGGTGCTGCGTGGCATCGCGGGCTGGCCGGCCGATGACGCCCTGCCGCCACGCTTTGTGCTGCTGTCGGCCGTCTTCGACGAACCCAGCCCGGCACGCCACCACCCCGGCGCGATCTACATCTGGGTCAACGAGTTGAAAGACAACGAGGCGCTGGACCTGCCCCGTGTGCACCGCCTGCCCTACGAAAAAGACCTGCACCGCATCTTGGGCGATGGCATCAAAAAAGCCCGCGACGGCAACACCCAAATCGGCACCACCGAGCCACGCCGAGGCCAAGGCGGCCTGCCCTGGCTGCGCCCAGCCAACGACGACAAGGTGCAAATCAAGCTGAGCGATTTGCCACGCGCCCAATTGCCGGAGAAATGATGAAACACCCACTTCTCCTGTCTGCCCCTGTGCGCCTTGGCGGTCTGCTGGCCTTGGCGCTGATGGGCCTGAGTGCTTGTGACTCTGGCCCCAGCGTGGGTCCGGTCTGGTTTCCGCTGCGCGCAGGCGACGTGATGCGCTATGCCGTGACCTACAGCGGCGAAGTGGCCCATGAGCCAGAAGTCTGGACGCTGCGCACCCAAGGCCCCGTGACCTTTGACGGTGAAAAGCTCATGAAGCGGCACCACTCGATGGGCGTGGCCTACCTGTTCAAAGTGGACGAGCAAGGTGTGCGCCGGGTGGCCCAGCAAACCGATCTGGACCGCGAACCGCAAGCCGACGCGCCGCAACGCTGGGTGCTCAAAGCGCCTTACCAAGTCGGCACCGAATGGGCCACACCCACCGTGCCTTTTGTGTTGCAACGCAAGAACGAATACCCCCGCGAACTCAAGCACAGCCACTCGGCCTTGATGACCTGGCGCATCGAGTCGATCAGCGAGACAGTCAAGACCGCACAAGGCCAGACTTTTTCACCGTGCATGAAGGTCGTGGGTGAAGGGCATCTGAACCTCTACACCGACCCGGTCAATGGTTTTTCAGACGTGCCCTTGATCAGCCGCGAGTGGTATTGCCAGAACGTGGGCTTGGTGAAGTTCGAGCGTGAAGAGCGCGTGCCCTCAGGCTTCATCATGGGCGGCATGGTCAGCGCCGAAGTCCTGCCCTGAGCTTGGGGGCAGCACGGCTCACTCGATGCGCAATTGGGTGATCCAGCGCGCCTTGGGCGCAAAAGGCTCGGTGTCGGCCAGACCAAATGGCGGCAGATCCAGGCGATCGGGCGGGGCGCTGATCTGGTTGAGGTCCACCGCATGGGGTTCTGCCAACAGACCTTGCGGGCTCATGCGCCAGCGAAAAATGATGCCGTTCCAAAGTTTCGCGCCAAAGTCGGCGGGCCGCTTGTAAAGGAACAAGGTCTGGTGGTCCAGCCACTGCAAATCTTGCGCTGTCACCGTGCCAGGGTTGGCATAAGGGTAGACCACATGACAGCTGATCTCCTCTGCGGCGTCCAGGCATTTGAACTCGCGCATCGACAAAAAGTGGTCGTGCATGACCTGATGGTCCATCTTCACACGCACGCGTGAGGCACCCTCTGCTGTGGGCGTGAAGCTCACCACGCCGATGCGGGTTTCGCGGCCATCGCGCGTCTGGGCGATCAGGGCTTTTTCACCTTGCGGCAACGGTGATGGCGCTTGCGCTTTTGCCCAAGACCCCATCCCACACAAGCCAGCCGCAACAATCCAACAAGTTATCCAAGGGCGGCTGGTGTGCATGGGTGTTCAGGCCTCAAAGCCTGCGCAGTTCATCGGAAGGCATAGCGTACACCCACCCACACATTGCGCGGTGCCCCTGGTGCATAGAAAGTGCCATGACGCAGCGGGTAATTGCCATCGACCGCTGCAAATGGACGGGCCACCAGCGCATTGCCATTGAAGGCGTTGGGGGACAAAACCGCAGCGGTGGTGTAGCGGGTGTCGAACAGGTTGTTGATTTTTCCGGTCAAAGTCCAACCGGGCTGCAGCGCGTATTGCCCGCTCAGGTTGAACACGGCGTAGCCAGGGTTGTGGCCTGCGCCACTGTAGTAAGTGCCGTCGGCTTCGTGCGCATTGTTTTCATTGCCCCGAGCGATGCTGCGGGCCACCGCCTGCATGTCCAGGCCCAAGCGCCATTGCGCGTTGGGCTTCCAGCCAACTTGCAACTTCAGCATTTGGCTCGGCGTCATCGGGATGCGGTCACCGGGCTTGATGGCGATGTTGCCTTCCAGCCCTGGACCTGCGCTGTTGCTGCTGTTGTTGTTGCCCGCCACGGTCTCGTCGCTTTGGTAGGTCGCTTGCAGCCAGTTGTAGTGCAGGCCATAGGTCCATTCGGGGCTGATCGCACCCGACAAACTCAGCTCCAGACCCTGGCGGCGGGTCTGGCCGAAGTTGCGGAAATAGCCGTAGCCGGTTTGCTCGCTGGCCACGAACAAAATGTCTTGATCGTTGACCGCGCGAAAGACGCCAGCAGACCAGGCATGTTTATCGGCCAAACGACCACGCATGCCCAGCTCCAGCGTGCGGGTAACAACCTGCTGCAGCGGTGGGTCACTGGCCATGGCGTTGGGCAGTTTGCAAGGCTGCTCGGGGTTGGCACAGCCCAGCTCGGTGGTGGTCGGGGCGCGGCTGCCTTCGTTGTAGCCCAGCCAGCCTTGCAGCTGTGCAGAAGGGGCCCAAGTCAAGCCGAAAGCAGGGTTCAGGCGGGCGTAGTGGTGCTCGCCACTGAGCGAGTTGGCTTGGCCATCGTTGCGCAAATCGAGGTTGCTCACGCGGGTGTCGTTGTAGCGGCCCGAGGCGGTGAGGTTCCAGCCGCCTGCCCAAGACCAGGTGTTGCTGGCGAACACGCTGTGGGTGCGGGTGCGGCCTTGCAAATCCACCGCCGTGTCCCAAGCCTCACCATCGACATTGCCGCCTGTCACGCCATCGCCAAACGCATTCACGCCTGTGACGCTGCGGTCCGGGTTGACATAGCCCAGCTGACTGCTTTGGGTGAAACGCACGCGGGAGGTGTCCATGGCGGCCCCCACCACGGTTTGCGTGCGGGCATCGCCCATTTTGGATTCCCAGCTCGACTGCAAGACTGCGCCTTGGTTGCTCTGCGTGGTTTGCCCCGAGGTGAGCAAGCCTGTGCATTTTTCGGCGGGCTCTTTGCTGCTGCTGTCATTGGGCAGCAGCGAATTGGCCAGGCAGCGCCAATATGGAAACGGCGTGTTGCTGGCATTGGCCCCGCTGTTGGGGAAGCCGCTGTAGCCGTTTTGGGCCAGCACGGCACGCTCACCCGCACTGGGCTGGTAAACGCTTTGGTCCAGCGAGCCTTCGTTCACATCGCCATTGAGCGTGCTGCCTTTTTGTCGGCGCATGTAAAGCTGCGCACTCACACTCCAGCCATCGCGCACTTCGTGGCTTCCGGTCCAATTGATCATCAACGCATGCTGGCGTGTGATGTCCGGGGTGGTGTAGACACTGCGCCAGTCCTTGGCCAACTGGCTGCCCTCTTGCATGCCATTGCCCTGCAAATCATTGTCGGCCCAGCTCAGGCTCAAATTGCTGCGGGTACTGCCATCGCGCCAGCCCAATTTACCAAACACCTGGCGCACATCGCTGGGCGACTGGGCACGCCAACCGCCATCGTGAAACTGGTTGAGCATCACATAGCCGTCCAGGCCTTTGTCGTTCACAAAGCCGTGCTCCAGCAGCAAGCTGCGGCGGTCATGGCTGCCCGCTTGCAGCTGGATCTGTGTTCCGGGGTTGCTGCGGCCGTCTTTGGTTTCCAAGGCCAAAGCGCCACCCAAGGTGTTCAAGCCAAACAGCGGGTTGGATCCGGGCATCAAGGTGACCGACTTGAGCGCGGCACGCGGGATCAGATCCCAGCTGAGCACATCGCCAAAGGGCTGGTTCATGCGCACACCGTCCAGGTACACCGACAAGCCTTGGGGCGTGCCCAAGAGCGGCGATGCGGTGAAGCCCCGGTACTGCACATCGGCCTGAAAGGGGTTGCCTTGCAACTCTTGCACCAACACACCGCCCAGGTTGGCGTTCATCCACTCGGCCAAGTCTTGGCTGTGGGCATCGTTGACCTGGCCGCGCTGCACGGGTGCAGCGATCTGGCTGGCGTTGAGGTCGAGCCCGGGCAAGGGCGTGGGAGCCACGATGGTGACCGTGTCGGTGGTGTCAGCGGCCAGCGCGGGCTGGAAGGCCAGGCCGATGGCCAGGGTCAAGAGGGATAGCTGCGGGTACGTCTGCATGTCGCTTGTCTCAAATGCTTGTTGTGTCTCTTTGGCTCTGACCCCAGGGAGATGACTTGAGCATAGCGACGAGACTGCCCCACAACACAGGAGATGCGCCCTGTGGACTCGGGAAATTTTCCCGAGTGATGGGTGCGTCAAATTTTCGCGTCAGCCGAGGGCCACTGCACCAGCCCATGGCGCGCTGCCAGCAGCAGCAACTCCATCTCGGAGTTGACCTCCAGCTTGCGCCGGATGTTGGACAAATGGTTGAGCACGGTCTTGGCGCTCAGGTGCAATTGCTCACCCACTTGGGTTGGCTGAACCCCGCCCGAAAACAGCCGCAGGATGTCAAACTCACGCGGCGTCAAACAGTCCAGCGCGTTTTGGCCCTGCACGGCCTGACACGCCATGTCGTGCGCCACATCGGCCGAAAACACCCGCTGGCCTTGTGCCACTTTGCGGATGGCGGCGATCATCTCCAGCGGCTCGGAATTTTTGGTGAGATAGCCCAAAGCGCCATTGCGCAAGGCCTGCGTCACATAGCCCACCGCCTGGTGCATGCTGAAGACCAGCACTTTCAAAGCGGGCTGCCGCTCCAGCAAGCGTTTGATGGCTTCCAGCCCACTGCCTTCACGCAAGGACAAATCCATCACGACCACATCGATGGCGGTATCGCGCAAGGCGGCGCAAGCCTCGTCGCCACTGGCCACATCGGCCACCACCTGCAAATCGGCCTCGGCATCGATCAAGCGCCGGTAGCCCGCACGCACCACCGCATGGTCGTCCACCAGCATCACCCGAATGCTCATGCAAGGGCCCCCACGCGTGTGGGCAACACCGCCGTCAAAGCAATGCCGCCCGCAGGTGCATCGGCAATGTTCAAGGCACCGCCCACCATGGCCAAGCGGGCTTTCAAGCCCAGCAAGCCACTGCCCGGCTGCGCCAACAAGGCCTGCGCCTGGCCGTGGCCGTTGTCGATCACGGTCAGCTCAATGCGTTCATCCAAGCATTCACAGCGCACCTCCATCTGGTCGGCACCGCTGTGCCGCACAACGTTGGTCAAACCTTCTTGCAAGCAGCGGTAAAGCGCCAATGCGGCATCGGCGCTGACCGGTGGCAAGGGTCCAATGTGAGACACGATGCGGCGATCAGGCAATCGCGCCTGCCAGCCGGAGACCAGTTCCTGCAAGGCTTCGCGCATGCCGCTGTCTTCCAACCCATAAGGCCTCAAGCTGGTGAGCATTTGCCGCACATGCCCCGCGATGCGGCGGGACTCGCTGCCGATTTCACGCGCGCACTCCGTCAAAGTCTCGGCGGACGCGTGGGGGGCATGGTGCTCGATGTACGCCGCCGTGGCCGTGATGGCCGTGAGCGATTGGCCGAACTCGTCGTGCAACTCAGCAGCCAGTTCGCGCCGCTCTTTGTCTTGCACTTCCATCAACTGTTGGGTCAGACGGCGCTGACGTTCCCGTCCTTGCGCCAAGCTCTGCGCAAGCTGGTCCACCACACCCGCCATCGTCGCGAATTCACGCAAGGCAAACGGCGGCAAACGGGCATCGTCTTCTCCCCCGGCCAAGCGCACCAGGCCCGCATTCAACTCTTTCACGGGAGACAAGGCATGGTCCACGGCATACCAGGTCAAGGTCAGGCAGACTGCACAAAACAAGGACAACATGGCCAGCACCTGGACCGAGGTGCTCCACTTCTCACGGAACTCGCTTTCAGGATCGGGGCGGATCCACAGCATCTGATCGCCCACACGGATGCGCTGCGCTTTCGCGCCTTCTGCGCTCAAACCCAGCCAGCTCAGCCAAGCAGTGGCCTGTGTTTGTGGGGCCGTCACCGTGGCCGAGTCCAACTGAATCTTCACATGCCGAAACTGCCCCGGTGTGAGCGCGTTGGCCAGCTTGGCCTCACTGTCTTTGTCGGGCGCAGTGGCCAGCAACGCCACCAGGTTCGAGGTGGCTTTTTGCTCCGCCAGTGCGTCCTCTTTCAGGTCATGCACCCAGACGACGCCAAACACCAGCAGCAAGGCTGCAAATGCCAACGCCAGTCTGGCGATGAGTGTTCGTCGAAGATCCATGATGAGCCGGGGCACGCAGCCCAAAAATGCGATGCCTCAGATTGTGGCCTGCGTTGCGCGCATGTGAATCCAGACAAACGCGATGAATCAGGGCTTCATCGCCAACACGTGGCGGGCCAAGGTTTTCAAGTCGTCCTGGCTGATGCTGGCGTGTGGCGGCATGGGCATGCGGCCCCACTTGCCTTTGGAGCCGTTCTGGATGGATTGCACCAAGGTGGCCACGGCGTCTTTGTCGCTGCGGTATTTGTCGGCCACGCTCAGAAAGGCCGGGCCCACCACTTTTTCGGCCTTGGCATGGCAAGACAGGCAACCACTGTCTTTGAGCAAGGTGTCGCCATCGGCCGCGTGGACCACGCCCGTCATGCCCCATGCCACAAGCACAGATGCCAGGATGCGAAGTGTTTTCATGTTCAACTTTCTTTCCAGTTTTCAATCGTTCAAATCGAACCAACTCAGGTTCACTGCCAAAAATTCACCACGGTGCTCGGCACCGCTTTGTTTGCCCCAACCGGTGTCCAGCGCCAGCTTGTTGTGCATCAGCCATTGCCGAACACCCGCATGCACAAGCCGATCACGGCCATCCGATGTGCGCGTGCTTTCTGCGTACAGCCATCGCTGCGGCGTCCAAACGTAGTGCGCCGCGAGGGTGCTGACGTTGGCACGGCTGGAGGCCACTTCTGCCCGTCGTTGCCATTGCCAACCGACGTTGGCATGCAACCACAAACGCTCGGCCATGAATGGAACTGACGCCACAGCCAAGGCCTGCTGACGTTGCCCCGTTTCGCCACGGCCAGGCTCCACGCCCAACTTGGTCGCCAAGCCCCAGCCCTGCTCTTGAGGGGAGACCCACAGGCTGCGCAAACGCAAGCCCTGCTCGGGCTCGGGCGCATCCACACGAGAAGCTTTGCCCCACTCCAATTCCACACGCTGGGTGCTCGACAAATCACGTTCAATCTGCACACTCAGCGCATGCCCTTGGCGATTGCCTACCCAGGTGCTGCTCACTTCCCAGCCGTCTTCGTCCTCAGACGCCATGGCGTGGGTGGTGCGTAAAAAAGGGCGGTCATCCGCGCGCACGCACATGACCACCCCTGTTCCGATCAAGGCCAGGGCCATCAGGCCCCGGGCTCGCCAGCGATGCCCCTGTTGCGCCGCCCGTGCGGCTGTGTTCAGGGGCATGGCCAAGCGATCACTTGTTCAGCTTGAAGGTCCAGACAGAACCGCCCTGCTCGAGGAAGTTGACCTTCTTGGCCACTTCACCACCCCACAGCGGAACCGCACCACCCCAGCCAGAGACCACGGACACGTATTGGTCGTTGCCTTCTTTCCAGGTGATGGGAGGCGCCACGATGCCGGAGCCGGTCTGGAACTGCCACACCACTTTGCCGGACTTGGCATCAGCGGCTTTCAGGTAACCCTCAGGTGTACCCCAGAAGACCAGATCGCCTGCCACCAGGACACCACCCCACAGAGGCGCTTCGTTCTTGACTTCCCACTCGATCTTGCCGGTCTTGGGGTTCACAGCGCGCAGCGAGCCGATGTAGTCGTCGTACAAAGGCTTGATGGTGAAGCCAGCGCCCAGATAAGCCGCGCCTTTTTTGTAGGTGACGGGCTCGTTCCAGATTTCCATGCCCCATTCGTTGGAAGGCACATAGAACAGGTTGGTCTTGGGGCTGTAGGCCATGGGCATCTGGTTCTTGCCGCCCAGGAAGCCTGGGGCTGCAAACACGGCCTTGCCTTTGGTGCCATCACCACCTGCGCCAGTGGGGTCACCAGGACGGTTGTCAGGCACAAAGTTGGGACGACCGGTCTTCAGGTCAATGCCGTTGGCCCAAGTGGTTTTGGTCACGAAGGGGAAGGCGTTGAGCAATTTGCCGGTGGACGCATCGTTCACATAGAAGTAACCGTTGCGGTCAGCCTTGGCACCCACGCGCTTGCCGTCCATGTCGAAGGTGATGAACTCGTTCACACCGTCGAAGTCCCAAGCGTCGTTGGGGGTGTTCTGGTAGCTCCACTTGATCTGGCCGGACTTGACGTCGATGGCCACGGTGGAGGTGGAGTACAGGTTGTCACCTTTACGCAGGTGGCTGTTCCAGGGGCCAGGGTTGCCTGTACCGAAGTAAGCCAGACCGGTCTTGGCGTCGTAGGTGCCGCCCAACCAGGTGGCTGCGCCGCCGGACTTCCAGGTGTCACCAGGCCAGGTGGCGTTGGTGGTGCCGGAGATGCCGTTTTCCTTGCCGTCTTTGTAGCCCATGTGGCCTTCGACCACTGGACGGGTCCAGACCATCTTGCCGGTCTTGGGGTCACGCGCTTCCACGCGGCCGACCACACCGAATTCGCCACCGGACACACCGGTCAGCAGCAAGCCGTCAGCGATCAGGGGGGCTGCGCTGTAGCTGTAGCCTGCAGCGTAGTCGTCGATCTTGTCACGCCAAACCACTTTGCCGGTGTTCTGGTCCAGAGCCACCAGTTGGGCGTCCAGGGTGCCAAAGATCACCAGGTTGTCGTACAGGGCGGCACCGCGGTTGATCACGTCGCAGCAAGGCATGATGCCTTCGGGCAGACGGTGCTCGTATTTCCAGAGTTTTTTGCCGGTCTTGGCGTCCAGCGCAAAGATGCGCGAGTAAGAAGCTGTGACAAACATCTTGCCGTTGTGCACCAGCGGCTGCGATTCTTGACCGCGCTGCTTTTCACCGCCGAAGGACATGGACCAGACGGGAGTCAACTTGCCAATCGACTTGGCGTTGACATCGGTCAATGGCGAATAACGTTGGCCTTGCGTGCCCAGACCCCAAGACAGAACGTCGTTGGTGGTGGCCGCATCTTTGGCGATCATGTCATTGGTCACTTGAGCGCCGACTTGGGCGGCGGCCATCATGACGAGCAGGCTCAATAATTTTTGTTTCACGTTGATGTCTCCTGTTTGGAACGGTCAGAGCATTGAGGAAGTTGAACGATTCGCAAAGGTCCGACGTGGACACTCAGCAATGCGTCAGGTGTTTTTTTGCAAAACCCGTGCCAACTTTCTGCGGTTCACACTTAAGTAATTACCCTGATAAAAAGCCCTGATCAAGCACGGGAATTGCCGTGCCCAGCGCTGTCACACGACCGGCCCGGCTGTGACAGTGTTCAACTTTGGATCAACGGCCTGTGGCAACCGGTGCAGCCGGCCAAACCAACTGTGCGTTTTCGTACTGCGGGTACAGATACGTCACGCTGCGGGTGTACTCGGCTGGCATGGCCGCCCAGCGGGCAAAGCGCTCGGGAATGCTCAGGCGCAAGACCTCGGACAAATCCAGACCCTGCGCGGCACTGCTTTGCAGCCGCTCGTGCAACCACTGCAACCAGTCCAGGGTCTGGTCCACCCCTTTGCGGCCAGCATGAACGGGCCCGTGGCTGGGCACCACGGTGCGGACCAGGCCCTGGTCGATCCAGCCTTGCACGGTACGCAAACTCTTGATCCAGGGCAGCAAACGCGCATGGGGTGCGGTGGGCACCCGATCGGCAAACACGAGCCCGCCGGCAAACAAAACCCCTGTGCTGTGATCCATCAGCAGCAAGTCGTCGCCCGTGTGGCCATCGAGCCGCACCCACTCCAGCCGGTGGCCACCCCAATCCTGGCGTCCTGGGGTCAGGCTTTGCCGGGCAGGTGTGGACTCGGAGCCCTTCATCCAATCACCACACAAGCGGTACAGGTTGTCTTCGTAAGCCTTGCCCTCGGCTTGCATGCCCGCCAGCGTGCCGCTCAACGCGAGCAAGGGCAGATCCGCCCAAGCCTGGTTGCCAAAGAAATAGTCAGGGTGGAGGTTCAAGGCGACCACACGGCTGGGCTTTTGGGGCACGGTGCGGGCGATGGCTGCGCGCTGCTGCTGGCCATACAACCAAGAAGGCCCGGTGTTGATCACCAAGACGCCCTCGTCGCTGGCAATGAAGCCGGTGTTGATGATGTTGCAGCCGTTGGCGCGGCTGAAGTCTTCGACCGCCCCTTCGATCACCCAGGTCTGCGCCGCGATGGCGCGGGGCTGCAACTGGTAATCGCCCGCAGGCAAATCAGCGGCTTGAACCCCGGCGGCACTGATCGCACACACCAGCGCCCAGCCTAGCGCCCAGACCTTGCGGCAGCTCATGCCTTGAGCCTTTCATCGATCCGGTTGCCGTTGTTGTCTCGGCCTGTCAGGTGCCAAGGCCCTTGGGGCTGATCGCCCAACTCCAGGGTGATCAAAGGGTTCTCCGAGACGGGCTCATGCAAATGCAAGCGCCAAACTGCGGTGTCGTGGGCATCGCGCAACTCCAGCTGCTCGATGTGGAAAGCCGGAATGCCATTGACCAAGCCAGTGTCCATGGGGTGCATCACGCGCAAACGCAAACGGGTGCCGCCTTCCAGCACATTGCGAAACACCCGCGCTTGCACCTGGTTCAAGGTGCGGCTCCATGAGCCATCGGCACGGCTCGCGCCCGGCACGGTGCAGCCGCCACCTGCGGCATTGACCCAGGTCTGGCCGACAAACCAGCGGCCATCTTTCATCTTGACCAAGGCCCTCACAGGGGAGCCTTGCTCCATGCGGATGCGAAAAGCCAGCACCGGCCAGCTGCCCAAAGGCTCAAAGTCGAGCACATGCTGGATCGGGTTGCGGTCGGCCACCACGACGATGCGGTCAATCGGCCCCATGCTGCGTTGCAAGGCCCGCGCGTCGATCCAGATCGGCACGTTCATGGCGTCTTCGGCAAACTCGGGGCCCTTGACGATCACCTCCTCGCTCAAGGTGAAAGTGGCCATGGCCATGAATTTGCGGCGGATCACCGGCCACTGCATGGAGCCCAGCGCATCACCACCCGCAGGGTCTTGCGCCCAAACCGCCGGAGCCAGGGCCGCCGCCCACAAGCCGCCCCATGTTTGCAAACAATGACGCCGCGAAAGTGCTGATCGGTTCATGTCGGTGCCCCATCAAGCCACGCCGCGTGCGCGCATCCAGCCGCGCTGCGGGTCATAGCCGCGCACCGCCAAGCCAAAAAACACCAAGGTGCCCACCACACCGTAGATCAAACCCGTGCCGTACAACTGGCCATGCAGGGCAAAGCGCATGGTTTCCACCGCCTGTGTGAAAGGGTTGATTTGCGCCAACTGGTAGAGCCACCAGGCCCCCGCCTCTTCGAACTTCCACAGCGGGTACAAGGCCGAGCTGATGAAGAACATCGGGAAGATCACAAAGTTCATGGCCCCCGCGAAGTTTTCCAGTTGCCGCACATGGACCGACAAGACCAGGCCCATGGAGGCCATGAGCACCGCTGTCAAGATCAAGGTGGGCAAGGCCAGCAAAGCATGCAGCCACTCGACCTCCACGCCCAGCAGCGCTGCGACCAACAAGAACGCCAGCATCTGCAGCATCGACAAACTGGTGCCCGCCAAGAGTTTGAAGCCCAGCAACCAGGCGCGGTTGAGCGGCGCAGTGAGCAGCAAGCGCATGAGCCCCATTTCGCGGTCGTACACCAGGGACAGCGAGCTTTGCATGCCGTTGAACAAGGCGATCATGCCCAGCAGGCCGGGCAGCATGTAGACCTTGTATTCGATATAGGTCTCATAGGGCGGGATGATGGAGACGCCAAACACATTGTGAAAGCCGGTGGCGAACACCACAAACCACAGCAATGGCCGCACCAAGGCCGACGCCAGGCGTGCGGGCTGGCGCAAAAATTTGTGAATCTCGCGCCCCACCACGGCGCGGGCAGCGCGGCCCAGGTGCGCGAAGTTCAACGTGCTTTGCATGGGCTTTCCTTGTCATCCACACCCAAGGTGTCGAGGTTGTCTGTGGGGTGCAAAACACCTTCCATGGGCGCGGTCTGCACCACCCCGTCGGCATGGGCCAGCAGCACCGGCTGGCGCAGTTGACCATCCCAGGCGCGGTAGCTCAAAGGCAAGCCTTTGAAGCCATCGACTTGGACTTGCCCTGAACGCAAACGGGCAGCCAAACTGAGCGGCGTGCCCTTGGGCTCGGCCACCCAGGCCGTCACCAAGGTCTTGATGCCCATCCACGCCGCCCAATCTTGTCCGGTCATGGGGCGCTGGGCCAGCTTCACAAATCGGCGGTTGAGCTGGGGCCCACCATAACGCTCCCACTGCGCATGCCAGGCCAGCGGGGTGAGGCCATTGCTACCCAGCACGGGACGCGGCCATTGCGTGGCATAGACCAGGCTGCGGGCGAACTCGCCTTCACTGTCCCAGACGGCCACCACCTCGTGGTTGCGCTCGTTGGTCAACAGCTTGGGGTTGGCCGCATCGCGCTCGCGCGGATCGCCGCTGAGCTTGAAGGTTTTGGTCTCGGTGGTCTTGAGTCCGTAACGCTTGCCTGCACGCTGCCAAGCCTGCATCAGCAAGGCATCGGCCGGCTTGGCCCCTTGCAGGACCAGCACCTGTTTCCAGGATTTGGCCGCCAGAAATTGCGCCAAGGCATCGGCCAACATGCTCTGGCTCGGGTAGGTGTGCAGCACTGGCGCAGCGCCACAGGACTGCGCCCGCAAGGCATCCAGCGGGCTGCTGGCGTTGATGGCCAATGCGCCCGCCTTTTGCGCCGCCTGCAAAGCCTGAGGCATCAAGGCGTCGGGCAGGTCGAGCAACCAGTAAGCCACCTTGTCGTTTTGCAATTGCTGCAGGCTGGCGGCCAGTGCCGCTTCGTTGTCGGCCACCACCTCGCGCAAACGCACGCTCAAGCCGGCGTCTTGCAATTCGACTTGCGCATCATCCAGACCCAGCCGCGCTGCGGTGATCAAGCGGCCCGTGGATTGGCCAGGCCAGCGCTTTTCGACACGCCGGGGCTGGTAGCGCTCGTCATCGGCCACCGAGACCACCGCCACCTGCAAGGTGGACGCGGCTTTGGCCGGGACCGGCGTGGCGGCCATGACCTGCGCTGCACAACACAGCACCCAGCCTGCGGCCATCGACTTCACAAGATTCATCATCACTCCCGAACCAGCACGGTGTGCGGCACGCGACCAGCGGCCACGCTGCGCACGGCCTTGCCTTGGACCGTGTCGACCAGGGTCATGTCGTCCGACATGCCATTGGTCACATACAACTGGGTGCCGCTTTTGTTGAGCGCCAAACCCCAGGCCCGCTTGCCCACCAGCACGGTGCGCTTGACTTGTTTGCTGGCCGCATCGACTTCGGCGACATGGTTGGCACGCCCCAAGCTGACCCACACGGTGCGGCCATCGGGGCTGTGCATCAGCGCCACCGGGGTGATGTCGGTGGCCCGCATGCCTGCGATCTGGAAGGGCACGGTGGCCTTGACCTGTTGCGTGCCGGTGTCGATCACACTGACGCTGGCCCCCATCTCGTTGCTCACCCACAGTTCCTTGCCATCGGCCGAGAGCGAAAAACGCCGAGGCCGGTTACCGACCTTGATGTTCTGCACCACCTTCTTTTGCTGCAAGTCGATGCGGTGAACCACATTGGCCACCTCGGACGTGACGTAGGCATAACGACCATCGGGCGTGACCAAGACGCCTTCAGGCTCGCCACCGGTCTTGACCTCGAACAGTTTCTTTTTCGATGCGAGGTCATAGGCGATCAAGGCACTGTCGTCTTCGACCGTCACGTAGGCGGTTTTGCCATCGGGCGAGAGTGCGAACATTTCGGGGCTGTCGCCCAAGGGCATGGTGCCGACCAGTTTTTTCTGGGCCAGATCAACCCACCCCATTTGGTTGCCATCACCGCAGATGACCAAAATGCGTGCGCCATCGGCACTGAACTTCATGTCCCTTGGACGGGGGCACACCGCGATGCGTTCGGGGTTCTGACCCTGTGCGTCAAAGACCACGATCTGGTTGTCCTTTTCATTGGACACATACACCCGTGCAGTGGGTGCGGTCTGAGCCCAGGCCGTCAAAGTACATGCCGACACAAGGCAAAGCACCCACCGGATCGAGTGAGCAAGCGGGGCATTCAGCATCGGGGAAGTCTCCTGGTCAAACGTCAAGGCTGCTCCGTTTTGGAACAACTCATGCAGGTGTATCGGCAATTACCATGCCACCGAGGGCCCATTGCGCGACATGGGGGTGGCTTGCATTTTGCTATTGTTCACACATGACGTCATTGAGAAAAAACCCGGACACGCTCACCCGCCGCCATTGGCTGCTGAGGATGAGCGCCGTGAGTCTGCCCGCCTGTGCTTTGGCCAACACCGCTCAATGGCCACAAAAACCCATTCAACTCATCGTGCCCTGGCCTGCAGGCGGAGGCACCGACTTGAGCATCCGCATCCTGGCTGAAGAAGCGGGCAATCGCCTCGGCCAGCCCGTGGTGGTGGTGAACCGCCCGGGCGCTGCAGGGACCATGGTCGCGCCTTTGCTCAAGGCCGCCGCACCCGATGGTTACACCATTGGCCAATTGCCTTTGCCGGTCTTGCGCCATGCACTCATGAACAAAGTGCCCTGGGACCCGCTGACCGACCTGAGTCCGATCCTGCAGGTGTCCAGCACCACCTTTGGCTTGCTGGTGCCCGCCAGCAGCCCGTGGCTCAAAGTGCAAGACATGCTGGATTGGGCCCGGCAAAACCCCGGCGCCCTGATGCTGGGGTCCACCGGCATGGGCTCTACCCCGCACTTGGCGATGGAAGAGTTGCTCGGCGCACAACAAATCAGTTACACCCACATCCCGTTCAAAGGCACGACCGACCAAATGTTGGCCCTGGCCAGCGGCACCATCATGGCGGGCATGAACTCGACCGGCTTTGCCCCCTGGGTCGAGCAAGGCAAACTGCGCTTGCTGGCGGTGTTCAGCGAACAACGCAGCGCCCGCTGGCCGCAAGTGCCCACCATGAAAGAGCTGGGTTTTGCGCAAGCCATCTACCACTCCCCCTGGGGTCTGGTCGCCCCCACAGGTACGCCCGCGAACGTGATAGCTTTGTTGCATGAAGCGTTCCGCTCAGCCATGTTCACCCCCCGGCATTTGGCTGAACTGCAACGCTACGACCAAGACGCGGCCTACCTCGATGGCCCGGCCTACCGGCAGGTGTTGGTGCAAAGCTCACAGCGCGAGCGCAAACTCCTGCAACGCATGAAACTGCTGGCCGAATAAAGCACCGATCAGGAAACCCCATGTCCACCACCTTGTCCCTGCAAGCCACGCACTTGAGCAAAGCCTACCAAGGCCATCCGGCCTTGCGTGACGTCAGCCTGACCCTCTTGCCGGGAGAACGCGTGGCCTTGCTCGGCCCCAACGGCGCAGGCAAATCCACGCTCATGCAGCTGCTCACCGGCCTGTTCGTGCCCGACAGCGGCGACATCCACATCCTGGGTCACGACCTGCGCACGGCAGCGCCCCAAGCGCTGGCGCACCTGGGCGTGGTGTTCCAGCAACCGGCGCTGGACTTGGACCTCAGCGTGCAGGCGAACTTGCGCTTTCACACGGACTTGCATGGCTTGCCCCGCGCCCTGGCCGATGAGCGCATCGTTGAAGGCTTGGACAAACTCGGTTTGCTCGACACCCTGCAAAAACCTTGCCGAACTTTGTCAGGTGGCAACCGCCGCAAGATCGAACTGGTCCGCGCCCTGCTGCACCGCCCTGCGGTGTTGTTGATGGACGAAGCCACCGTGGGCCTGGACCCGGCGTCCCGCGTGCAACTGCTGCAGGCCGTGAAAAACCTGCAGCGCGATCACGGCGTGGCCACGCTCTGGGCCACGCATCTGGCCGAAGAGGTGGAACGCGCAGACCGCGTGCTGGTGCTGCACAAGGGCGTGATGCGGCACGAAGGCCCGGTGAGCACCCTGCTGAGCGACACCGGTCAGACTTCGGTGCAAGATGCGTTCTTGAGTTTGACGCGGACTTGAGGGCGACAGGAAATCCCCTCGGTTGGCCGGTGTATTTGTAGATCGGCGGCTTCAGCCCCGACATGGGCCTTGGCCAAAGTCCATCCAGCGATGCATCCCAGCATCCAGCTCTTGCGTCATCTGCGTGACGCACCGGCTGTCGCGAAACAGGTAGCCTGCGACCTTCCCCATTCAGGAGACACCCATGCTCACACTCTGCGGTTTTGCAGCCAGCAATTACTACAACAAAGTCAAATTTGCCCTGCTCGAAAAAGGCGTGCCCTTCGAGGAAGAACTGGCCTGGGTGGGCAAAACTGATCCGGCGGCCAGCCCCATCGGCAAGGTGCCCTACATCAAGACCGCCCATGGCCCACTGTGCGAGTCCGCGGTCATCATGGAGTACATCGAACAGCAGTACCCACAAAGTCCTTTGTTGCCTGCCGATCCTTTTGCCGCAGCCAAAGTGCGCGAGCTGGTGACATTCCTGGAGCTGCACCTGGAGCTGGTGGCGCGCAACTTGTACCCCGAAGCTTTTTTTGGCGGCAAGATCAGCGACAGCGCCAAAGAAAAAACTGGCGCTCAACTGGAAAAGAATGTGGCGGCTTTTGCAGCTCTGGCCCAATTCGCGCCCTATGTGGCAGGCGACACATTGACACTGGCCGATTGCGCAGCGGTGGTCCACTTGCCACTGGTTTCGGGGGCCACCAAACTGATCTATGGCCGCGACTTCCTGGCCGATCTGCCGATGCGGGACTACATGAAGTTCATGGGTGAGCGCCCCACCTTGCAGCAAGTCAACGCCGACCGCAAAGCCAATATGGAGCTGATGCTCTCGCGCATGAAGGCCAAATAAACATCGCCCCACTTGCACAGCCAGGGCCGCCCAGATGGGTGGCCCTTTTGCTTTGTCCATTCCTGTGTTGCGGTACACCCCACACCGCAGTGGCGACCCGCCACAGGATTGATGCACATCAACATCACCGGCCATGCTAAGCCTAGGATGGGTGCATGAACACCAGTACCCGACTCCACCAAGAACGCCTTGAGCGCGTACGCGCTGAACTTTTGCAACGCATCGCCCAAGAACGCGGGGGACGGGTCTCGCGCGTGGACATGGCGGCCGAGCACGATGTCCGCGATTTTGAAAACAGGGCGCAAGCCATCTCGGAACGCGATGATGAATTTGCGATGAACGAACACGAAACCGCCGAACTCGGGGCACTGGACGCCGCGCTGGAGCGGCTGGCGGAAGGCCTTTACGGCACATGCAAAGACTGCGGCGTGCCCATCCCCGAAGCACGCTTGGCCGCCTACCCGGCCGCCTTGCGCTGCATCGATTGTCAAACAACTTCTGAAGCCCCTGTGGGTTCAAACAGAAGTCGCTGAGCCCTTCAGGCTGCTATGCTTTCGGGCATGAACAGTCTTTTTCATTTGGCGTTCCACGTCACCGACCTCGACGAAGCCCGGCGCTTTTACGGCGATGTGCTGGGGAGCAAAGAAGGTCGATCCACCGACACCTGGGTGGACTTCGATTTCTTCACGCACCAGATTTCGCTGCACTTGGGAGAGCCGTTCAAAACCAGCAACACCGGCCGTGTGGGCGAGCACCTGGTGCCCATGCCGCACTTTGGCCTGATCTTGCAAAAGAATGATTGGCAGGCCCTGGCCGATCGCCTGCAGTCGCGCGGCATGCGCTTTGTGATCGAGCCGCATCTGCGCTTTGCTGGTCAAGCTGGCGAGCAATGGACCATGTTCTTCGTGGACCCCTTTGGCAATCCGATTGAGGTCAAAGGCTTTGCCTCACTGAGCACGGTCTACCAAAGCTGAAAGCCCCTGGGGCATGTTTCAACGCGTGCCGTCCAGCACCTTTTTGCTGTCCAAGGGCACGTCTTCCTTGGCTCGGGGCACACCGATTGGACGTGAACTTTGTCCCTGCTGTGTGGCCAGCATGTCTTGCTCGCTCGGGTACTGACCGAGCAACCAATAATCAAACACACGTCGCGCAATGGGTGCAGCATGGGCCGCGCCAAAGCCCGCGTTTTCCACCACCAGCGCCAGCGCAATTTGCGGCGATTCGGCCGGGGCAAAAGCCATGTACAAAGCGTGGTCACGCTGGTATTCACCCAACTTGCTGGCGTTGTATTTTTCCTTTTGACCAATCGTCACCGCTTGCGCCGTTCCGGTCTTGCCTGCGCTTTGATAGGCCGATCCAGCAAACACCTGCGCCGATGTACCAGAAGTGGCCACGCCGATCAGGCCATTGCGCACCACGGCAATGTGATCCGGGTTGTAGCCCAAATTCACAGGTTCAGTCCCCGCCACCGAGACTTGCGCATGCGTGAGGGCATCTTGCGTGGCCTTCACGACACGTGGCGTGAATTTCTGACCTCCGCTGGCCAAGGTGGCGGTGGCCGATGCCAGTTGC
>Ga0228701_1001137_pt1 | contig 18908 bp, 15 predicted proteins | sample McNCre117_Aug_MG_2_FD_178017 | JGI IMG/M metagenome (GOLD analysis project Ga0228701, IMG submission 178017) | Freshwater microbial communities from McNutts Creek, Athens, Georgia, United States - 11-17_Aug_MG | ecosystem: Environmental > Aquatic > Freshwater > Creek | place: USA: Georgia...
CGACCTATCAAACCTGGCACGAGATGCTGCTGAAGTACCGCAACGGCGAACTGCCTGAGCGCGGCGCGATTTGGCTCACCTACTATCCCCACATCATGGTGGAGTGGTACCCGCATGTGTTGACGGTGTCCACCCTGCACCCCATCAGCCCCACCCAAACGCTGAACATGGTGGAGTTTTATTACCCCGAAGAAATCGTGGCCTTCGAGCGCGAATTCGTGGAGGCCCAGCAAGCGGCCTACATGGAGACCTGCATCGAGGACGACGAAATTGCCGAGCGCATGGACGCCGGCCGCAAAGCCCTGATGCAGCGCGGCGACAACGAAGTCGGCCCCTACCAAAGCCCGATGGAAGACGGCATGCAGCACTTTCACGAGTGGTACCGCGGCAAGCTGAACTTCTAAGCCCCTCACCATGCAAGCCCTTTGGATGCTGCTGGGCGCAGCCTTTTTCGCCACCATGGGCGTGTGCGTCAAATTTGCCTCAGCCCACTTCAACTCAGCCGAGTTGGTGCTCTACCGCGGTTTGGTGGGCATGGTGTTTTTGTTCGTGATCGCACGCCAAAAAAAGGTCTCGCTGCGTACCCAATACCCGGGCATGCACCTGTGGCGATCAACCGTCGGCGTGCTCTCGCTCAGCGCCTGGTTTTATGCCATTGCCAACCTGCCACTGGCCACCGCCATGACGCTCAATTACATGAGCAGCGTCTGGGTCGCAGCCTTCTTGGTCGGCGGTTCGCTGATCAACTGGAACCCACAAGACGGACGCAGCGCCTGGTCGCAAGGCCCTTTGGCTTTGAGCGTCATTGCCGGCTTTGCCGGTGTGGTGATGATGTTGCGCCCCACAGTAGAACAAAACCAAATTTTTGCCGGCTTGATTGGCCTCATGTCTGGCTTTGTCGCCGCTTTTGCCTACATGCAGGTCATGGCCTTGGGGCGCTTGGGTGAACCCGAAACCCGCACCGTGTTTTACTTTGCCATTGGCACCGCCGTGGCGGGTGCCATCGGCATGGGCTTTGCTGGCGTGTCCGAATGGCACTGGGATTACGCCGTTTGGCTGCTGCCCGTGGGCGTGTTTGCCTCGCTCGGCCAGCTGTGCATGACACGCGCCTACAGCAAGGGCGCCACCTTGGTGGTGGCCAACTTGCAGTACTCCGGCATTGTGTTTGCAGCGCTTTACAGCTTGTTGCTGTTTGGCGATGACATTCCCCTCATCGGCTGGCTGGGCATGGCCTTGATTGTGGCCAGTGGCATGGTTGCCACCTTGCTGCGCGCACGCGCGGCGCCGAATGCACCAGCTGAAGAACATTGACGCGTTGCCGCGCTGACTCACACCCCTCTCTACCGCTAGGAGCTTTGCATGTACACCACCCTCATCAGCGTTGCGCAACTGCAAGCTTTGCAAGCCAGCGGCGCACCACTGCGCATCTTCGATTGCACCTTTGACTTGATGAACCCGCCGGCCGGCCACGCACAGTACAGCGAGCAGCACATCGCAGGCGCCTTGCATGCCGACCTGGACCAACACTTGGCCACACACGATGCCACCCAACGTGTCAACGGAGGGCGCCACCCACTGCCCCAACGTGAGGTGTTTGCCGCTTGGCTCACCCGCACAGGTTTGAACCAGGACACGCAAGTGGTGGTGTATGACCGTAATGGCATGAACTACTGCGGACGCTTGTGGTGGATGCTCAAGTGGTGCGGCCACGAGGCGGTGGCGGTGCTCGACGGTGGCTTTCAAGCCTGGGTGGCAGCAGGCGGGGCTGTGTCGTCGGGTGATGACGCCTTGTCCGCACACGCCTTGCCCGAAGGTAACTTTGCCTTGCGCGAGCCTTTGGTCAAGTGGGTCGACACAGCGACCGTGGCACGTGGGTTAAGGCAAGGTCAACAAACCATCATCGATGCGCGCGGTGCGCCACGTTATCGCGGCGAGGTGGAACCGCTGGACCCTGTGGCAGGGCATATTCCAGGCGCCTTGAACCGTCCCTTCAACACCAACCTCAACGAACAAGGCTTTTTCAAAAGCCCCGCCGAGTTACGGGCGGAATTTGCGGCCTTGCTCGGCAATGCGAACGCTGAAACAGTGGTGCACCACTGTGGCAGTGGCGTAAGCGCCGTGCCCAATGTGCTGGCCATGGAAGTTGCGGGTCTGGGTCGCACTGCACTGTATCCAGGCAGCTGGAGCGAGTGGTGCAACACACCGGGCTTGCCCTGCGAAAAATCCTGATTCAGTGCTGTGCCCACTCGCCCAAAGCGGCGACCAAGGCAATGCCTGCGAACAACCAAGCCACCTGCGCCGCGGTTTCGCGCGGTGACAAGCGTTTTTGCAATTGCGGAATCAAGTCGGCCAGGGCGACATAAATAAAACTGCTCGCAGCCACGACCAAGAAAAACGGCAGGTACTCGTGGAGCGCACCGACCAACAGATAGCCCATCAATCCACCCACCGCCGTCACGCTACCCGCTAGGGTGAGCTTGAGCAAAGCAGCACGCGGGTTGCTCAGGGTTTGGCGCAGCACTACCAAGTCGCCAACATGGTGGGGCACTTCGTGCGCCATCACAGCCAGTGCAGCAGCAACCCCTAAACGTGCATCGGCCACAAACGCAGCGGCGATCAAAATACCATCGCCGAAGGCATGCACGCTGTCGCCCAACAACACCGCCCAACCACCGCTGTGGTGGTGATCGTGGTGATGCGCATCATGTCCGTGATGATGAGCCTCATGTGCGTGTTGCGCGTGCGCCTCATGATCATGAGATGCGTCATGCGTGTGAATGTGAGACGCAGGCGTATGGTCATGCTGAGGGCCATGGTCATGACCATGTTCATGCCCGTGGTGCCACAGCTCGGCTTTGTCGAGCAAAAAGAAAAACACCAAGCCCACCAACAGGGCGGCAAACAACGCTTGCGCTGTAACGCCCGCACCCGCGGACAACTCAAACGCTTCGGGCAGCAAACGTGTGAATGCTGTGGCCAACAAAGCACCGGCGGCCAAACTGAGCAAATGCTGGGTGAAGCGCGACAGCAGCGCGTACGCCAACAAAGCTGCCAACCACACGCTGCCCATACCCGCGACCAAGGTGCCAACAAGAATAGAAATCAAGGTCATGGACAGATTATCGACTGAGGTTCTAAGGCCAAGACTTTCAGATATATGTTGTGCAATCTTCATAACTCAGTTACATTAAGTGCGTTGCAGCAAATTTTTGCTTCCTCATGCTGCAACCAAGTTCGATCTGAGCAGCGGTACTCCCAACACCGCACATCTCCACCACCCCAGACTCTCTGGGATCCCACTGGTGGTCTGACTTCTTCCCTAGGCAAGCTTTTTATGGTGACCTTTACGCCGTCACCAACGATCATGTTCTGTTGTAGTTTTCAACAGCATGAGTCCGGGCTCTAGAGCCCCATATCACTGGTTTTCATGTCATTTGTTTCTTCACATCCATTTGCCGTTGGCAAATTTCGGATCACACCGCTCAGTCGGTCACACGCTGCGGGTCATCACACCGCTGTTCTCTCCATCCGCAGGGGTCGGGGATCGCAGACGAATGACCGCGTCTACACCTTCACACCTGAATTCAGCTGTCAGGACAGCGCGCTGATGTACGCAGCGGCGCAAGCTCGCAACTGGTTGATCAATCCAAGCTCTTTGGCTTGACTCCCTCACACTCTGTTTTTAACCTGCGCCCGATTCAATCGCAGGGCGCAATTTTTTGAAAGGCTCCCCAATGAGCAGCAAACTTTATGTCGGCAATCTGACCTACTCGGTACGTGATGACGATCTGCATCAACAATTCTCTGCCTTTGGCCAAGTGCAATCGGCCAAGGTGATGATGGAACGCGACACCGGACGCTCCAAAGGCTTTGGCTTTGTAGAAATGTCGAACAGCCAAGAAGCCGAGGCAGCCATCCAAGGCTTGCACGGCAAGAACATGGGCGGCCGTGACCTCACCGTCAACATCGCCCGCCCCATGGAAGCACGCCCACCTCGCAGCGGTGGCTTCGGCGGCGGTTACGAAGGTAACAACCGCAGCTACTAAAGCCTGAACAAGCATTGAAAAAGCCGGCATTCATGCTGGCTTTTTTATATGGGTGCGATCAATGCGCCTTGTCCCAGTTCGGCCCCACCCCGACCTCAGCCAACAACGGCACTTTGAGCTGCGCCACATCGGCCATCAGGCGTGGCACTTCGGTGCGCACCCAGTCAACTTCTGACTCGGGCACTTCAAACACCAGTTCATCGTGTACTTGCATGATGACTTTGGTTTGGCGCTGTTGGTCATCAATCGCTTGCTGTACCTTGACCATGCTCATCTTGATCAAATCAGCGGCAGTGCCTTGCATGGGCGCGTTGATCGCTGCACGCTCTGCGCCCGCACGGCGCGGGCCGTTGGGGCTGTTGATTTCGGGCAAGTACAAGCGGCGGCCAAACACGGTCTCGACATAGCCTTGGGCTTTGGCTTGTTCGCGGGTGTCGTCCATGTAGCGCTTGACGCCTGCAAAGCGTTCAAAGTAGCGGGTGATGTAGTTCTTCGCCGCCGTGTTGTCGATGCCCAGCGCCTTGGCCAAACCAAAGGCGCTCATGCCATAGATGAGGCCAAAGTTAATCACCTTGGCATAGCGGCGTTGCTCGGTGCTGACCTCGCTCACAGCCACACCAAAGACTTCAGCTGCGGTGGCACGGTGCACGTCCAAGCCATCGTGAAAGGCTTTCACCAAGGCCTCGTCACCGCTGATGTGGGCCATGATGCGCAGCTCGATCTGGCTGTAGTCGGCACTGGCAATCACACTGCCCGCAGGGGCCACAAAGGCCTCGCGCACTTTGCGACCTTCCGCCGTGCGAATGGGGATGTTCTGCAAGTTGGGATCGTTGCTGGACAAGCGGCCCGTCACCGCCACGGCTTGTGCATAGTGGGTGTGCACGCGGCCTGTGCGTGGCACAGCCATCTGCGCCAGCTTATCGGTGTAAGTGCCCTTGAGTTTGCTGAGCGAACGGTGTTCCAAAATTTTGGCAGGCAGTGGGTAGTCCTCCGCTAACTTCTCCAGCACCTCTTCGTCGGTGCTGCGTGCGCCTGTGGCAGTTTTTTTGATGACAGGCAAACCGAGTTTGTCAAAGAAAATCTCGCCCAGTTGTTTCGGACTGGCCAAGTTAAACGGCTGGCCTGCAATCTCATACGCCTCGGTTTCGAGCTGCACGATGCGTTGACCCAAGGCATGGCTTTGTGCGGCCAGTGTGGGCGCGTCGATCAACACGCCGTTACGTTCAATGCGGTACAGCGCTTCGCTGCTTTGAATTTCTAGGTCGTAGATGAAGCGCAACTTCTCGTCGGCTTGTAATCGAGGCCACAGCACCTGGTGCACGTCCAGCGTCATGTCCGAGTCTTCGCACGAGTATTCGGTGGCACGTGCCACATCCACTTGCGAGAACGGGATTTGGTGTGCGCCCTTGCCGCACAGGTCTTCGTAGCTCAGTCCCTTGCGGCCCACATGGCGCTCGGCCAAGCTGGCCAGGCCATGCGGCTTGTGCACTTCCAGCACATAACTTTGCAGCATGGTGTCGTGGGCGTAGCCTTTGACCTCAATGCCATGATTGGCCATCACGTGGCGGTCGTATTTGATGTGCTGACCGAGCTTATGAATGGCTGGGTTTTCAAACCAAGGCTTGAGTTTGGCCAGCACCTCGTGGATGGGCAGTTGCGTGGGTGCATCGCCATAGCTGTGTGCGAGCGGGATGTAACACGCCTCACCGGGTTGGACCGAAAAGCTCAAGCCCACGATCTCAGCACGCATCGCGTCCAACGACGTGGTCTCGGTGTCAAAAGCCACCAGTTCAGCCGCTTGTAGCTTGGCCAGCCACTGATCGAACGCTTCCCACGTCAGCACGCAGTCGTAGGCTTTGTTGCTGACTTGCGAGACCACAGGTTCGGGTTCATCAAATAAGCCAGGGTTGGGCTCAAACTTGGGCTTGGCCGATGCAGGGGCTGACGACTGCGCGTCGCCGCTCTCGCTGATGGCACGGGCCAAACCTTTGAAGCCATAGGTTTCGTAAAAGGTTTTCAAGCCCGCTTTGTCGGGCTCGGCCAAGTGCAGCGCATCGAGTGCGGGCAAGTTGGGCACATAGGCCGACAAGTCGCAATCGGTTTTCATGGTCACCAGCTGGCGACCTGTGGGAAGCCAGTCCAGCGCTTGGCGCAAGTTCTCGCCTGCCACACCTTTGATGGCATCAGCGTTTTGCAGCAAGTTGTCGAGTGAGCCGTATTCCATCAACCACTTGGCCGCGGTTTTGGGTCCGACTTTTTGGACACCGGGCACGTTGTCCACCGTGTCGCCCACCAAGGTTTGGTAGTCAATCATCAAATGCGGGGGCACACCAAACTCGGCAGTCACGCCCGCCACATCGCGCTTCTTGCCGTTCATGGTGTCCATGATGGTGATGTGTTCGTTCACCAACTGGCTCAAATCTTTGTCACCACTCGACACAACCACCGTCACGCCTTGCTGGGCAGCGGTCACGGCCAAGGTGGCAATCACGTCATCGGCTTCCACACCGGGCACATCCAGCACCGTCCAGCCGAGCATGCGCACCATGGCGTGGATCGGTTCGATTTGCGAACGCAAGTCGTCGGGCATGGGTGAGCGATTGGCTTTGTACGCGGGGTACATCTCGTCGCGGAAGGTGGGACCTTTGGCGTCAAACACGCACGCGGCCAATTGGGTGGGCACTTCCTTGCGCAAGGCCTGCATCATGTTGATCATGCCGCGAATAGCACCCGTGGCTGCGCTGCTGGGGTCGCCGGGCACGGCACGCAGGTCGGGCATGGCGTGAAAGGCACGGTAAAGGTAGCTGGAGCCGTCGACCAGCAGCAGGGTTTTGGATTCACTCATAACTGTGGATTGTGCCGTGGGTTGTTATTGGCTTTTTGTGCTTGCTGTGTTGTTTTGTGCTGTTTTTTTGCTGAGCTCGCTGTGCGCGGCTGCAGCATGGCTTGTGCCGTTGGCACATTGCCATGCCTAGCGGGAGCTGCTGCCGCATCAACGAAGCTTTGTAGCGTTCATGACAGCAGCGCCACAAAAATGCAGGCCGTAGTCTTGGGGGCAGGGGAATGAGCGGGTGACGATTTCTGGACCAGTATGAGGAACCCGCTCATTCCCCTGCCCCCAAGCGAGCCCAGCCAAAAGAGCAAAAGGCAAAGCGCACAAAAACCAGCCAAATAGCCCCAACTACAATGGCAACAACTTTTAACCCCCTGGTCCTCATGGCAGTTTTCACCGAAGTTTCCGAGTCCACCGCACAAGAACTGCTGACCCAGCTCAAACTCGGCGAGTTGGTTGAACTCAAAGGCATCCAGGGCGGGATTGAAAACACCAACTACTTCCTCACCAGCAGCGAAGGGGCCTACGTCCTCACGCTGTTTGAGCGCCTCACCCACGAACAATTACCGTTTTATCTGTACCTGATGAAACACCTGGCACAAGGCGGCATCCCGGTGCCCGACCCTGTGTCTGATGTGCACGGCGACATTTTGCTGACCGTCGAGGGCAAGCCCGCTGCCGTGGTCAACCGCCTGAAGGGTAAAAGCGAGCTCGCGCCTTCTCCCATGCACTGCGCAGCTGTGGGCGAGATGCTGGCTCGCATGCACTTGGCTGGCCGTGACTTCAACCGCCAGCAACCCAATTTACGTGGCCTGCCCTGGTGGAACGAGACCGTCCCCGTGGTGCTGCCGTATTTGGATGCCTCGCAAACCGCGCTGATTCAAACCGAGCTGGCCTACCAAAACCACATCGCGGCATCGGCAGCGTACACCGCCCTGCCTCGTGGCCCGGTTCATGCCGATCTGTTTCGCGACAACGTGATGTTTGATGGCCCGCCCGACGCGCCCACCCTGAGCGGCTTCTTCGACTTTTACTTTGCAGGGGTGGACACTTGGTTGTTTGATGTGGCCGTGTGTTTGAACGACTGGTGCATCACCCATACCGACGGTCGCCACGATGCGGCCAAAGCGCAGGCCTTCATCGCGGCTTACCAAGCCGTGCGGCCCTTCACGGCGGCTGAGCGCCAATTGCTCAACGCCATGTTGCGTGCCGGTGCCTTGCGTTTTTGGACCTCACGGCTGTGGGACTTTCACTTGCCGCGTGAAGCGAGCATGTTGCAGCCCCACGATCCCACCCACTTCGAACGCGTGTTGCGCGAACGTGTGATGCATCCTGTCACACTCTGACCTATGAAACTCAATGTTGTTCCCGCGAAAACCGGCTCGGAATGGGTGCGGCAAGGCATTCGCACATTTTGGAAACAGCCCATTGCACTGAGCGGCTTATTCTTCATGTTCATGGCCATCATGTCGGTGTCTTCCTTGGTGCCCGTGGTGGGCAGCTTTGCAGCATTGGCTTTGCTGCCCGCTGCCACGCTGGGTTTGATGGCGGCGACGCGTGAGGTGGATTTGGGCAAGTTCCCGATGCCCATCATCTTGGCCGCAGGCTTTCGCGTGGGCAAGGAACGCAAGCGCGACATGCTCATTCTGGGTGTGCTCTACGCCTGTGGCTTCATTGGCGTGATGGGCTTGTCTGCCTTGGTGGACGGGGGTGACTTTGCCAAGCTGTATTTGGTGGGTGGCGCGTTGGACACCGACACGCTGATGAAACCAGAATTTCAAAACGCCATGTGGCTGTCGCTCTTGCTCTACATCCCCTTGTCGGCGGTGTTTTGGCACGCACCAGCCTTGGTGCATTGGCACGGTGTGCCCGCCATCAAGAGTTTGTTTTTCAGCACCGTGGCGTGCTTGAGCAACTGGCGGGCGTTTTTGGTGTTTGGCCTGATGTGGTCGTTCATCTTCTTGTCCACCGCCTTGGTGCTGATGTTGGTGTCGGGCCTTGTGGGTGACGCCTCGTTTGCCTCATTGGCCATGCTGCCAGCCATGCTGATGTTGGCCGCCATGTTTTTTTGCTCCAGCTATTTCAGCTTTCGCGACTGCTTTGTGTCGGACACGCTGTACGCCTGATTGAGCCTTTGCACTGCGCAGCACGCGCAGTGCTTGAATCACACAATAAGCGCCTCAGACCTGTGTGAGTTTGGCCACACTCAGCGCCAACCACTTGGTGCCGTGACGTGGGAAGTTCACTTGCGCACGGGCATCGTCACCCACGCCTTCAATGCTCAACACCGTGCCCTCACCAAACTTGGTGTGGAACACCTGGACCCCGCTGCGCACCCATGCGTTCGGGCCGCTGGCCACAGGGGCTGCGCGTTGCGCCACCGGTTTGGGTGCCGCCGCAGTCTCAGCCCCGCCACCCCAGGCGTTGTTTTGCCAGCCATTGCTGTTCTGCCAGGCATCGCGGCGTGAGGGCATTGCGTCGGCAAAGGCTGAACGTGCAGGCGTGATCCACTTGAGCGTGTGCTCTGGCAATTCGTCAAAGAAACGGCTCTTGATGTTGTAACGCGTTTGACCGTGCAACATGCGGGTTTGCGAATGGCTCAGGTATAGGCGTTTGCGCGCACGCGTGATGGCCACATACATGAGGCGGCGTTCTTCTTCCAGGCCGTCAAAGTCGTTCATCGAGTTTTCGTGCGGGAACAAGCCCTCTTCCATGCCGGTGATGAACACGCAGTCAAACTCCAAACCTTTGGAGGCATGCACGGTCATGAGCTGAATCGCGTCTTGGCCCGCTTGCGCTTGGTTGTCGCCCGATTCCAACGCGGCGTGTGTGAGGAAGGCCGCCAAAGGCGACAGGGTTTCGCCAGTGTCGGCGTTGATCATGGTTTGTGGCGCCATTTGGCGTGTGAGCTCGCTGCCCACTGCTGGCGTGTCGGTCGATGCACTTGAACTGGCGTTGTCATCCAAAACGACGGGCTGGCCGTGCTCGTCAACGGGTAGAGCCACGGCGTCGCGGCCAAAGCCTTCTTGCGTGACAAAGCTCTCGGCCGCGTTGACCAATTCTTGCAAGTTCTCAATCCGGTCTTGGCCTTCGCGCTCGGTTTGGTAGTGGGTGATCAAACCCGAGTGGTCCAACAAGAGCTCAATGATCTGGCGCAAGTTCTGGCCCTGTGTTTGCTCGCGCAACACATCGATCTTGGCCACAAAGGCGCTGAGGTTGGCACCGGCTTTACCCGCTACCGCCGTGACGGCGTCGCTCATGGCACAACCCATGGCACGTGCAGCGTCTTGCAATTGTTCGATGCTGCGTGCACCAATGCCGCGTGGCGGAAAATTGACCACGCGCATGAAGCTGGTGTCGTCGCGTGGGTTTTCGACCAAGCGCAAATACGCCAAGGCATGCTTGATTTCAGCGCGTTCAAAAAAGCGCAAACCGCCGTACACCCGGTAGGGCATGGCGGCATTGAACAGCGCGGTTTCAATCACGCGGCTTTGTGCGTTGCTGCGGTAGAGCACAGCAATTTCGCTGCGGTGTTGCACGCCGTTGGCACCATCGCCATTCTGACCGTCACGCAACAGCTGCTTCATTTCTTCCACCATCCATTGCGCTTCGGCTAAATCGGTGGGGGACTCGTAGACACGCACCGGCTCGCCCGCGCCCTGGGTGGTGTGCAGGTTTTTGCCCAAGCGACCTTTGTTGTGGCTGATCAAGTGGTTGGCGCTGTCCAAGATGTTGCTGAAACTTCGGTAGTTCTGCTCGAGCTTGATTTGATGCGCCACCTGGTACTCACGCACAAAGTCGGCCATATTGCCCACGCGTGCGCCACGGAAGGCGTAAATGCTTTGGTCATCGTCGCCCACCGCCAAGATGGCTCCACCGCCTTGGTCCACCGGGCCAGCGAGTTGCTTGAGCCACGCATATTGCAGCTTGTTGGTGTCTTGAAATTCGTCTACCAAGATGTGCTGAAAGCGGCGGCGGTAGTGCTCGCGCAAGGGATCGTTGTCACGCAGCAGCTCGTACGAACGCAGCATGAGTTCGCCAAAGTCCACCACGCCTTCACGTTGACATTGGGCTTCGTACAGCTCGTACAGCTCCACGCGTTTACGGTCATCCGGGTCACGCGCCACCACGTCTTTAGGGCGCAAGCCGTCTTCTTTGCAACCGGCAATGAAGCGCATGGTTTCTTTGGGTGGAAAACGCTCGTCATCCACATTGAACTGCTTGCTCAAGCGCTTGATGGCGCTGAGCTGGTCTTGGGTGTCCAAGATTTGGAACGACTGGGGCAAATTCGCCAGCTTCCAGTGCGCGCGCAAAAACCGGTTGCACAGCCCGTGAAACGTGCCCACCCACATGCCGCGCACATTCACCGGCAGCATGGCCGACAAACGTGTAAGCATCTCTTTGGCCGCCTTGTTGGTGAACGTCACAGCCAAGATGCCGCCCGGCGACACCTGCCCGGTTTGCATGAGCCACGCAATGCGCGTGGTCAGCACCCGCGTCTTACCCGACCCCGCCCCCGCCAAGATGAGCGCGTGGGCCTGTGGCAGCGTGACCGCGGCCGCTTGTTCGTTGTTGAGGCCTTGGAGCAAGGGGGATGAGTCGCCAGCATAGGCGTGTAATGGGGCAAAGGCGTCGAGCCCAGAGGAGGTGTGCATGAGGGGGAATTGTAGAAAGCCCCACAAGCTCTCAGCCGTTGTTTTTGGTTCTATTTTTCAAGCTATTTTCTAACGCCTTCAACTCGGCATCGTCTTGGCTGTCGGCTTGAGTAACTTCTTGCTGTTTGCGGCGCTGGTCAAAGTCCATGAACAACGGTGCAATCTTATGCTCCATGCTGACATGGCTAACTGTTCCCGTGTGATTGAGCACTGCGAAGCCATTGAAGCTGATGATCTGTTGCACGTTTTGCTGCCAAAAGGCCATACGAATTTCTTGACGGTTTTTGGTGCGCAGTTCTGCAGTTTCCAGAAAGATCACGACCAGCCGGTTCAGGGTATCAATCTCATCTTCGGTCAAGTAATTCTTGGCTACCAGAATGTCTTGCTTTCGCACTCGGCCGCCCTTCCAATGCAACAGACCAAAGTTTGGATCATTTGCATTGGCTCGTGCGGTGATCAGTTCAGCCGCCGTCTTTTGCGTGACCGCATAAAGCAGCATGTTTTGTACCGTAGCGAAAAATTGCTGTGTTGCTTGATCGGTCTTGTCGTAGTCGCTACTCAAAGCAAACAGGTCACGCACCTTTTGATAAAAACGTTTTTCCGAGGCTCGAATATCGCGTATGCGGGCCAACATCTCATCGAAGTAGTCTGGACGACCATCGGGGTTCTTCAACCGCTCGTCATCCATCACAAAGCCCTTGGCCAAAAACTCCTTGAGCACCGAGGACGCCCAACGTCGGAACTGCACGCCACGGGGCGAGCGCACACGGTAGCCAACGGCCAGAATGGCATCTAGGTTGTACAGCGTGACGGGGCGCTGCACTTGCCGGGCACCTTCGGTTTGAACTGTCAAGGATTCCTTGACAGTTGCCACGGGATCCAACTCCCCGTCCGCAAACAGATTCTTGAGATGCAGTGAAACGTTCTGCTTGGTGGCATCAAACAGCTCTCCCATTTCCAACTGCGTCAGCCAAACCGTACCCAAATCTGCACGCAGTTTGATTTGACTCTTGCCATCTTCAGTCGTATAGAGGATGAGGTTATTCATAATCGGTTGTAGCCTTAGCCGTTCGAAGACATGGATATGAAGCGAAATTCATTATTTTCAAAACTTAATCTTAAGCGTTAAAGCACCCAGAGACTTCGTTGTTAGTCCATGACTAAGGCGTGTGTATACAAGCTGATAGAATCAGCCACCGGGCCCAAGATTCTTGCGCTCGGTTTTTTTATGCCTGCCATTTGCACCTGAAAAAACCGGCCAAGCCAAGCGCTCAATCTTCGAACGTTATTTTCTGGAGCTTGGGAAATGGAAATTTTTGATTACGACAACATCTTGTTGCTGCCACGCAAGTGCCGTGTGGAAAGCCGCTCTGAATGCGATGCAGGTGTTGAACTCGGTGGCCGCAAGTTTCGCTTGCCTGTTGTGCCTGCCAACATGAAAACCGTGGTGGATGAAAACATCTGCCTGTGGATGGCGCAAAACAACTACTTTTACGTGATGCACCGCTTCGATTTGGACAATGTCCAATTCGTCAAAGACATGCACGCCAAGGGCGTTTACGCCTCGATCTCCTTGGGCGTCAAAGCCCCAGACCGCGAAACTGTGGACACACTAGCCGCTGCTGGTTTGACGCCTGAATACATCACCATCGACATCGCCCACGGCCACGCCGACAGCGTGCGCGACATGATTGGCTACATCAAGGCCAAGTTGCCCAAGAGCTTCGTGATCGCTGGCAACGTGGCCACGCCCGAAGCGGTGATCGACCTGGAAAACTGGGGCGCTGACGCGACCAAAGTGGGCGTGGGCCCAGGCAAGGTGTGCATCACCAAACTCAAAACCGGTTTTGGCACGGGCGGCTGGCAGCTGTCGGCCCTCAAGTGGTGCGCCCGCGTGGCGACCAAGCCCATCATTGCCGACGGTGGTATTCGCAGCCATGGCGACATCGCCAAGAGCGTTCGCTTTGGTGCCAGCATGGTGATGATTGGTTCGCTGTTTGCGGGCCACGAAGAGTCGCCCGGCAAAACTGTCGAAGTCGATGGCGAGATGTTCAAGGAATACTACGGCTCGGCCTCGGACTTCAACAAGGGCGAGTACAAGCACGTCGAAGGCAAGCGCATTTTGGAACCCATCAAGGGCAAGCTGGCCAACACACTCATCGAGATGGAACAAGACGTGCAAAGCTCGATCAGCTATGCCGGTGGCACCAAGCTGATGGATGTGCGCAAGGTCAACTACGTCATCTTGGGCGGCGACAACGCCGGTGAACATCTGTTGATGTAAACCTCAATCGGTGTCAACAAAACAGCCTGTGCGCTTGGTGCGTCACAGGCTGTTTTTTTTGAGGCCTGAAAAACCTCGAGGCAGTGGTTAACGAATTAACTCGCAGGCCAACTGGTGCACGCGATGGCCTGGTGTGGCCAGGGCTTCGACGATGCTGAAGTGCTGTAGACCAGCTTGCACCTCGGCCACTGGCACGCGCTTTTTGCCCCACGCCAGTTGCATCAGTTGGTTGTGACGCACAAACTCGGGGCTCTCTAACCCACCCGCCACGGTATAGAGCGTGCCATGCGCAGGTGCGGGCATCCAAGCAGGGCTGTTACGCGTGGCCACGTCTTCGGTCAAACGCAGACTGTCGGTCAGGAACGGTGTGGCGCGCACTGACTCCAACTCGTACAAACCAGACACCGACATGAAACGTTTCGCTAAATCCTTGGGCAAGTCTTTGGCGTAAGCGTGCCAATCGCAAGCCATCATCATCGTGGCCAGATGACCTCCTGCCGAATGGCCCAGCACGCTGATGCGGCTAGGGTCACCCCCAAAGCGGTGGATGTTGCGATACACCCAAGCCACAGCCTTGACCATTTGCAAGCTGATGTCAGACACCGTCACCGCAGGGCACAAGGCATAGTTGGGTACCACCACGCAAGCGCCTTGGGCTGTGAACGCAGGCGCCACAAACGAATGCTCCGACTTATCCAACGAACGCCAATAGCCACCGTGGATGAACACCAGCACCGGTGCACCCGCTTTGGGCGCTGAGGTGGCACTGGGAAAAATATCCAAGGACTCATTCGGACCACGGCCATACGCCACATCTTGAAAATTGCGATGGCTGGCACGCGCTTGCGCCGAAGCATCACGCCAGTGCGCAAAATGGTCGGCAAACTCAGGCACCAAGGCGCGGTTGTTGTACATGCGGTCAAACCACGCACCGTCTTGTTGAGGAACACTCAAGGGATGGGTCATAACTTTTTCTCCAAACGAATTTGCACACTGGTCCAGCTGCGGTTTTGGGTCTGGCTGTTTTCCACCACGCTGGGACTGCTGTAAAGACTGCCGGTGTTGTAGTAACGCGGGTCGAGGTTGCTCAAGGTCAAGCGCCACGCTGTTGAGCCATCCACACGCCACAGACCATACACATCCATGACCCGTTTTTGCGACACCGTGAGCCACTGCACATCGCTGCTGCGCGTGGTGTAACCCGGGTTGTAGTTGAGGTTACCACCCACCGTGAGCGGCATGCTGCGCAAGCGGTAATCTGCGCCTAAGTTGGCTGTCATGCTGGGCTGCTGGTCAAGGCGGTTGTCAGGGCCCATGACACTGAGCACGCGTGAGCGAAAAAAGCTCAGGTTGTTGCGCACATCCACCGCAGGGGCATCGATGATCCATTGGTCGAGGCGGAATTTGGCTTCCAACTCCAGGCCCTCGGTGACAGCCTCGCTGATGTTTTGCGGGGTCGAGACCCAATGGCGCAATCCGGTGCTTTCTTGAGCCACCACATTGCGAATCAAGTTTTGCACACGACGATGGAACACATTGGCACTGAGCACGCCGCCTTGTGGCAAGTAACGCTCCACACCCACATCCAAGCCGGTCGCGATTTCGGGCTGCAAATTGGGGTTGCCTGAGGTGTCGGGGTTGGTCGCGCTGTTGCTATCGCGTGTGTAGGCACGCCGCGCCAGCAAAGTCGCCATGCCAGGGGTTTTGAAACTGCGTGTCAAGCTCATGCGCACCTGGTCACGGCTGTCAGGATCGGGGCGCCACATGGCATGCAGCAGCGGTGTGAACACGCTGTTGCGGTTGCTCACATCGCCCGTGGTCGTCGTACCTTCGGTGGTGAGCGCTTCATAACGCGCCCCTAAATGCGTGGCCCAGTGGGGCGTGAGCTGCCATTCATCTTGCGAGTAAATGGCATAGCGCAGAGCGCTGGCTTGCAAATCGGCACTGCCACTGCCAAACGCATAGCTGGCTGTCGCCAATTGGGTACGACGCACGGTCTCCACCTCAGCGCCACTGACCCACTGATGGCCGCCGCCCATGACGTTGGTGTACTTGCCACTGGCCGTGGCGGAACGGTCCTGGGTCTGTGTGTTTTCGGTAATGGGCTGCAATACGCCAGGCGCTGTGATGGGGGTTTGGTTGAAGTCTGTGTTGCTGTTCCACCCTCCGAGGTTGAACTTCCACTCCATATTGCTGTCTGGTGAGAGCTTGCGCCGCCATTGGCCATTCAAGCGGGCCACTGCAAAATGGTTATTGGTGAGCGTGTTGGCGCTCTCAAAGGTGCGTGGTGCGCCGCCCAGGCTCTGGTCCAGCAAAGTCAGGCCCGGTGTACGACCCTGCGAGTAAGCCACAAAGGGCATCAAGGTCAAGCTCTCGCCCGGATCGCCTTTGAATTGCAAGCGTGCGGTGGCGTTGACACCTTCGCGGTCGTAATGGCTGTCGCTCACGCGATGACGGTCGAGGGCATTGGTGGTGTTGGTGATCTGTGTGTCGCTGTGATTGGGGGCGGCATAACGGTTCACCGACAGGGTGTAGTTGGCGCTCCAGTTTTCTGCGTCGTGGTATTGAACCAAGGACGCATTGGGCGAGGCATAGCCACCCTGCCATGAGGCGCCGGCTTTGAGCTCGGACGGCATACCGCGTCGCCCCTCGCGCGTGATGATGTTGATGGTGCCCGCAATCGCTTGGGCTCCGGTTTCGGCTGTGGGAGCGCGATAAATTTCAATGCGCTCAACCATTTCAGGTGTGATCGACTCGATCGAAAAACCAGGCGGCACGCGTTGGCCATCTAGCAAGATCTGGGTGTAGCCCTGGCTCAGTCCACGCATGCGAACGCTGCCGCCTCGACCTGGCACACCGTCCATGGTGATGCCTGGCATGCGCTTGAGAATTTCACCCACGGTGGAATCGCCTTGGCGCTCAATTTCCTCACGGCCAATGACGATTTTGCTGGCGGTGGATTCACGCCGTTGTTGGGTGTCGTTGTCACGCCCGCTGGTGATTTCGATCCGGCCCATGTCCGCAGTTGGCGCTTGTTGTGACCATGCAGCCCCCATGGCGCACAGCAAAGGCAGGACAGCGCACACAGGGCGCGCAAAGTGTGAAGAATTCATCGTAAAAAGTTTACCGGGGGATGAAAGCCCTTGCCGTGTAAAGTTCGGGTTTTATTTTTCAGTCACGTCCCATGAGCCACGCTGCCGCGCCACATGCCTATGAAATCAAGAGCGCCTCGCTGCCTTTGGTTGCTTTTTTGCTCAAAAACCCGGACTCCTCCGCCTTGCAGGCCGACTTAAGCCGTCGCCTGGGCCCGACCCCTGACTTCTTTGACAACGACCCCGTGGTGATCGATTTAAGTGCCCTGGAGGACCCGGACCAACTGCTCGACCTGCCTTCAGTTTGCTTGTTGCTGCGCACACACCGCATGGTGCCTGTGGCAGTGCGCGGCGCCAATGAACACCAATTACTTAACGCCAAAAAGGCAGGCCTGTTTGAAGCCCGCGATGTGAACGTGCAAACCCCTGCCGCGCCGCGTGTAGAGACGGTGGTGCAAGAGGTGATCCGCGAGGTCGAGGTGGTGCGAGAAGTCCCAAGCCCTGGCGAATCGGCGCTGGTGATTGACAAGCCGCTGCGCTCGGGCCAGCACGTGTATGCCAAAGGGCGTGACTTGATTGTGCTGGCCATGGTCAACCCAGGCGCCGAGATCATGGCCGACGGCCACATCCATGTGTACGCGCCACTGCGTGGCAAAGCGATTGCAGGTGCGCGAGGCAACGAAGAAGCGCGCATCTTCACCTCTTGCCTAGAAGCCGAACTGGTGGCGATTGCCGGCACCTACCGCACCAGCGATACCCCCCTGCCCACAGAGGTGGCCGGCCAAGCCGCGCAGATCTCTTTGCTGGGTGATAAGTTGGTGATGCAACGGTTGTAAACTTGGCGGTTAATTTTCAGTACAAAACTTAGGGCTTTTTTCATGACAAAAATCGTTGTGGTGACTTCTGGCAAAGGCGGCGTGGGCAAGACCACCACCAGCGCCAGTTTTTCCTCAGGCTTGGCACTGCGTGGCTTCAAAACCGTTGTCATCGACTTTGATGTTGGTTTGCGCAATTTGGACCTGATCATGGGTTGCGAGCGTCGCGTGGTGTACGACTTCATCAACGTCATCAACGGCGAAGCCACCCTCAACCAAGCCTTGATCAAAGACAAGCAATGCGACAACTTGTTCGTGTTGGCCGCATCCCAAACCCGCGACAAAGATGCCCTGACCAAAGAAGGCGTGGAGCGTGTGTTGAACGAACTCAAAGAGATGAAGTTCGACTACATCGTCTGCGACTCTCCAGCCGGCATTGAAATTGGCGCCATGATGGCCATGCACTTCGCTGACGAAGCCTTGGTGGTCACGAACCCTGAAGTGTCTTCGGTGCGCGACTCAGACCGTATCTTGGGCATGCTCAGCAGCAAAACGCAACGTGCCATCGACGGCGACACCCCCATCAAAGAACACCTGCTCATCACGCGCTACAACCCCAGCCGCGTGGAAGAAGGCCACATGCTGTCGTTGGAAGACATCCAAGACATCTTGCGCATTCCCTTGATCGGTGTGATTCCTGAATCAGAAACCGTGCTGACCGCCTCGAACCAAGGTTTGCCAGCTGTGCATCTGGACAACACCGATGTGTCCGAAGCCTACAAAGACGTGATCAGCCGCTTCTTGGGCGAAGACGTGCCCATGCGGTTCACCGAACACGTCAAGCCAAGCTTGCTCAAGCGCATTTTTGGCGGGAAATAAATCATGTCATTGCTGTCTTTTTTACTCGGCGAGAAAAAGAAAACTGCCAACGTGGCGAAAGAGCGTTTGCAGTTCATCTTGACGCATGAACGCACAGGTCGCAACGCACAACCCGACTACTTGCCTGCGTTGCAGCGTGATTTGGTGGCCGTGTTGTCCAAATACGTGAACATCAATCCAGAGGACATCAAGGTCAACTTGGAGCGTCACGACAATCTTGAAGTTTTGGAAGTCAAGATTGAGCTGCCAGACGCGGCCTGATGCCACGGCTCTAGCTGTATGGCATCAGCCAAAAATAAAGCGT
>Ga0228701_1001138_pt1 | contig 18898 bp, 15 predicted proteins | sample McNCre117_Aug_MG_2_FD_178017 | JGI IMG/M metagenome (GOLD analysis project Ga0228701, IMG submission 178017) | Freshwater microbial communities from McNutts Creek, Athens, Georgia, United States - 11-17_Aug_MG | ecosystem: Environmental > Aquatic > Freshwater > Creek | place: USA: Georgia...
GCAGGCAGCCTTGCAGGCCCAGGCTGATTTCGGTCAGCATGTCGGCCAGTTTTTTCTGGATCAACTGATTGGCTGCCAAGGGGCGCCCAAACTGCTGGCGGTCCATCACGTACTGGCGGGCACGGGCATAGCAGTCTTCAGCCGCGCCCAGGGCACCCCAGGCGATGCCGTAGCGGGCGCTGTTCAGGCAGGTGAACGGGCCTTTCAAGCCACGCACTTCGGGGAAGGCATTTTCTTCAGGGCAAAAAACCTCGTCCATGACGATCTCGCCGGTGATGCTGGCACGCAGGCCCACCTTGCCGTGCACGGCAGGGGCGCTCAGGCCTTTCCAGCCTTTTTCGAGAATGAAACCGCGAATCTGGCCGCCATCGTCTTTGGCCCAGACCACGAACACGTCCGCGATCGGGCTGTTGGTGATCCACATCTTGGCACCAGACAAGCTGTAGCCGCCGGGCACTTTTTTGGCGCGGGTGATCATGCTGCCGGGGTCCGATCCGTGGTTGGGCTCGGTCAGACCAAAACAGCCCACCCACTCGCCACGGGCCAGCTTGGGCAGGTATTTCTGCTTTTGGGCTTCGGTGCCGAATTCATTGATCGGGACCATCACCAACGACGACTGCACGCTCATCATCGAGCGATAACCCGAGTCCACGCGCTCAACTTCACGCGCCACCAGGCCGTAGCAAACGTAGTTGAGGCCCGCACCACCATATTGCTCGGGAATGGTGGCCCCCAGCAGGCCCAGCTCACCCATCTCGTTGAAGATGGCGCGGTCGGTGGTTTCATTCAAAAAGGCGTCTTTGACACGGGGCAGCAAGCGTTCCTGGCAATAAGCGCGGGCGGCTTCGCTGACCTGACGCTCTTCGTCAGTGAGTTGCGCATCAAGTTGAAAAGGGTCAGACCAGGAAAAGCGGTGATTGGAACTCATGACGGTGTCTTTCAAAAAAGAAGGAGATGCTGGCATCCTAGAGAGAAAACTGGGCGGCATCAAACGATTGTTTTTCACCCAGATATGCGTTTTTATATTAACTGACAAGGTTTGCGCGCACAATCCGCCCCATGCAACGCAAACTCCCCTCCACCCAGGCCCTGATCTGTTTTGAAGCCGCAGCCCGGCACGCCAGCTTCACCAAAGCCGCGCAAGAGCTGGCCCTGACACAAGGCGCGGTCTCGCGCCAGGTGGCCACGCTGGAAGACATGCTGGGCGTGGCCCTGTTCAAGCGCGGGCAGCACGGCATGCAGCTCACGCCCGCTGGACAAGACTATGTGCGCCAGGTCAGCGCCCGGCTCGATGCGCTGGAACGCGACACCCTCGACCTGATGGGCCGACAAGGCCAGGGCGACAGCCTGACGCTGGGGGCTGTGCCGACCTTTGCCTCTCGTTGGCTGATCCCCCGGCTGCCCACGTTTGCCCGGGCCTTCCCGCAAACCCAGATCCACATCGAAACCCGCACCCGGCCATTTTTGTTCAGCGACACGGGGCTGGATGCGGCCATTTATGCCGGCACGCCCGCACAAGTGGCGCAGTGGGCAGGCACCAGCGCCACCTTGCTGCTTCACGAAGAAGTGCTGCCCGTTTGCAGCCCCGAGCTTCTGGTGGCCAACGGTCAGGGGGCCGCGCTGAGCCCCGAGCAACTGGCGCAGATGCCCTTGCTGCAACAATCCACCCGGCCCGAAGCTTGGCGGCAATGGTTTGACGCCCAGGGGGTGGACGCGCCCCGCGCCATGGCCGGGCCCCGCTATGAACTGTTTTCCATGCAGGTGGCTGCCGCCCGCTGCGGCCTCGGTGTGGCGCTCATGCCGCGCTTGCTGATCCCGGCCGAGCTGGCCAGCGGTGATCTGGTGGTGGCCAGCCCGCAGCCCTTGCGCGGCCTGCGGGCCTATTACTGGGTGCAGCCCCAAACGACCACACCACGCCCGATGCTGTCGCACTTCAAAGACTGGCTGCTGGCGCAGACCCGCGCCGCCGATACCGCCCCCTGAACTCAGGCTCCGGATCGATGGTGTGCACAGATATGATCTGAGCCAACAACCTACCGACGAGAACACTTGTGGCACTTCCAGCCCCCGCCCCCCGAAAACTGGCCCACACCCGCACCGTGGTCTACCGTGGTTATGACCGCGAAGACGGCCTGTGGGACATCGAAGCCGAACTGACCGATGTCAAACCCTTCACCTTCAGCGTGCCCAACGAACGGCCTTTTCCTGCCGATGAGCCCATCCACCACCTGCAAATCCGCCTGACGGTGGACAAGCGCCTGGTGATTCAGAGCGTGGCCACCTCGCTGGACCAGATTCCCCATGCCGAATGCGTGCAAGGCCCCAAGCACATGCACAAGCTGCAAGGCTGCACCCTGGGCCGAGGCTGGCGCAAGACCATCGACGAACACCTGGGCCGCACCGAAGGCTGTACGCACCTGCGTGAGCTGCTGTTCAACATGGCCACCGCCGCCTTCCAGACCGTGCCCGCCGGCGAATGGCAGCGCCGCGAACTGGCTGGCGTGCCCCAACGCGAAGCCACCACCCCGCCACCGTTTTTGGGGCAATGCACCACCTGGGCGTTTGACAGCCCCACCGTGGCGCGGGCATTTCCGATGTTTTTCAAGCCGAAGGTGGTTGCCGAATGATATGAATTGCATTTGCAATACAATTGACCCATGAAAACCGCGACCATTCCCCCCATCCGTGTGGCCCCGGCATTCAGGGGCGAAATCGAAAGCGTCCTTGAACAAGGCGAATCGCTTTCTGAATTCGTCGAAAACGCGGTACGCCAAAGCGTTTTAAAGCGTCAGCACCAAACCGAGTTTGTGCGACGTGGCATGGCTGCCATTCAAGAAACACAACGCCTGGGCAACGGCATTGACGCCGATGAGGTCTTGGCCCAGCTTGATGCCAAACTGGCCGCAGCACGCAAGACCCTGGCACAACGCAAAGCATGAACTTCACAGTTCAGTTCAGCGCCGCTGCCAATGAAGACTTGCAGCGGATTTTTGATTTCCTGATCCAGCGTGAACTCGACAGTCCAACCGGGGATCTGGAAATTCCAGAAAAAGCGCGCCATGCCATTCATGCTGGCGTTGGCCTGTTACGAACATCACCGTTCGCATGTCGCAAAGTCGGCGACAGCCCTTTCACGCGCGAATTGATCATCGCTTTTGGCAGCACAGGCTACGTGGCGCTCTTTGAAATCATCAACGACACCACGGTCATCGTCGGTGCCATTCGGCATCAGCGCGAAGACGACTACCACTGAGCCTGAACGGCAGCACAACAGCTGTTCCGCCCCCCCAATCCAAAGAATGCTCCACACAGTGACACGACCAGCCACGTTTTATTAATGACAGTTATTGAGACAGTATTTGTGTCACAATAACCCCATGACCACCATCTACTCCATTGACCAGCTCTGCGCGCTGACCGACTTGCCCAAGCGCACGGTCCGCTACTACATGCAGTTGGGTCTGGTCGATCGACCTGTGGGCGAAACCCGCGCGGCGCACTACACGCCAGTGCATCTGGGCCAGCTCATGCAAATCCGCAAGCTGGCCGATGCAGGGGTTTCTTTAGAGCGCATTCGCGCTGTCATGGTCGGAGGCGAATCACCTGTACCAGAGCGCCAACGCTCGCCTGGAGCCATCAGCGTGCGCAGCCATGTATTCATCGCACCTGGCATAGAACTGCAAATCGACCCGCAAGAAGCGGGCTTGTCGCCCGAACAACTCCGCGCCTTTGTGTGCACCGTCTTGACCGCATGGGAAAACAAAAATGAGCAATGAAGTGATGGGCCTCAAAAGCCGAAATGATGGTCAAGCCGTGGCGCTGCAATCCGTCCAGGCCCATGGCCAATTGCAAGGCCCGATACTGCGCATGAAGCTGCGGCAGGTCTACCGCAACACCACCGACGACAACCTGGAATGCGTCTACACCTTCCCATTGGCGTGGAGCAGTGTGCTGCTGGGCATGGCGGTCGAACTCAATGGCAAGCGCATGACCGGCACCGTGGTCGAAAAGAAAGAAGCCGAAGCCACCTACGAAAAATCCATCCAGACAGGCGACCTGCCCGTCATGCTGGAGCGCTCGGGCAAAGACCTCTACACCGCCAACCTGGGCAACATCATGCCTGGCGACGAGGTGGTGATTGAGATTGACTATGCCCAACTGCTGCGGTTGGAAGGCGGCATGCTCCGCCTGAGTCTGCCCACAACAATAGCCCCACGTTACGGCGACGAACACACCCAGGGTGGTCTGGCTCCGCACCAAACGGCAGCATCCAATCCGCTGGTCGAGTACCGCTTTTATGTGTCGCTGGACATCGCCAACCCTTTGGCGCAAGGCACCATCACCAGCCCGTCGCACGGCGTGCAACTGATCAAGCATCAAAACGGTGTCACAGCCAAACTGCAAAACAAAGCATGGCTGGACCGCGACTTTGTGCTGACCATTCACGGCCTCAAAGACATGGCCTTTGCCATAGCCAGCGCCGATGCCACACAGCCTGGCCAATACACTCTACTGACCAGCGCCGTGGCACATTGGGACACGACCCAGACAACCCCTGCGAAGCTGCGCATGAAAGTACTGGTGGACGGCTCGGGCTCCATGCAAGGCGACAGCAACGAACAAGCGCGCGATGCACTCGACTGGCTCTTCCATCAACTGGAAACCGATGACGAAGTCTCAATGACGCGTTTTGGTACCTACCCACAGCAAATTTTGCCAAGACTGCAACGCTGCACTGAAGCCTATCAACGCCGTCTGCGCTCAGAAGCACGCAACATCAAAGCCGATCTTGGCGGCACTGAAATGGAACGGGCCTTGGAGTCTGTCATCAGGATTACTGCCGAAGACGGTCAGCCTGTGCAAGCAGCCAGCATCCTGCTCATCACCGATGGCGAAGTCTGGAACATTGAAAACATCGTGACCACTGTGCGCCAGTCTGGCCATCGCCTGTTTGCGCTGGGTGTGGGCAGTTCGCCCGCAGAAAGCCTGCTGCGCGAATTGGCCGAAGTCAGCGGCGGCGCCTGCGAAATGGTCAGCCCGAACCAAAGCATGCAGCAAGCTGTGACCCGTCTGCTGGAGCGCATGAGGCACTCCAGCGCCGTTCAGTGCCAACTGATCAGCGACAGCGAACTGCTTTACCAATTGCCTGGCACACGAGAAATTACCCAAGGCGACACACTCCACCAATGGACGCAAATTGCCAGCCGCCCGACAACCGCACCCACCCTGCAATGGACCTGCAATGGCCAAAGCCAGAGCCGCCAAGCTCTGCAACTGATGTGGGACGAAGACGGCATGCTGCCGCGCTTGTGCGCCGCCCAAAGACTGCTGGACACCGCAGACAAGGCACGCCAGAAGGCACTCGCTTTGCAATACCAATTGGTCACGCCGCACACCAACTTCATCTTGGTGCACCCTCGCGCCGAAGGCGAAAAGGCCCAAGACCTGCCGCTATTGCAACAAGTGGCGCAGATGCGGGCGGCAGGGGCGGGGGGTAACGGGACAGTGATTCAAGATGCATTGCCCCTCACCCGTGCAGCGCCGTCCCTTCTTGCGATGCGATGCGGTACGGACAACATGTCTTACAACGCAAGTGCAAGCATGTCGGCCAATAACACGCCTGCGATTTGGCGCTCAAATCGAACACATGCGGCATCCAAGGTGGATGGCATGGCCAATGCAGGTATGGACGACATTGAGATTCCGGCATTCCTGCGCAAGGCTGCTGACGGCGATGACATGGACGAAATTCTTCGCCAAGCCCGAGAACGCAATGACGCCAGAGCACAGGGCGCCGATTCAACGAGCTCCGCAGAAGATGATGGTTATTGGAAAAAACAACGCGAATACACCTTCAACAACTCGGTCGTTCAATTGACTGAAGTGCTAAAGACACTGGATGATCCATCCAATCCATTGACAGTGATGCTGCAAAAGTTCAACGAACAAGCCTATGGCAACCGAACATTCAGAGCCGCATTGTCCGTCACATTGCGCTCTTGCAATACCAGCTTCATGTCAGGCTTCGTTTTGCACCACGCCAAAACACTGGGTAGCCCCGCCCTAGTGTGGGTCGTGTTAATGGTTTGGCTGGCTGATGAAAATGAACTGGTATTAGAGCGTCATGCTCGCAGACTCATTGATGTAGAGTTGAGTCGTATGGATGTGACAGCAAGAGATCAATTAGTAGGAAATTTAAACGCAATGTTGGGAAAATGCAAGAATTAGGACACCTTCGCGAAAACCACAGAATGCATTGCTAATGCGTGAGGAATTGAAAACGATGCCCCTGAGCCAATGGAAATTAATTACTCAATCACCACGCATCGTCTGGCCATAGTCACATTTTTTCCTGCTGATAGCTGAAGATTATTGAATTTTTAAAGCACTGATTGATTACTTGTTGACATCTACCAACACGCATCAACAGAGAAAGAACCCTTGATGAATGCCTTCATTTCATTCTTAGCCAGCAGTCCCGAAGTTTCGATCTTTGCTGGATTGATTCTCGTCATCGCGGCTTGGGCGTTTTGGTTCTGGTATCGCCCGGCTGTGCGGGACGTGACAGAGGGTGTGCACCGAGTCAATGCAGCACTGATGCAAGAGCCCCGTGTTTGGGGGGAAGCTGACGAGCGTGTTCGACCGGTGCTCAAGAATCACCCCAATCTCGCATCCAGCTGGATGGAAACCGAAGAGCGGGTGATTCGCTTGCAGGTGGGGGGCGACTCCAAGCCAGTCATGTTTGGAAGCCCCAAGGACCTTTGGAATCCTTCATCGCTGCTGGCAAGGCGTTTGAATCTGGGCCTGGCAGAAGCTGTGCCCAACATTCTCGTGGGCGTCGGCCTCTTCTTTACCTTTGTGTTCCTGTCCTGGGCATTGGTGGACACCACTGCGGCTTTGACGCAGACCGGTTCATCAGCCAAAGACACGGAACGGGCGATCAGCGAGCTTCTCGAAGTTGCGGGGGGCAAGTTCTTGACCTCACTGGCAGGTCTTTTGGCCTCCATTATCTGGACATACAAGTCAAAGCGGGCATTGAACGAGCTGAACAAGGCCTGCGATCTCTTGTTGGATTCTTTCGGCAAAGTTGTTCCTGCGAACGGTGCTGAGCTACTGATGCGCCAACAGCTGGAGGCAGCCAACGACAACCTTGGCCTTGCTGAAGAGTTGCTGAACGAATCTCGGGAGCAGACAGGAACATTCAAGCGGTTCGAGACCGATCTGGCCGTCACCTTGGCGGGGGCAATCACCAAATCGTTTTCTCCGCAAATGGAGGCCATGACTGCCAAGCTGGTAGCTGCCATTGATGGTCTGAGCGATAAGTTAGGGAGCATGAATCAGGAAGCATTGAAGACAATGCTGGAGGACTTTGCTGGGATGCTCAAGCAAGCCACGGATTCTGAAATGGCACAGCTGCGGCAAACCCTGTCAGAGCTCGCTGGAAAGCTGGAGGGTGCAGGCGACAAATTGGGTGAGGGTGCCAATGGCGCAGCCACAGCAATCAACGAGGCTGGGGCACAGTTGGTCGCACGTGTGCAAGAGATTTCACAAAATCTGGCAACCGGCGCATCGAATCTTGAGACCGCGGCGGGGTCCATCAAGCTGGCCATGAATGACCTTGAGGTCACCATGCTGGAGGCATCCAATATCGGCAAGCGTGGTGCAGTTTTTGTCAATGAAGCCCTTGAAAAGTCAGGACAAACCATACAGAGCCTGGACTCCATTTCAGGCGGTTTGGCCGAGGCCGCCAGTGCCCTTCAGTCAGTGAGCGGTTCCATCAGCGAGGTCGTGAATAACGTTGAAGAACTTTCACGTGAGCAAAGGGCTGTCGTCTCGGCTGTCAGAGAGGTCGCGCCGAATGCCCAGGCCGCCGTTGAGCGGGTGGCTGCGGTGCTGGAGGTGGCAGGCAAACAATCCAAGGAGTCGATCGAAGCGACGGCGGCAACATTGACCAGGACCGTTGCTTCGATCACGGAAGGCGTGACCTCTTACACAGATCAAGTGGCCGACCTTCACCGAAAGATGGATGGTCATTTGGCGAAGGCGGTTGGCAGCTTTGATAAAGGCGTCAATGAGCTCGCTGAGTCTGTGGAGGAATTGGCTGAAATCATGCAAAAGTCTAAGAGGGCATGACCATGATGCTGCGCCGATCAAGCCAAGGGCAATCGCACGGCGATGAACAGGAGCACAGTTACCTGGCGTCTGCTGCAGACTTGATGATTGGTCTCCTTTTTGTCTTCATCATCATGGTGGCTTTTCTCGCTCTGCAAAAGAAGGCAGAGCAAGAGGCGCGCGCAGGTGACAGAGATCCCAGGGGGGCTGTAACCGTTGCGATTGGTGAGGAAATTCGAAAAACACTCCCTACCGTCAAAGTCGACCCTGCCAGTGGTGTGATTACCCTGCCTGAGGAACTGCTTTTTGATCTTGGGAGCTCCGTCTTGAAGGAGTCGGCTGTTGAAAAACTCAGCGAGACTTCCAAGAAGCTGGCTGATGTTTTGAAGTGCTTTGTCGCCAACCAGATGTCGAAACAGTCTTGTAAGCAGAACCCGTATGGTCATGAAATTGAGACGATCTTTATCGAAGGCCACACGGACAGTCGTCCAATGAACCGTGAGGGGGGCAACATCAAACTTTCCTTGGACCGAGCTATTTCGGTCAATGCCGCTTTGGTTCAGGGAACTGCTCTGGCTGGCTTTAAAAACAAGAATGCTCACCCCATTTTTTCATACAGTGCATACGCTGAAAGCCGTCCCCTCATTAAGGAAAATCCTGCGGATGGCAAGAACCGGAGGGTGGATCTTCGAATCGTGTTGACCTACCGTCCACCCGATACCGATAACCCCATCGGTTCAGCGACCACTGCTGTCAAAAACTGACCATGTTTGCACCTTTGCCCTCGTCCATGTCCAAATTGGAAGCGGCTGTTCAGCTGATGGACGATCCTGGACTGCAGCCACCGCCACCCGACATGCTGGACATCGGCGAGCGGCTGCGAAAGGTCTACGCGAGGGCTCGATCAACGGGATATGCAGACCTCACTCGTAGCGAGCTGCGTAAGTTGCCCTATGCGTATTGGTCGAATTCAGCACCTGTACTGACCCAGGTCGAGCCCGATCTGGTCCGGCAGTATTGGGAAATCCATCTTCCAGAGGCGCTCAAGTCAAACCCCAGGCGGGCCAAGAGATGGTTGGCTCCTTTATTTTTTATTTACTGCGAGTGCTTTTCTCAGAGTAATTCGGAGTTCCTGGACTTCGCAAGGCGGCTTGTATCGGCGATCCAGTTGGCTGGCGGGTTGTTTGCTCAGAAGCTTCAGGTGCTGCAAACGGAATTTAGATTTTTCATGCCTTCTGAGGCCCCAGGTCGGCTGGCAGGCCATTTCTTTTTGAACCGATCCAAGCCATTGGACGGTTTATTGCAGGACCTTCAGCTTTGGCCTGGATTTTTTGCTTCTGAATTCGGAGCTTCGGTGTTTCGGGCTGGGTTGGGTCTTTCTGCTGAGAACCTTCGTGATGCGCAAACAGTCCACCGGCTGATGGATTGGTCCAAACGGATGTCGACAAGTCTGGTCAAGACGGGTTTTCGTGTTCTCTATGCCAATGCGCTGCTGAGTTGCTGGGTGGGTCACAAGCCTGCTGACTCTTTGAAGAATATTCTGATCGACTATTTTTTAAAGCAGTACGGTGATCCTCGGTTCCAAGCGCACCTGCATTACCAGTGGGATGGTGTCTCTCAGCAGGCCAAAGGTGTCATTCTCAATTGGTTAACAGGTGACACCCTTCGTGGCTTCATGAAGCTGCTTCAACGTACGGCAGATGACATCTGGCAGTACCGTCAAAAGTTCTGGATGGCCTACTACGAACGCGGCTACATCGACGAAGCATGGATGGCGTTGGGCGATCACGCGTGGTGGGCGGCTCAGAGCTTGAAAACGGACCAGAAGGGTATGGGCTGTGCTCGGCTGGACGGTGGTGCGGCCAACAACCAATCGGTGTTGTTGCTGAAGATCGGTGGCTTGGTCTTCACAGAGTGGAGTCACAACGGCAGCCTGCGGGCATACCGTGATGGAAGTCCACAAGCTCCCAATCTTTACCAGTCGAGCTACCACGGTGCTGACCTGCGTGCAGCCACCTCACTTGATTTCCACGATGGCTTGAATATGAACCCAGAGCTCAGGCACATGAATGCCGAGGGCGGCACGTGGCAGCGCAAGGCCAGGGATTTCATCCGTCGCCAAACCAACGTACACCTAAGTGATTCGGAGATTTTGTGAGCCTTGATCTGACGCCCTATGGTGTGACTTGGCACCTGGATACGACAGTCGCCAATTGGCTGTCTTCTTTACCCATTCAGGCAGCCACAGCGCTGAATGAGTTCCTATCGGATCATCCAGAGACCCTAGAACAGAAGTCGCTGGCTGTTCCTGCGGCCATGGTGGCGAGCTGGTCTGAAACGGCTGCGACTCAGCTGGGTTTACCGTCAAATTGCCCGCTCGCCTTTGATGTGCGCCTTTCGGGTGCTATGGGAAAGCCGGGCGCGCAAATCAATGTACGCTGGCTTCAACCCGGCAAAACGATTACCGCTCGTGACGTTGCAGCCAATGGCCTGTGGCTGACTTATCAGGGCAAGAACTACCGGGTCAACTCCCCGATTTATGACGTAATGGCTTTGATTGAGCGCTTCAACCAGACGCAGGACGCGACCATTGAAGAGCAATTTCGTCTTTGGGCCAACATTCGATCGGCTTTGGGTGATTCTGGGACCGATCAGCTCACGGACAGCTTTTTGCGGTCTTTCCGGGTGATCACGGCTTCGGCCCTGACCTTTTCGATCCGTACAGATGCACGCGGCGACGTGCAGCTTGATCCGGTCCTTTTGACGGACAAAAAGGATGAGGCTGGGTCTTCTTCAGGACAAGTCCGCGCTTTGTCCGAGGCCGATGAAGAACTGTTTCCGCAGCGTCTGGACCAACTGCGTGAAGGTGTCCCAGCTTTCCCCTTGAGCCAAGGCACGTACGTGGTTGCCGACGAACCCTTGCAACGGGCCTTAACGGCTGTTCGCAAGCTCAGGCAAGCACCTACTGAGCAACGCAAACGGGCTGCAATGTATCCCGAGGCCGTCATTCGCGAAATGATGGGGGCCGAAGACTCGGAGCCAACGGTTTTTGTGGAGACCGAGAAATTCGCGGAGCGGGTGCGGGATGTGGGTGAGTGGACTGCGCCCGTGCTGCCCTGGATCAAGATCTCCCCCCAAAAGTGGGACGCCCCTCAGTCAGGTGGATTGCGAATAGGTGGCGTGGATTTGCCACTGGACGAGCCGACGGTGGCGCAGGCCGTTCAGGAAATGCAGACAGCAATAGCCGAAGGCAAGCCAAGCATCACGGTGGCTGGACAGAGCATTCCTGCAACGGCTGCGAACGCCAGTGCACTGCCCCAGTTGCACAGGGCCATGACTCGGCCGCCCAGAGGATCTAGCGAAGACGTTGGTGATGACCCTGCTGTCAAGAATGTGCTCATTATCGAAACCAATTTTGATGAGACATCTTTCACCCGCACTTCGGTGGCCAAGCGTGCTGGGCAGGAGCGATTACCCCATGGCTTAAAAACCAGCCCGAAAAAGCACCAGGAGCTGGGCTTGAGCTGGCTCCAGAAGCATTGGATTGAGGGCAGCCGTGGTGCCCTGCTGTGCGACGACATGGGTTTGGGCAAGACATTTCAGGCCTTGGCTTTCTGCCTGTGGCTCCGAGAGTGCATGGAAGAGGGTGCTTTGCCTAAAAAGCCCTTGCTGGTGGTTGCCCCGGTAGGCCTTCTGCGCAACTGGGAGGCTGAAATCGAAGAACACCTGTTTGCCCCAGGGCTGGGCGATATGGTGCGGGCCTATGGCGAGCATCTGAAGCTTCTACGTCGGGGCCGTCATGTGGACGGTACAGCAGGCCTGGACACGGCTCGTCTGGCCTCCGCCGATGTGGTGTTGGCCAATTACGAGGCCGTTTCAGATTACCAGTTGAGTTTTGGTGCCGTGCCGTTTGCAGCGGTCGTGCTGGACGAAGCTCAAAAAATCAAATCACCCAAGGCCCGCATGACGCATGCCATCAAGGGCTTGAACACCGATTTCATGCTCGCCATGACGGGTACGCCAGTGGAAAACCGCCTGGCTGATCTCTGGTGCATCGCCGATGCTGTTCAGCCTGGGGCACTCTCAGATCTCAAGGATTTCAGTGCCAAGTATGAAGTGGAGGGCGCTAACGTGCAGGGCTTGCGCGATCAGGTTTGGCAAGAGGAGTCTGAAGTCAAGCAAGTTCCCAAGCTGTTGTTACGGCGGCTCAAGACCGAAAAGCTCGATGGTTTGCCCGCCAAGCATGAGCATCTGATGAAGATCCCCATGCCGGCACGTCAACTGGAAGCTTATGAACGCGCACTGGCGATGAAAGAAATATCTGGTCCAGAGGGCATGCTGGGCATGATTCATGCCCTCAGGCGTGTGTCCTTGCACCCCTCATTGATTGAGGGCGGGGTGAAGGCCTCCGAGCTGAAAGTGGAGGATTCGGCCCGTTTTGTGGCCACGATGAATATCCTGGACAAAGTAGCTGACAGTGGAGAGAAGGTCCTGATCTTCCTGGAGTCGCTGGACCTTCAGGATGCCGACCAGTTACCCCTTCTTTTGCAGCGCAGGTACGGCCTGGCCAAGTCGCCCATGGTCATCAATGGTCAGGTCAGCACTGATGCACGTCAGGAACGGGTCAATGCTTTTCAGCGTGACAAGGGCTTTGATGTGATGCTGCTGTCTCCCAAGGCTGGTGGCGTGGGATTGACTCTGACGGCGGCAAACCACGTTATTCATCTGTCGCGCTGGTGGAACCCTGCCGTTGAAGACCAATGTTCGGACCGTGTGTATCGAATCGGTCAAACCAAGCCTGTCCATATTTACTACCCATTGGCCGTGCTTCCCGGTCTGGAAGATCACAGTTTTGATTGGCAGCTGCAGGTCTTGATGGATAGAAAGCGCAAGCTGGCACTAAACCTCCTTGCAGCGCCTTCGTTTACCAAGGATGACTACGACAGTCTAATGTCAGGCATTTATCAATAGGCAGATTCAACTCTGAACGCTGAACGCAGCCGAGACACCCGTCATCCCAAGCCTTGGCGCCTGCGATAATCACTCTCCCAGCGCCCCGTGCGCTATCCCCCAACAGCCTCTGGATCTACACCATGAACCGCTGCACTCTGGCCCTTCGCGGGCGTGCTTTGCTTTGCCTTGACTTCATCACCTCACTGAACGCCGTGGGGGCCGCATGAGCAAGAAGGTCTTCATCAAAACGTTTGGCTGCCAGATGAACGAGTACGACTCGGACAAGATGGCCGATGTATTGGGCGCAGCCCAGGGCTATGAGCCCACGCAAGACGTGGACGAGGCCGATCTGATTTTGTTCAACACCTGCTCGGTGCGCGAGAAGGCGCAAGAAAAAGTCTTCAGCGATCTGGGCCGGGTGCAACACCTCAAAGCCAAGGGCGTGCTGATCGGCGTGGGCGGCTGCGTGGCCAGCCAGGAAGGCGCCGAGATCATCAAGCGTGCACCGTATGTGGACGTGGTGTTTGGCCCGCAGACCCTGCACCGCCTGCCTGAGATGCTGGCCGAGCGCGAGCGCAAGCAGCGTCCGCAGGTGGACATCAGCTTTCCCGAGATTGAAAAGTTCGACCACTTGCCCCCGGCCAAGGTGGACGGTGCGACCGCCTTTGTGTCGATCATGGAAGGCTGCAGCAAATACTGCAGCTACTGCGTGGTGCCCTACACCCGGGGTGAAGAGGTTTCACGCCCGTTTGACGATGTGCTGGTCGAGGTGGCGGGCCTGGCCGCGCAGGGCGTCAAAGAGATCACCTTGCTGGGCCAAAACGTCAACGCCTACCGGGGCAAGATGGGCGGCACCAGCGAGATCGCCGATTTTGCGATGCTGATCGAGTACGTGGCCGACATGCCGGGCATCGAGCGCATCCGCTACGTGACCAGCCACCCCAACGAGTTCACGCAGCGCCTGATCGACGCCTATGAAAAAGTGCCCCAACTGGTGAGCCACCTGCACCTGCCGGTGCAACACGGCTCGGACCGCATCCTGATGGCCATGAAGCGCGGCTACACCGCCATGGAATACAAGAGCACGATCCGCAAGCTGCGGGCGATCCGTCCCGACATGTCGCTCAGCAGCGATTTCATCGTGGGCTTCCCCGGCGAGACCGCGGACGACTTCAACAAGATGATGAAGCTGATCACCGATGTGGGCTTTGACACGAGTTTCAGCTTCATCTTCAGCCCCCGCCCTGGCACGCCTGCGGCCAACCTGCACGACGACACGCCACACGAGGTCAAGCTCAAACGCCTGCACCACTTGCAAGCGACGATTGAGGACAACGTGCAGCGCATTGGCGACAGCCGCGTGGGCACGGTGCAGCGCATCCTGGTCGAGCGCCCTTCCCGCAAGGACGCCACCGAACTGGCTGGCCGTACAGAATGCAACCGGGTGGTCAACTTCCCCGGCGGCCCCCACATGGACCGCCTGATCGGTCAGATGGCCGATGTGCGCATCACGCAAGGCTTGTCGCATTCGCTGCGCGGGGAGTTGGTGATCAAGGATTGATGACCTGGCCCTTGGGCCTGTGACTGAAAAAGCGTGCGCTTGGCTTGTGCACGCAAGCAGCACGGCCTGGTGTGGGAGCCCCGCCCTCGGAGTGATGGGGTGTGGTCTGCGAACGCCCTATCGCGGCGAGGGCGCCGCTCCCACAAGGGAGAGTTCTTTCAGGCGCTTGATGTCGAATCCATGATGCAGAATCAGGAGTCGCGCCCGATTTCACGGATGTAGCGACGGTAGTCGCCATGCGGGATGGTGCGGCCATCCTGGTCCGGGTGGTTGTAAAAATACGCCTGCACCCGAAGACCTTGCAACGGGCCGCCGGTCACGGTGATTTCTTCACGCCAGTATTGAGAGGCAATGCGATCCCCGGGCACCATGTCTTCCACCCGGTCAAGGCGCGCCAAGTGCGCGTCATCCACTGCATAAACCTCGCCCATGACCTGACCGGCTCCCGGCAACAGGCCGGGGTATTGACCCACATCAATCAACCGGCCTGGCACTTGGGCTGCCCCCAGAAAAACCGCCCCGCGCATTTCGCACGCCAGGCGCAAACCGGGCATCAGCGTGCCGTAGATGAAAAGGGCATGTGTCATGTCGCGGATTTTGCGCCAAAGCACTCAGCCATGGGTCGCCCCAAATTGACACACATCAAGCCGCGCCCTGCCTGTCACCTGCAGGCGCAGGCAGACCTCGCCCGCCGTTTAAACTGCCCTCAAAGAGACAAGGGCATACGTCCAGAGGCGTGCATGAAAGCAGAACAAAACGAATTGATCACCCGCATCGGCCCGGGCACCCCCTGCGGCGCAGTGATGCGCCACTATTGGCAACCGGTGGCACTGGTCGATGAATTCAACCCGTCGCTCGACCCACGAATGGCGATTCGCCCGGTCAAGGCAGTGCGCATCCTGGGCCAGGATTTGGTACTTTTTCGCAATGCGCTTGGGGAATTTGGTTTGCTCGACCGCGATTGCCCACACCGGGGGGCCGATCTGGCTTATGGCCGCAACGAAGGCGATGGCTTGCGCTGCCCTTTTCATGGCTGGAAATTTGACGTCTCGGGCCAATGCACCGAAACACCCGCCGAACCCACCGGCAGCACTTTGTGCCAGCGTGTGCGCCAGCGCAGCTACCCGCTGATCGAGCGCAGCGGGATTGTGTTTGGCTGGTTTGGCCCCGAAGGCCAGACACCGCCACCGCTGCCGGGCATCGACGCCTTCAGCGCGCCCGACACCCACACCTTTGCCTTCAAGGGCTTGTGGCATTGCAACTGGCTGCAGGCGTTTGAGGTCGGGATCGACCCAGCGCACGCGTCGTACCTGCACCGTTTTTTCAAGGACGAGTCGCTCGAAGGCAGCTATGGTCGCCAATTCCGCGGCGCGAGCGCGGGGGATGTGCAAGGTGAGCGCTGGCCCATGACGCGGGTGATGCGCGAACTGGATCAGCCAGAGATTTCTTGCGAGCCCACCGACTCGGGCCTGCGCCTGACGGCCTTGCGCCCGATCAGCGAGACCCAGACCCATGTGCGGGTGACCAACGCGCTGTTTCCGCACACCTTTGTGATCCCGCTGTCGGAGACCATGACCATCACCCAGATGCATGTGCCGGTGGACGACACACACACCTATTGGTACTCGGTGTTCACCAGCTTCACCGCCCCGGTGGACAAGGAGGCCATGCGCAACCAGCGCCTGCCATCGGTCACGTTGCCCGACTACATCCCCAAAGCGGGTCGACACAACCACTGGGGCTTCAACCCCGAAGAGCAGGTGACCCGCACCTATCTGGGCATGGGCGAAGACGACATCAATGTGCACGACCAGTGGGCGTGCGAGAGCATGGGCGCGATCCAGGATCGCACGCGCGAGCACTTGGGCACCAGTGACAAGGTCATCATGGCCAACCGGCGCATCCTGCTCAAGGCCATCGAGACCGTGCAGGCAGGCGGGCTGCCACCCGGCTTTGCACAGGCGGCAGTGGCCAGCCAGCGCATGGGCCCCGACACGGTGGACGGCATTGCCCCGAGCGGCCATTGGCCCCAATGGTGGCGCGAAGCGTGTGACGCCAAACGCCTTGGCGCCCCGTGGGATGCTGCGCTGCCTGGCCAAGACCCCGCGCCAGCCGACACGAGCGCTGCATGAGCTTCGCTGAACACTGCGGCCTGCACAGCCGCCAACGCCAGGCCGCTTGCGAACAACTGGTGCGGCAGGTGGAGGCCTCGGGCATCGAGCTGATCCGTCTGGGCTGGTGCGACCTGCACGGCGTGGTGCGTGGCAAGACCATTGTCGCAGCGCAACTGCGCCAGGCACTGGCCAACGGCATCGGCATGGTCAGCACCTTGCTGCTCAAGGACAGTTCGGACCGCACCGCCTTCAAGGTCTTTGAATCGGGCATCAAACACACCCTGCCCGGCTTTGCCGGGGCCAGCAACTTCACGCTCATGCCCGACCCGGCCAGCTGGCATGTGCTGCCCTGGGTCGACAAGACCGGCTGGCTACAATGCCAGCCTTACTTTGGCGATGGGCGCATCGTGCCGCTGGACTCGCGCCATGTGCTGCAACAAGCCGTGCAACGCCTCGCCGAGCGCGGCTGGCAAATGCGCTGCGGACTCGAAATCGAATTCCACATCTACCGGCTCAAAGACCCACTGCACGGCCCTGACCTGGACCCGGACCGCGCCGGATGGCCTGGCCCCGCGCCCGAGGTCAGCCTGATCCACCCGGGCTACAACCTGCTGACCGAGGGCTGGCTGGACCGCGCCGAAGAACCCCTGCGCATCGTGCAGCGCACCGCACAGGCACTGGGCCTGCCACTGATCTCGCTCGAAATCGAACTGGGCCCCAGCCAGGTCGAGGCGGTGTTTGACGTGAGCGACGCCCTGACTGCCGCCGACCATATGGTGCTGTTTCGCAACGCCACACGCCAGGCGCTGCGCCGCGCCGGGTACCACGCCACCTTCATGTGCCGCCCGCCGTTCGAGCACATCATGTCCAGCGGCTGGCACCTGCACCAATCGGTGTGCGAACTGGCCACAGGCCGCAACGTGTTCATGCGAGACGCACCCGCCCCTGACAGCAGCGTACGCGATGCGCGGCAAGTGCTGAGCGATGCGGGCGCTGGCTGGTTGGCCGGTTTGCTGGCGCATGCCCCGGCGCTCACGGCCTTATGCACCTCCACCAGCAACGGCTACGGGCGCTTTCGGCCCAACGCCATGGCACCGCAGTCCATCTTGTGGGGGCGCGACAACCGGGGCGCGATGCTGCGCGTGATCGGTGCACCCGGCGATGCGGCCACGCGGATTGAAAACCGGCTGGGCGAGCCCGCTGCCAACCCTTACCTTTACATGGCTTCGCAAATCCATGCCGGACTCGATGGCGTGGACGGGCGGCTGCAAGCCCCTGAAGCCACGGAAACGCCTTATGCCGCAGGGGCAACGTCCATCCCGACGTCTTTGGCCGATGCGGTGCAGGCGCTGCAGCATGATGCGGCCTTGTGCCAGGTCATGGGCCAGCCCTTGGTGGATTACTACAGCACCATCAAGCAGGCCGAGCACCACCGCTTGATGCAAGCCGAAGATGCACTGGAGTTTCACAAGCGTGAATATTTCGGGCGAATTTGAAAAACCACCCCTTTGTCGACACCCCCATGATCACGATCCACCTGCAACCCCACGACCCGACCCAAGCGGCGCACAGCCTGCAAGTGCAGCCCGACCAAAGCCTGATGCAGGCCGCCGTGGATGCCAATTTGCCCGGCATTCAGGCCGATTGTGGCGGGCTGCTGACCTGCGCCACTTGCCATGTGGTGGTGCAAGGTGAATGGTTGTCGAAACTGCCCCCCATGGGCAACGATGAAGACGGCATGCTGGCCTTCACCGCCCAGACCCGCACGCCAGGCAGTCGCCTGTCGTGCCAGATCATGCTGACGCCCGAACTGGACGGCTTGCAGGTCACGTTGCCCGAAAGCCAGTATTGAAGAGGGGATGAGGCAGGTCGTCGGCTTCAGCCCCAAGCTGCAGCCTGCACCCAACCCGCGATGTCGGACCTGAAAGTGCCGAGCCAGAGGAAAGCTTCAGCGAGGCATGCCGGGGAAGCCCCCGCCGCCCATCAGGCCTTTCATGGCACCCATGCGTTTCATCATTTTCATGAGGCCGCCACCCTGCATTTTTTTCATCATGTCCTGCATTTGCTCAAATTCCTTGAGCATGCGGTTGACGTCGTGCACCTGGACACCCGCACCTGCGGCAATGCGGCGTTTGCGCGTGGCCTTGATCAGCTCGGG
>Ga0228701_1001143_pt1 | contig 18859 bp, 16 predicted proteins | sample McNCre117_Aug_MG_2_FD_178017 | JGI IMG/M metagenome (GOLD analysis project Ga0228701, IMG submission 178017) | Freshwater microbial communities from McNutts Creek, Athens, Georgia, United States - 11-17_Aug_MG | ecosystem: Environmental > Aquatic > Freshwater > Creek | place: USA: Georgia...
CTACGGGCGGGCGCCTCATACTGTTACAGAAATCGTTGCCCGCCCGTAGGCCCCATTCATAGACTGCGGCCATCTGTGTTTTATTTCGGGTGGTTTCCGGTGGCTGTTCGTTACACCACTTTGTAAAAACTCAGGTGGACGGCGTCGGGTAGGCGCACACCGGTACCGACAAACTGGTGCTCGGACAGCCAGGCCCATTGCGGGCTGGTGGCTTCGAACTTGGGTTGGCAGCGAAAGTAAACCCGAGACGGATCGACCGGCTCGTCGCGGCGAATTTTGGCGGAGTCTTCGGCGGAGGCCACGCGCAGTGCGGTGTTTTGCACGAACACGCGGCTGCCGTCTTGCAGCTCCAACACATAGCGCGCATCCAAATGCGCTTGCGTGCCGTCGCCCACGATCAACTGAAAGTCTGCACCACCGGGCACGATGCGGCCCTGCATCTGCGGGCCGGTCACGGTGCCGCCGGTGATGGGAATCATGCGGCGCAGGCCCATGACGGTTTGGCCCACTTCAACCGGGGCATCGATGGTGACGGCGAGGTCACAGACGTGTTCTAGGGCAGGGGCGAGTAAGGTCATCTGCGAATATTAACGCCCACACAGTGGGCGCTGCCAGATGAGCGTTCAGTAGACTCGCTTCATAAAACAACCGCGACAGTATTTTGAATCAGCAAATCGTTGATGTTGTTGAGGTGATACACGTTGTAACCAGAAACGGTCGTGTCCGCCACACCGAGTGAGGCCCCCGTGAATTGCACCGTATCACCCGCATTACCCAACACATAAAGTTTGTGAATACCGCTCACAGCATCGGCCTGCAACACACTATCTAAGTTCAAGATAGCTTTGTTATTGCCGGTTCCTGTCAGGTCGATTTTTTCGAGACTTTTCACGTTTGTTGTACTGGCGGTCAAATCCAACGTCAAACCCGCGCTATTAAGCAATAAAAGATCTATGACGGTTGCTGCACCGAACAGCGTCAATCCCGTCGTGCTCGCTGTGCTGAAGGTTTGACTTGGGTCTAAAAATACGCCGGTTCTGGGATCTACATTTTTATTGATCGTGACGTCTATGCTCTCGAACGCAGAACCATCAAACGACGACACCACGAGCAAGTCATGCCGCATATCGGTAAATACCTGATCGCTGCTCAGCGTATAGGTCCACTGACCATTCAAACTAAAAGTGAATACACCGTAGGCACCATTCAACTGAGCGGGAACTTGAAATGAAGACTCGCCCAAATCCACATCGAAGATGCTTAACGTGCCTCCGGTCAAACTCGTCGGTGCGCCTGTGCTCAGCGATGCACTGTTGACCCCGTCAATCTTGGGTTGATCGTTCGTGCCTTGAATCGTGACGTGAATTTCAGCACTTGCCGACTGCCCTGCTGCATCTGTCACCTGGTAGGTGAACACATCGGTCAGCGTGTCTGCGTCGTGTTTCGATGTCGCTCCGCGAAGCTCGTTCACCTTGGTATTGGCATCGTTCACCACATAGGTGTAATCGCCGTTTTCGGTCACGGTAAGTACGCCATATAGGCCGGTCACCGTCGCAGCAACCGCTCTTTTAAGATCGGCGGCATTCAACACCGTATCGTTGCTCAGCACATTGCCTGTTGCTGCCGTGCCTGTGGGATTGTTCATGCCTGCCTCTACAGCCACGGCGCTATCGTCCACCGCAACAAGAGAGTGTTGGCTGATAAGCACCACCTGACTGACCAAGGCAGTGCTTGGTGTCACCACATTGCCTGCCGCATCCACCACCGACGCACTCAAGGTGTATTGCCCATCGTCCTGCAAGACGGTCGAGTTGTCCCAGCGCCACGCGCCTGTCACCGCGGGCTTCACATACTGCGTGTTGAGCATCGCCCCTGCTGCATTCGTCAGCACTAATTTCACCAAGTCGCCATTGCTGATGAAATGGTTCACCTTACCTTCGTATATCAAGGTGTTGTCTTGGGTGATGAAGTCACTGGCACTCGTGCCTGTGTCATTGCTGATGCTTGTGATTTGCAGGGTTGCTGTCGAGTTGTCGTCTGCTACGCCATCGGGTTGATTGACGCTCGAAGAGTCATCGACCGTGAAGGGTATACCGTCTGATGTGGTGCTCAAACCAGTTTTCAGGTCTGTCACGGTGATCTTAGGGGTATAGGTGCCATTTGGCAGCGCATTCTTGATTTGTACCTTGTACGACCCATCGGGCCCGGTAGTATCAAGATAGGTATAGCCATTCACCAGAACCTCAACTTTGGTACCTGGTGTAGCTTTCCCATTGTAATAAGGCGTCACGATTTGCGTGATGCCGTCTTGATTGGCGTACCCTGTGTCGCTCTCTGTAGCCAAGGCACCCGTTGCCTTCTGAGGTGGTGCGCTCGCATTTGCGGCGCCGCCTCCACCCCCGATCGCCAAGGAAGCCACCAGTGCACCACCCGCCATGACGAGACCGCTGACACCACCACCTCCGGCGGCCGTACCACCCACCATAGCAAGGCTGGACAAGGCAAAGCCTTCTTCAAGAGGCGCACCACCCAGTGACATCATGACCAGGGGGCTGTCTTCTTTCAACGCAGACGTCACGCGACTCACGGACGGATCGTGCGGCACATATTCATAGCAATCACCACTTTCAACACAACCGGCCAGTAAAGGGGGGGGTGCATCTTTTGTTTGTCCGGTAGGGGCGTAATAGTTTTCAAGCACCACATCCGGTTTTTGACTGCCATCAAACATCAAGTTCAAGTCATCGCCGATGCGCCTCAAACGCACATGCTCTGGTGCCAAAGCTTTGCCTTTGCCAAGGTCTTGCAATTCATAACGTACACCCCGTTGCGCGACCAAGCGCGTAGAACGTCCCTGATCTCCCGCGCCTTGCGTGACTTCCACCACATCGTTCTGTGGTCCCTTGCCTTCATTGATCAGCACTTGATATTGCTTAGCCATTGCTACATCCTGTTTTTGTATTACGGGGCAACCTACACCGTGTCCGCTTTGACACTCACCACCACGCGTCGGTTGGGTTTGTTACACGCAATGTTGTTGGCCATAAGCTTCAAATCACAGCTCACCACGGGGTCTTGTGAACCTTTGGCCTGCACGCTGATTTGGTTTTCTCTCAAACCACCCTCCACGAAATAGTCTTTGATCGCACGGGCTCGAGCCATGGAGATTTGCATATTTCTGGGCTCCGCACCAATGGCATCCGAGTGGCCCGTAATTTGAATTCTCAGCTTGTCGGCCCTGCCAAATTCCGTTTTGATGCGGTCGATCAAATGGTCCAGCATGCGACGCCCCTTGGGGGATATGGTTTGAACATTCGACTTACCAAATGGAAACAGCGCATCGGCTGACAAGACGATGTTTCTCGTCCTCGTATCTGGTTTGGACGCCTCTGTTTTTGAAGATACATTGGGTTTTGGCGGCGCATCTTGGCAGGCCACCGCCGTAGGCACACGTGGCACGGTATGTCGTTGCTCACGTGTTTGGACCAGTTCGGGCAAGGCGATGTCGGCGCGCACGACTTGCAGCATTGCGTGCCCATTATTTTGTTCGGAGACGCGAATGAACACATCATCTCCCTCTTTGAGCACCAGTGCGTTCACCACATCCAAAGCGTCGGAAATTGGATGATCGTTAATCACATGGCGTGCCGCCACGTCCACACGGCTCGGCGGCAAGCACAACGCGGTGTAAGCACCGCCCTGCAACGAGGCTTGGTAACTGCCATTCACATACACACTCATCACGCCAGAGGTCTGCGATGACGCCACGCGGTAAAACACCACACGACTTTGTGATTTGATCAACAAACGCGGAACCTTGAACTCTGAACCCAAAGGCGCTTCAACACCAGCGACCGTTTGAGCGCTCGCCATCAATGACAACATCAGAGCCCACACACCGACCCAATATTTCATAAAATTCACCTATAAGATTGGCTTCCACCAAGAGAGTATCACTTTTGTGCTACTTATTGTTTTCCCGGCGGTTGATCTGGACGAAAAAAAACCCTCGGCTTGAGGGTTTTCAATCGGCAAGAAACATGATCACGTGGCGTGATCCACCAAACGCCGCTGTGCCAGCGCCACATACCAATCCAAACAACCGGGGTTGGCCATGGCGTCTTTGTTGACGACTTTTTCAAGCGGCTGCCCGAGCAACAGTTTTTTGATCGGCAACTCTTGTTTTTTGCCCGAGAGGGTGCGCGGAATTTCGGCCACCTGAAAAATTTCGTTCGGCACAAAGCGGGGGCTCAGCGCGGTTTTGATGGCGTCGTTGAGTTTGGCCTTCATCGCCTCGTCCAGGGTCACGCCTTCGCGCAAGACGACAAACAAGGGCATGTAGCTCTCGCGGCCCAGGTACTCCAGGTCCACCACCATGCTATCGAGCACTTCGGGCAAGACCTCCACCGCGCTGTAGAGCTCGCTGGTGCCCGTGCGCAGGCCGTGGCGGTTGATGGTGGCATCGCTGCGGCCGTAAATCACGCACGACCCACTGGGGTTAATCTTGAGCCAATCGCCATGGCGCCACACACCGCCCATGCTGGCGGGGCCATCGCCACCGCCAGGCTGACGGCCGTGGCCTGCGGGATACATGTCAAAGTAGCTCGACAAATAGCGTGCGTTGTCTTTGTCGCCCCAGAAGTACAGAGGCATGGAGGGAATCGGCTGCGTGCAAACCAGCTCACCCACATCGCCCTCGACGGGCTGACCTTGTTCGTTCCAAGCCTCGACGGCACAACCCAGCAAGCGGCACTGCATTTCGCCGGGGACCAGGGGCAGCTCGCGATGGCCACCAAGGAACGCGCCCGCAAAATCGGTGCCGCCCGAGATGTTGCACCACCACATATGGGGCGTGCCCAAGGCTTCAAACTGTGCGGTTCCCCAGCGCTGTGCCTCCTCGCTCAAGGGCGACCCGGTGGTGCCCAAGGCGCGCACCGAGCGCAAGCCCGGCAAGCGCGACAGGTCCACCCCCGCCTTCATGCAGTTGGCAAAAAAGGCAGCGCCTGCGCCAAAGAAAGTGACGCCCATCTCAGCCGCAAAGCGCCACAAAGTGGACCAGTCGGGCTTGTCTTTGGTCCCACCGGGGTTGCCGTCGTAAATCACGCACGTGGTGCCGTTGAGCAGGCCACTGACCTGCGCATTCCACATGACCCAGCCGGTGGAGCTGTACCAGTGGTAGCGCTCGCCCCAGCTGTTGGGGTGGTAGCTGCAACCAATGTCGTTGTGCAAACTCTTCAACGCCAAGGCTACGATGAGGGTGCCACCGTGACCATGCACGATGGGCTTGGGCAAGCCGGTGGTGCCGCTGGAATAGACAATCCACAACGGATGGTCAAACGGCAACCACATCGGCTCGAAGTTGTGGGTGGCCGCGTCATCACGGGCGGTAGTGACGGCAAAGGAGGTGCTGTCAGGCAAACTGGCCTGCGGGTCTAAATTACCCAGCAACACCACGTGCTGCACGCTGGGCAGTGCGGCGCGCATCTCGCTGACCACTTGCAGCCGGTCATGGTCGCGACCCGCGTAGCTCACGCCGTCGCAAGCAATCAAGACCTTGGGTTGAATTTGCGCGAAGCGGTCGAGCACCGCATGGGTGCCCATGTCGGGCGCGCAAACACTCCACACGCCGCCCACGCTGACGGTGGCCAAAAACGCCACCATGGTTTCAGGAATATTGGGCAGATACGCCGCCACGCGGTCGCCCGGCTGAATGCCTTGGGCTTGCAGATGCAAGGCCATTGACGCCACCTGGCGCTTCAATTCGGGCCAGGACAATTCGCGTGTCAGCCCTTTTTCGTTGCGGCTGATGACCGCCGGAAAACCCGCCGCATGGGCTGGGTCGACATGGCGAAACACCTGTTGCGCATAGTTGACTTGGGCGCCTGTAAACCACTGGCCACCGGGCATGGCGTTTTTCACCAAGGCCGCTTGATGCGGCGTGGGTGACTGCATGTCGAAGTAATCCCACATGCTTTGCCAAAACGCATTGAGGTCGGTGATGGACCAACGCCACAGCGCGTCATAGCTGTCAAAACTCAGACCACGGTGGTCGCGCAGCCAGTTTTGGTACAGACGGATTTGTGGGACAAACGGTGCAGAGGTCGCCATGGAATCAGCCCTCCCCGCGCTGCATGCGCTCGCTTTTCCAGTACACATCGTCGCCACCGTGCATGCGGTTGAGCACGCGGGCCAGGACGAACATCAAATCGCTCAAGCGGTTGAGGTACTGACGCGGTGCCTCTTGAATCGCCTCTTCGTTACCCAACGCCACCACCGCACGTTCGGCGCGTCGCGCCACGGTGCGACACACATGGGCCAACGCGGCACCGCGAGTGCCGGCGGGCAAGATGAATTCTTCTAAGCGCGGTAACTGTGCGTTGTATTTCGCCAAGGCGTCGTCCAGCGCTTGCACGGCTTCTGCTTTGAGCAACTCAAAACCCGGAATGGACAACTCGCCCCCGAGGTTGAACAGCTGGTGCTGAATTTCGACCAAGACCTCGCGCGCATCGGCGGGCATGTCTTCGCACAACAGCACGCCAATGTGGGAATTGAGCTCGTCCACCTCGCCCATGGCGTGCACGCGTAAGCTGTTTTTGGAAACGCGCTGGTTGTTGCCCAGGCCCGTGGTGCCCGCATCTCCCGTGCGGGTGGCGATTTGGGTGAGTCGATTGCCCATGTCGTGGTGCTCCTACGTTTGATCCATCTTATTGTGCCTGTCGCGCAAGCGGCGTACACACACCGAGGCTTCTCTTTAGAATGGTTGGAGACACCGGAGACACCCCATGAACGCCCCCACACACCACGACCATTTGGCCCCCGTCATCGCCCAGCGCGACGTACCCGCTGCGTTGATTGAAGCGCTGCAGGCGCGCTTTGGCGCCAACTGCTCCACCGCCCAGGTCATCCGCGAACAGCATGGCCGCGACGAATCCGCCTTCACCACCGTGCCCCCACCCGCCGCCGTGGTGTTTGCCGAAAGCACGCAAGATGTGGCCGATGCGGTCAAGCTGGCGGCGCAGTACAAAGTGCCGGTCATCCCGTTTGGCGTAGGTTCCTCACTCGAAGGCCATTTGCTGGCGGTGCAAGGCGGCATCAGCATTGATGTGGGACGCATGAACAAGGTGTTGTCGATCAACGCCGAAGACCTGACCGTCACCGTACAAGCCGGTGTGACACGCAAACAACTGAATGAAGAAATCAAAAGCACGGGCTTGTTCTTTCCGATCGACCCTGGCGCTGACGCCTCGATTGGTGGCATGAGCGCCACCCGCGCCAGTGGCACCAACGCCGTGCGTTACGGCACCATGCGCGAGAACGTGTTGGCACTGGAAGTGGTGACCGCCAGCGGCGAAGTGATTCGCACCGGCACCCGCGCCAAAAAATCCAGCGCAGGCTACGACCTCACGCGTCTGATGGTGGGCAGCGAAGGCACGCTCGGAGTGATCACCGAAATCACCGTGCGTTTGTACCCTCTGCCAGAAGCGGTATCGGCTGCGATTTGCTCGTTCCCCAGCATTGAGGCCGCTGTGCACACCACCATCGCCACCATCCAAATGGGCGTGCCGATTGCGCGCGTCGAATTGATCGACAGCAACACCGTGCGCATGGTCAACGCCTATGCCAAGTTGGGACTGAGCGAATCGCCCATGCTGTTGATGGAGTTTCATGGCTCGCCTGCGGGCGTGAAAGAGCAAGCCGAAACCGTGCAAGAAATTGCCGCCGAACACGGTGGTCAGTCCTTCGAATGGGCCACCACACCTGAAGAGCGCACCCGCTTGTGGACCGCGCGTCACAACGCTTACTTTGCAGCGATTCAAAGCAAGCCCGGCTGCCGCGCCATCAGCACCGACACCTGTGTGCCCATCAGCCGTTTGGCCGATTGCTTGCTCGACTCCGTGGCAGAAGCCGACGCTTCGGGCATTCCTTACTTCTTGGTTGGCCACGTGGGCGACGGCAACTTCCACTTCGGCTACTTGATTGACCCCAACATTCCCGCCGAGCGTGAAACCGCCGAAGCGTTGAACCATCAGCTGGTGCAACGGGCCTTGCGTCTGGAAGGCACCTGCACGGGCGAGCACGGGATTGGCCTGCACAAAATGGATTTCTTGTTGACCGAAACAGGCGAAGGCGCGGTGGACATGATGCGCACCATCAAGCGCGCCCTGGACCCCGACAACATCATGAACCCAGGGAAGATTTTTTCGCTTTAAGCGCGAAGTTTTTCAATCAAACCGTTGAGCTCATCGAGCGAGCCAAATTGAATCGCTAACTCGCCCATTTCTTCAATGCGGCCATGACGTTTGACGCGTTTTTTCACCCGCACCTCCACTTGGGCGGTGAGCAAATCGGAGAGCTCTTCTTCGACGCGTTTGAGGTCGCGTGATTTTTCTTTTTTGGGCTTTTGCGGCACCAAATTGAATTCGGCACCGAGCTTTTTGACCAAGCTCTCCGCCTCGCGAACCGACATTTTTTTGGCGCTGATTTGATTTGCTGCGGTGATCTGTGTGGCACGGTCCAGTGCCAACAGCGCACGCGCGTGACCCATATCGAGGTCACCCGCCATCAACATGCTTTGCACCGGGTCTGCCAAGTTCAACAAGCGCAGCAAGTTGCTGGCTGCGCTGCGTGAGCGGCCCACGGCTTGTGCGGCCAACTCATGCGTCAAGCCAAACTCTTTGATCAAGCGCTGCAAACCCTGCGCTTCTTCCAGCGGGTTGAGGTCTTCGCGCTGGATGTTTTCAATCAAGGCCATGGCCGCCGCGGCTTCATTGGGCACGTCGCGCACCAGCACCGGCACGGTGTCCAACCCCGCCAGTTTGGCCGCGCGGCTGCGACGCTCACCGGCAATGATTTCGTACTTGCCCGCGTTGGCACCCTCGCTCAAGCGGCGCACCAAAATCGGTTGCATGATGCCCTGTGCTTTGATGCTTTCGGCCAGCTCATACAAGGCACCTTCGTCCATGCGCGTGCGGGGCTGGTACATGCCAGGCACCATCTCGCTCAAGGGCAAGGTGTTGGGCAAACCGTCGCTGGCCGCTGTTTGCGCAGCCACGCTGTCATCGACTTTGGGGCCGAGCAAGGCCTCCAGACCGCGACCTAAGCCTTTGGGTTTTTTAGTGACCATGGGGTTGTTTCTCTTCTTCTATCAATAGTTCGTCTAACAGGGCCTGACCCTGGGGCCAGTCACCTAAATGGGCATCGGCATTGATGTGGCCACAGGCGCCCATGTCCACCAAGCGTGAGCCCCAGACATGGGCCAGCGCACTGGCGCGCATGAAGCTGCAATAGGGGTCGTTGCGGCTGCTCACCAAGGTACTGGCAAACGGCAAACGCTCACGCACGATGGGGCTCCAGCTGTACAACATGTATTGCATTTCGGGCCGCTCCACATCGCTGGGCGCCACCAGCAAAGCCGCTTTGACGCGATGCGTGTTGCGCGAATGCGCCGCCCAGGCGGCGACCAAAATACAAGCCAGGCTGTGCGCCACCAACACACTGCTGTCGTGGGCCAACACCGCTTCTTCGAGCTGCGCCATCCAGTCGCCACGCAAGGGCGTATCCCAGCTGTGTTGTTGCACACGGGTGTAACCACGGTGGGTTTCCCACAGTGTTTGCCAGTGCGCGGGCCCGCTGTTGTGCCAGCCGGGCAAAATCAATACTTTGGTGTTCACAGTGTGTTGACGCGAGCTACCATCTCTTGGGCAAATTCCACGAAAGCCTGGCTGCCCTTGGCAGACGGGTCAAACACCACGCCAGGCAAGCCGTAGCTGGGCGCTTCGGCCAGGCGGACGTTGCGCGGAATCACGGCATTGAACACTTTGTCGCCAAAGTGGTCCTTGAGTTGGTCGCTCACCTGTTGCTGCAAAGTGATGCGGGGGTCAAACATGACGCGCAGCAAACCAATGATCTTGAGGTCGCGGTTCAGGTTGGCATGCACCTGCTTGATGGTGTTGACCAAATCGGTCAAACCCTCGAGCGCAAAGTACTCGCACTGCATGGGCACGATCACCCCGTGGGCCGAACACAAACCATTCAAGGTGAGCATGGACAGAGACGGCGGGCAATCGATCAGCACAAAGTCATACTCGCTGGCCACTTGGGCCAGGGCCTCTTTGAGCCGGTTCTCGCGCCGGTCCAACTCCACCATTTCCACCTCGGCACCGGCCAGGTCACGGTTGGCACCCAGCACATCGTAGGTGGCGGCTTTGGCCCGGCTGCCTTCATCGCCCCAATTGCTGCGCACGCGCGCTTCGGCAATGCTGGCCGACTCCAACAACACGTCGTACACCGAGAGCGTGAGTTGGCGTTTGTCGATGCCCGAGCCCATGGTGGCGTTGCCCTGGGGGTCCAAGTCCACCATCAACACGCGCTGGCCCACGCTGGCCAAACCGGCGGCCAAGTTGACCGTGGTGGTGGTCTTGCCGACGCCACCTTTTTGGTTTGCAACGCAGAAAATTTTGGCCATGAGGAACTTTCGAGAGAGAGAAATTTATTTGGACAGGGCCAGCTTGAGGCCAAAAACAACCAGCAACAAGCCCGCTGTTTTGTTCAACACGGAGGTAGCCAAGGCGCTGCCGCGAACCCGCGCCGCCAAGAAATGGGCCAACAACACCAAGACCAAGCCATACCCCAATGTCAGCACCGCAATGGTGGCCGCCATGGCGGCAAAGGTCAGCAAGCCTTGGTGAACGGAGGGGTCCACAAACAAAGGAAAGAACGCCATGTAAAACACAATGGCCTTGGGGTTGAACAGCGTGATGACCATCGCCTGTCGCAAGTAATGATGCGGCTGGAGTTCCAGCACCGGCGCATCGCCCATCTTGGTGCCGAGCAACTTCGCGCCCAGCCACACCAAGTACACCGCACCCAACCATTGCACCGTCACAAAAGCGGCCGGATAGGTCGTCAACAAGGCAGAAACCCCGGCCACCGCCATCCACAACAAGGCCTGATCGCCCGCGATCACCCCCAGCGTGGCGGCCATGCCCGCTCGCACACCACCCTTGCCCGTGGCGGTGAGCAAGGCCAAGTTACCAGGGCCAGGAATGGCCAAAAAGATGATGATGGCCACGACGAATGCGCCGTAGTCCGCGATACCGAACATGGGAATCTCTGAATTTTGGAGAGGAAGAAGTTTAACCGCGCATCCAGACGATGCAGCGCTCGGCATTCAAACCCGGAACCTGGAGCTGTTCCACGTGAAACACCTTCACATCTTGAGGCAGCATGGCCAGTTCAAGGTCCGGATGTTTGCCCTTCATCGCCATCCACACACCATGCGATGCCAAGGCCGCTTTGGACCAGGTGGTGAAGTCCAACAGCGAGGCAAACGCCCGCGAGCACACCACATCGTAGGGCTGGGTCAAGGTTTCTACCCGGGCGTGCAAGCCTTTGAGATTGGGCAGCTTCAGCGTAGCGGCCACTTGCTGAATGAACGCGGCCTTTTTGGCCACCGTATCCACACAGGTCACCGCCACCTCGGGGCAGGTGATGGCAATCACAATGCCGGGCAAGCCAGCGCCGGCACCCACGTCCAACACACTGAATCGGGCTGGCGCATCGACCTGCTTGGCTGCCTCTTGCACGGGCGGGTGCTGAGCAACAGGCAAAGCCAATTGCGCCAACTCGCGGCGCAGCGGCGCAATCACCGCCAAGCTGTCGAGCAGATGGTGGGTGAGCATTTCCTGCGCGTCACGCACCGCCGTGAGGTTGTAGACCTTGGTCCATTTGGCAATCAAGTCCATGTAATCCAGCAGCTTGGTTTGCTGGTCATCGGTCAAGGACAAGCCCATATCATCGAGCCCTTTTTGCAGGGCTGGCAGCAAGGGATGCATCAGACGGCCTCGGCTGAATCGCTGACCGCCGCCTCTTGGGCAAAGCCCTTAACGCGCGAGCGCTTCAAGTGAATCAACAACAAAGAGATGGCCGCTGGCGTGATGCCCGACAAGCGCGAGGCCTGACCCAAAGTTTCTGGACGCTGGCGGCTCAGGCGCTGACGCACTTCAAACGACAGGGCGGTAACTTGGTTGTAGTCCAAATCGTCGGGCAGCTTGAGGTTTTCGTAATGGGCCGCACGCTCCACCTCATCGCGCTGGCGGTCAATATAGCCCGAGTATTTGGCTGTAATTTCAATCTGCTCAATGATGGTGCGGCTTGTTTCACGTGAAACCTCATCCCCCACCAGGCCGTCAGCCAGCTCTTGGTTTTGGTACTTCGCACCCTCCAAGGACATCAGGCCCTGGTAGCTCACATCGGGGCGGCGCAGCAAATCGGCCAAGTTGTATTCGCGGTCAATGGCTTTGCCCAACACACGCTCCGCTTCGGCAGCGGGCAGGTTGCGGGGGTTCACCCAAATCGATTTGAGGCGTTCTGTTTCACGTGAAACAGCGTCGCGTTTGCGGTTGAAAGCCTCCCAGCGTACGTCGTCGACCAGGCCCATTTGGCGCCCCAACTCGGTCAGCCGCATGTCGGCATTGTCTTCACGCAGCTGCAAACGGAACTCGGCCCGGCTGGTGAACATGCGGTAAGGCTCGGTCACACCCTTGGTGGTCAGGTCATCGACCAACACGCCCAGGTAGGCTTGGTCGCGACCCGGTGTCCAAGCGCCGCCAAAGTCGTTGGCTGCGCCTGCCAAACTGCGGCACTGCAAGGCCGCGTTGATACCAGCGAACAAACCTTGTGCCGCCGCTTCTTCGTAACCGGTAGTGCCATTGATTTGACCGGCAAAAAACAGGCCTCCAATGGCACGGGTTTCAAAGCTACGCTTCAGTGCACGCGGGTCAAAGTAGTCGTACTCGATGGCGTAGCCAGGTCGAATGATGTGGGCGTTTTCCAGGCCCTTCATGGAGCGCACCAGTTCATACTGAATGTCAAACGGCAAGCTGGTGCTGATGCCGTTGGGGTAGTACTCGTGCGTGGTCAGGCCCTCAGGTTCCAAGAAAATCTGGTGGCTGTCTTTGTCGGCAAAGCGGTTGATCTTGTCTTCCACGCTCGGGCAATAGCGTGGGCCCACGCCTTCGATCTTGCCGGTGAACATGGGGCTGCGGTCAAAGCCGGAGCGGATGATGTCGTGGGTGCGGGCATTGGTATGGGTGATCCAGCACGGCATGTGTTGCGGGTGCATGGACGCGCGGCCCATGTAGCTGAACACCGGCACCTCGCCGGGCAAGCCGCCTGGTACACCATCACCGGGTTGCTCGGTGCACTGGCTGAAGTCAATCGTGCGGCCATCGATGCGCGGGGGCGTGCCAGTTTTGAGTCGGCCTTGTGGCAGCTTGAGTTCTTTGAGTCGGGCCGACAAGCTCACGGCTGGCGGGTCACCCGCTCGGCCACCGGCATAGTTGTTCAGGCCGACGTGAATTTTTCCGTCCAAAAACGTACCCGCGGTCAGCACCACGGTGCGACTGCGGAATCGAATGCCCGCTTGGGTGCAGGCACCCACCACGCGGTCGCCCTCCACCATCAAGTCGTCCACCGCTTGCTGGAACAGCCACAAGTTGGGCTGGTTTTCCAGCATGCGGCGAATCGCCGCCTTGTACAAAATGCGGTCCGCCTGTGCGCGGGTGGCGCGCACAGCCGGGCCTTTGGAGCTGTTCAAGATACGGAATTGGATGCCACCCTCATCGGTTGCCAAAGCCATGGCGCCGCCCAAGGCGTCCACCTCTTTGACCAAGTGGCCTTTGCCGATGCCGCCAATCGAGGGGTTGCAGCTCATCTGACCCAAGGTTTCAATGTTGTGCGACAACAGCAAGGTTTTCGCACCCATGCGCGCCGCCGCCAACGCGGCCTCGGTGCCCGCATGGCCACCGCCAACAACGATGACATCAAACTCTTGGGGATACAACATAAACAACCAATCTTTGGGGATGCAGGGGCTGTGGGCCGCCCTGCCTGGCAGGGGGCGATTTTACAAGTGGCCTGCGCTGCACGGCTGGGCTTGGCCCAAAAGCCACAAAACGCCGGTGGCCTGTGATGGCAACCCCAGCACCACCGGTGCGTCAGGCCGCAGGCGGCTTGTGGAAGGTCACGCTCACGCGCAAACCCGTGGGCTCTTCGTTTTGCATGGCCACTCGGGCATTTAGCAAACGAAGGTATTCATTCACAATCGCCAAACCCAAGCCCGAACCCTCTTTGAGCGCCTCGCCGGCCGAGCCCTGCACCCAGCGCTGGCTGAGCTTGTGCAGTTGCTCACGCGACACGCCAGGGCCGTTGTCACTCACGGACAACACCACCGCTTGCGGCGCATCCACCACCGACACGGTGATGCGCCGTTCGCCCTGCGCGGCAAGGCCATAGCGCAGGGCGTTGTCGAGCAGGTTGTTCAGCACGCCCTCAATCAGCGCATCGTTGCCCAACACGTGCACCGGCTGCTCGACGCCACGCGCGCCCAGGTCCACGTGGACCGCGTCCGCACGCGGCAAAAAGCGAATCACGGCATCGCGCACCAAGACATCCAAAGCCACGGGCTCTTGCACCAAGGTGTGTTGCGACTCATCGGCCAGTGCCAGCGCCAACAATTGGTCGACCAAATGGCTGGCCCGCTCTTGGCTTTGCGCAATGCCCTGCAACTGCTCACGCCAAACCTGGGGGTCTCGGTGGCGCAGTCCGTAATCGGCTAAGGCGCGAATGCCAGCCAGCGGGGTGCGCAGCTCATGCGCCACATTGCCCGAAAACTCGCGTTGTGCCTGCACACTGTTGGCAATGCGACTCAACAAGGCGTTGATGGCTTGCCCCAGTCGCTGCACATCGCGTGTACTGGCCGACACCGGCAGCGGCGTGAGGTCACGCGCATCGCGCCGCTCAAGCGCTTGCTCTAACGCGACCAAAGGCGCCAAATCATTTTCAATCGCCCGCTGCAACCACGCGGCAAGCCAGATCAACAACAAAATTTGGGGCGCAATCGAAAACGCCAACAAGCGTTGCACCATGCGGTCGCGGCTGGTGGTGGTTTGGGCCATCACCACATAAAAATCAGCCGGTTGGTCACGATGAATCGTCACACTGCGCAGGGTGCGGTTTTGATAATCGATGGCATCAAAGTGCGGCGCCACCTTCGGATCCAACAGGGTGGGATGCAGGCCTGCATGCCCTGCCAGCAGCGAACCATCCGGACGCAACACAGCAAAAAACAAGGACTCGGTTTGGTCAAACAACACCGTTCGCATCTCTTGCGGCGACAGGCTCAACTCTAGGCCGCCCACGCCCACCTCGGCGGTGCGCCGCACATGGCTGGCGACCAAGTACGCGTCATCCAGCAAAGCGCGGTCAAACGCCTGTTGTGTGAAATAGGACGCAATGCCCACCACCAACGCCGACCCCAGCAACCAGGTGATGGCCAGCGGCACCAACACATGGCGCAACAAGCGGTTGCGCAGTGAGGGCTTGGTGTGCAGGGGCTGGGGGTTCATGCCTCTTCCAATAAATAACCAATGCCGCGCAAGGTCCGGATGGAGGCGCCACTGTCGGTGAGCTTTTTGCGCAAACGGGAAATAAAAGCCTCCAGCGCGTTGTCGCCCAGCGCTTCGTCAAAAGTCGACAGCTTGTCAGACAGCACGCGCTTGCTGACAGCGCGTCCGGGTGGCGTCATCAACTCCCACAACACCTCGAACTCACGCGCGGGCAAAGCCAAATCGGCCCCCTCGACGAGAATGCGGCGGTTCTTGCGTTGCAACTCCAGACGCCCCACGCGCACCACATCATCCGCGCCCAAGCTGCGACGCACCAGCGCGCGCAGTCGGGCCTCGACCTCTTCCAAATCAAAGGGCTTGCCCAAATAGTCGTCGGCCCCCGCATCAAGCCCCGCAATGCGTTCGTCGGTGCGGTTGCGTGCCGTTAACACCATCACCGGGGTGCGATCGCCACGGCGGCGCGCATCGCGCAACAGCTGCAAGCCACTGCCTTGGGCCGCGTGGGTTTGCCCATTCATAGGCAAATTCAGGTCTAGCAGCACCGCGTCATAGGCCTGAACTTGCCAGAAATGCGCGGCCTCTTGCAGATGCCCAGCCGCGTCCACGCGATGGCCCGCATCGCTCAGGCTGCGCAGCATGACCGTTTGCAACACGGCATCGTCTTCAATCAGCAAAATTCTCACGTTTTGGTCACACCAGGAGAGTCAGGAGTTGGTCAGGCAGCGTCAGCGATAAACGCAGCATGAGCATACGACAGAACCTGCGTCCTCGCCTGCCTGCGCAGCTGCGAACCGCTGCCTTGACCACCGCCCTCGCCTTGGGCCTGTGCGGCGGCCTAGCCCACGCGCAAAACAAAACGGAAACCCTGGGGCTGGCCCAAGTGCTAGAGGCTGCCCGCAACAACTTCGACGTGTCCTTGTCACGTCAATCACTGGAAGCCGCCAAGTCCGATGTGTTGGCAGCGGACCGTGCACCGTTTCCGGTGTTGACCGCCAAAACCAGCCAAATGTATTTGGACAACGGCGTCAGCGGCAACCAAGGCGTTGGTCCGGGTCCTTTTGGACAAAAAAACATCGACAAGTCCGGCGGCATTGACTGGACCTGGGAGCGTGGCAACAAACGCCAGTTGCGCACCCAAGGCGCCAACGCACAGGCCAATGCCGCAAACGCCGATTTGCAAGACACCGTCATCATGCAGCAGCTGGCCGCTGCCAGCGCCTACTTTGATTTGCTCGCCGCTTTGGAGCGCAACCGCGAAATGCAAGCCCTGTCGCAAAGCGCTGTGCAGCTGGCTAAAAGTGCCAGCCTGCGCTTGAAAGCCGGCGACTTGTCTGCTCAAGACACCGCACGCTTGGAAATTGAAGCCCAACGCGCCCAAGCCGATGGCCACAGCGCGCAGCTCGACCAGCAGCGCGCGGTGCTGCAACTTGGGCAACTCACCAACTTGCGCATTGCCTTGCCCACCTGGCAAATTCAGGTCGATTGGCCCGCACTGCAAAGCACGCGCAACACCCACACCATTGAAGAAGCGTGGGTCGAGCAACGCAGCGACGTGATCGCGGCACAAGAACGTGTGCAAGCCGCACAAGCCGCGCTCGATTTGGCCTTGGCCCAAAAGAAATCGGATGTGACGCTGGGCAGCAGCCTTGACCACGACCCACGGGTATCGCGGCGCAGCATGGAGCTGCGCTTCTCGGTGCCGCTGCAATGGGGTTATGGCTATGAAGGTGAAATTGGCCGCGCCCAAGCACAGCGCGTGCAAGCCCAAGACTTGTATGAAAAAACCAAGCTGGATGCACGCGCCGATTTACAGCGCTTGCTCGAAGAATGGCACGCGGCCACCCAGCGTGAACACTTGTACGAAAAAGACATCGTGCCGCGCGCGCGCCGTGTGGCCGAACAAGCCGAGCTGGCCTATGCCAAAGGCGCCTCGTCTTTGACCGATCTGCTCGATGCCCGCCGTACCCTGCGCAGCACCTTGATCGAGGCCGCATTCACCCGCGCCGAATACGCCAAAGCCCATACCGCTTGGCAATTGCGCACCGCACATATTCAAAGTCAAAGCCAAAGCGCCACGCGCTAAGACACACACACCATGTCCCCTGAAAAAAACAAACTCCTCGTCACCGCCCAAGGTCTTTTGAGCACGCCCGCGCGTCGCTACAGCGCAATCGCTGGCGTCGTCGCCCTGCTGGTAATTGGCTACACCTTGAACAACCAAACACCGCCTGTGCGCCCGCCCGCTCCCCTGCCGATCGTGCAAGGCGAGCAACTGCGCTTTCCTGCCGGGCATCCACAGCTTGCACTGCTGACCACCGCGCCTGCGGTTGCCGCACAAAGCGTCACCATCGAGCTGCCTGCGCGCTTGGTGTGGAATGAAGAGCGCACGCACCGCATTTACCCCGCCTTTGCAGGCCGCGTGCTCAAACTCAACGCCGACATTGGACAAAGCGTGAAAGCAGGTCAGGTGCTGGCCACCTTGGCGTCGCCGGAGTTTGGTGCCGCACAAGCCGACACCGCCAAAGCGCAAGCCGATGCACAACTCAACGCACGCGCCTTAACGCGTCAGCGCGAACTCTTTGAGGCCGGCATTGTGTCGCGCAAAGACCTGGAACAAGCCGAGGCCGACGCAGCCCGCGCACAAGCCGAGGTGGCCCGTGCCCACGCACGCACCAGCATGTACGGCAGCACCAGCGGCGTGGACCAACAACTGGGCTTGTCGTCCACCGTGCCCGGTGTCATCGTCGAGCGCAACTTGAGCGCAGGTTTGGAAGTGCGCCCGGACCAAGGCGGTCCCGGCTCGCCCGCCTTGATCGTGGTCACCGATCCGACCTCGCTGTGGGTGCAAATTGATGCGCACGAAAACGACGTCGCTTCGCTCAAGCCAGGCACCTCCATTGACATCGTCTTGCCCAACTTCCCTGGCCAAAGCTTTCAGGCCAAAGTCGCCGCCACTGGCGACTTCATCGACAGCAACACCCGCACCATCAAAGTGCGGGCCGTGATCAACAACCCGCAACGCTTGCTCAAAGCCGAAATGCTGGGCACTGCCAAGATTGAGCGCAAGCTCACGGCGGGCGTGTTGGTGCCCGCCAGTGCCGTGCAATTGCGCGGCACCGAGCATTGGGCCTATGTGCAAACCGAGCCCGGTACCTTTGAACCGCGCTTGGTCAAACTCGGTTACGAAGGAATGCAAGAAGTCTTGGTGATCAGCGGACTGCAAGCCGGCGAGTTGGTGGTCAAAGACAACAGCCTGCTGTTGGCGCGTGAATTCCGCAATGCCCAAGAAGAAAGCAAGCAACACACGCCTGCACCCGCCAACGCCAGCGCACCGGCAGAGCACAAATGAAGCGTCTGATTCATTACGCGCTCAACCAGCCGCTGTTCATTCTGCTGGGTACCTTGCTGTTTGTGATGGCGGGCGTCTTCGCCTTCAAGAACCTGTCCGTCGA
>Ga0228701_1001147_pt1 | contig 18814 bp, 15 predicted proteins | sample McNCre117_Aug_MG_2_FD_178017 | JGI IMG/M metagenome (GOLD analysis project Ga0228701, IMG submission 178017) | Freshwater microbial communities from McNutts Creek, Athens, Georgia, United States - 11-17_Aug_MG | ecosystem: Environmental > Aquatic > Freshwater > Creek | place: USA: Georgia...
ATGAACGGCAAGGTGCGCGACGTGGCGGGCGTGACCGAAGAGTTTGGCGTGCCGCCCTCGCTGATGATCGACTACCAGACCCTGGTGGGTGACCCGGTGGACAACGTGCCCGGCGTGCACAAGGTGGGCCCCAAGACCGCTGCCAAATGGCTGCTGGAATACGGCTCGCTCGACAACTTGATGGCCCACGCCCACGAGATCAAGGGTGTGGCGGGTGAGAACTTGCGTCAGGCGGTGGACTGGCTGCCCAAGGGGCGCGCCCTGGTGACCATGAAAACCGATTGCGACCTGAACGGCTGGGTGCCCGGTTTGCCGTCTCTGGCCAGTTTGCACCTGCATGCGCCCGACAAAGACAAGTTGCTGAATTTCTACCAGACCTATGGCTTCAAGGGGCTGGTGCAGTCGCTCGGCGGCGCGATGCCTGCGCCCGCACCCAAAGCGCGTGCAGCCAAGCCCAAAGACACGGGGATGGGCGACCTGTTTGGCGAGGCCGCGGCCGACGAACCTGCAGCTTTGCCCGCGCAGGACAGCGCGGCCAGCGCCTTGCAGGGCGATTTGAAATACGACACGGTGCTCGACTGGGCCGCCTTCGACCAGTGGCTGGCCCGTATCGGGCAAGCCCCGCTCACGGCCATTGACACCGAAACCACCTCGCTCGACGCCATGCGTGCCGAGATCGTGGGTATTTCGATCAGCGTCACGCCCGGCGAAGCGGCCTATATTCCGCTGGCCCACAACGGCCCCGGTGCCCCCGAGCAACTGCCCCTGGCCGAGGTGTTGGCCAAGTTGAAACCCTGGCTGGAGAATCCGGCCCGCCACAAGCTGGGCCAAAACATCAAATACGACCGCCATGTGTTCGCGAACCACGGCATCGAAGTGCAGGGCTACGCGCACGACACCATGCTGGAAAGCTATGTGCTCGAAGTGCACAAGCCACATGGCCTCTCCAGCCTGGCCGAGCGCCATGTGGGCCGCCGGGGTGTGACCTACGAAGACCTGTGCGGTAAAGGCGCGCACCAGATCCCGTTTGCGCAGGTGGACGTGGACAAGGCCGCACACTATTCGTGCGAAGACTCGGACCAGTGCCTGGACGTGCATCTGGCGCTCTGGCCCCAGATCGAAGCGCATGCGGGGCTCAAGTTTGTGTATGACCTGGAAATCCAGACCAGCGAAGCGCTCTACCGCATCGAGCGCAATGGCGTGCTGATCGACGCGCCCACGCTGGCCGCACAAAGCCAGGCGCTGGGTGAGCGCATTGTGCAGCTGGAGACCGAAGCCTATGAGATCGCTGGCCAGCCCTTCAACCTGGCCAGCCCCAAGCAGCTGGGCGAGATCTTTTTTGACAAGCTGGGCCTGCCGGTCATCAAAAAAACCGCCACTGGCGCACGCAGCACCGACGAGGAGGTGCTCGAAAAGCTGGCAGAAGACTACCCATTGCCCGCCCGCATCCTGGAGCACCGCAGCCTTGCCAAACTCAAAGGCACTTACACCGACAAGCTGGCGCAGCTGGCTTTGCCGCGCACCGGCCGCGTGCACACCAACTATGCGCAGGCGGTGGCTGTGACGGGCCGCTTGTCGAGCAACGAGCCGAATCTGCAGAACATCCCGGTGCGCACTGCCGAAGGGCGCAAGGTGCGCGAAGCCTTTGTTGCACCCTCAGGCTGCGTGATCGCCAGCGCCGACTACAGCCAAATTGAGCTGCGCATCATGGCTCACCTGAGCGATGACCCGGCTTTGCTCAAAGCCTTCCATGACGGCCTCGACGTGCACAAGGCCACAGCGGCCGAGGTGTTTGGCTTGACGCCTGACACCGTGAGCAGCGAACAGCGCCGCTACGCCAAGACCATCAACTTTGGCCTGATCTATGGCATGAGTGCGTTTGGTCTGGCCAAGGCTTTGGGCATCGACAACACCGCGGCCAAGAACTACATCACCCGCTACTTTGAGCGCTTTGCCGGCGTCAAGCAGTACATGGACAGTACGCGCGAACAGGCCAAAGCACAGGGCTATGTCGAAACCGTGTTTGGGCGCCGCCTGATGCTGCCCGAGATCAACAGCCCCAATGGCCCGCGCCGAGCTGGGGCCGAGCGCGCCGCCATCAACGCGCCCATGCAGGGCACGGCAGCCGATCTGATCAAGCTGAGCATGGTCGCGGTGCAAAAAGCCCTGGATGAACAAGGTAAGGCCACCAAGGTCATCATGCAGGTGCACGATGAACTGGTGTTCGAGGTGCCGCAGGCCGAGGTGGAATGGGTGCGCACCGAGGTGCCGCGCATCATGGCCGGTGTGGCTGACCTCAAGGTACCGCTGCTGGCCGAAGTAGGCTTTGGGCCCAATTGGGAGCAGGCGCACTGAGCGGTGGTTTATCGGGCCTGATGGCGCACTCCGTCGTCGAGCAGAACCCATTTGTCAGGTCGGCGGCTTCGCAGCCCCTGGGTGCAACTGCGCTGGATCTTGCCAGGGCGCGTGCTTGTGCATGATGGCTGCAAACAGCCCGGAAGCTTCAAACGCCGTCAACCACGTCGTCAAGGCCGTCCAGGCCTGAGCCGCGAACCAGCCCGGGTTGGTGTGTGCGAATTGCCGCACAAAGGGCGCGATGCCGGCATCGGCCAGGCCAAAGTGGCTACCCGCCAAAAAAGGCTGCGCCTGCAAGCGGGTATCCAGCCCATGCAGCCAGACCGCTGCCAGGTCGCGGTCCGTCAAGCCGCTTTCCAGCCCTGAGCGGTTGGGGTATTTGTAGCGGTCCAATTGCTGCTTGAAAGGCCCGTCGTTGTGCGCGATCAGCGCCAGGGCATTCGCCATGCCTTCATTGGTCAATGGCAGCCAGCCCAGCGGGTCGGACTGGCGCAGTGCCCACAGCATGATGTCCAAGCTTTGCTCCAGCACCCGACCGCTGCAAGCATCGGGCAGCCACAAGACCGGCACCGTGCCTTTGGGCGACAAGGCCAGCATGTGTGCCGGTTTGTTTTTCAAAACCACTTCGCGGTGTTCGTGCACGATGCCGCTGGCGTGCAATGTCAGGCGTGCGCGCATGGCATAGGGGCAGCGGCGAAACGAATACAGAACGGGCAAAGCGGCGGGTGGCATATTGAAGCGGTGGAGCATGGGGGCAAGTCTAATTCCCTGGTTTGTGCAGTTTCCCCGGGCTTGTGCCAAGATCACTTTTCGTTTTATTCAAACAATTTGGAGATGGCTGTGAACCACGATTTGCTCAACGATGCACAAGCTTTGCTGGGGCGGCGGCTGGATGCCGCAGGTGCCACTCGTCGGGTGGCTTTGAAAGCCGCTTTGGGTGTGGGGTATGCCGCCGCAGCGCTGCCTGTCATGGCCCAAACGGCGATCCAAACCCCCGCCGATGGCCTTGTGTCAGGTGAAGTCACCATCGATGTGAATGGTTTCAGGATGCCCGCTTACCGCAGTGCGCCGGTCGGGAAAACCGGCTTGCCGGTGGTGTTGGTGATTTCCGAGATATTCGGCGTGCATGAATACGTGGCCGATGTGACCCGGCGTCTGGCCCGGGCCGGTTACCTTGCCATTGCGCCCGAGTTGTTTGTGCGCCAGGGCGATGCCAGTGCTTATGGCGAAATCGCCAAATTGCAGGCTGAAGTGATCTCCAAGGTGCCGGATGCACAGGTCATGTCCGATCTGGACGCAGCAGTGGCTTGGGCTGCTGCCAACGGCGGTGATACCCAGAAATTGGCGATCACCGGGTTTTGCTGGGGCGGGCGCATCACCTGGCTGTATGCGGCGCACCAACCCAAGGTCAAGGCGGGTGTGGCCTGGTACGGGCGTCTGGTGGGCGGGCCCACAGCGCAAAATCCCCGCCATCCGGTGGAACTGGCCGCAGAACTTCATGCCCCGGTGCTGGGTCTGTACGGGGCCGCTGACACGGGCATCCCGCTTGACACGGTTGATAAGATGAAAGATGCATTGGCCAAGGGCTCTGGCGCCGCCAAGGCGAGCGAGTTTGTGGTTTATCCTGAAGCCCCTCACGCCTTTCATGCCGATTACCGGCCCAGTTATCGCAAGGGACCGGCCGAAGATGGCTGGCAGCGTTTGCTGGCCTGGTTTCAGCGACAGGGTGTGGCCTGAGGGTTTGAGTGTCATATCGCCCATGGGGCGATCGTGCTGACCAACCGCCCTGTGGGGCGGTTTGTTTTGTGGGAGGCTGCGGCTTCCTTTTTGAGAAGAAGATGACTTTATTGGCAATTTTGGTGGGGACACTGGCAGCGGGCATTGGCAGCGTCTGGTTGGCGGCATGGCTGAGTTTTGGCGTGATCAGCCGCTATACCCAGCACATGCTCAGCCTGGCGGCCGGGGCGTTGTTGGCCACGGCGTTCCTGCACCTGTTGCCGGAGGCGTTCGAGAGCGAGATTGAACCCCATGCGCTGTTCATGACCTTGCTGGTGGGCTTGGTGTTTTTCTTTTTGCTCGACAAGGCTGAACTGTGGCACCACGGGCATGAACACCACCATGGGCACCACCACGAACATGCCGAGGATCATGTCCACGGGCAAGGTCATGCTCACGAGCATGCCGAACACACACACCACGGCCATGTGCACAGCGCATCGGGGCAGACGTCGGGTCAGTGGGCCGTGTTGGCGGGCGACAGTGTGCACTGCTTTGGTGACGGTATTTTGATCGCTTCGGCCTTCATCGCCGACATGCGCCTGGGGGCGATTGCCGCATTGGCGGTGTTGGCGCATGAGGTGCCCCACCACATGGGTGATTTGGTGGTGCTGCGCGAGGGCAGCAACAACCGCCGGGCTGCCGTGGTCAAGGTGTCCATGGCCGGGGCCATCACGGCCTTGGGTGGGGCGGTAGGCTATGTGCTGGTGGATGCCTTGCACGGCTGGTTGCCGTATTTTCTGGTGGTGGCCAGCAGCAGCTTCATTTATGTAGCGCTGGCCGATTTGATCCCGCAGCTGCAAAAACGCTTGAGTGCCCGAGAAACGGCGGCGCAAATTTTTTGGCTGGCCCTGGGCATGGGCATGGTCGTGATCGTCAGTGCATTTGCGGGGCATTCACACTGAATGGATGGCTCAGCCCTGGGCGCAGGGCAGGCCGGGTGTGCGGCTCCATTCGCTCCAGCTGCCGGCATACAGCGCAGTCGGGCCAAAACCGGCCAACTCCATGGCGATCAGGTTGGGCACGGCGCTCACGCCGCTGCCGCAGTGGTGCACCACGCTGCTGGCCGGGCGGCCTGCCAGCAGTTGTTCCCATTCGGTTTTCAGCACGTCGGCATTTTTGAAATGCCCGTCGGCCGTGAAGTTGTCGGTGAATGGGCGGTTGAGCGCACCGGGAATGTGCCCGGCAATCGGGTCCAGCGGCTCGACTTCCCCGCGGTAGCGCGGCGCGCCGCGGGCATCGATCACGGTTTGTTCTGGGTGACCCAGATGTGTGACCACCGTGCCGGTTTGCACCAGCTGGCGCAAGGGGGCTTTGATTTCAAACACGGTTGGGGCTATGGCAGGGGTTGCGCGCCCTGCGGTCACCGCGCCACTTGCGGCTTGCCAGGCTTGCAGACCGCCGTCGAGCACGGCCACGGCATCGTGGCCCAGCCACTTGAGCATCCACCACAGGCGGCCGCAATAGTTGCCAGCATTGCGGTCGTACGCCACGACCTGGGTGTTGTTGGTGATGCCCAGACGACCGAGCCAACGGGCCACGGTCTCCCGGCTGGGCAGGGGATGCCGCCCACCGTTGACCGCATCGGCGGCATCGTGGGTGCTCAGGTCGCGGTCCAGGTGGGCCTGTTGCGCCCCTGCGATGTGTGCTGCCTCGAACAAGGTGTCGGCCGTTTCGGGTTTCATCAGGTCAAAACTGCAATCGAACACCGCCAGCGGGGTGCCTTGCTGTTGCAAGGTGTGCAGTTGGTTGGCAGAAATCAGCAGGGTGTACATGGACGGACTCCGACGGTTCAGTGTTCTTCGGCCGGTGGTTGGGGCAAGGTGCGGTTGCGCAAAGCGGTTGCGGCGATGCCGCTGGTGATGATCAGGGCCATGCCTGCCCAGCCGATCAGCGGAATTTGGTCACCAAACAGCACCAGGCCATAGAGCGCTGCAAACACGATGCCCGAATACTGCAAATTGGCCACCAGCAAGGTGGCACCGCTGCTGTAGGCGCGGGTCATGCACAGTTGGCCCAATGCGGCCAGCAGACCAATGGGCAACAGCCACAGGGCCTGTGGCCAGACCCAGGGCGTGGCACCGGTCACGGATACGGCCAGCCCGCCGACCACGGTGGTGCCCACTGAAAAGTAAAAAACGGTGCGGGTTTCGGGTTCACCCAGGCGACCCAGGGCCGCCACCTGCATGTAAGCCAGCGCCGCGCCCAGGCCCGACAGCAGGCCGATCACACCCGCAAACAGCTGGTTTTGCTCGATGGTGGGCCGCAAAATCATGATCACGCCGCTGAACCCGGCCAACACGGTGAGCACGATAGGGCCCTGCCTGGTGGCGTCTTGCAGGCGACCCATGACCAAGGTTCCCCCCACCAGAAATGCGGCCACCCAGACGCCGCTCATGTAATTGAGGGTCATGGCGGTGGCCAAGGGCAGGTGGGCGATGGCATAAAACCAGGCCGACAAAGAGGCCACCCCGATGGCGGCACGCCAGACATGCATCAAAGGAATGGGCGTGCGCAATGACACGCCTTGGACGCGACAGAGCACTGCCATGAAGGCCATGCCGATCATCCCCCGGTAAAAAACCAGCTCAAAGGTGTTGAAGTGCGTTGAAGCAAATTTGATGCAAACGCTCATCGTCGCAAAAAACAGCGACGCCAGAATCATCCAGGAGGCTTGCATGCGCTTAGCGTCAGAGGCTGTTCATTTGCCGACGATACCACTCATGGAAGTGTTGCATGCCGTCTTCCATGGGACTTTGGTAAGGACCGACCTCGTTGTCGCCGCGTGCCAGCAGGGCTTTGCGGCCCGCGTCCATGCGTTCGCCGATTTCGTCGTCCTCAATGCAGGTTTCCATGTAGGCGGCCTGCTGGGCTTCCACGAATTCGCGCTCAAACGCCACGATTTCTTCGGGGTAGTAAAACTCGACCATGTTGAGGGTCTTGTTCGGGCTGATCGGGTGCAGGGTGGACACGGTGAGTACATGCGGGTACCACTCGACCATGATGTGCGGGTAATACGTCAGCCAGATTGCGCCGCGCTCGGGCAATTGGCCGTTGCGGTACTTCAGCAGCACTTCATGCCATTTCTTGTAAGTGTCCGAGCCGGGTTTGCCAAAGCCGCCTGACACGCCCACGGTTTGTACCGAGTAGTGTTCCTTGAACTCCCAGCTCAGGTCGTCGCAAGTCACAAACTGGCCCAGCCCGGGGTGGAAGGGGCCGACGTGGTAGTCCTCCAGATAAACCTCGATGAAGGTCTTCCAGTTGTAATTGCATTCGTGCAGTTCGACGCGGTCGAGCGCATAACCATCGAAATTGAGTTGCGCACGTGGGCCCATGTTCGCCAGATCGGCCCCAATGTCGCGACCATTGTCTTCAAACAACAGGCCATTCCATTCCTGCAGTTGGTAGTTGTTCAGGTTCAGGCAGGGGTCGTGCGAAAAGTGCGGTGCGCCCAGCAGCTCGCCCTTGGGCGAATAGGTCCAGCGGTGCAGGGGGCAGACGATGTTGCCGCCTGCGCTGCCTTTTTGCTGGGTCTGTAAATTGCCCCGGCCGTTCAGCATGATGGCCTGGCGGTGACGGCAAACGTTGGAGACCAGTTCGACGCCGCCCTGAGCGTTGCGCACCAAAGCGCGGCCTTCGCCTTCATGGGGCAGGGCGTAATAGTCGCCCGGGTTGGGCACCGCCAGCTGGTGGCCCACGTAGCGGGGGCCTTGCCGGAAAAGCGTGTTCAATTCGCGCTGAAACAGCGCTTCATCGAAATAAGTGGAAACTGGTAGTTGGCTTGCGGCCTGCTGCAGTTGAAGACTTAAATCAGACATGGGTGACCTGACCTAGAGACTCCCCCTATGAAGGGGCAGGGACAAAGCGCTGAATTCAAGGAAGACGGCGCAAAAAAATGACAGGGGTGACCCTGTCGATGGAGGAGCGATTGTACCCTGAGGGACCATGAAGTCTTTGATCGGGATCATGTCGGGGGCGGGATGGCGGCACGGCAATAGATGTTCAAGGTTTTCCCTTTTGGGGTGTCAGCCAGGACAAGGTCAAGCGCCTAAAATGGGTATTTTTTCGGACACCCCCATGCCCAAGGCCCTTCCTGCTGATTCCAAAGACGCCCTTCAGGCACTGCCCGCGACCTACGAAGCGGCTCTGGCGGAGCTAGAGCAGTTGGTGGGTCAGCTCGAATCGGGCCAAATGCCACTGGATCAGCTGTTGACGGGCTACCAGCGGGGGGCGGCCTTGTTGACCTTGTGCCGTGACAAGCTCAAAGTCGTGGAAGACCAGATCAAGGTGCTCGATGGCGGGCAGCTCAAACCCTGGAACGGTGCATGAATCAGGTGGATTTCAAAAGCTGGATGCAGGTGCATCTGGCACGCGTTGAAGCGGCTTTGTCTGAATGGGTGGATGAGGCCGCGCCTGCGGGTTTGGGTCAGGCCATGCGTTATGCCGTGCTCGATGGCGGCAAGCGCCTTCGCCCGTTGCTGGTGCATGCCACAGCCGAGGCGGTGGGTGCCACGGCCGACAGTATGGCGGCTTTGCGTGCTGCTTGTGCCCTGGAGTTGATCCATGCGTATTCGCTGGTCCACGATGACATGCCTTGCATGGACAACGATGTGCTGCGCCGCGGCAAGCCCACGGTGCATGTGCAATTTGGTCAGGCGCAAGCCCTGTTGGCGGGTGACGCCTTGCAGGCGCTGGCGTTTGAATTGCTGACCCCTTCCGATGACGGCGTGCCGGTGGCGGTGCAGGCGCGCTGCGTGGGTTTGTTGGCCCGGGCTTCTGGATACCACGGTATGGCGGGTGGGCAGGCGATTGATCTGGCCAGTGTGGGCCAGAGCCTCAGTGAAGCGCAGTTGCGTCAGATGCATCACCTCAAAACGGGCGCATTGCTGTTGTGCGGTGTGCAAATGGGCGCGGCGTGTGGGCCCGATGTGTCTGCTGCGGCCCTGACAGCCCTGACCCGCTTTGGTGAAGTGCTGGGCCTGGCGTTTCAGGTGGTGGACGACATCCTTGATGTGACCGCAGATTCGGCCACATTGGGCAAAACCGCCGGCAAGGATGCTGCTGCCGACAAACCCACTTATGTGGCGCTGATGGGGCTTGCGGCCGCCCAGCGCCTGGCTGACCAGCTGGCGCAAGACGCCATGCAGGCGCTGACCGACACCGGGTTGTCCGCACAGCGTTTGGCCCCTCTGCGTGCGCTGGCCGACATGGTGGTGCAAAGAACCCATTGAGTCATTCATGACGACATTCCTCAACGAGATCCACTCTCCCGCCGATGTGCGCCGTCTGGCACGCACCGATCTGCCCCAATTGGCCGATGAGCTGCGCCATTGCGTGCTCGACAATGTCTCGCAAACCGGTGGGCACCTGAGTTCCAACCTGGGCACGGTCGAGTTGACGGTGGCCCTGCACTATGTGTTCAACACCCCCGAAGACCGCATCGTCTGGGACGTGGGGCATCAGACCTACCCGCACAAGATCCTGACCGGTCGCCGTGAACGCATGCCCACGCTGCGTCAGCTCAATGGTTTGTCGGGGTTTCCACGCCGCGACGAAAGCGACTATGACACCTTTGGCGTCGGGCACTCGTCCACCAGCATTTCGGCTGCTTTGGGCATGGCCTTGGCGGCACGTCAAAAAGGCGAGTCGCGCCATGCGGTGGCCGTGATCGGTGACGGGGCCATGACAGCCGGTATGGCTTTTGAAGCGCTCAACAACGCGGGCGTGGAAGACTGCAAGCTCCTGGTTATCCTGAACGACAACGACATGTCGATCAGCCCGCCGGTGGGGGCACTCAACCGTTATTTGGCCCAGCTCATGAGTGGCCGGTTCTATTCCGCCGCCAAGTCCGTGGGCAAAAATGTGCTCAAAAATGCCCCCCCGCTGTTCGAGCTGGCCAAACGGCTGGAAGAACACGCCAAGGGCATGGTGGTACCTGCCACGCTGTTCGAAAAATTCGGTTTCAACTACATCGGCCCGATTGATGGCCACGACCTCGAATCGTTGATCCCGACTCTCGAGAACATCAAGCACCTGCAAGGGCCGCAGTTTTTACATGTGGTCACCAAAAAAGGGCAAGGCTACAAATTGGCCGAGGCCGATCCCGTGGCCTACCATGGTCCTGGCAAGTTTGATCCGGCGGTGGGGCTGTTGCCCCCTCCCTCGCCACCTAAAACCACGTTCACGCAGGTTTTCGGTCAGTGGCTGTGCGACATGGCCCAACAAGACCCGCGTTTAGTGGCCATCACCCCGGCCATGCGCGAGGGCTCGGGTATGGTGGCGTTTCACCGCCGCTTTCCGGACCGATATTTTGACGTGGGCATCGCCGAGCAGCATGCCGTCACGTTCGCGGCCGGCATGGCCTGCGAGGGCCTCAAGCCCGTGGTGGCGATTTACTCCACCTTTTTGCAGCGCGCCTACGATCAGTTGATCCACGATGTGGCGTTGCAAAACCTGCCCGTGGTGTTTGCCATTGACCGCGCAGGTCTGGTGGGGGCTGATGGGGCCACCCATGCGGGGGCGTACGACATCGCGTTCATTCGTTGTATTCCCAACATGAGCCTGGCTTGTCCGGCCGACGAGCGCGAATGCCGTCAGTTGTTGAGCACGGCATACGCCCAAAACCACCCGGTGGCGGTGCGTTACCCCCGAGGGGCGGGTGCTGGGGCTGTGCCGCTGGCTGATTTGACACCCCTGCCCCTCGGCAAGGGCGAGCTGCGCCGCCTGGGTGAACGCATTGCAATTTTGGCATTTGGCTCGCTGTTGACCCCGGCTTTGCAAGCGGGCGATGTGCTCAATGCCACGGTGGTCAATATGCGCTGGGTCAAGCCTCTGGATGTGGATTTGCTGGCGCAGATTGCCCAAACCCATGCGCACATCGTGACCGTGGAGGAAGGCTGCATCATGGGGGGGGCGGGCAGTGCCGTGATGGAGGCTTTGCAGGCCTTGAAGCTGGATCGTCCGATGTTGCAATTGGGCCTGGCCGATGTGTTCATCGAGCATGGTGACCCCGCCAAACTGTTGGCCATGCAGGGTTTGGATGCGGCCGGTATCGAGGCTTCCATTCAGCAGCGGTGGCCAGTTGCGGTTCAATCAGATTGAATTTATTTCAGTTTTTTGATTTCCCCAGCAACTTTGTTGAATTTTGATCTGTTTCAGAAGGGTAAACCCCGGGCTGGGGCATGCGGCTGTTTTCCTACAATACACACCGACTTGAGCGTCAATGCCCGGCAGTCTCGGGTGTGTCTTTAATTTTCTACAGGAGTCTCTCCATGGATCGTCGTTCCGTCATCAAAAACGCAGGCTTGGCAGGTGTTCTGGCCGCAGGCATCGCTCCGGCCGTGCAAGCGCAAAGTGCCATTCGCTGGCGCCTGAGCTCCAGCTTCCCCAAGGCGCTGGACACCATTCACGGCGCAGCCGATGTGTTTGCTCAAAACGTCAAAGCGATGTCGGGTGGCAAATTTGAAATTTCGGTGCATGCCGCTGGTGAAATCACGCCGCCATTTGGTGTGGTAGACGCCGTGCAGCAAGGCTCGGTCGAGATGGCTCACACAGCGCCTTATTATTTCTTTGGCAAGAACGAAGCGTTTGCGCTGGGTTGCGCCATTCCGTTTGGCCTCAACAGCCGTCAGATGACCGCCTGGATGTATGAGGGCAACGGTCTGAAGCTGATGCGCGAGTTTTATGCCAAATACAACATGATCAGTTTCCCCGGTGGTAACACGGGTGCCCAGATGGGCGGCTGGTACCGCAAAGAAATCAAGACCGTGGCGGACATGAAGGGCCTGAAGATGCGCATTGGCGGTTTTGCCGGTCGCGTGCTCGAACGCATGGGTGGCGTGCCTCAGAACATCCCTGGCGGTGAAATCTACACATCGCTCGAAAAGGGCACGATCGATGCGGCCGAGTGGATTGGACCTTATGACGATCAGAAGCTGGGCTTCAACAAGGTTGCGCCTTATTACTACTATCCCGGCTGGTGGGAAGGCGGCCCACAGCTGGACTTCTTCATCAACCAGAAAGCCTACGACGCGCTGTCTGCCGAAAACAAGGCGATTGTGGGTGCTGCCGCTGCGGTGGCACACACCACCATGCAAGCCAAGTACGATGCCAAGAACCCGGCCGCTCTCAAAGAGCTGGTGGGCAAAGGCACCAAGCTGCGTGCTTTCCCTGAGGTGGTCTTGAAGGAAGCTTTCAAGCAGTCCATGGCTGTTTATGAAGAGCTGAATGAAAAGAACCCTGACTGGAAGAAAATTTACGGTGACTACCGTAAATTCCAGTCGGATCAGAATCTGTGGTTCCGCTTCACTGAAATGACTTTCGACAAGTTCATGCAGGCTCAGAAGATCTGATTCGCATCACTTCCAAAAAAAAACCGGCTTTGGCCGGTTTTTTTGTGTCTGAAGAGTTCGTTAACCAGGGGTCAGTGCCGCTTCCTGAAGGCATTGAGTTCATTGCCCAGGCGTTTGAACTCTTCCAGCATGGTTTTGTCACAGGCGTAAATGACGGTGAATTTGCCCATCAAGGTGCGTGCGTACAGGCGGGGAGCGATCACACTGTCCAGCCCGGGAATCCGGATCAATTTCACATAGGCCAGGTCGCGCAGGTCAATTTTTTTGTGCCATATCCAGGTCTGTTCCAGGCTTTGGCTGGTCAACCGGGAGGTGCTGGTCCAGACATGACCGACGGTGTAGGCCATCATGGCCCAAGCGGTCCAGATCCAGAGGTGACCAGATTCCGTCCGTGGTGCGCCGTGCAGTTGCCATGCCCAAATGCCCAGTCCAAGCAGGAGTGCTGTGGCCAGTACCTTAAAGGGTCGGCTGAATGCCGGAGAGGTCAATGTTTCGTGCTGCGGCTTGAACAGGAATGGACTGGGGCCCAGGTGTTCGGTCAAAGGAGTGTCTGGCGGGGCCATGGGTTTGGAACTTCATGAAAAAACGCCTCGAAATCGAGGCGTTTGTGGGTCGCGGTTGGGTTTATTTCTTGAACAAGTCGTCGATCTTGTCCTGTTCGGAGGTGGCTGATTTCTCAGTTTCCGTGCCTGGCTGAGTCAATCCCGATGATTCGGCAGGGGCGTCTTGCGGCATTTCGATGACCACTTTGTCCACATCGATCTTTTCTTCTTTGTCGAGGAAAGCCGTGACGGATTGCGGGAAAAAGATCACGATCACCACCAACAAGATTTGCATCAGTACCCAAGGGACCGAGCCCATGTAGATGTCGTTGGACTTGACGGGCATCGGGATGCGTTTGTCCTTGAAAAGGGTGTCGGCAATACCGCGCAGGTAGAACAATGCAAATCCGAAGGGGGGGTGCATGAAGCTGGTTTGCAGGTTCACGCACAGCAAAACGCCAAACCAGATCAGGTCAATGCCCAGCTTGTCCGCCACCGGGGCCAGCATGGGGATGATGATGAAGGCGATTTCGAAGAAGTCGAGGAAGAAGGCCAGAAAGAACACAAAAATGTTCACCACGATGAGGAAGCCCACTTGTCCGCCGGGCAGTCCGGTCAACAGATGTTCGACCCACTTGGCCCCGTCCACGCCTTGAAAGACCTGACTGAACACGCGTGAACCAATCAGGATGAACACCACCATGGCCGTCAGGCGCATGGTGCCGTGCATGGCTTCCCACAGCAGCGCACCGTTCAATCGTTTGTGCATGGCCGCCAAGATGAGTGCGCCAACCACGCCCATGGCACCTGCTTCGGTTGGGGTTGCCAGTGCCGAGTCCTGGAAGGGCAGGCCGCCCATGGAACCCAGCACGGTGAAAATCAGGACAGCCGAGGGAATGATGCCTTTGAGGCATTTGCTCCAGAGTGCCCAGCCTTGCAAGGTGCGGGCCTCCTTGGGAACACCGGGCACGTATTCGGGCTTGATCAGGCTCAGTCCGTAGGTGTAGAGCGCAAACATGCCGATTTGCATCAGTGAGGGGCCCCAAGCACCTTTGTACATGTCGCCCACAGGTTTGCCCAACTGGTCAGCCAGCACCACCAGCACCAAAGAAGGGGGGACCAGCTGGGTGATGGTGCCCGATGCGGCCAGCACGCCTGTGGCGTAGCGCATGTTGTAGCCATAGCGGATCATCACGGGCAGTGAAATCAGCGCCATGGCGATGACTTGACCCGCCACGGTCCCGGTGATGGCGCCCAGAATGAAGCCGACGATGATGACCGAGTAACCGAGGCCGCCTTTGACGGGACCGAACAATTGGCCCATCGAGTCCAGCATGTCTTCGGCCAATCCGCACTTTTCAAGGATGGTGCCCATGAAAGTGAAGAACGGGATGGCCAGCAACAGATCGTTGCTCAGGATCGAGAAGATCGAAATGGGCAGATTGCTCATGAATGCAGCTGGAAACCAGCCCATTTCAATCGCGTAAAAGCCACTGGCCAGACCCAGTGCCGCCAGCGAAAAGGCGACAGGAAAGCCCACCAGCATCACCACCACGAGGCCCGCGAACATGATCGGGGCGAAATTTTCCATTTGCATTTTTGTGTTCCTTGCGTTTTTTGATCAGAGCCGGTGTGCGCTCCGGGTTTTATTGCAGGGGTTTTTCATAGTGGGTGTCCATGGCGTATTGGCCGTTGAGGTAGGCCACGCGTTTGATCAGTTCAGCCAGGCCTTGCAGCCAGACCATGCCAAAACCGATGGGCAACGCCAGCGTGGCTGGCCAACGAATCAGGCCGCCGGCGTTCTGGCTCATCTCGGCGGTGACCAGTGTGTTCATGAAATAAGGCCAGGACAGCCAGGTCAGGTAGCCCATGATGGGCATCAGGAAGACGATGATGCCGAAAATGTCCACATACACAGGGGCATTGCCTGTGAGCTTGCCGTAAATCAGATCGACGCGCACATGTTCATTGACCTTGAGCACATAAGGGGAGCCGACCATCACCACCCAGGCAAACATGTACCACTGGATCTCGAGCAGTCCGTTGGAACTCCAGTCGAAGCCATAGCGGATAAAGGCGTTGCCCGCACAGATCATGGCAGCCAGAAAGACAGCCCAAGATGCGAGCTGCCCAAAGCGCTCGCTCAGCCAATCCATGAAATGGGCGAATTTGAGTAAGACGGTCAAGACGGTTCTCCATTCGGTGAGTACGAGGGACATTCAGCCCCGGGCGCTTTTCTTAAAAGCGCATAACCGCCAATGGTAACCATGCCCGGACTGATCAGTTCTCAGGGTTTACTTGATTTTTATGCGCATTGTTTTGAATTTCGCTCAATCCGCACCGAGATGGGGCCTATTCAGGCGCCAGTTGTCCTTTGGCGGCAGGCACCTACCAGTGCAAGGTGTTTTTGAGAGAGTGGATCTGGCCCGCCCTTGTGTCTTGGGTGTAACCGGCCAGCGTATCAACTTTGCGGGTCCAGCCGTCCGAGCACAGCAATTCGCACAGGCGCCGAACAGGGGCTGAATCGAGAGCGCTTTTGAGGCAAACGAGCCAATAAACTTCTTCTTCCAGCGGCACGAAGTCCAGCCCCTGGGCTTTGGCCGCCGATTCGATGCCCAGACCCACATCGGCTTTGCCCGATGCGATGCAAGCCGCCAGGGCCGTGTGAGAGGGCTCTTCCTGCGCATAGCCAGAAATCTCGGTCGGGGCAATTTGCTGTGTTTGCAGCCACTGGTCGAACAAGAGTCGGGTCCCCGAGCCGGGGTTGCGGTTGACAAATCTCACGCCCGGTTTGAGCAAATCCCGCCAGGAGCGCAAGCCCGAAGGGTTGCCTTTGGCCACCATCAGGCCCTGTTGCCGTGAGGCAAAGCCGATCAATTTGTATTGTCCGGTTTTCAGCAAGGGACGATAGGTGCTGGCGATCAGTGAGGTGGCCTCGGGCTGAGCCGGTGCGTGAAATCCCGCCACGGTGCAGCGTCCTTCGTTGAGCGCCCGAATGGCATCGACGCTGCCGCAAAAGCGGATATCCAGGTGCAGGGTATGCACTGCCGCGAGCTGCTGCAATTGCAGTAAGGCGTCGTCGTGGCTGGCGTAAACGGTCAACAAGTGGCTGCCTGGGTCAAAAGCGACGGCGAATGTTTTTTCAAGTTCGGCATGCAAGGCACTGATCTGCGGGGCCAGTCGGGCTTGGGCCTGTCGTTCGGCCCAAAGCAGTTTGTTGGCGAATTCACTCAGCTTTGCGGCCTGGCCTTTTTCCCACAGGATCAAAGCTTGCCCCAGCAATTGCTCCCAGCGTTTGAGTTCACCCCAGACATGGCGGTACGACAACTTCAAAGTTTTGGCCGCACCTGCAATCGAGCCCGTTTCGCGGACGGCGTGCAGCGTGTCCATGAGCGGGTTGCGCAATGGACTGGTTGGATGGCGGGGTGCTGGCTCAGCTTGATGCGGTGTCCAGCTGTAGGAAAGGTTGATGTGTTGCACACGCCGAAGTGTGCCTGAAATGGCCACAGGCACTGGACAGGCCTTGGGCAAGTCCCACCATGGCGACGCCGAGGTGTTGTTTGTGCAATATTTCCTGCCGGACAGGCAACATCGCCGATGACCAAAGGAAATGTGAACCGTTGTTTTCCTGACTATGGCCAAATCAGCTGGTCAGTGCCTGGGCAGGCCCAGTTTGCGGTAAACCGTAGCGCGGCTGATGCCCAGAGTGCGGGCCGCTTCGGCCACATTGCCCCGTGCTTGATTCACCGCTTGGCGGATCATGTCGGTTTGGATGTCCTTGAGGGGCTTGGAGGCCATGGGGGCAGATTTTGCAGCCACGCGTGAACCACCGGGTCGGGCTTGAATTTGCAGGCGCAAACCCGACCACAGCGGCAGTTCTTGCGGCGCCTCTGTGCGGGCTGCAGAGTCGAACAGGCCTTCCCAATTGGAAGCAAACACTTCGCTGGCATGAATGGATGAGCCGGCCGATTGGGGCAGCAAGGACAGCATTTGACGGGCCGTGGGGTTGGCGCCAACGATGTGCCCGTCGTGGTCCAGGGTCAGCAGCCCGTCACTGTCGTCACCGGGTTGGTTGCCTGGCCAGCTCATGCGCAGCACCAGGGCATGGGATGTGGACATCAGCCAGCTGTTTTCGATGCTGCGGGCCGAACGCCGAACCAGATGTTTGAGGGCGGGGCGCTCCATGGTTTCAATGCCCGTCAGGTCGAGCATGCCCGCGCACAAACCATTGGGCCCGAAGACGGGTGCACCGGCACAACTGAAGACACTGTTGTCACTGAAAAAATGTTCTCCCCGGTGCAGCCAGACGGGTTGCAATTCCCTCAGTGCCGCACTGATGGCGGTGGTGCCGACAGTCTTTTCCGACAGATCGACACCCACGCGAGCCAGGGCCGAGGCACGGCGGTCTTGGGTGTCTACGCCACCGTGCACATCGACCACGATGCCGTCGGCGTTGGTCAGGATCGCAAAATAGCGGATATCGGCAATGGCCCGGGCCAGTTCGGCCAGCACGGGCTGAGCAGCCTGTACCAGGGGACGACTGTCTTCTTGAACCCTGCGCATGTGCTGAGCCGACACCGCGTCGAAATTGACTTGCTGCTGGGGCTCCAGACCCTGCTCCAGGCAGCGCTGCCATGATTGCTCAATCCATGTTGCAACCCCTGAGCCGGGCGCCAGGGGATGACCGTGAAAAGCCATGTCGCGAGCCTGCTCGATGCGTTGAAGGCGTTCGCTGGTGGGAGTTGTCAGTGGCATGTCAGAGGTGTATCAAGCTGAGTGTTTGCGGTATGCCATAAAACTTTGGGGTTATCACCCAACACCAGCATTTTGATTCATAAACCTTTTGCACACCCAATAAAACCCACGAAATTGGCATGCCCAAGGGCTTCCCATTCACGGATGCCAATGCGTCGTTATCGGGCGCGTGGCAGGCGTTCCGTTCAGCATGAGCGCGGGAGGCTCACTTGCCGAATGCCTGCTAAATGCAGAGAAAAAACCTAAAGAACCGCATGCAGGCCTGCTGATCCGGTTGATGCCAGCCGCTGCGCGTGAGCTTTCAGTTTGGTTGTGAGCGCCCAGGAGCGCCACGCCATCATGAAGCGCTTAGGTCTGTGCATCCAACACGGTGGTGGGTGAGCTGATCGGTATCAAAAGGGCGGGTCATTGTCGTTCGCTTCATGGCTTGAACCTGTGAGGGCTGGCCGTGTGTCGTCCGCAGTGGCACCCAAAGCCATTTCTCCTCCCAATGCTTCCACCAGGCTGTCCAGCAAGGGTGCAAGCAAGCCAGTTGACAAAGCCACGTCGGCATCAAAGCGGTCTTCGTTTTTGTCGGTACCCGATTCGTCCATCACCCCATCGAGGAACTGTATTTTTTTCAGTTGCAGTGTTTCGGTCAGCACAAAGGCCACCTTCCCGTCCCAGCTCAGTGCCAGCTGGGTGGGCAATTTGCCTTCCAACACATGTTTGCGCACATCGTCATTGGCCAGGTGATGGCGTGTGAAGCGCACGCTCGCCGCGTCCTCGCCTGTGGATTTGAGTACACATTCACGCTCAATGCTCAAGTCGGCTGGCCACTCGTCTTCGGTGGGGGCCAACAGCCATTGGGTCATGGCCGCTTGCGGTGCCAAGGTGGTCTGGATGAGCGAGACCGACAAGCCTGTCAGCACATTCATCAGGGCCGACACCACTTCGTCGGCTTTGCCCTGGCTGCCTGCATTGATGACCAAGCGGCGGTTGTCCATGTCCAACCAGACCATCACCGTGGACTGGCGCGAAAACGCCTGCGGCAGC
>Ga0228701_1001152_pt1 | contig 18753 bp, 19 predicted proteins | sample McNCre117_Aug_MG_2_FD_178017 | JGI IMG/M metagenome (GOLD analysis project Ga0228701, IMG submission 178017) | Freshwater microbial communities from McNutts Creek, Athens, Georgia, United States - 11-17_Aug_MG | ecosystem: Environmental > Aquatic > Freshwater > Creek | place: USA: Georgia...
ACCAGCATGTCTTTGGCAGCAGCGCGGGGGTTAGGCAGGCCCGCCAGTTCCAACGGCAGCATGACGTTCTCTAACGCCGTCATATTGCCCAAGAGCTGAAAGCTCTGAAACACAAAGCCCACTTGGCGGGCGCGCAGTGCGGCGCGCGCGTCTTCGTCCATCGCAAACATGTCCACGCCGCCCAGCCACACCGTGCCCTGCGTGGGGGTATCAAGTCCAGCCATGATGGAGAGCAAGGTGCTTTTGCCCGAGCCCGAAGCGCCCACAATGGCCAAGGATTGCTGAGGCGCTAGGTGGAAGTCGATATCGCGGAGAATGTGCAGAGTGCCGCTGGCGTCTTGCACCGATTTCGACAAGTGTGAAACGACCATCAAAGGCGATGTGGATGATTTTTCAAATGAAGGCTGGGTCATGAAACGCAATGGGTGGTTAAGACGTGACTTTAACTTGGGCGCACTGGGCGCTGCACTGCTGGGGGCATTGGGCACCAGCAATGCTTCGGCCCAGCAAAGCGTCATCACGTCCACCGGCCAAGGCATGGAGGGTGAAATCACCTCCACCGGCCCACACCGCCGCCGTGGTCAGCCCCCGAACAACGTGCCACCGCCCGGCTCTGCCCCCGCGCCGGGCACGGTGGCTGCCGCCACGATCTTGGTGCTAGGCGATTCGCTCAGTGCCGAGTACGGCATCCCACGCGGCAAAGGCTGGGTGGCCTTGCTGGCCGACAAACTGCAAGCCGAGCGCCCCGATGTGCGCGTGGTCAACGCCAGCATCAGCGGCGACACCACGGCGGGTGGCCGCTCTCGCCTGCCCGCCATGCTGGACCAAGTGCGCCCCATACAAGTGGTGATTGAACTCGGCGGCAACGATGCCTTGCGCGGCCTCGATTTGGACAGCACCCAAAACAACCTCGAAGCCATGATTCAAGCCTGCCGCGCTGTCAACGCGCGCGTGGTGTTGGTGGGCATGCAGATACCCCCCAACTATGGGCCAGACTACAGCGCTAAGTTCAGCGTGATGTTTGCCAACCTCGCCAAGAAATACCGCACAGGCTTGGTCCCGTTTTTCCTCAAAGGCATTGCCGATGCGCCCGATGCCACCGCACAGTTCCAACCCGACCGCATCCACCCCAAAGCCGAAGCGCACCCGCGCATGTTGGCCAATGTGTGGCCCGAAATTAAAAAGAATTTATAAACCGTGAGCGTGACCTTCATCTCGGCGCAAGACGCCATGGCCCGCATGGCCATTCCCCTCGGGGCACCCGGCGGCTTCAGCACCATCATCGACGCGCGCAGCGAAGACGAGTACGCACTCGACCACTTACCCAGTGCCGTCAACTGGCCCTCGCTCAACAACGAAGAACGCATCTTCGTGGGCACCATGTACAAACAGGTCAATGCGTTTGAGGCACAAAAGCACGGTGCGGCCATGGTGGCTGCCAACATTGCACGCCACATCCAACGCGAAGTGCTGGCGCTACCTAAGAACTGGCAACCTCTGATTTACTGCTGGCGTGGTGGCAAACGCAGCGGTTCGCTGTCGCTGGTGCTGGGACAAATTGGCTTTAAGGTGAACTTGATTGAAGGTGGCTACAAAGCGTTTCGTGCAGCCATCGTGGAAGATATTCCTAAGCGTGTGGCACCACTGCAATTCAAAGTCATCTCTGGCCCCACAGGCTCGGGCAAAACGCGTTTGCTCTATGCACTCGCTGCCGAGGGCGCGCAAGTGTTGGACCTCGAAGACCTCGCTTGCCACCGCAGCTCGGTGCTAGGCCACATCCCCGGCCAGCCGCAACCCAGCCAAAAACGCTTTGACACGTTGGTGTGGCAAGCCCTGCGCAGCTTTGATCCCGCGCGCCCTGTGTTTGTGGAGTCTGAAAGCCGCAAAGTAGGCAACCTGTCCATCCCTGAATCGTTGATGCTGGCCATGCGCGACAGCCCCTGCTTTGAGCTGCAACTCAGCCTCGATGAGCGAGTGGCCTTGCTGATGGAAGACTACAACTTCTTCGTCGATGACCAAGACTTGTTTTGTCGCCGCTTAGATGCCTTGGTGGCCATTCGTGGCAAAGCTGTGGTCGATGCATGGAAAGAGCAAATTCACACAGGCCACATCGACCACGTGGTGCGTGAGCTGTTGGTGCTGCACTACGACCCCACCTATGCCGCGTCGATGGTCCGTAACTTCACACAAGGGGCACAAGCCACGACGTGTGTAGCAGACAACCGCCATGCAGCCAGCCTGCGCAAGGTGGCGCAGGCCTTGTGCCAACAAGTGGGCGCGTGAAGTTTTAACCAGCTTGTGCTGCCGTCACACGCACGGCAGCGCGATACGCATGCCAACTGGCAAAGCCTAGCCAAGGCCCCACCACCAGCAAACCTGCCGCTGACGGCAGCATGGCCAACACCACCAAAACGGTGATGAGCAAGCCCCAAAACACAGACACGCCCGTGTGATCCACAAACACACGCAAGCTGGTGATGCAGGCGGTGATGGCATCGGTGTCGCGGTCCAAAATCATGGGAATAGACACCATCATGCTGGCGAACACCAGCCCAGCAAAAAAGCCCCCCACGCAAATGTAGGCGGCCACAAATTCCCAATTCTGTGGGTTGAACACCGCTTCTAAAACCGTCGCAGTTGTGGGCATGCCTGCACTATTGAAGAACACCGCAAACACCACCAACGACGCGCGCCCCCACAGCAGCTCCAACACCACCATCACCATGATGAGCATGCTCATGCTGCGGATGTGCGACTCCCAACAGGTGAGCGAGCTGCCCATGCTCGGCGGTTCACCGCGCTCCATGTGCATGCTCACGTCATACAACCCCATGGCCAAGAAGGGACCAATCAGCAAACATCCCGACACAGCCGACAAGGTGTACTCGGGGTTGCTTTTGAACACGGCCAACAAAATCAACGCCATGAGCCAAAAGCACATGCCGTAAAAAAGTGAAATCAGCGGCTGCGAGGCCATGTCTCGCAAGCCCCGCCAAAGCCAACGCAACGGGTCACTGAAGCCGATCGGGTGGATGTCAATGCGGTCATGTGCCTCGTCTGGTACCAATTGCTGCATGTGTCTCCCCCTCTGGTGGGCTTGGTTTTATAGGTTGGCAACTTTCAGAGCTCGCGCCATGTCATTTTGTAAATCGATCACATTCTCTAACCCAATGCAAAAACGCACCACGCGCCCGCGTTGCCTATGCGACACCGAGCGTACGCGGCTAGAGGCCATGTTGTATGGCATCACCAAACTCATGGGGCCGCCCCAGCTGTAACCAATTTTGAAGAGCTGCAAGGCATCGCAAAACGCATCCACTTGTGTGGATGTGAAACGCTCATCCATTACCACGCTGAAAATACCCGCAGCCAAACCCTCGGGTTCATGTTGTGTCACACACAGTCGCTGCCAATGCGCATGACCCGGCGAGCTGTTCAGTGCAGGATGCAGCACTTGGCTGAACGCAGGCTGAGACGTGCACCATGCGGCCAGTGTGCGAGCTGCCGTGTCTTGCGCTTTGTAGCGCAGCGGCAGAGAAGCCAATGAGCGCAACACCATCTCCGCATCGTTCGCTCCCACGCCGGTGCCCAAACGCATGTGGCTGAGCTTTAACACACGCGCCAATTCATCGTTGCGCGTGACGATGCTGCCCATCAACACATCACCACCGCCACTGGGGTATTTGGTGAGCGCGTGAATGGTCAGGTCCACCCCAAGCTCGCCCTGCCCTAGCGTGAGGTCAAAGGCGTTGAACGCCAAGCCTGCGCCCCAGGTGTTATCGAGCGCGCACAGCACACCGCGCTCTTTGCACAGCTTCACCAAGGCAATCAGGTCTGGAAACTCCATCGTCACCGAACCCGCTGCTTCGAGCCACACCAAGCGTGTGCGCGGTGTGATGCGTGCGGCCAAGTCGTTCACATCCAGCGCGTCGTACACCTGATGCGTGATGCCAAACTGCGCCAACTCGCCCTCGGCCAACGACTTGTTGGGGGCGTAGGCGTTATCGGGAATCAACACCTCATCGCCCGTTTTGAGCAACGCGAAATCCACATGCGCAATCGCTGCCAAACCACTGGGCGTGAGGATGCAATGCGTGCCACCCTCTAGCGTGGCCAAGCGCTCTTCGAGCGTGAACGTGGTGGGCGTGCCGTGCAAGCCATAGGTGTAAGCCGACTTGTCCATCCACTCGCGGGTGCGCATGGCCGCCACATTCGGAAAGATGACCGTCGAGGCTTTGAACACGCCCACTTGCGGCGCTTCAAATTCAGCGGGGGGAAGGTAGGCGTGGTGAATGAGGTCGGTGCTGCGTGACATGCTCGCATATTACGACAGGCAAAAAAAACTCCGCAGTCAAACGGCGGAGTCAGTGCGCGATATGGCGATTTTCTGGCGCGCAGCGACTGATGAGCCATAGCGCGTGCTGGCTACGTCGGTTGACGGAGCCAGCGAAGAGGAAGATTAAACCTTCCACTTCTCCATCAACGCCGCTGGACGCATGTTGTCATATGGCTCGAACGGTTGGTGAATCCACGGGTTGGTGGGCAAGTAGTCCACCGAGAAATCGGGTTGGAAGGCAGACACGCCTTTGGTCCAAATCACGGCAGTACGCAATTCGGTGATGGGCTTGTAGTTGTTCTTGAGTTGGTCCACCACAGCCTTCAAGGTGTGACCGGTGTCAGCCAAGTCGTCGACCAACAACACCTTGCCAGCGATTTCGCCTTTGGGTGTGGTGATGAAGCGGGCAATGTCCAAGTGGCCTTGCACCGTGCCAGCGTCAGCGCGGTACGAGCTGGTGGACATGATGGCCAAAGGCTTGTCAAAGATGCGCGACAAGATGTCGCCGGGGCGCATGCCGCCGCGGGCCAAGCACAGGATGGTGTCGAATTCCCAGCCCGATTGGTGAATCTTGAGCGCGAGTTTTTCGATGAGGTTGTGGTACTCGTCGTACGACACGTACAGGTGTTTGCCGTCTTCGGTCAACATGGGTATGGTCCTTTAAAAAAATTAAGCGATGTAGGGGTGGGTCAGCAAAATCGTGTGGTCACGGTCTGGGCTGGTCGACACCATGTGGATGGGCACGCCAGTGGTTTCGGCAATGCGGTTAAGGTAGTGCTGAGCAGCCTTGGGCAGCTTGGCGTAGTCGGTCACGCCCACGGTGCTGTCACTCCAGCCGGGGATGGTTTCGTAGATGGGTTTGCAACGTGCAATTTCGTCAGCCCCCATGGGCAAGATGTCGATTTTTTCGCCGTCCAATTCGTAACCCACGCAAAGCAGCAGTTCTTTCAAGCCATCCAACACGTCGAGCTTGGTGATGCACAAACCTGTGAGGCCGTTGACTTGTGCGCTGCGCTTGAGCAACGCGGCATCAAACCAACCGCAGCGACGTGAACGACCGGTGGTGGTGCCCTTCTCTGCGCCCACGATGGACATGTGGTAACCAGGTGTGCCCTCGACTTCCCAATCGAGTTCAGTGGGGAATGGACCGCCACCCACGCGTGTGCAGTAGGCCTTGGTGATGCCCAAGATGTAGTGCAGCATGCCGGGGCCCACGCCTGCGCCTGCCGCGGCATTGCCCGCGACGCAGTTGCTAGACGTGACGAAGGGATACGTGCCGTGGTCCACGTCGAGCAAGGTGCCTTGTGCACCTTCAAACAGCAGGTTGGCACCAGCCTTGTTGGCTTCGTTCAACTCGCGCGACACGTCGGCCACCATGGGTAAGATTTCTTTGGCGTAGGCCATGGCTTCGTTGTAGACGGTGTCGTAATCCACAGCGGGCGCGTGCAAGATGTCGACCAACACATGGTTGTGCAGCTCAAGGTTCTCGCGCAGCTTGGTGGCGAAGCGCTCGGGGTGCTTGAGGTCTTGCACGCGCAAGGCGCGGCGTGCAATTTTGTCTTCGTAAGCGGGGCCAATGCCGCGGCCTGTGGTGCCAATCTTGGCACTGCCCGCCTTCTCTTTGGCCGCTTCACGGGCCACGTCGATGGCAGCGTGGTAAGGCAAGATGAGTGGGCAAGCTTCGCTGATGCGCAAGCGTGAGCGCACTTCGACGCCCGCCTTTTCCAAGCCCGCAATTTCTTCGAGTAACTTGGGCGCAGACAAGACCACACCGTTGCCGATGTAGCACTTGACGCCGGGACGCATGATGCCGCTAGGAATCAAGTGCAAAGCGGTTTTCACACCGTTGATGACCAAGGTGTGGCCTGCGTTGTGGCCACCTTGAAAGCGCACCACACCAGTGGCGGTTTCGGTCAACCAATCGACCAATTTGCCTTTGCCTTCGTCACCCCATTGGGTGCCGACCACGACGACGTTACGGCCTTTGGTGGCGGCCACGGTTTGTCCTTGGGTAGTGCTCATATCTACTCGATTACTTAAAAAAATTAAAGGGCTTGACCGGCGGGAATGGCTTGAACAGCCCATTGGCCGGCCACTTCGATCAGTTCACGATCGCAGTTGAATTCATCGACTTCACTCTCGTGGCCTGGCAACACGCAGACCACGGTTTCGCCATTGGCACGCAAGGTGGCAATGGCTTCGCGCAAACCTTTGGCGGTGCCCCAAGGCGCACGGATGGCGGCTTTGAGGGCGCGCTCAGGCACCACGCGGACCAACTCTTTCAGGTCCAAACTGAATCCGACAGCAGGACGCTTACGGCCAAACACCGCACCTACTTCGTCGTAGCGGCCACCGCGCACCAAGGCGTCGCTGGCACCGGGCACAAAAATGGCAAAGCGCACGCCGCTGTAGTAGGCGTAGCCGCGCAGATCGGCCAAGTCAAATGTCACGGCCACACCGCTCAAGTCAGCGGCAATTTGGCGCAACTCAGCCAAGGCTTGTAGGACCACAGGCCATGCAGCAAATGCTTTTTCAGCTTGGGCTAACACAGAAGCGTCGCCATACATGCCTACCAAAGCGACCAAGGCAGTGCACACGTTGGCAGGCAAGTCTTTAGAAAGGGCTTGAACGCCTGAAGTGTCTTTGGCAGCCAAGGCGCTGTGCAAGGCATCGCGGACCTCTGTGGTCAACGTCACCCCCGCCAACAAAGCAGGCACGATGCGCGCATCGCTCAAGTCCACCGTGAATTGTTGGATCGACACAGCTTTCAAGCTGTCTAGACCCAAGTGCAGCACTTCAAGGTCGGCCTCAATGCCAGCATGGCCGTAGATTTCAGCACCAAACTGCAAAGGCTCGCGAGTGGCAAACGGACGGTCTGGGCGTGTGTGCAGCACAGGGCCGCAGTAGCACAGGCGAGTCACGCCAGCACGGTTGAGCAAATGGGCGTCAATGCGAGCGACTTGCGGCGTGGTGTCGGCACGAAGTCCTAGGGTGCGACCTGAGAGTTGGTCGACCAGCTTGAAGGTTTGTAAATCGAGTGCGCGGCCCGTGCCTGAGAGCAATGATTCGAGGTATTCGAGCAGCGGCGGCATGACCAGCTCATAGCCGTAGCCTCTGGCTGTGTCGAGGTAGAGGCGACGCAGCTCTTCAATGTGCCGGGCCTCAGAAGGCAGAACATCGGCGATGTGATCCGGCAGAACCCAAGCAGACATGAAATAAAGGGAGGCTGTTAAAAACGTGATTTTACAGGGGTTCTCAGCCTTAACTGAGCCACCACAGCATCAAAACGCCAGCCAACACGCAAACCAAGCCAAAAAAACGGATTTGGCCGTCTTGCAGCACCATGAGTTGGGCCATTTTGTCGCGCCAACCATTGGGCGACACAAAGGGCATGATGCCTTCAAAAATCAGCATCAGCCCGAACGCGACCCACAGCGTATCGCCGTCTAAGCTCATACGCGGGGCCTTTTACTTCTTAGGCGCAGGGGCGTTGCCGCCACCGCTGCCACGCAGGGCTTTGAAGAAGTCGCTCGATGGGTCCACCACCATCACGTCGCTCTTTTTGCTGAACGTGGTTTTGTAGGCTTCTAAGCTGCGGTAGAACTGGGCGAAGTTGGCATCGCGGCCAAACGAATCGGCATACAAACGCGCAGCTTCGGCATCGCCCTCGCCTTTGATTTTTTGTGCTTCGCGATAAGCATTGGCCACCGTCACTTCGCGTTGACGGTCGGCATCAGCGCGAATTTTTTCGCCTTCGGCAGCACCGGTAGAACGCAACTCATTGGCCACGCGCTTGCGCTCAGCTTCCATGCGGCGGTACACCGATTCGGTGATGGCATCCACATAGTCGGCGCGGGTGATGCGCACGTCAATCACGTCCACACCCCAAGGCTTGGCACCTTTGACGGCTGTCAGGACTTCGCGCTTCACATCAGCCAGCAACTCCTCGCGTTTGAGCGAGAGCAGTTCTTTCACGGTACGTTTGTTGATTTCTTCTTGGAAAGCGTTGCGCACCACACGCGAGAGTTGCACCGCGCCTGCGTTTTCGTCCAGACCCACGTTACGGATGTATTGCGATGGGTCGGTGATGCGCCACCGGGCATACCAATCAATCACCACACGTTGCTTTTCGGCGGTGAGCATGGGCTCGGTGTCAGCGTTATCTAGCGTGAGCAAGCGCTTGTCGATGTAGCTCACGTTTTGGAACGGTGGTGGCAGCTTAATGTTCAAGCCAGGCTCAGTGATGACGTTCTTGATTTGGCCGAAGGAATACACCACGCCAAACTGGCGTTGGTCCACCACAAACAGGGTGGAGCTGAACAACGCCAAAGCCACAAAGGCCGAGGAAATATAAAAACCGATTTTGTTCGTTTGCATGTTCGTGTCCCCTATCAACGGCCATCACGGTCGCGTGAGCGGCCATCGCGAGCGCGGGCATCGGCCGCAGGCGCACTTGGGTTGGCAGGTGTGTTGGCAGGATTGTTGTGCGCCGCGTCAGCGGGTGCTGCAGCAGGCGCTGCGCCATTGGCTGCATTGGTTTGCTGGATGATTTTGTCCAAAGGCAAATACAACAAATTCGAGCCTTGCTTGGTGTCCACCAACACCTTGGTGGTGTTGCTGTAAATCTGTTGCATGGCGTCGATGTACAAACGGTCGCGCATGACTTGTGGCGCCTTTTGGTATTCGCCCACGAGCGACTTGAAGCGTTGTGCATCACCCTCGGCTTGCGCCACGATGCGGGCTTTGTAGCCATCGGCTTCTTGCTTCAAACGCGAGGCGGCACCCACGGCACGTGGCACTACGTCGTTGGCATAGGCTTCGGCTTCGTTCTTGGCGCGTTCGCGTTCTTGACCGGCTTTGAGTACGTCGTCAAACGCGGCTTGTACTTGCTCGGGGGGACGCACGCCACCTTGTTGCAAGTTGATGCCCACCACTTCGACACCCACTTTGTATTGATCCAAGATGGCTTGCATGATGGTGCGAATGCGTGGGCCAATTTGGTCACGCTCTTCGGACATGGCTGCGTCCATCTTCATCTTGCCCACCACTTCGCGCACCGCTGTTTCGGCCGCTTGCACCACGGTGTCTGTGGGGTTCTTGGTTTCAAACAAATAAGCGCGCGCGTCGGTCAAACGGTATTGCACGGCAAATTTGATTTCGAGGATGTTTTCGTCTTCGGTCAGCATGGCCGACTCACGCAAGCCGGTGGCTTTGACGATGTTGTCACGGCCCACATCGACCGAGCGAATTTGCGTCACAAACACCAGCTCGTGGCGTTGGAACGGATAAGGCAAACGCCAGTTGAAACCTGCACCCACGGTGGAGTGGTAACGGCCAAACTGCGTGATGACCGCTTGCTGGCCTTCTTGCACGATGAAGAAACCCGTGCTCAACCAAATGGCCAGCACCACCGCGCCAATCACACCCACGCCAAAGCGCGCGGCTTTGAAGTCAGGACCGTTGGGCATACCGTTGTTGCTGGGTGGTTCAGAGCCACCGTTTTTGTTACCAAACAAACCGCCAAGCTTGGCGTTGAAGTCGCGCCACAGTTCGTCAAGGTCAGGCGGGCCGCCTGCACCCGTTGCGGGTGGACGCTTGGGTTCGTCTTGCGGCTTTTTCTCGTCGCTCGAAGGCGGGATGGGCTGACCGCCGTTGGGGTCAAACGTGGGGTTGCCGTCTTTGTCGCGGCCCCAGCGGCCATCGTTGAGATTGAACATATTCATACGCATCGTTTTTTTCTCTGAAGTCTTCGATTGTGCCTAAGGATTCAGGCCTCATTCCAATCCCTGCGTATTTGGATGGTCTTCAGGCATCGTTGCCAGTGCTTCTTGTGCCAAAAACTCACGCAAAGCGGCCAAGCCCTCACCTGTTTGGGCGCTGACAAAAAAGCGCGGCACGCTTTGACCATCGACCGTGTAGTGGTCTTGCAACTGCACGGGGCGGCTCTCGGGGCTCATGGCATCGAGCTTGTTGAACACCAAGACCTGCGGCACATCGGCGGCACCAATCTCAGCCAAGACCTTTTGCACCTCGTCCATTTGCTCGGGGTAATTGGGGTTAGACGCATCCACCACGTGCATCAGCAGCGTGGCATCGGCCGCCTCTTGCAAGGTTGCTTGGAAGGCATCAATTAAACCGTGCGGTAGGTCACGGATAAAGCCCACCGTGTCTGAGAGCGACACCGAACGGCCCGTGCCATCGGCATTGCCCAAATACAACTGGCGTGTAGTGGTGTCGAGTGTGGCAAACAGCTGGTCAGCCGCATAGGCACGGGCTTTGACCAAGGCATTGAACAGCGTCGATTTCCCCGCGTTGGTATAGCCCACTAGAGAAATGGTGAAGGCATCGCGGCGGTTACGCTGGCGGCGTTGGGTGCTGCGTTGCTTTTTGACCTTGTCCAAACGCTCTTTGGTGCGTTTGATCGCATCGTTGATCATGCGCCGATCCAGCTCAATCTGGGTCTCGCCAGGACCACCGCGCATACCGATACCACCGCTTTGACGCTCCAAGTGCGACCAGCGGCGTACCAAGCGCGTGCTCAGGTATTGCAGTTTCGCCAGCTCGACTTGCAACTTACCTTCGTGGCTGCGCGCACGTTGGGCGAAGATTTCCAAAATCAGCAAAGTGCGGTCATTCACCGCCACGCCCATGTGACGCTCTAAGTTGCGCTGCTGTGCGGGGCTGAGCGATTGGTCAAACAGAATTTCGGTGGCACCGTGCATGAGGGCCAGCTCTTTGATTTCATCGGCTTTGCCGCTGCCCACAAACAACGCGGCATCGGGCGCTTTGCGTTTGCAGGTGATGCGCGCCACAGGCTTTAAGCCCGCGGTTTCGGCCAGCAAGCCGAGTTCTTCTAGCTCGCCATCGAAATGCGGCAAGCCGAAATCAACGCCCACCAAAATGGTGGCGCCATCTGTTTTTTGAGGTGTGTCGTTCAAGCGGTCAGTCTAAAAAGGGAGGCGTAAAAAAAGGGCTGAAACAGCCCTTTTTGCAGAGCGTTCAAGCTCAGACTTCAGGCGAACTGCCTGTGCCGTCGGTTGGGTTGAAGTTCACAGCACGGCCCGGCACGATGGTCGAAATGGCGTGCTTGTAGACCATTTGCGTCACGGTGTTGCGCAGCAACACCACGTATTGGTCAAACGATTCGATTTGGCCTTGCAGCTTGATGCCGTTGACCAAGTAAATGGACACGGGCACATGCTCGCGGCGCAGGATGTTCAAAAATGGGTCTTGCAACAGTTGGCCTTTGTTCTTTGAGTTGTCGGTGTTCACGATATTCTCCGTGTCTGTGTAGTTGAAAGAAATCCCACGTTACCACAGAGCCCGAAGGCTTTGCGGCTCAGTCGTCTTTGTCAGCGTAAGGGTTACTTGAGGTCTTCATCTCAATTCGCAAGGGGGTGCCTTCCAAATTAAAGGCCTTGCGGAAGCGCCCTTCCAGGAACCGCTTGTAGGCGTCGGTCACGTGCTCGAGCGAGTTGCCGTGAATCACGATGATGGGCGGATTCATGCCACCTTGGTGGGCATAACGCAGCTTGGGGCGGTACATGCCGCCGCGCTGAGGCGACTGAAACTGCACAGCTTCTAGCAACAAGCGGGTTAGCAAAGGCGTTGGCATCTTGCACATGGCTGCCTTATGGGCCTGCGCGATGGCGCCCCACAAAGGACCCAAGCCTTGGCGCTTCTTGGCCGAGATGAAATGCATAGCCGCAAACTTCAAGAACGGCAGGCGGGTTTCAATCGAGCGCATCAGCAGCTCGCGCTGATAGGAGTCCACCGCATCCCACTTGTTCACCGCCACCACCACGGCACGGCCGCTTTCTAAGATATAGCCTGCAATGTGCGCGTCTTGGTCGGTCACGCCTTGGGTGGCATCGAGCAAGAGCAACACCACATTGGCTGATTCAATGGCTTGCAGGGTTTTGACCACCGAGAACTTCTCGATGGCTTCAAACACCTTGCCTTTGCGACGCAAGCCTGCCGTGTCGATGAGTTCAAACATCTGGCCATTGCGCTCAAACGGCACGCTGATGGCGTCACGCGTGGTGCCGGGCATGTCAAATGCCACCAAGCGCTCTTCGCCCAACCAGGTGTTGATGAGAGTGGATTTACCCACATTGGGTCGGCCCGCCACAGCCAGCTTGATGGTGCCGTTGTCTGCGTTGTCGGCATCGTCATCAGGCTCGGCCAGATTCAAAGGGGCCAAGGCATTGGCCATCATGGTGCGAATGCCTTGACCATGCGAGGCGGACACAGGCAACACCTCGCCCAAGCCCAGCTCGTAGAACTCGACCAGCTGAGCGCCCTCTTTCATGCCCTCAGCTTTGTTGGCCACCAAAATGGTGGGCTTGCCCAAGCGGCGTAGGTAATTGGCAATGTCGTGGTCTTGCGCAGAAATGCCACCACGGGCATCCACCACAAACACCACCACATCGGCTTCGGCCACGGCTTGTTGGGTTTGACGGGCCATCTCTTTGTAGATGCCGTGATCAGCGGTGGGCTCAAAACCACCCGTGTCGATGACGATGAATTCATGCTTGTCAAAACGGGCATTGCCGTAGTGACGGTCGCGCGTCAGACCCGCGAAGTCGGCCACGATGGCGTCACGCGATTTGGTCAAACGGTTGAACAACGTGGACTTGCCAACGTTGGGGCGGCCCACCAAGGCCAATACGGGTTTCAAAACTTAATCCTTTAACGTTGCCATCTTCATGGCATTTGGAGGCCTGTCACGCGACCTTCGCGTGTGACCACCACATAGCGACCGCCTGCAAACACAGGGGCTGTCGCCAATTCTTCGCTGTCGAGCTTGATGCGATTGAGCAAAGCGCCATCGGCCAGCGACAGCAGATACAACCAGCCGCCGTTGTCAGCCACCAGCACGCCACGTGGCGTGACCAAAGGCGCACTCAAGATGCGGTACTTCAAACGCTCGGTATCCCACAGACGTTCACCATTGCTGCGGTTGAAGGCTTGCACCACGCCATTGGACAGTGGCGCGATGAGCAAGGTGTCGTTACCGCTCACGCCCATTTCACCTGCGGACGGACGTGTCCACACGCCTTGGCCGCGCTCAGCGTTCACGCAACCCACAGCCGCTTGAAAAGCACGCACGCACACCACATCGCCCACGCGGTCAAACGGGGCCACCAAGTCAACCAAACGCTCCACGTCGTTGGTGCCACGCGGTGTGGCAATGGCGGACTCCCAGCGAATCACGCCGGTGTTGGGGTCAAGTCCTGACAAACGGCCAGACAAGCCGACCACCAAGGTGTTTTTCACAGCCAGCATCACGCCCGCTTGCTTCAAGACCAAAGGCTCACCTGGGCGCTGTTGCGTCCAGAGTTGGCGACCTGTGGCGCCGTCAAAGGCAATGACAGAACGGTCTGCCGTCAACACAAACACGCGCGCACCAGCCACCAAGGGTGCGGTGAAGGATTGCGCGGGCAAGCTCTTGCGCCATTGCACTTTGCCGTCTTGCAAGGTAACGAGTTCGTTGTTGCGGGTGACCACAGCAAACTGCTGACCATCACTGCCCACACCTGCGGAAATGGCTTGGTCCAACTTCAAACGCCACACGTCTTTGCCAGTGGTGGCATCCAACACGGCCACCACGCCTTGGCCATTGGCCAGAGCAATGCGGTCTTCACGCGCAGACACGACCAAGGGGAAATCCACCTTGCCCACGTTCGCCGTCCAGCTGGTGCGCACGTCTTGCAACACGGGTACGCCCGCAATTTCGGAGGGCTTAGGGCGCGATGGGCCAGAGCAAGCAGCCAACGCCACGCATGCGCCAGTCAGTGCCAAGCGCGTCAGAGATGTCCAGCGAGATGGTGTGGTGTTCACTTTTTGCTCTCCACAGCAGGTGTGTCTTCGGGGTCAGCGCCCAAAGCCGCCAATTTCACAGCCACCAAACGGCGGTACTCGGCGTTGGGCTCAAAGCCCTTCCACGCATTTTTGTAGTGTTGAACGGCGTCAGCAGGCTGCGCTTGCAACATGGCCAAGTCGCCCAAGCGGTCGGCCATCAAGGGGACGAAGGCTTCTGGCGCTTTGGCGGTGAGTTGCTTGCGGGCTTCGTCATACGCTTTGTCTTCGACCAACAAGGCGGCCAAGCGCAAACGTGCCAAGGCTTGGTAGCCCTCGTCGCTGGCTTTCTCAACAACCCAGCTCAGCTGCGCTTTGGCATCGGCTTTGCGGTCTTTGTCGTTGTACACGCGGGCGGCCAACAAAGCGGCTTGTTGGGCATAGGTGGTGCTGGCAAATTTGTCTTTGATGTCGCTCACAGAACGATCTAGCAAAGTGGTGTCGCCGCTCAAAGCGGCGCGCTCCACCGTGTCATACAAGGCCGCCGATTGCGCGGCTTGTTTGCCTTGGTAAGACTGCCAACCCATCCAAGCGGCATAGCCGCCCAACACGGCAATCAGCACCCACGTGATGAGGTCACCCCAGCGCTTCCAAAAGTGCTTGAGTTCGTCCAACTGTTCTTGTTCTTCGAGGTCGAGGTGCGATGCCATGGTGTTGATGCTTTGACTAAAAATTTAGCGGATTGTAGGGCTCGGCTTATCAGCCAGCGGTTTGAGACGGGGTCACGCCCTGCGCCAATTTGGCAGCCACACAGATCGTGACGTCTGCCAAGGGCACCGCCTCTTGCGCACCCGCGCCGTCGCGCAAGGATTTGAGGGTGACTTCGCCACGCGCCAACTCGTCGCCACCAAAAATCAGAGCGAACTGCGCGCCACTGCCATCGGCCTTTTTGAACTGCGATTTCATGCTGCCCATACCCTCACCTGCCCCAGCATGCATTTGCACAGACATACCTTGCGCACGCAAGGTTTGGATGGTTTTGAACACCACCGGCAAAGCCGAGGCATCGGGCACGATCGCGTACACATCAGGGCCCACGGCCTCTGGCAATGTGCCCTGCTCTTTGAGCAACTCGAGCACACGCTCCACGCCCAAGGCCCAGCCCACGGCGGGTGCTGGCTTACCACCCACTTGTTCAATCAGGTAGTCGTAACGACCACCGCCGCAGATGGTGCCTTGCGAGCCCAAGCGGTCGGTCACAAACTCAAACACGGTGAGGTTGTAGTAGTCCATGCCACGCACCAAGCGTGGGTTGATGCGGTAGCTCACGCCGCTGGCATCCAAAATAGCTTTGACGGCGTTGAAGTGAGCCAGCGAGGCCTCGCCCAAGAAGTCAATCAACTTCGGTGCGGCTTCAACCACGGCTTGCATCGCGGGGTTTTTGGTGTCCAAGATGCGCAAGGGGTTGCTGTGCAAACGGCGCTTGGCTTCTTCGTCCAGCACATCGGCATGGGCTTCCAAGTGCGTGATGAGTGCAGCACGGTGCGCCGCACGTTCGTTGGGTTGGCCCAAGCTGTTGAGCTCCAAACGCACGTCTTGCAAACCCAGCTCTTGCCAGAGCGTGGCGGCCAACAAAATGAGTTCAGCATCCACCTCAGCGCCAGGAAAGCCCAAAGCCTCCGCGCCGATTTGGTGAAACTGGCGGTAGCGGCCGCGCTGGGGACGCTCGTGGCGGAACATAGGGCCCATGTAATACAAGCGCTGCCCACCGTTGTAGAGCATGTTGTGTTCGACCACAGCGCGCACCACACCAGCGGTGGCCTCGGGGCGCAGCGTGAGTTGCTCGCCGTTCAAGCGGTCTTCAAAGGAGTACATCTCCTTTTCCACAATGTCGGTCACCTCGCCCAAGCCACGCACAAACAAAGCGGTGGGTTCAACGATGGGTGTGCGCAGGTTGCGGTACGCGTGGCGCGCCATCAAGCCGCGCACTTTGTCTTCCAGCCACTCCCACTGGGCGGAGGCTGGAGGCAGCAAATCGTTCATGCCTTTGACGGCGGTCAGGGCTTGCGCTTTGGCAGGTTTTGAGTTTTTGTTTTCTGTCGTCACGGTCAGGCTGCGTTCGGTTTAACCGAATCGCTTTTCAATGTAGTTTTCAACAATTTGGTGGAACTCTTGCGCGATGTTGTCGCCGCGCAAAGTCATGGCTTTTTCGCCGTCAATGAACACAGGCGCCGCAGGCGCTTCACCGCTGCCGGGCAGGCTGATGCCAATGTCGGCATGTTTGCTCTCGCCGGGGCCATTGACGATGCAACCCATCACCGCCACTTTGAGGTTTTCCACCCCCGGGTATTGGGTACGCCACACGGGCATTTGGGCACGCAAGAAGTCGTCAATCTCTTTGGCGAGTTCTTGAAAAGTGGTGCTGGTGGTGCGACCGCAACCGGGGCATGCGGTGACGCTGGGCACGAAGGTGCGCAGGCCCAAGGCTTGCAAAATTTCAGAGGCAATCACCACCTCTTGCGTGCGAGCCTCACCGGGCTGAGGCGTTAGCGAAACACGAATGGTGTCGCCAATGCCTTCTTGCAAAAGAATAGACAAAGCGGTGGCAGAAGCTACTGTGCCCTTGGTGCCCATGCCGGCTTCGGTGAGGCCCAAGTGCAGCGGATAGTTGCAGCGCTGGGCCAGCTCGCGGTAGACGGCAATGAGGTCTTGCACTCCGCTCACTTTGCAGCTGAGCAAAATTTGATGCGCAGGCATACCCATGCTTTGCGCGAGTTTGGCCGAGTCAATGGCCGAGGTGATGAGCGCTTCGTACATCACTTGCTTGGCATCAAACGGCTGCGAACGCTTGGCGTTTTCGTCCATCAACTTGGCGAGCAGCTCTTGGTCCAAGCTGCCCCAGTTCACACCGATGCGCACGGCTTTGTTGTAGCGCATCGCGGCTTCAATCATTTGGCCAAATTGCTTGTCATGCTTGTCGCCCTTGCCCACGTTGCCGGGGTTGATGCGGTACTTAGACAAGGCTTGTGCGCAATCCGGAAACTCGGTCAGCAAGCGATGACCGTTGTAGTGGAAGTCGCCAATCAAAGGCACGTGGATGCCCATCTTGTCGAGCTGCTCACGCACATGCGGCACAGCGGCAGCGGCTTCGGGGGTGTTGACGGTGATACGCACCAGTTCAGAGCCAGCCAAGGCCAGCTCTTTGATTTGAATGGCCGTGCCAATTGCGTCCACCGTGTCGGTATTGGTCATGGACTGCACGCGCACGGGCGCATCGCCGCCAACGGTGACCACATGGTCACCCCACGCCACACGTGCTTGCAAGGTGCGACGTGTTTTGGGTTGAGACAAGGCGATGCCTTGGGTGTGCGCGTTATTTGCCATCCGAGGCTCCTGGTGTGCTGGCGGGTGCGGCAGCACTGGCAGCATGTGCAGACACCGCTGCCGAGTGAACCGTGGTGACCACCATGTTGCCGGCGTTTTCAGTCACGGGTGCAGGCGCTTCAGTAGAAGGCAAAGCAACGGCAGGTTCCACGGGAACGACCACGGTGCCAGCAGTGGGTTCGTCTTTGAACACCAACAAGGCATGAATTTCTGGCCACCAACCAATCACCAATGCCAAAGCCAACACAGCCACGGCCGCCCAACGCATGGGGGTGAACAAACGCGCCACGGCCACAAAGCTGGACTGAGGGAGAAACGAAGGACGGTCCAAAGGAAAGTCCAAACCACGTTCATTTTTAGCGGCTAAGCGCGACACATCTGGGGTGGGCAACAAGGCCAGCACGGGGGCGGCATCGGTTTTCAACTGACGACACACAGCCAAGGTCAAGGCACGCGCAAACATGGCGTCTGGCAGTTCATCCAAACGGTCAGCCTCCAAGGCTTCGAGCTTGGCAGATGACACGCGCAAGGCTTGCGCCAACACATCGCGCTTGAACCCTGCGTCTTCGCGGAGTTGACGCAACAAGGCTCCAGCCGTCGTGCTCGGGGTGGTCGATGTGGTGGTTTCTTCAGTCATCAGGCTTCAAAAAAGAATGAGGGTTTGTTCAATGATTGCTTTGGCGCGTGTCAACGGGTTGTCGCCCGTTTTTTACAAAATTCAATGGCTTTGTTTGTTTTGTCAGCACTGGCATAGCCCGGCTGCGACAACGCGCGGTCGAATTGAGTTTGCGCTTGTGCAAAACGGTTTTGTTCGCACAAGAACCAACCGTAGTTATGTTGAATGGCGCCCAGCTCAGCTGTGCGCACAGGTGGCTGAGATGCCAATTGCAGCGCTTGCTCAAAACTTTGCTGCGCTAACACAGGCGCATTGACACGCTGGTGTATCAAGCCCAGCAAGCTATACGCATCCGCATAGTTCGGGTCAATCTGCAAAGCAGCGCGCACCTCTTGCTGCGCCACGTCGTTTTGGTTTTGTTCGTAATACGCACTGGCCAAACTGAGACGGCGCATGGCGCGTTGGCGAGTGCTGTCGGGCTCTGCGTGTGTGAGTGTGTCGAGCTGAGGCGTAACAACGCTGCAAGCAGTCAAACCACATGCCGCTGCCAACAGCAGCGCGAAACAGGCCACCACACGCCACACGCTCATGACGACACCTGTGTGAGTGGAATCAC
>Ga0228701_1001154_pt1 | contig 18748 bp, 16 predicted proteins | sample McNCre117_Aug_MG_2_FD_178017 | JGI IMG/M metagenome (GOLD analysis project Ga0228701, IMG submission 178017) | Freshwater microbial communities from McNutts Creek, Athens, Georgia, United States - 11-17_Aug_MG | ecosystem: Environmental > Aquatic > Freshwater > Creek | place: USA: Georgia...
GCACCACCGAGCTGATCAAACTCGCCGGCGATGCCTTGGTCGATGGTCAAGTGGTGTGCGCCGAAGCCGGTGGCGTGGACGGCAATTTGAAGAAGGGCATGGACGACTTTGGCGTCAAGTTCAAGAAGCGCTTCAATGATGACGTCAAGCTCTACGCCCCCTATGTGTATGACGCGGTCAATGTGATGGTGGATGCCATGCAGCGCGCCAAGTCCAGCGATCCTGCCAAGTACCTGCCTGAATTGGCCAAGACGACCGGCTACAAAGGCGTGACCGGCACGATTTCATTCGATGCCAAGGGCGACATCAAAAACGGCGCCCTCACGCTGTACACCTACAAAGGCGGCAAGCGTGACGCCATTGCCGTGGTCCGTTAAGGCGCAAGGTGCCGCTTATTTGGCCGGCGGCACATACGCATAGGCCACATAAGCAAACGGCTTGTCCAGCACAAAGCGCAGGCCTTGGCTTTTGACCGTCAAGGCGATGGGCTCCGTTCTTTGGCCCTGCGCCTGCAGCCAGGCCTTCATATCTTGTGGGCAGGTCGTGGGCTCAGGTTTGTCGACCGGGCCCAGCGGGCACAGCAGCAAACCCGCCTGCTGTGACCAGTCCTTCAAGGGGCTGACCGTGGCCGGAAACTGATCGGGCACGCCTGGGACGATGCGCAAGGTGGCATCCCCGTAAAAAGCCAGCAAAGCGTTTTCAGCCCATTGCCCCCCCACCCAGCGCAGGGGTTGGTCGGGGTAGCGTTCGTGCCAAGCTTGCAACAAGGCTTTGGCGGCTTCGCGACGTGGCAAGTAATGGTTGTCGGTGCCGATTCGCGCTTGGTGCCAGGCATACCAAGGGCTGACCAATAACACGATGACAAACCAAACTTGGACACTGCAGTAGACGGTGGCGGTGGTCTTTGTGGTTTCTGAGGCACTGCGTTGCGCACTGAGGTTACGCAGCCACAGCAAAGAAAATCCATAGCCAATCGGAATCGCCCAAGGCAGCGACAGCTCGACAAAGCCAGAGATGCCAAACACCAGCGTGATCATCCACGGCAGCATGGCGAGCCAAAACAGACCATCGTTCCAGCCTGTCGGTAACCACGCCCGTACCCAGCGTGTTGGCCATCCCAACGCACGCTGGGCCAAGCTGGGGTTGCCGGGTGCATACAGCCAGGTGCAGAGCAGCCAGGGCAGCAACCAATATGCCAGGGGGGCGAGGGCAAACTTCGTCACTTGATCCCAGGCTACACCGCCATCGCTGCCTTGCTCGCTCACGTAGTGCAAGGTGACCCAATCGTGGGTGCGCAGCCACTGAAAGTGGGGCAACAAACACAACACAAACACGGCCAAACCTAACCACGGCTTGAATGTTATAAACCACCTACGACCTTCGCTTGTGGTGAGCGCGGTCAAAAACACACCCAGCAAAAACACCCCGCTGTAGTACTTGCCCAGCATCGCCAGCGCACTCAGCACCCCCAAGGCCACAGACCAGATCCACGCTTGACGCCCCGTTCCCTGCACACTGTGCAACCAAGCCACAGCGACCCAGGGCCAGAGGCTCAGCAAAATGGCATTGGCGTTGAACTTGACCGCCAAGGTGCTGTACGGGAAAGCCATGCAGAGCAACAACATGGCGGGCAGGGCCAGATCATGCCGACCCAAGGCCTGCGCCATGCGGTAGACACCCAGCAGCCCCAAGGCGGCATTGGTGTACGACAGCAGGTGGTAAGCCGCGTCCAGATGGGGAAACACCGCAAACCAAGCACCCGTGACCCAGGCAAACAAAGGAGGATGCTTGGCGCTGCCCCATTCCACGGTTTGCCCCCAGGCAAAGTTTTCCAACATGTCGGCATAGCCGTCAAGGTTAGTGTCCGAGATGCCGTGGGCCACGACCCAGACCAAGACTTGCAGCCCCAGCACGCAGGCGATCCAAGGTCCGGTGGCGGTTTTTTTATCGTCAATAAGATAATGATTTGGGGTGTGCAAAACAGGGTTTTCTCAGAAAGAAGGGCTAAAAAATTATAGAAGCTAACGATTTTTTGTTTTTCTGACGGTTTGAATGAACCTATATAAATCAATCACTTAGGCGATTTCTAAGGCGCTTGTCACACGGTTTGTCACGAAATATCAAAAAATTTTCATATTTCTGTCCTCCAAACGCTGGCATCGGGCGTTGTTTGCTCATTAAGTTCTGAGGAGCCTAAATGGACAAGTCAGTGTTTCAAGTGGAAACTCCCGAAGCTGCGGTTGAACGCCGTTTCAAGTTTGTGACGTCTGAGAAGACCGGCATCAAGGCCACATTTGACCGCATCCGTGCCCAATTGGCACAAGAAGCTGAGCAACGCAGCCGTCCCGTGTCTCGCATTTATTCTGGATTGCGCGCCTTCAAAGCCTGATGACGGCCGCCCTTCAGCACGCCTTTGCCCCCCACGGGGTGCTGCGTGCTTCGATCAATTTAGGTAACCCCATTCTGGCCAATCGGCACCCCACCACGGGGCAGCCAGTCGGGGTGTCCATCGATTTGGCCACAGCGCTGGCCCAACGTTTAGAAGTTCCCCTGGAATTGGTGGTGTTTGAGACCGCCGCCCAATCGGTCGATGCGATTGGACAAAACGCCGCCGATATCGGCTTTTTTGCCATCGATCCTTTGCGTGGTGAAGCCATTGCTTTCACATCCCCTTATGTGCTGATTGAAGGCAGCTACTTGGTGCGCCAAGATTCCCCCCTTCAAAGCAACGACGACGTTGACCGTTCTGAGCACCGTGTCACGGTGGGCAAGGGCAGTGCCTACGACTTGTACTTGACCCGCACCCTGACCCAGGCACACATTGTTCGAGCCCCCAGTTCACCAGCGGTGGTGGAGGTGTTTTTGGCTGAAAACGCCGATGTGGCAGCGGGTGTCAAGCAACAACTGCAAGCCGATGCTCAGCGTTTTCCCGGTCTGCGTTTGTTGCCCGGGCGCTTCATGGTCATTCAACAAGCCATGGGTGTGGCCAAAAGCCGAGGCCCCGAAGCTGCCGCCTATTTGTCGCAATTTGTGCAAGAGATGAAGGCCACCGGCTTCGTGGCTGAGCGCTTGACCCAACACCAGATCCAAGGCGCCTCGGTCGCGCCTTGACGCCTTAACGCGTTCGGGCACTTTGTGCGCCAACACTTCATCGCTTTGTCACACACACTCCTAGAATAGCGGTGTGACCTCACATTCCACCTTGTTCCGATTACTCAGCATGCAGCTGGTGCTGGCGCTCATGGCCTTGTTGGCCCTGGGGCCGTTTTTGCACGCCCATTACGGCAGTTCACGCTTGACCGGATTCCATGTGGATGGCATGGGGGCTTTACCGGCGCATGCGCATGCACAGACAGACACGGCAGCCTATTTCAGCTCAGACAGCGAAGAAGAATCTGCCGCCGTGGGCATCAGCGCATCGCACACACGCCAGTCCTTGACCGATGACAGCACCGAAGAAGATGCCTCACCCGTGTGGCTCTTGGTGGCTGCGGTGGTGTGTGCCTGTGTGCTGGCACAGACCTGTGCGCGCGGTGTTGCACCAATCTTCATTCGACCGCACCGCGCCTACCGCGCAGGCTTTCCACCCTTGGCCCATGCGCCACCCACATCGCACTGTTAATTCGTGATGCGCGCCCGTCTGAGGCGCGTGCGTTTTAAACCGTTGTGTGTGGGGTTGGAAATGTTCAAACATTTGAAATATGGTGTCATCGCCGCAGGCGTGTGCCTGAGTTTGGCGCAGGCGCAAACTGTGTCGGTGTCGCCAGCGTCGCTTGCGAAGCCAGCTGAGGTCAAGCAGCCTGCATCGATTTCGCTGGCGCTCAATGCCAAGCAGCAAGCCAGTTTGGGCGTGCAAGTGGCCAGCGTGCAAGCGTCTGGCCAAGGCCAAGTGCTGGCCAGCGCGACGGTGGTCACCCCGCCTGGCAAAGAGGTCACGGTCTCGGCGCCCTATGCGGGGCAAATTTCGCGCCTCATGGTGGGCGTGGGTGACACGGTCAAGGCCGGTGGCAGTTTGGCCAGTTTCACTAGCCCCATGCTGGGGGACGCACGCCGTTTGCTGACCGAGGCCTCGCTGGACTACAAAACCGCCAGTGCCGCCGCGCAGCGCGACCAAGCCATGTTTGACGAGGGCATCATTCCCGCTGTGCGCTTGCAGCTCAGCCGCGCCAAGCAAGAAGCTGCCAAGTCTTTGCTGCAGTCCCGCGAAGCCGAATTGGCCGCTGCCGGCATGCGCTTTGACGGCGAGGGTGCAGGCTATGCCACTGGCGTGTTGAAGTCACCTCTCTCGGGCACCGTGCTCGAAGCCTTTGCCTCCGTGGGCCAGCGTGTGGAAGCCGGTGCGGTGTTGTTCAAACTGGCCGATGCCAGCCAATTGCAGCTCGATGTGCAACTCTCCACCGACAAGGCCGCACAGCTGCAAGTCGGGGATGAGGTGAGCATTCCCAGTCGCGACGCCAAAGCCAAAATCATCGGCGTCAGCCGTGCGGTGGACGCCAGCCAATCGGCCCATGCCCGTGCCTTGGTTCACACCAAAGGCACTTTGCAGGTGGGTGAATTGCTCTCGGTCACGGTGCACAGCAAGGTCAACCCCAGCAAAGCCAAAGCAGACAACCAGTGGCTGGTGCCCTCACGCGCGGTGACGCAATGGCGCGGTCGTCCTTGGCTCTTTGTGGCCGATGCTCAGGGCTTTGTGGCTCAGCCAATTCGGGTGCTCTCGGGCAGTGACGATGTGTCGCTGATCGACGCCCCTTTGCCTGCGGGCGCCAAGGTGGCGGTGAGCGGCGTTGCCGCTTTGCGTGCCTTGCTGCAAAAGGACGAGTGATGTTTGAACACCTCATCCGATTGAGCCTGCGCTACCGCAGCCTCACGCTGGTCTGTGCGCTGGCGCTGTGTTTTGCGGGCGTGCATGCGTGGCTGAATTTGCCCATTGATGCCTTTCCCGACATTTCGCCCATTCAAGCCAAAGTGATTTTGAAAATCCCCGGCATGACGCCTGAAGAGGTGGAGCAACGCATCGTCAAACCGATCGAGCAAGAGCTGCTCAGCATTCCCAACAAGCGGGTGGTGCGCTCCATGTCCAAGTACGGCCTTGCCGACATCACCATCGACTTTGACGAAGGCGTCGATCTGTACTGGGCCCGCCAGCAAGTGTCGGAACGCTTGAACGGCGTCATGCGTGACTTGCCTGCCGGCGTCAGCGGTGGTTTGGCGCCCATCACCACGCCGCTGAGCGAGGTGTATATGTTCACCATCGAGGGGGATGGCTTCAGCCTGGCCGAAAAGCGCCGCGTGCTCGATTGGGTGATTCGCCCCGAGCTGCGCACCATTGCCGGTGTGGCCGAAGTCAACTCACTGGGCGGTGAAGTGCAAACCTTTGAGGTGGTGCCCCACAACGCCAAGATGGCCGCCTTGGGCGTGCGCATGAGCGATGTGCGCCAGGCCCTGCTGTCCAACAACAGCAACGACGGCGCGGGTCGTTTGACCTCGGGCGAAGAAGCCTTGGTGGTGCGTGTCGAAGGCGCTATCAAAACCTTGGACGATGTGCGTGCGATTCGGGTCGATGCCGCCCACAACACCAAGGTGCAGCTTGACGACGTGGCCACCGTACAACTCGGTGCCTTGACACGTTACGGCGCTGTGACTCAAAACGGGCAGGGCGAAGCGGTTGAAGGCTTGGTGCTGGGCATGCGCGGCGTCAACGCCCGCCAGTTGGTGAATGCCGTGGACGCCAAGCTCCAACAACTCGCGCCTCGTTTGCCCAAAGGCATGACGGTGCACACCTTTTACAACCGCGGCGAATTGGTCAGCCGAGCCGCCGACACCGTGATTCATGCACTGATTGAAGCGGCGGTGTTGGTCTGCATCATCTTGTATGTGTTTCTGGGTGGCTTGCGTGCGGCGCTGGTGGTGGCGGTGTCCTTGCCCCTGTCTTTGTTGTGCACCTTCATGCTCATGCGTGCTTTTGGCTTGACGGCCAATTTGATGAGCTTGGGCGGCTTGGCGATTGCGCTGGGCATGTTGGTCGATGCCTCGGTGGTGGTGGTAGAGAACATCGAAACCGCGTTTGCCGCGCATGCTCAAAAACACCACGCCTTGTCGAAGACCGAGATTTTGCTGGGTGCCGTGCGCCAAGTGGTCAAGCCCGTGGTGTCGGGCGTGTTGATCATTTGCGTGGTGTTTTTGCCCTTGCTCACCCTCGAAGGGCTGGAAGGCAAGCTGTTTGCGCCTGTGGCCATCACCATCGTCATGGCCCTCGTCTCATCGCTGTTGCTGGCCTTTACGGTGATTCCCGCCTTCGCCTCCTTGCTGCTCAAGGAAGACGGTGCACACGAGCCCGCACTGATGCAAAAAATCCATGCCGCCTATGTGCGCGTGCGTGAACGGGTCTGGGCTCGTCCCCAATGGCTGTACCGCGTGTCGGTGCTGTCCCTGGTGGTGGCCATGGGGTTGTACACCGTGATTGGTAAAACCTTCATGCCCACGCTGGACGAGGGTGACATCTTGATTCAGCTGCAAAAAGTGTCGTCCATTTCGCTGGCGTCTTCGATGGAAACAGACATTCGCGTGCAACAAGCCATTCTGGCCGAGGTGCCTGAAGTCAAAGCCATCGTGGCGCGCGTGGGCTCGGATGAATTGGGGCTCGACCCCATGGGCTTTGACGACACCGACACGTTTTTGATCTTGAAACCCCGCAGCGAATGGCGTGGCTCCAAAGAAGACATCATGGACCACCTGCGCACCGTGATGGAAGGGTTTCCAGGCTTGGTCTATGGTTTTACCCAGCCCATCGAGATGCGCGTGTCGGAAATGCTCACCGGCACGCGCGGCGATGTAGCGATCAAAGTCTTTGGCTCAGATCTGCAGGCCATCAATGCGGCTGCACAACAGATTGCAGAGGCGGTGCGCAAGGTGCCTGGTGCCGCCGAAGTCATTGCGCCCAAGTCCGAAGGCTTGCAGTATGTGTCGGTGGCGCTCAACCGCACCACCTTGGGCCAAGCGGGCTTCAGCGTGGAGTCTTTGCAGCAAGCGTTCAAAAACCAAATCGAGGGTGAAGCCCTGGGCTATGTGCTGCAAGACGGTGTGCGCACACCGCTGACCCTCAAAGGCAATGACGCCATGCGCAACAGCCCCGAAGCGTTCAAAAACATGCAGTTGTCGGCACCCGATGGTCGTGTCTGGGCGGCCCATGCTTTGGCCGACATCCGGTCGGTGGACGGACCGATTCGTGTGGATCATGAGCAAAGTGCGCGCTTTACCAGCATTCAAGTTTCGGTCGATGGCCGCGACTTGACTGGCTTTGTCAGCGACGCGCAAAAAGCCGTGGCTGGTTTGGCCCTGCCACCGAACTTGCATGTGGTGTGGGGCGGTCAGTTTGAAAACCAGCAACGCGCAGCAGCGCGCTTAGGGCTGGTCATTCCTGCGGCCATGGCGTTGATCTTCACCATTCTGATGTTCACTTTTGGTTCGGCCGTGCAGGCTGGCATCATCTTCATGAACATTCCATTTGCGATGGTTGGTGGCGTGGTGGCCCTGGCTGTGTCGGGCGAGTATTTGTCGGTGCCCGCCTCGGTAGGCTTCATTGCCTTGCTGGGCATTGCCGTGCTCAACGGCGTCGTGATGGTGACCCATTTCAACGAACGTTTGCTCGATGGCGAGCCCCTGAACACCGTCGTCCGCTTGGGCACCGAGCGCCGCTTGCGTCCGGTGTTGATGACAGCCGTCATCACGGCGCTGGGCATGATTCCCTTGCTGTTTGCCACAGGGCCAGGTTCTGAAATCCAGCGGCCTTTGGCGATTGTGGTGACGGGCGGCTTGATCAGCTCCACCTTGTTGACCTTGCTCTTGCTGCCCAAATTGTTTGAACGCTTTGGGGATACCTCGTCCTTGTCTTGGTCTGGTTTGAATCAGGTCTTGAGCCGCCTCATGCCTTGGAGAAAGCCATGAAAAAACTGCTGTTGATCTGCGCTTGTGCGGCCACGCTGGCACACGCCGAACCCGCTTTGCTGCCTTACTTGCCAGCCGAAGCGGCGGCCAAAGAAGCGCTGTTGGCCAGCCCCTTGATCGCTGGTGCCCGTGCCAAGAAAGAGGCGCACAGCTTTCGCGCTCAAGGCATTGCATCAGGCAGCGCCGAGTTTGTGGTGCGCACCACCACCCAGCGGCGCCGCGACAACGCCTTAGGCGCGAGCCAAGGCGAATCCATCGTGAGCCTGGAGCGTCCGATTCGTTTTTGGGGCAAGCGCGGCATGGACGCCGATTTGTCGGCACAAACCCAAGCCTTCGCCGACATTGAGTATGCCGATGCCCTGCACGAAGCCAGCCGAGAGTTGCTCACCTTCTGGTTCAACCACCAACGCGCTCTGGCCGATCAAACCAATGCCCACACCGCACACGACTTGGCCAGCCAGATGCAGCGTTTGACGCAAAGCCAGTTCAAGCACGGCGAAGTGTCCAAGCTCGACACCGAGTTGGTAGGCGCCGAGTTGGACCGTGTGTCGGCTGCCTTGTCGGTGGCGCATGCGCAACTTGCCTCGGCCGCGGCGGCCTTCAGTCGGCGTTACCCCCAGGTGCCGCTGCCCACGCGCTTGCATGAGGCAACTTTGCCGACCTTGAGCGAGACCTTGCCCGATTTGCGTGAAGCCTTTTTGGCCAAAAACCACGAGCTCAATATGCTGCGTGTGGACGCGCAACGCTTGACCCTTGCTGCACAACGCGCCGAGCGCGACCGCTTGCCTGACCCCACCGTGGGGGTGTTCACTGCGCGTGAGCGCGCGGGGGCCGAGCATGTGTCGGGCGTGACTTTTTCCATTCCGTTTCCAGGTTCAGCGCGTTCCCAATACGCCAGCGCAGCATTTGCCGACGCCAATGTGGCGAATGAAAAAGTCCAATGGACAGCCCAGCAACTCAGTGCTTCGTTCGACAGCATGTGGGCGCAGTTTCAACACAAACGTCAAGCCGCTGAAAGTTTGCAACTCGCCGCTCAGCGCCAAGCGCTGGCCGCAGACAAAGCGCGCAAAGCCTATGCCTTGGGCGAGGGCAGCATGGCCGATGTATTGCAAATTGCCCGCACAGCCAGCGATAACCTGTATGCCGCGCAGCGCATGCGCATTGACGTGGTGGAGTTGCTGGCCTTGATTCGCCTCGACCTGCACCAGATCTGGGACTTCGACGAGTAAGCTGGCTTGGCGCTGATCAGGCCAGCTCAGCAATCAACTCAATCTCAACGCAAGCGCCCAAGGGCAGTTGGGCCACGCCAAAGGCGCTGCGTGCGTGCGCGCCTTTGTCGCCAAACACTTGGCCAATCAATTCGCTGCAGCCGTTGGTGACCAAGTGGTGCTCGGTGTAGTCGGGGGCTGAGTTGACCAAGCTCATCACTTTCACAATGCGTGCAACTTTGTTCAAGTCGCCCACGGCGGCATGCAAGGTGCCCAGCAAGTCAATCGCCACTGCACGCGCAGCAGCCTGACCATCGGCGGTTTGCATGGTTTTGCCGAGTTGGCCCACCCAGGGCTTGCCGTCGCGTTTGGCAATGTGGCCGCTCAAAAACACCAGCTTGCCGGTTCGCACAAACGGCACATAGGCCGCAGCGGGCACAGCCACGGGAGGCAGGGTGATGTTCAGGGCTTGCAGCTGGTCGTAAACGCTCATGGCGTGGTTCCTTGTGGGTTGGTGTTGAATGGCTCAAATTTTAGAGTGCCCACATCGCCTCATTGCTTTGAATCGGCGCTGTCTTGCAGGTGCCAAGCAAAAAACCAGCAGTTCGCATAAGCTCCCAGCCTATGACCGCTCACCACCCCCTGACTTCTGCGCCCATCTTTCCCACCATTTGGCGCCTGAGCGTTCCGAATATGTTTGCCATGGTGGCCACCGCCTTGGTCAGCATTGCCGAAACCAGCTATGTGGGCAAGCTGGGCCTCACGCCTTTAGCGGGCATGGCGCTGGTGTTCCCCTTGATCATGTTGCAGCAAATGTTGTCGGCGGGCTCCATGGGCGGGGGTATCTCATCGGCCATCAGCCGGGCCATTGGCTCGGGCAACACGGCCAAGGCCAATGCCTTGGTGTGGCATGCGGTCATCATCAGTTTGGTCCTGGGCCTGTTTCTGAGCTTGGTCATCTTGCTGTGGGGGCGACCAATTTTTGAGCTGATCGGCGGCAAGGACGATGCGCTGGAGCAAGCCCTGATCTATGCCCATGTGGCGTTTTTGGGCTCGTTGAGCATTTGGCTCACCAATGCCTTTGCCTCGGTCATTCGCGGTTCGGGTGACATGAAAACGCCGTCTGTGACCTTGCTGTTGGTGGCGGTGGCCCAAGTGGTGTTGGGCGGGGTGTTGGGTTTGGGCTTGGGTCCCATTCCTTCGTTTGGCATGGCAGGCGTGGCACTGGGGCAGGTGCTGGCCTTCACTTGGGGGGCTGTGTATTTGTTTGTGTACCTGCGCTCAGGCAAAAGCCGTGTGCGCCTGAACTTCACCGCCACGGTGCACCGCAGCTACTTTGGCGAAATTTTGAAAGTCGGTGGCATTGCGAGCATCTCATCGCTGCAAACCGTGCTGACGATTTTGATCCTCACCCGCATCGTGGCTGGCTTTGGGCCTGAAGCTTTGGCAGGCTATGGCATTGGCACGCGCTTGGAGTTTTTGTTGATCCCCATCACTTTTGCCATCGGTGTGGCCTGCGTGCCCATGGTGGGCATGGCCATGGGCGCGGGCTTGGTGCAGCGCGCGCGCCAGGTGGCGTGGACAGGGGCAGGGTTATCAGCTGCCATCGTGGGCTTGATTGGTGCGGTGGTGGCGTTTTTCCCCGACCAATGGTCGCGCCTGTTCACCACCAATCTGCAGGTGATTGACTATGCCCAAAGCTACTTCTTGTGGGTGGGGCCTTCGTACGCCTTCTTTGCCTTTGGCTTGTGCCTGTACTTTGCCTCGCAGGGCGCGGGCAAGTTGGTGGGGCCGGTGTTGGCAGGCACCTTGCGCTTGGTCATGGTGGCCGTGGGCGGTGTGATTCTGGTGCGCCAAGGCGCCGACGCGGCCAGCATGTTTGCCCTCATCAGCGTTGCCATGCTGTGCTACGGCGTGGTCACTGCGCTGTTCATGTACCTGGGTCGCTGGGGTGATTGAGATGGGGCGGATGTCGGTTTAAACTGATTTCATGTCGACGTCCACCACCCACCATACGATTCCGATCGGGCAAGTGCATCAGATCTTGCAAGGCGTGGTGCATCGCGATGTAGACGTCAATGCCTTGCTGCTGCGTGCAGGCATTTCCCCCAGCTTGCTGGATTCGCCACTGTCGCGTGTGACCCAAGGCCAATACGCGGCCCTGATCATGGTCTTGCGCCGTGCCACCCGCGACGAGCTGTGGGGCTTGTCGCACCACCCGCTCAAACTGGGTAGCTTTGCCCAGGTCTGCCGCATGGTGGTGCACTGCCAAACCCTGGGCGAGGCTTTGGCCACAGGCTTGCGGTTTTACCACCTCATGCTGGAAGACTTTGTGCCGCGCCTGCAGGTCGAGCAGGGCTTGGCTTCGGTGCGTCTGGTGTCACGCGGTCGGCAAGACTCGCGTTTGGCCTATGCCAAGCGCTCGTTCGGTTTTTTCACCTATGGCTTGGCCTGCTGGTTGGTGGCACGTCGCATTCCCTTGGTGGACGTGGTCTACCCCGAAATCGAGGCCGGCTTTGCTTCGGACGCTGCGCGTTTGTTCCAAGCACCACTGCGCTTTGAGCGCGACTGGGCGGGCTTTCGGTTTGAAGCCTCGTGGCTGGATTTGCCGGTGGTCCAAACCCCGCAGAGCTTGGATGAGTTTTTGCACCAAGCCCCAGCTTGTCTGTTGGTCAAGTACCGCGACCAAACCAGCCTGACCGAGCGCATCCGCCGCTTGCTGCGCCGCAGCCTGGCCCAAGAGCTGCCTTCGCTCGAAGCCGTGGGCCAAGCGCTGTCCATGACCCCGCAAACCCTGCGCCGTCGCCTGCGCGATGAAGGCCAGGGCTACCAAGCCATCAAAGACGATTTGCGCCGCGACGTGGCGATTGAATACCTGAATCAGCCCGAGCTGACCTTGCTCGACATTGCGAACCGCCTGGGTTTTTCAGAAGCCAGCACCTTCCACCGCGCCTTCAAGGGCTGGACGGGCGTGTCGCCCGGGGTGTATCGCCAAACGCATTTGGCCATCGAGCCGGCGTTGCACACGGCGTAATGCCCCGTCTCGGCAGCGCGCAGGCCTGACACAACGCGCGTTGTGTGTACACGGCAGCTGTCACCGACACGATTCAGTCGCCTCCGCAAAAACCCTCGATTGATCTTTTCTGCCAATCATTTTGGTGCGATCTGTGATTGATGCGCGCTTGGATTGCTTTCACACTGCATCCAACGCAACATCTTTTTTCAGGAGCCCCTATGACACGCATGCAACGAGCTGTTCACGTGGTTGGCGTCGGCATGATTCCATTCACCAAACCGGGTGCCAGCGACCCCTACACCGTGATGGGTGCACGGGCCGCCCAATTGGCGCTCGACGACGCCGGTGTGAATTATCAGGACGTGCAACAAGCCTATGTGGGCTATGTGTACGGCGACTCCACCTCGGGCCAAGCGGCCATCTACGGCGTGGGCCTGACGGGCATTCCCGTCTTCAACGTCAACAACAACTGCTCCAGTGGCTCCAGTGCCTTGTTCTTGGCGCGCCAAGCGGTCGAGAGCGGCATGATCGAATGCGCCATCGCCTTGGGTTTTGACCAAATGGTGCCCGGCGCCCTCAAAGGCGCTTACGACGACCGCCCCTCGCCCATGTCGCGCTTTGCCGAAGTCATGACGGCCCACCAAGGCTATCTTCCCGATGCGCCGCGTGCGGCTCAGTTTTTCGGCGGGGCAGGGCGCGACTACATCGCCCAGTACGGCATTCGCAAAGACACCTTTGGCCGCATCTCGGTCAAAGCGCGTCAACACGCCGCCCGCAACCCACTGGCTGTGTTCCGCCAAACCCTGACACTGGACGAGGTCATGGCTGCGCCCACCGTGTTCGACCCGCTGACGCGCTACCAGTGCTGCCCACCCACCTGCGGTGCCGCTGCGGCCATTGTGTGCTCGGCCGACTTCGCCAAAAAGCACAAGCTCGACATGCGCGTGGTCATCGCCGCGCAGGCCATGACCACCGACACGCCCAGCACGTTTGAAACCAACGACATGCGTCGCGTGGTCGGCTACGACATGAGCGCGGCCGCCGCCAAACAAGTCTACGAAGCCGCAGGCATTGGCCCTGATGCGCTGGATGTGGTCGAGTTGCATGACTGCTTCACCGCCAATGAGCTGCTGACCTACGAAGCCTTGGGCCTCACGCCCGAAGGCACGGCAGAGAAGTTCATCTTGGACGGCGACAACACCTACGGTGGTCGCGTGGTGACTAATCCTTCGGGCGGTTTGCTGTCCAAAGGCCATCCCTTGGGTGCCACCGGTTTGGCGCAATGCGCCGAGCTGGTGTGGCAGTTGCGCGGGCAGGCCGACCAACGCCAGGTCGAAGGCGCACGCTTGGCCTTGCAACACAACCTGGGCTTGGGCGGCGCCTGCGTGGTCACGCTTTACCAGGCGGTTTAAGGAGCGCGCAGATGATTGACAAAAAATTCATCGGCCACACCATGCCGTCGTTCTCGGCCACGGTGGAGCCCGGACGTTTGCGCTTCTTCGCCAAAGCCACGGGCCAGACCGACCCGGTCTACAGCGATGTGGCCGTGGCGCAAGCCCAAGGTCATCCGCACCTGCCTGTGTCGCCCACGTTTTTGTTTTGCCTTGAAATGGAAGCGCCAGATCCGGCCGCCATTCGTAACCTCTTGGGCATGGACTACCGCACCTTGTTGCACGGCGAGCAGGGCTTCACCTACTACAGCATGGCCTATGCCGGTGACACCCTGACCTTCACACAGCGCATTGCCGACATTTACGACAAGCGCGATGGTGCGCTGGAATTTGTCGAGCGCAAAACCCTGGTCACCAACCAACGCAACGAACGCATTGCCGAACTGCGCTGCGTGACGGTGATTCGCAATTCCAAAGGAGCTTGACCATGGCTGCTGCATTGACCTTTGACAGCGTGCAAGTCGGCGACGCTTTGCCCCCGTTTCAAACCCCACCCATCTCGCGTTTGAACCTGGCCTTGTACTGCGGCGCCTCAGGCGACCACAACCCCATCCACGTGGACACCGACTTCGCCCACGCCGCAGGCATGCCCGATGTGATTGCCCACGGCATGCTCTCCATGGCCTGGCTCGCCCATGTGCTGACCCAGTGGGTGCCGCAAACCGCCTTGCGCCATTACAGCGTGCGCTTTGCCGCCATGACCCAAGTGGGCGAGCGCATCACCTGCACGGGCGAGGTGGTGGAAAAACTCCACATCGACGGCCAGCCTTGCGCACGCATCAACCTATCCACCGTCAACCAAGACGGGCAAGTCAAGCTCACCGGCGAAGCCGTGGTGGCTTTGTCGTAATTTTTTTCAGAAAGTACACAACATGACACGCAAACTCGAAGGCAAAGTGGCCTTGGTCTCTGGCTCGGGCCGCGGCATTGGCCGCGAAATCGCTTTGAAGTTGGCCAGCGAAGGCGCCAGGGTGGTGATCAACGATTTGGACGCCGCACCCGCCGAACAAACCGTGGCCGACATCAAAGCTCAGGGCGGCCAAGCCGTGGCCTGCGTGGGCAGCGTGACCGATGCGGACTTTGCCGACCGCTTTGTCAAACAAGCCCTGGACAGCTTTGGCGGCCTGGACATCATCGTCAACAACGCGGGCTACACCTGGGACAACGTGGTGCAAAAAATGAGCGACGAGCAATGGGAAGCCATGCTCGCCGTGCACTTGACCGCACCGTTTCGCATTCTGCGTGCGGCGTCGGGCTTCATCCGTGAAGCGGCCAAAAAAGAAGCCGAAGCAGGCCTCGATGTGTTCCGCAAAGTGGTCAATATTTCGTCCACCTCAGGCGTGTACGGCAACGCGGGCCAAGCCAACTACGCGGCTGCGAAAGCCGGCATCAACGGCCTGACCAAGGCCATGGCCAAAGAATGGGGTCGCTACAAAGTCAACGTCAACAGCGTGGCGTTTGGTTTGATCATGACGCGCCTGACCCAGCCACTCACTGCTGGTGATGCGAGCGTCGACATTCAAGGCCGCACCATTGCGGTGGGCGTGCAACCAGACCGCCTCAAAGCGGCCGAAGCCACGATTCCCTTGGGCCGTGGCGGCACACCCGAAGAGGCAGCGGGCGCGGTGTACATGTTCTGCATTCCTGAATCTAATTACGTCAGCGGCCAGGTGTTGGTGTGCGGCGGCGGTCGTCCCTGAGTGGGCGTGGAGGTGAACCATGGACAGCGTATTGACCTTTCCCCGCACGGCCTACCGTGAAGACCACGAAATGCTGCGCGAGACCGTGCGGCGTTTTTTGGAGCGTGAATGCAAACCCCGTCAAGCCCAGTGGGACAAAGACGGCAAGGTCGATCGTGAGACCTGGCTCAAGGCCGGTCGCGAAGGCTTGTTGTGCACCAACCTTGACCCCGAGTGGGGCGGTGCAGGTGGTGACTTTGGCCACGCAGCGGTCATCGTCGAAGAAATCGCCCGCTCTGGCGTGAGCGGTCTGGGCTTTGGCCTGCACTCCGATGTGGTGGCGCCCTATATCGCACGCCTGGGCACCGACGAACAAAAGAAACGCTGGTTACCCAAGTGCGCCACGGGCGAGGTCATCCTGGCTATCGCCATGAGCGAGCCTGGTGCGGGCAGTGACCTCAAAGCCATCCGCACCACCGCACGGCGCGAGGGCGACGAGTACGTCATCAGCGGCGCCAAGACCTTCATCTCCAACGGCCTCAACTGCGATCTGGTGGTGGTGGTGGCCAAGACCGAGCCCGAGCTGGGCGCCAAAGGCGTGTCGCTGATCCTGGTTGAAACCGATCGCCCGGGCTTTCGCCGTGGCCGCAAGCTCGACAAAATGGGGCAGGAAGCGGCTGACACTGCCGAGCTGTTTTTCGAAGACGTGCGCGTGCCGGCGAGCAATGTCCTGGGCGAAGAAAACAAAGGCTTTGCCTACCTGATGCAAGAACTGGCGCAAGAGCGCTTTGTGATTGCCGTGGGTGCGGCCACCAAGATGGAGGCCATGCTGGAAGAAACCATCCGCTACACCAAGGAGCGGATTGTGTTTGGCAAACCGCTGTTTGATTTCCAAAACACACGCTTCAAACTGGCCGAAATCAAGGCCCGCACAACGGCGGTGCGCATGATGGTGGACCAGTACCTGGTGGAACATCTGAATCGCAAACTGACGGTGCAAGAGGCGGCGATTGCCAAACTCTTCAGCACCGAAGAACTGGGCAAGGCCTTGGATGAGTTGCTGCAACTGCATGGGGGCTATGGCTACATGATGGAGTACCCCATCACCCGTGCCTTTGTCGATTCGCGCGTGAACCGCATTTACGGCGGCACCACCGAGGTGATGAAAGAGCTGATTTCACGCACGCTCTGAGTCGCTTGACCACGCGATTGAACAGAACACGAAAGACACACACATGGCGATTTCTTCCAGAGCTTTCTGGCCCAAAGGACTCCCAGACCAACTGCGGGTGCCGCAAGCACCGCTCACGCATTACTTGAAAGTCGCTGCCGATCGCTACCCTGACAAAGCCGCCATCGTCTATGGCGGACGCAGCCTGAGCTACGGCCAGTTGCGCGCGCGTGTCAATGCCTTGTCGGCCTACTTGTCGCAACGCATGGGTGTGCAGCACGGCGACCGTGTGCTGTTGATGAGCCAAAACTGTCCGCAGTTCATTGAAGCGTTTTACGCCGTCATGCGCGCGGGCGCGGTGGTGGTGCCTGTTAACGCCATGAGCACGGCCGAAGAAGTGGCTTACTACATGCACAACAGCGGTGCCCAGGTGGCACTGGTGGCGCAAGAGTTGTTGCCCCATGTGTTGCCCAATATGCAGCCGCACACCGCGAACGGCCTGAGCGCGGTGATGGTTCATGCCTACAGCGATGCCTTGCCCACCGAACACATCGACCCCGACTTGCCCGAGGTGGTGTTGGCGCCGCGCCAGACGCTCACGCAAGCGGGTCTGCACGGCATGGAAGACGCCATTGCGCAGCAGTTGGTGCAAACGCTGAAACACCCGGATGTGAACGACCTCTGCGTGTTGCCCTACACCTCGGGCACTACCGGCCACCCCAAAGGCTGCCAGCACACCCATGCCACGGTGTTGGCGTCGAACATGAGCTCGCAAATTTGGCGTGGCTTGCATGCCGAATCGGTGTTCTTGGCGGTGGCACCCATGTTCCACATGCTGGGCATGCAAGGGGGCATGAATGTGCCCATCACCCTGAGTTCCACCATCGTCATGATGCCGCGCTGGCACGCCCCCACCGCAGCGCGCCTGATCGAAAAACACCGCGTCACCTGCTGGGCCGCACCGCCTGCGATGCTGATTGATTTTTTTGCCAACCCCCAAGCCAGCGCATGGGACTTGGCCAGTTTGTCCACGCTCTCTGGCGGTGGCGCGGCCATGCCCGAGTCGGTGTCTGCACTGTTGCAGTCGCGCTTTGGCATCAGCTACAACGAGGCCTATGGCTTGTCCGAAACTGCTTCGTTCTTGTTGGGCAACCCACCCGCACGCGGCAAGCGCCAGTGCTTGGGTGTGATGACGCCCGGTGTCGATGCCCGCATCGTCGATCCCACCACCTTGGAGGAGTTGCCCCAAGGCGAGGTGGGCGAGATCGTCACCGCTGGCTCGCAACTCATGCTGGGTTACTGGCACAACGAGGCGGCTGATCGCGAGGCGTTTTTTGAGCGCGATGGCAAACGCTTTTTCCGCACCGGCGACTTGGCCAGCATCGACGAAGAAGGCTACTTCTTCATGCGCGATCGCCTCAAACGCATGATCAACGCCTCGGGCTACAAGGTCTGGCCGGCCGAGGTGGAGAGTGCCATGTACGAGCACCCTGCAATTCATGAAGCCTGTGTGGTCGGTGTGTCTGACCCGCACCGTGGCGAGACGGTCAAAGTGTTGGTGGTGCTCAAACCCGATGCACGCGGTAAGGTCACCGAGCAAGAGATTGTCGATTGGTCACGCGAGCGCATGGCGGTGTACAAAGCCCCACGTTTGGTGCGCTTCATGGACAGCTTGCCCAAATCAGGCACTGGAAAAATTCTTTGGCGCGAACTGCAAGACGCAGAGCGCGCCGCAACCTGAGAAAGACACGCAGTAATGGCGATTCAAAGTTTTCAAGGCTGCAACGTGTTTGTAGCCGGTGGCAGCAGCGGCATCAACCTGGGCATTGCCAAAGCCTTTGCCGCCAGCGGCGCGAGTGTGGCGATTGTCAGCCGCTCACCCGAACGTGTGGCCGGTGCGGTGGCCGAGCTCAAAGCCTTGGCCCAGCCCGGCGCGCACATGCATGGCTACAGCGCCGATGTGCGCGATGCCGAGGCGATTGCCGAGGTGCTGGCCCAAGCGCATGCCGCCATGGGTGACTTCGATGTGCTGGTCTCGGGTGCCGCAGGCAACTTTGTGGCCCCGGCTTTGGGCATGTCGGCCAAAGGTTTTCGCACCGTGGTGGACATTGACTTGAACGGCACCTTCCATGTGCTGCGCGGGGCTCACGAGTATTTGAAGAAACCCGGTGCCTCGGTGCTCAACATCTCGGCGCCTCAGGCCTACAACCCCACCATGTACCAAGCCCATGTGTGCGCCGCCAAAGCAGGCGTGGACATGCTCACCCGCGTGTTGGCCA